>Ga0163144_10010467_pt1 | contig 19769 bp, 19 predicted proteins | sample OliLak19BULKMAT1_FD_123175 | JGI IMG/M metagenome (GOLD analysis project Ga0163144, IMG submission 123175) | Freshwater microbial mat bacterial communities from Lake Vanda, McMurdo Dry Valleys, Antarctica - Oligotrophic Lake LV.19.BULKMAT1 | ecosystem: Environmental > Aquatic > Freshwater >... | reverse complement strand
CACTGCACACAAACTCAGCAGCTGCTACTTTGCCGCGTATGCTTGATATGGGGGCTGAGCCATTTCTCATCGCTTCCACGGTGAACGTTATCATCGCTCAGCGTCTGGTGCGGCGGCTCTGTCCGGATTGTCGCAAGCCTTATCAGCTCGATGGAAAAGAGGTGAACACTCTTGGAAAGCTCTTCGATCTGGATAGTCTTATGGCGTTTCTGAAAAAAGATCCTTTTACGGAGAAGATTGTCGCCAAAGTATCGAAATGGGAGGATCTCGAGCTTTTCAAGCCAGCCGGCTGTGAGCAGTGCAACGACGAGGGGTATCGGGGCCGGGTTGGTCTGTATGAAGTACTCGAAATGGATACGGATATCAGAAAGCTCGTCACTCAATCAGCGACGAGCGAGCAGCTGGAGGATCAGGCTCGAAAAAATGGGATGGCCACTATGGTTGAGGATGGTTTTCTGAAAGTTGTCCAGGGGATCACAGCGATGGAAGAGGTGATGCGGGCAACGAAGGAGTAGGTCGCTAGCCCTTCCCGAACAATCCATCGTTTCTGAGTGCACGGCGGATGTGCGCCTTTGCCTCAGCCGTCTTCACAGAGTCGAGCCAATCCCGGCTCGGTTTTTTCTTGTTTTTTTCGGTGAGAATTTCAATCAATTGGCCGTTCACGATAGGATGATCGAGCGGGATGATTTTGCTGTCAGCTTTGGCACCGACTGCTGAGTCGCCGATCTCGCTATGGATGGCATAGGCGAAGTCGATTGGCGTTGCATCTTCGGGGAGCTCGATAATGTCACCCTTCGGAGTGAAGGCGAAGATATGGTTTTTGAAGAAATCAATCCGGAGTCCCTGGAGGAATTCGTCATCATCGCGGCCAATCTCTTTCTGCCATTCCTGAAGCTGGCGGACCCATTCAAGACCCTTTGGCTGTTCGGGAACGGGTGTTTTTTTCCGGCTGAAAATGTTTTTCCAACCACGCTGGTCGCGCTCGGTATAAATCCAATGTGCAGCAATACCGAACTCGGCCTCGGTATGCATCTTCTCTGTTCTGATCTGGATTTCGAGGATACGTCCTTCCGGTCCGAAAACGGTCGTGTGGAGCGATTGGTAACCATTCGGCTTAGGCAGTGAGATGTAGTCTTTGATACGCCCGACCATCGGTCGGTATTCGCGATGGATGATGCCGAGCGCCTCGTAGCAGTCGGCGACTTCGGGGACAATGATGCGGATGGCGACGAGGTCATAGATGCGTGTGATGTCCATGTCATGGCGCTCGAGTTTCTTGAAGAGCCGGTAGAGGAATTTTGTTCGTCCGCTGATTTCGAGCGCCCTTATCTTATCTTTTTCGAGGAGAGTACGGAAAAGAGAGACCGTCTCATCCATGTAGGCTTTCCCATCTCGGAGGTATGTCTCCTCAATCTGCCTCGTTTCAGCATAGTGTTTGGGATCGAGATACTTGAAACAGAGATCTTCGAGCTCACCCTTGATTTCACCAATTCCAAGTCGATTAGCAATCGGCCCATAGATTTCCATTGTTTCTCGAGCGATACGGATCCGCTTTTCCGGCGGAACATGCTCGAGAGTGCGCATATTGTGCAGGCGGTCAGCGAGCTTGATGATGACCACTCGAATATCCTTCGCCATGGCGAGGAACATCTTGCGCAAATTCTCCAAAAAATATTCTTCATGGGAGCCACGGAGTTTTATCTTTCCCAGTTTGGTGATGCCATCGACGAGGTAGGCAACATCGACTCCGAAGCGCGACTCGATTTCGGAGAGGGGGACGGAGGTGTCTTCGGGAACATCATGTAAAAGTCCGGCGATGATGGTCGTCGTATCCATACCGATCTCTGAGAGGATCTTGGCAACGTGGAGAGAGTGAGTGATGTATGGTTCGCCTGAACGGCGGAGCTGTCCCTCGTGTGCTTTTTCTGCAAATGAGTATGCGTCGCGCAAGCGCTTTTCTTGATCGCCTCGGAGGGGAAAGCGACTTGCCTTGATGGTATCTTCAATGGTGATAGAGGCAACCATAAGGAATGTGCATATAATAGGAGGGACGGCACGGTCTGGTTCGGTCATTTTGTCATGATTGGGGTTCGGGTTCAAGCTACCTGTCTCAGCTCTTGACATACGCAACTAAGTTGCTAATATAGAGACATGAACGATTGTTGCAACAAAAAAATGTTGGATGCTGGGCTTCGGGAGACTGAAACACGGCGGATACTGCTGGCTATCCTGCACGATTCTGTCGGACCGCTTGCACCACCAGAGATTGTCGCTCGGTGCCATAAGGCGGGGAGGAAGGTGAACAAGACGACTGTCTATCGCGACCTCGCAACAATGGAAAAAGCAGGAATTATCCATCGTGTAATCGTGAGCGACCGAACACAGTATTTTGAGTTGACTGAACGTGGCCATCATCATCATTTTGTTTGTACCAAGTGTGAAGTTATCCGAGATGTGGTGCTTGAAGAAGCCTCAATCTTGTCCATGGCGAGAAATACAGGAAAGAAAATTGGTTTTTCTATTTCCACCCATGCGTTCGAATTTTACGGACGCTGTCGTACCTGTCAGTGAGTGAGAATTTCATTATTTATATAATATATATTCCTATGGTAGAGTCAAAAAAGTTCATTGTAGTAACTGTAATTTTTATTGTTGCTATTGTTGCAATCGCCATTGTCTTTAATCGAGAACCACTGTCATCGACAGATTCTTCGGCCAAAACATCAGAACGGCAGATTTCAGTCGTGGCGACATTCTATCCACTCCAGCAGTTGACTGCCGCAGTCGTCGGAGATTTGGGCGAGGTAAAGGTGATAGTCCCAGCAGGTATGGAACCACACGATTATGAGCCATCAATCGGTGATATCCGTAGCATTTACGATGCGGATCTTTTTGTGATAAACGGTGCTGGGATGGATGCGTGGGCGGAGAAGCTTATGCCAGAGCTTGAATCTAAAGAGGTCCAATCGCTTCGTTTCGCTGACAAAGTTGAGCTCATTCGTGCTGAGGAGGATTTGGAACATGAAGAGAGTCAGGAGGATGCAACTACTGCAGATACACAGGACCACGGCGAGTGGGATCCGCATTTCTGGCTTGACCCAAAGGCCGCTAAGGACCTGGTCGGTGCCGTGACGGGAGGGCTTTCGGGAAAATTTCCAGAACAGCGTGCCGTATTTGAGTCGAATGCTCTCCGTGTAGTTGCGGAGTTAAATACATTGGATGATGAGTATCGCACCGGTCTAGCAGCCTGTATCAAGGACGAAGTAGTGACTTCCCATGATGCCTTCCGTTATCTCTCAGCGCGGTATGGTTTTGAGACGCATGCCATTGCTGGGCTTTCGCCAAATGAGGAGCCATCGCCGAAGCGTTTGGTAGAACTCACTGCTGAGGTAAAGGCAGAGGGGATAAAGTACATCTTTTTTGAGGCGCTGGTTAGTCCGAAGATGGCTGAGACGCTCGCTCGTGAGACTGGGACGGAAACACTGGTCTTCGATCCAATCGAAGGCGTGTCAGATGTAGACAGTGCCATGGGTGTGAATTACTTCTCCCTTATGCGGGATAATTTGGCAGCCCTCCGAAAAGCGCTAGAATGCAAGTAATGGACAATGTTCTAATTACGCGCATTCGAGACCTTTCTTTTCGGTACGGCTCTGAGCTGGTGCTTGATGGTGTCAACCTGGATCTCTCTAAGGGGGATTATGTCGGACTGGTTGGTCCCAACGGTTCAGGAAAGTCGACCCTGGTGAAATCGCTTCTTGGCCTTTTGCCACTACAGTCCGGTGACATAGAACTCTTTGGTCGCTCGGTAGACCAATTCTCTGATTGGCAGCGTATTGGCTATGTACCACAGCACGTCTTTCGAGGAGACCGGTCATTTCCAGCGACAGTGCGAGAGGTCGTAGAGAGTGGACACATCCGTGGAACCTCAATCCTCTGTCAGCTCGGTCTACGTCACTGTGAGCCAATTACGGACGCATTGAAGACAGCTGGTATTGAACATCTACTCGACCGTCGCATCGGTGAGCTTTCGGGCGGAGAGCGACAGCGTGTCTTCATCGCTCGAGCCCTCGTGTCTCATCCTGAGCTTCTGATTCTGGATGAACCGACCGCTGGCATTGACCAGTCGGCCCAGGAAACTTTTTATGACTTGCTCGAGACCTTGAATAGGCAGCATGGCATCACCATCCTGCTTATCTCGCATGATTTGGAAGTCATCGCACATGAAGCGAAGACAGCGATCTGTCTTAATCATCGAATTGTCTACTCCGGCCCGGCGACAGCGCTTCACGATGAAGATGTGGTGAGACGGATTTTTGGTTCTCGTATTCATCACGGACTGCATATATGATTACTGACTTCTACCAGTATGATTTCTTGAGTCGGGCGCTTATAGCGGGCCTTCTCCTCGGGGTGCTAGCACCCCTCATCGGTCAGTTTCTCGTAGTTCGTCGCTTTTCACTTCTTGCAGACACGTTGTCGCATGTCTCGCTTCTTGGCGTCGCGTTGGCAGTTTTCTTTCAATTCCCAATCTTTATCGGGGCACTAGCAACCTCGCTTATCGGCGGGCTTGGCATGGAGGCCCTTCGGCGTTCTGGCAAGGTGATGAGCGAATCCATCTTGGCACTGTTCTTTTCAGGGAGTCTCGCGTCCGCGCTCGTGCTGCTCACGGTGAGTGACGGCGTTAGTATCAACCTCCTCTCATACCTCTTTGGCAGCATCACGACAGTTACCGCTACCGACCTCGCCATTCTCTTCGTCCTCTTAATTGCAGCATTCATCTTCCTTTCGTTCGGCTACCGAAAACTCTTTCTGCTTTCACTCGACGAGGATCTCGCTCGAGTGTCTGGCGTATCGGCGGTCCGCTATAATATGCTTTTTATCCTACTTGCCTCGGCGGTCGTAGCAGGATCTATTACGGTAGTGGGCGCACTCCTTATTGGTGCGCTCATGATCGTGCCAGTGCTTGCGGCGATGCAGTGGCAATGTTCTTTCCTTAAGACGCTCTTTCTCAGTATCGGATTGGCGGAGGCAGCAGTCATCACGGGATTTCTCGTGAGCTACCAGCTTGACCTCCCAAGTGGTGCGACGATTGTCTTATGCACCTTACTCTCGTTTATCATTTCCTATCTTGCAAATATTAAAAAAGTTGCTTAAATAAAGCATAAAAAGTACTTATTTCGTATTGACAGAAATTCTTTTTTCTGTAGACTATTCATAAATAAAGTGGTATTGCAAAGAATCACATTAGCGTAATACACTTTGTTTCCGTAACCAAGACAGGAGTGTTTGATGAAATCACACTTTCTTTCGCTAGGTTCTCGTCATAGCCATGTCATGTGGACCGGGCCGGTCTTGCGCCATCTGAGCTTTCAGATGAGTACATCGAGTATCTTGGGTCCCCATGATCGGCTCGTGTGGGCCAGAGTCCTGGAAAGCGACCAGCCGATTTCCGGAGAGCGCGTTATCAACCTCGGTACGGATGGCTTCGACATCATTGTCGGAGGTACCGGTCCCGATGGTCAGCTTCGAAAGCTGCTCAATCGGATTGGTGGGTTTGAAGTCGACCAGATGTTGCTCGATTGCTTTGTTTCAGGTGAAACTTGGCGGTCTTGTTGTCTCGGGTCGTTTACCGGAGGCGCTCTCACTACCTGAGTACTTTTGTGATGTGATCAAGCTCGAGGACTGAACCGACGAAAACGGCAGGGTATACCAATGGGTAATCCTGCCGAAATTTATTTAGTAGCTGCTGACTTAGGATTTTTTCTCTAACTTATGCTGGTTGTGGTTTGGACAAGTCTTGTCGCTGCAACGCTCGGGTATCGTTTTCGGTCACAGATACCATCCTCGCCGCCGCTCGGATAGTTCCGCGACCCCGGCTCGCGATTTCTCGTGCTCTTGAAATATCGCTCCGCCTCATAAAACAGTTACCCACGCAAAGCAGTTTTCGTGGGCTTCCCACTAGCCCTTTAGTTTATGAGGATTGTGATTCGGACAGGTCTTGTCGCTGCAGCGTTCGGGAATTGTTTTTGTGCCTTCCATCATAAGCGCGCCACACTCTTTCCCTTCTTTCTCTTCACGTTTATATGCACAGAGCGCACCGGTCGGCTTGGCTTTGATCGCATGCTTACAGTCAGGGTAGTTGGAGCAGCTGTAAAAGATACCGAAACGGCCACGGCGCTCTGCCATCTCGCCTTTTTCGCAGACTGGGCACTTCACGCCCGTTGTCACCAGGTTCGCTGGGTCATCTTTTTTCACGAACTTACATTTTGGATAGTTGTTGCAGGCGACGAATTTTCCGAAGCGTCCTTCACGCTCGACAAGCTCACCTTTTTCACAGGATGGGCATTTCTCGCCGGTCGCTTTCGGACCCTCGACGACTTTTCCTTCGAGCGTGAGGGCGCCAGTGCATTCGGGAAAACGGCTACAGCTGTAAAACTTACCGGTCCGCCCCAGCTTGATGATCATATCGCCTCCGCAGACCGGACAGCGCATTTCTTTCGGGGCATCGCCCAAATTAGACATCTTTTCGAGCTTATCTTTACTCTTTACCTCTTTGGAGAATGGGCCATAAAAGTCTTTTAGTGTTTTTTTGTATTCGCGTTTCCCCTCGGCGATTTCGTCGAGCTGATCCTCCATGTTGGCAGTGAATTCATCTGAGAGAATTTCGGAAAAGTGGAGCGAGAGGAAATCATCCACGACGAGTCCAGTTTCGGTCGGGATAAGGGTTCGACCATCTTTGTCGACGTAGCCACGCGTCTGTATTGTCTGAATAATAGAGGCATAGGTTGACGGTCGGCCGATACCACGCTTTTCGAGTTCTTTGACGAGGCCGGCTTCAGTGTAGCGTTTCGGTGGCTCCGTCCATTTTTCTTCATGGGTGAGCGAAACCAGGCTGAGTGTCTCGCCGACGGTTACTTTCGGTAGCTCAGTATCTTCACCTCGTGCGGCGGTATCTTCAGCGAGCCAGCCGGGTGAAACAACGATTGATCCGGTCATGGAGAAAAGCGGAATCAATGGATCGCTGGCTCGAGCTGAGATTTTGGTCCGAAGAATTTCAGCATCAGTCATCTGCGAAGCGATAGCGCGGCTTCGAATAAGCGCATAGAGTTTCTTCTCTTCGTCCGTCTTACCGTATATCTTTGTATCGATGTGCGTTGGGCGGATTGCTTCATGGGCCTCTTGGGCATTTTTAGATTTTGTCTTGAAGATGCGTGGCATCACGGCTGACTGACCATATGTTTTTTCGATAAGCGTCAGAATATTTACGACCGCATCTTTATTCAGATTGGTCGAATCAGTACGCATATACGTGATATGCCCAGCTTCATAGAGTCTTTGCGCTGTTTTCATGGTGCGACTGGGAGCGAAACCAAGGCGTGAGCTCGCCGTTTGCTGCAGGGTGGAAGTCGTAAACGGAGCGTACGGGCTTCGCTTGGCAGGAGTTTCTTTCACATCATCGACGGTCCACGTTGATTTTTTGCCACGTTCAACGACGTTCTCGGCTTCCTCTTTGGCGATAGCTTCGTCGGCCTTTGGCCGTGATTCAGTCGTATGCGTAAGCGTGAGCGCTTTCCCGAGCGTGTTCGTGAAATTACCAATAAATTGGAAAAAGACTTCTGGTATGAAGGCCTGAATTTCCTTCTCACGGAGTGCGATGATGTGAAGAGCCGGGGACTGGACGCGGCCAGCGGAGAGGCCGTAGCGAAGCTTTTTCCAAATGAGGCCTGAAAGATCGTACCCGACGAGACGATCGAGGACGCGGCGAGCTTCCTGAGCCTTGCGGAGGTTTTCATCGAGTGGCCGGGGATGTGCAATCGCTTCCTTTACTGCCGCAGGAGTGATCTCATAGAAAAGTACACGTGCGGGCTTCTTCAGTCCGCAAGTGACAGCAAGGTGCCAAGCGATGGCCTCACCTTCGCGGTCAGGGTCTGTCGCGAGGAGGACAGTAGAACTTTTTTTAGCGAGCTTCTTAATCGATTCAACGACGGCTTCTTTGCCGGGACTGATGACATAGTTCGGCACAAAACCAGCTTTGATATCAATCGCTGCTTTATTGCTTTTGGGGAGATCGCGGATGTGTCCGATCGAAGCGACGACTTTGTATTCGCCGTCGAGGTATTTTTCAATAGTTTTCGCTTTGGAAGGTGATTCGACGATGAGAAGTTTCATGCAATGGAAAGTAAGATTAACGTCCGCGCGTATAATGCATGTTCCCGATATTCTTGGCAAGGCCGCGGAGCTCAAGTTTGGTGAGAATCATGTTGACACGCATCGTCTCTAGTCTAACGGCAGCGATGAGGTTGTCAATGTGGAGGCCCTCATGGGAGAGCCGATCATAGACTGACTGTTCGTCTGGATCGAGCGCCGGCAATGATGCTTTGTGCGAGTCTTCTTGTGCTGGAGCGATTGAGCCTTCGAGCTCACTCAAGATATCCTGAATTCCAGTAACGAGCTTTGCTCCTTGTTTGAGGAGGAGATGCGTGCCACTCGAAGCCGGAGAAAAGATTGAGCCAGGAACCGCGAAGACTTCTCGATTATAATCGAGAGCGAGCCTGGCTGTGATGAGGCTGCCAGAATCTTCGGCTGCCTCAACGACGATAGTACCGCAGCACAGCCCGGCCATGATGCGGTTGCGCGCTGGAAAGGTACCGATACTCGCTGTCGTCCCCGGACCAAATTCTGAAAGGAGTGCTCCAGTTTCGATGATGTCATGGGCGAGTCGGAGGTGACTTTGGGGAGAGAGGGATGCATCATCAATTCCACTACCGAGAACCGCGAGCGTTTGCCCCTCAGCTTCGAGTGTTGCCGCGTGGGCGATGCCATCGATACCGAAGGCGAGCCCGGAGACGATTGTATAGCCCGCGTGAGCCAGTGCTCGAGCTAATTCCTCAGTGACCTGTCTTCCGTATTGAGTCGATTTTCTCGATCCCACGATGGCGATGAGTGGATCAGTATTCCAGGTTCGATACTTCCCTCGGGCATAGAGGAGTGCTGGGGCGTCTGGAATTTCTGCGAGGAGCGTTGGAAAGTTGGGGTCGGTGAAGGGGATGACAGTAATCTGACTTGCTTCGAGTCGAGTAGTCTCCTCCTCGGTATTGATGCCGGTGCGAGCGGCGGCCATGGTGGCGAGACGCGGCTGGCCGAGCGCTCTCCAAACCTCATCTGGTACTTCCCAGGCTGCCTCTGCGGAACCGAAATGCCCCACTAAAAAGCGGATGGTCTTGGCCCCACAGCCGGGGAGAGAGTTCAGGAGGTGAAAAGCGAGCGATTCATTCATATACCTGTATAAGGAGCCATTCTAGAGGAAGCTGGTTCCTAAGGCAAATCCGGTTTCTCCAAGTCTTGACCAAAGGGCGGATTCCCGATAGGGTGGGGCCATGTTTGACTGGAAATCTAGTCAGACGCAACCTTTACAATTGGAGAATGAGCATGCGGATAGACGTTGATCATCAGGCAGTTCAGGGTCTTTGTGGTTATTGGAAATTGGCGGCCGACTGGACGGATTTGAGACGAGACCTGTACGGCAAGACTTTGCGGGCTGATCTGGCGGCAAGTGTCGCCAAGATAGCCCTGCCCCATGGTGGCCAGCTCGCCCTGACATACCAAGAATTTCTTAGTATGAAGCCGAGTGGAGTACATAGCTCTGCTCATGGCAGCGAAATGCATTCACAGACGGTCTATTGGGTGACAGTAGCTCGCTTGCCGAGGCAGGTATCCTTGGAGCGGATCAAGGGGAGTAGCTCGGTACATCAAATCGGCCAGAACGGACCGAAAGTGTGCTTTAACACCCCTGAGAGATTCTTTTTCCCGGTACGCTGGAAGCGGCAGCTTTGGCCAATATATCCGGGTTCATCTTGCCGGCCAAGTTTCACGCTTGAGCGGCCTGAGAAGAAGCCGGATGAAGCGGTTGATGAAAAGTCGCTCAATATTGGGGCGCTCGGTGAACACCTGTTTCGAATCAGTCCTCCTGGCAAGCTAGACTGGGCGACGAAAATTTGCGTCGTTGTCGGCACTCGGGCAGTGAAGTTGTGGTTGATTGATCATCAGTCGACCGAAACATACGAGAAACTCCGCTCCCGTCCCGAATTCCGTTGACCAACGTGTCACACTATAGGGCCCAGTCATCATCCGGTGGCTGGGCCTTTTCATTTGATATACTGGAACGGATGAAAACGATTACCGCACAATGCTGGCTCATGAAAAGTGAGCCGAGCGAATATTCGATCGATGATTTGAAGCGTGATACAAAAGCGCCGTGGTATGGCGTGCGGAACTATCAGGCGCGAAATTTCATGCGCGACCTGATGCAGCCCGGGGACGCGGTGCTTTTTTACCACTCGAGCTGCCCAGAGCCGGGCGTGGCCGGTCTCGCTGAAGTCATCGGGGAGCCGTATCCAGATTCAACCCAATTCGACCCAAAGAGTCCTTACTTCGATCCGAAAGCGACGAAAGAAAAGCCGTGCTGGATGCTCGTTGATCTAGAATTCAAGAAACGCTTTGAACGAATTATTTCACTCGCGGCGCTGCGTCAGGAAAAGAAACTTCAGGAACTGATTATTCTCCGTCCTGGTAATCGACTTTCTATTACGCCGGTCACACAAAAAGAATTCGAAACCATCGTTCAGCGAGCTGCTTAGTGGCCGCTAGGGACGATATTTTGGCAGGAGCCGTCAACAAAACAAGTGATATTCGCGATTGTTGTATGGAGGATGCGATGAAGTGCTTCGTCTGAGTAGAACGCGATGTGCGGCGTGTAGACGACATTATCGCGCCGGAGCAAGTTGTGGTCTTTCATGAGTTCAGAGAGATCGCCATCAATCCGAGTGCCTGAAAGGAGCTCCTTCTCTTCTTTGATGAGGTATTCGCCTTCGAGGACATCGAGTCCGGCTCCAGCGAGTATACCCTGGTCGAGTCCCTGGATGAGTGCGTCATTGTCGATGAGCTCGCCGCGGGCAGTATTGATGAGGATGGCACCGCGCTTCATTTTTGCGACAGCATGTTCATCGATGAGGTGGTGCGTCTTCTCATTGTACGGAGTATGGAGAGTGAGGATATCGGATTCGGCCAAAAGCCGGTCCATGGAAACATACTCGTAATCGAGGACATCGGAGAGGAAGCGGTTCTCGAAGGCATCATAGGCGAGGACGTGCATCCCGAAACCGCGGGCAATCTTGATGACATGGAGGCCGATTTTTCCCGCGCCGATGACGCCGATGGTCTTGTCTTTCAGATCGAACCCTTTGAGGCCCTCGATTGAAAAGTCGCTCTTGAGTCGTCGTACATGCGACTTGTGGACATTACGCGAGAGCGCGAGGATGAGTGCGAAGGTGTGTTCTGCGACGGTGTGCTCACCGTAGGAGGGGACGTTCGAGACGATAACGTTTTTCGTTTTGGCGGCAGCGACATCGATGTGGTCGAAGCCGGTAGACCGGGTCGCAACGAGCTTCAGATTCGGCATGGCGTCGATGATCTCTTTGCCGACCCGGCTGTAGATGAAAACCGAAAGGGCATCGAAATCCTTGATAGTTTCCAGATCCGAAGACTGGAGCGGTTTCTCGGAAAAAAAGAGTTCATGGTCCTGGAAGGCCTCCTCGAGGAGCGGCCGTTCCCAAACCTGGATTTCAAAAAAAGCGATACGCATAACAGTTTAACTCAAATATTGACAGTGCTATTATACAGTCTAGAAAGAAAAATGCGAATCGACCCAGCCTTAATTCTTCACTGGTATGCCCCATCTCCCAATTATTCATACACCACCGGCTGCAGGGGCGGTCGGTAATATTCTTGTGACGGATGAAGCGGGTTTTGCAGTGTACGCGAACGAGGGCATCGCGCAGAAAACGGGTTTTTCCGTCGCTGAAATTATTGATTCTAAACCAGGGAAACTGTGGGGCGGCCGTATGCCGCGATCGTTCTATGACCGCATGTGGCACACCCTACGGGATAGACAGTCCACCTTCGTTGGTACCGTTACAAATCGAGCCAAGACCGGCCGCGAGTATGAGGAACTCTTGGCCGTTGTTCCGCTTGAAAATGCCGGTGGTTCGCCCAGGAAGTACCTAGCACTTCGTCCATCGAATCTGGCTGAGAGCGAGCGATTTCTCGTCGAGTGGCGAGAAACATTTTCTTCTTTGCGGGTCAGCGCGAAAACCGTGTTGCCGTGGCTTCAACATTGGTTTCCGGCCGAGACGGGGGTGATTTCCGGACAGACCGGGGCCTTCTCTGACTGGGTCGACCGACACTGGGTAGCAGCGATTCGGGAGCGTTTCCAACGACGCATAGATGATCGCACTCTCATTGAAAAAGCACAGCATGATCCGGCTCGATTTCAGGAGTTGTACGAAAAGTATTTTGATACGGTTCGCAGTTATTTCATGCGCCATCTCCCAGGCAACCATGACCAAGTATCGGATCTGACTCAAGACACCTTCATTCGAGCCTTTGAACGGTTGGAGGGTTATGAAACTCGGAATGCTGCGTACGGTACCTATCTCCTCCGGATCGCACATAGCCTTCTTTTGAATTCTTTCCGCCGCCAACCGATGGTTGAGCTATCGCCCGATCAACCCGATCCATCTGCTGCGCTGCCGCTAGTGGTGGAGACGGACTGGATTTGGGAGACGCCAGAACTTAGCACCCGTGAACGTGTTGTTCTCTCGGCCTACTACCGGGAGGGCTATTCTGTCCGGGAGATTAGCGAGCGACTCGGTCATTCTGAAAATGCGACCAAACTGCTCTTGTCACGGGCGAGGAAGAAACTGCGGCCGCTTCTTGGTAGTAGCTGAAGTAGGCAGAATCTACCATAGATTGATTTCTTGGTGTCGATTGACACCTTTTTTCATTTCCAAGTGTTTAAGAATATAGACGCATAAATTCTTATAAACTCGTTTCGTATGCTCCCTATGCTTCGGTCTATAGTCCTGCCGGTTGTTTTTGGTGTATTGCTTGGCGTCAGTGCTATCCATCTGACGGAGCGGCCAACGGTCGTGTCAAATGAGGCTCGGATTCGTGATTATTATGAAATAGAGAATGCCGTTACGGTCAGTCCTCATGGTCTGCGGAAGCGGATGGACAAGGGCGATACGGGTTTCATATTAGTTGATCTCCGTAGCCAGGAAGAGTATGAAAGGGAGCATATTGTCGGGGCGGTGAGTATCCCGGCCTATGAGGATCCAGATACAAGCGCTTATGACGATGTTGAACGCATTCTTACTGCATTTCAGGCACTTCCGAAGGATGCTGAGGTAATCGTCTACTGCTATAGCCGGCCCTGCATGACGGGCCGTAAGATTGGTCTGATGCTCGCGGAAAACGGCATCTATGCGAAGCACCTCGGTATCGGCTGGAATGAATGGCGCCACGATTGGACGAGCTGGAATCATGAGCACGAATGGACAGTGACACGGCCAGAGGACTATATTCGAACCGGGAGTGAACCGGGCCAGCCGGCGGTCCGCGTGAAAGCTTCGAGTGGCTGTGCCGGCCCGTTCGGTTGCTAATATAAACAAAAATTATGCCGCTCTATAAGATCCAAAAACGGAATGGTGCGATCGTTGATTTCGAAATCAAGAAGATCAAACAGGCGATCGAAAAGGCCATCGCGGCTACTCGCCAGTCCGATCCGGAACGGGCCAAGGTGCTTGCAATTGACGCGGCCGCACTCTGTGATGAACGCTTCGGCGAGCGTATCCCGAGTGTTGAAGATATTCAGGATATCGTCGAAGAGACGCTTATTCGGTACGACTATGCTGATGTCGCGAAAGCGTACATCCTCTACCGCGAGCGTCGGCGAGAAGTGCGCGAAGAACGGAACGTCGTCGTTCAAGTAGAGAAGACTGTTTCAGAATATCTGGAAAAGCTCGACTGGCGGGTGAATGCTAACTCCAATCAGGGCTATTCACTCGGCGGCATGATCCTGAATACGGCCGGAAGCGTCATTGCCAACTATTGGCTCTCACACATCTATCCGAAGGCGGTCGGGGATGCGCATCGAAATGGCGATTATCACATTCACGATCTGGATATGTTTTCTGGATATTGTGCAGGCTGGAGCCTGCGAGTACTCCTTGAAGAAGGCTTTAATGGTGTACCAAACAAAATTGAGTCAGGTCCGCCTAAACACCTCTCCTCAGCAGTGGCGCAAATGGTGAATTTTCTTGGGACACTGCAGAACGAGTGGGCGGGGGCACAGGCTTTCTCGAGCTTCGACACTTATCTCGCGCCCTTCGTAAAGAAATATGAACACGAGCTACGAGCGGATCTCGAGGGTTATGGCATGCGTTTTGAAGCAGAAGCGGCCCAAGAGCGGTACATCGCGGCCAAGGTGTACGAGTATGTCTATCAGAATGTCCAGTCCTTCGTATTTAATCTGAACATCCCGTCGCGTTGGGGAACACAGACGCCGTTTACGAACATCACACTCGATTGGGACTGTCCGGCGGATATGCGGGACAAACGCCTCATCCTGGGTGGGAAGCCGTTCGAGTACACCTTTGGTGAACTCCAGCCAGAGATGGAGATCATCAATCGGGCCTTCATCGCGGTCATGTCAACAGGTGATGCCAAGGGCCGAGCCTTTACGTTTCCGATCCCGACCTATAATGTCACGAAGGATTTTAAATGGGAGGATCCGAAAAATCTGCCGCTCTTTGAAATGACCGCCAAATATGGGACACCGTATTTCCAGAATTTTATTAATTCCGATCTCAATCCGGGTGATGTGCGCTCGATGTGTTGTCGCCTTCAGCTCGACCTCCGCGAGCTCCGGAAGCGCGGCGGTGGACTCTTCGGCTCGGCTGAAATGACTGGTTCGATCGGTGTGGTGACGATCAATGCGGCGCGCATCGGCTATCTCAACCCGGGTGATAAGGCAGCGTTCTTGGCACGGCTCGAGCATCTCATGGAACTCTCGAAGACGTCACTCGAGATCAAACGAGTGGAAATCCAGAAGTGGATCGATCGAGGACTCTTTCCTTACACGAAGCGCTACCTCGGCTATCTGAAGAATCATTTCTCAACCATCGGGATCAACGGATTGAACGAAGCAATCCGCAACTTCACCGCCGACGAGGAAAACATCACGACTGAAGCAGGGCAGGCGTTTGCGATTGAAGTCCTCGATTTCATGCGGGAGAAGATCAAAGATTACCAGGAAGAGACGGGGAATTATTACAATCTCGAGGCGACGCCGGCCGAGGGGACGACCTACCGTTTCGCGAAAGAAGACCGCAAGCGTTTTCCAGCAATCCTGCAGGCCGGCACGGCCGAAGCGCCCTACTATACGAATTCCTCGCAGCTTCCGGTTGGTTGTACGGATGACGTCTTCGAAGTACTCGAGCTTCAGGACCGGCTCCAGACCAAGTACACGGGCGGTACAGTCCTGCACTGCTATATGAATGAGCGGGTGAGTTCGGGCGTGGCGTGCCGGAATCTCGTGCGAAGTATTCTCTCGAATTTCCGGCTACCGTACATTACGATCACGCCGACCTTCTCGATCTGCCCGAAGCATGGCTATCTCGATGGCGAGCATGATTTCTGTCCGAAATGTGACTCCGAGCTCGGGGTCGTCGACGGTGAACGCTATGACCAGGAAACACGCAAACTTTATCAGAGTACTCAGGCGGAAAAATAAGCAGGAGTAGGGGCATTAAACAAATAATCACTAAGCACAAATATATGTTGCAGAACAGTATGCCGTCAGTCAGTCAGGAAGCGCGTACCCGTTGCGAAGTCTGGACCCGTGTGATGGGCTATCATCGGCCGGTATCACACTTTAATATCGGGAAAAAAGCCGAGCACTACTCGCGCAAGCATTTCACGGAAACTGTGGCAGCGAACCACGAGTTTTGCAGTCAGTACGGGCTCGTAAGACATTCGTGATGATCATCAGCGGCATCCAAAGGTTTACGCTGCTTGACTTTCCGGATAGGGTCGCTTGCGTCATCTTCACTGGTGGCTGCAATTATCGCTGCGGCTTCTGCCATAATCCGGAATTCGTCTTACCAGAGAAACTCGCCAAGATTTCTCAGAACTTCATTCCGGATGCGACAGTACTCAATTTCCTGAAGCAGCGCCAAGGGAAACTGCAGGGTGTCGTCATCACCGGTGGCGAGCCGACTATCCTACCAGACCTTGAGGCATTCATCGTGAAGGTGCGGGCGCTCGGATTCGCGGTGAAGCTCGATTCTAATGGCAACCGGCCAGAGGTATTGCGTGCGCTCATTGACCGTGGACTCGTCGACTATGTTGCGATGGATTTCAAGACGAGTCTGCCGCAGTACCGGTCGCTTGTCGGGCAGTGGGCCGATCCTGAAAAACTTCAGGAAAGTATCGCGCTCCTGAAAGAGGGGCGGGTCGACTACGAGTTTCGTTCGACACTTATTCGTGAAGTGCATGCGCCAGAGATTCTCGATGCGATGTGTGAGACACTCTCAGGTGCTCGACGTCTCTATCTTCAGACATTTCGACCTGGTGTCACGCTCGATCCGGCTTTTGAGCACTATCATTCATTCGATCCGGAAGAAATGAGTGCGATCGCGGATCGTTTCCGCACCCTGATAGGGAAGGTCAACGTCCGTGCCTAGCCCTTAACTGGTATACTTCTAAAAAGATAATGCAACCGTATGGAAGGACACAAGCTATCAAGCAGTCGTGACTATTTCATCGCGCTATTCATTGCGATGATACTCTTTATTCTCTTCAGCTGCTACCTGCTCATCCGTCGCGGCTATTACTTCGACGCACCGCCGACGGTTGACTTGCTCTATGTGCCAAATAAAGCGCTCGCCGGTGCCGGTATCGTGCTGCTTGCATTCACTTTTCTCATCGGCCCAATCACGCGGTATTTTGATCGATTCGACCGTTGGGTCGGGTATCGGAAAGAGATCGGTATCGTCGCTGCCTTCTTCCTTGTCGCACATGCGATCATCTCATATCTTGCATTACCATTGAAATTTCCGCGCGAGTGGTTTTCATTCCTGTCGTTGGAATATGCGGCTGGGCTCATCGGGGCGGCGTTACTAGTCCTTCTCTTTGTCATTTCATTTCGAAAGATGATTGAACTCATCGGCCCGAGCCGGTGGTGGTTTCTCCAGCGCTGGGGACTGCGGCTCGTGATCCTTCTCGCCGCAATCCATATCTACGACATGAAATGGGCGGGATGGGTGAAGTGGCTGACGAAGGGTGGTGGTGCCGCAACCACGGAACTCGCCAATCCATGGATGCCCGGACTCGGACTGCTCACGGGTATGTTTCTGGGATGGGTTCTGGTAGTTCGGCTCTACGAGATATTGTTTCTTTTCAAAAATATTGGCCTCGCCTCGAAAGAGATTGCAGGTGATCAAATCCTCAAGGCACGTGGCCGTCGGTTCTTCTTCATGAGTTTTATGCTGCTGTGTGTCCTCTACGTGGTTGTCGCCTTTCGTTGGGTCAATTGAACCGAATGGTGGAGGAAAAGAAAAAACGAAAAGAGCGGCTAAAGCGCCGCTCTTTTGTGTCGGTCTTTCTGGTTGATCCGGGTCTAAGTATCAAGCTGGGTTGATGGTGCCAATGACAGGGTGAATTCGAAGCGTTTATGGGTCGGGTCATGGATAGAGACGAGTAGCCACCCCAAAAGTACGCCGAGAGCGACTGAACGGAAGAGGTCCTTGAGGCTAAATAGGGGAATCTGAGACATGGTCTTATTTTAAGTGACGTCCATAGCTTTGACCATACCATCCTCCAGATCTGACCAGGAACAAAGCCCGACCACAAGGGAATTGAGATAATTTTGTAATTATAGAAAATTAAAAAAGAGGCTTATGTAAGCCTCAATTAATTTGCGGGGACGGCGGGACTCGAACCCGTGACCTTCTGCGTGACAGGCAGACGCTCTAACCAGCTGAGCTACGCCCCCGTATATAAAATTTTCTTCAAGAACTTTCTTCCTGCCGCAGATTTGAGATACTTTTCTCTTTTTCTGGCAGCGATTCTGTCGGGGAGCTTCTCGGTGTATACAACCTGCAATTGACTCATGGTGCGGGTTGTTTTTGTTGTGCCCCCTCTATGTTCCGCAAGTCGTCTCGGCAAGTCATTTGTCATGCCTTTGTAAAGCTTTCCTTTACTATCTTGTAGAACATAGACGATGTACATACACTCCATCCATTTTTTCAGCTGAGCCCCGCCCGTACCGACCGGTACGTTCGGGCGGGTACGCCCCCGTATTGTCGAATTTTTTAACAATTTCCCTCCGGTATGGAAACTTCCACTTTCTCAAACCCGGCGAGCCGAAACATTCTCGTTACAAACACCTTTCCCTGATCACGAGCCTCACGGAGGATACCTCCTTCACAGGCTGCTTCCTGGATAGATTTCTCTGCTGCCTGCCTCGCCTCTGCTTCGAGGTCTTTGTCGCCTCGATTAAGAATGCCAGTTTGGCGATCAAAGACTTTGGTATCAGCATTGTTGAGAGTCGTCGAAAGGATGATTGGAGCGGGGAGTGTGATGGTGAGGATTTTTCCGCTTACCTTAACGTCTTTTTCCGTTACCGATTTCAGGTCAAAACCCGCGATGGCTTTCCCGTGAGCGATGAGGAGGAGGCGATCACCAAAGAGAAGTTTTTTCCACACCTCGCCTTCTTCACTGCCGGCCTCAATGACTTTCTCGATCGTGAATGAGGTGGTTTCTAGGCGTTCGAGCGATTGCACCTGTTCGACAATGCTTGCTCGATCGGTATTGATCGTCGTTTTGAGAGGACTCGTTAGATTTCGACTGACGATAAAGAGACCGGCTACGAGAGCCGCGGTCACAAGAGCCACCACGAGTGTTTTGATATCAATAAATCGTGACATAGGTGATGAGTTTCTCGGTACCAGGGGCGAGATTCGAACTCGCGACCCCGGGCTTATGAGTCCCGTGCTCTAACCAACTGAGCTACCCTGGCGGGGTGTACTATTTCTGCCGTCTTAGAGAAAGACGGAAATAGAGCAATCGGCAGTGAAGAACGCCACAGTACCTGTCACTTGCTGATGGCTATATTTGTTGCGGGGGGTGGATTTGAACCACCGACCTCTTGGTTATGAGCCAAGCGAGCTGCCAGACTGCTCTACCCCGCTGTATTTGATGGAGACCAACTCCTGTGGGTGATCATGGACTCGAACCATGGACCTCGACATTATCAGTGTCGCGCTCTAACCACCTGAGCTAATCACCCGCTGAAAAAGCACCCTGAATCCTACAATACAACACCAAAACAATCAAGTCTCCATAGACTTTTATCTACTATAGCACTCTTTGTGGCGGACTATATACTACTCAATTGGAACTTTATTATAGCAGAGCCGTGGGATCGGCACTCGCTCGAAAAATCATAAGAAGCACTATTGGTAAATCTTGTCGCGGTTGAAGATACATTCGTAGAGACGCCATCAGAAAAAGTGTTCCAATTCGTCTTTCTACAGCACCTTTATTGGAACTCTAAAACCTTTCGTTAGAAAACTATAAAAATAGTTAAGAAAATTGGAAGCTGATAGAATGGTTGAAAAAGAAGAAAGATTGTATGCAATCAAATTTTAAACCGATATTGCTTCTTGTCCTGCTCGCAATGATTCTTCCGGAATTGTTGACCGGGAGCTCGCCCATCAGTACATTTCTCAATCCCTTCCATCTCATTATTCTTTTCTTAGGATATGGTGTAGCTGTACTCCTGGTGAGAGAAATAGCAGTCAGGAATAATTTTTCTCTCGGTGGTATTTTCATTTTCGGATTAGTCTATGGAGTCTTTAACGAGGGTT
>Ga0163144_10010464_pt1 | contig 19775 bp, 16 predicted proteins | sample OliLak19BULKMAT1_FD_123175 | JGI IMG/M metagenome (GOLD analysis project Ga0163144, IMG submission 123175) | Freshwater microbial mat bacterial communities from Lake Vanda, McMurdo Dry Valleys, Antarctica - Oligotrophic Lake LV.19.BULKMAT1 | ecosystem: Environmental > Aquatic > Freshwater >... | reverse complement strand
CACTGGTGTCATGTGATGGAGGAGAAGACCTGGCACGACCCCCAGGTGGCGGCCATCGTCGAGGCCCGCTACATCGCCGCGAAGGCCGACGCCGATGCGCGACCGGACCTGGCCCGCCGCTACGACGAATACGGCTGGCCCGCGACCATCGTGTTCGGACCCGATGGACAGGAGATCGTCAAGCGGCGCGGGTTTATTCCGCCCGAACGCATGCGCGGCCTGCTGCAAGGCATCGTGGCCGATCCTCGGCCGATCCGCTATCGCGATCAGGCGAGCCTGGAGGCCTGGTCCGAGAGCCCCTTGCTGTCCGACGCGGTGCGAACGACCCTGCGCAAACAATTCACGCGCACCCACGATGCGGCGCGTGGCGGCCTCGCGCAGGAACTGAAGTACCTCGACCGCGACACCGCCGAATACGCGCTGATGCTGGCGAGACGCGGCGATCCGCAGGCTGCCGCGATGGTACGGCGCGACCTCGACGGCGCATTGAACCTGATCGATCCGGTGTGGGGCGGCGCGTACCAGTACTCCACCGACCGCGACTGGAAGCACCCGCATTTCGAGAAGCTGCTGTCGGTGCAGGCCGACTACATGCGTCTCTACGCGCTCGGCTATGCCGTGCTGGGTGACGCACGCTACCTGAAAGCTGCGCAGGACATCCATCGGTATGCCACGACGTTTCTCGCCGCTCGCGACGGCGCGTTCTACGTAAGCCAGGATGCCGACCTCGTGAAAGGGGAACACGGCGGCGGGTATTTCGCATTGGACGACGCAGCCCGGCGCGCTCGCGGTATTCCCGCGATCGATACCCACCTCTACGCCCGCGAGCAAGGCTGGATGCTCCAGGCGCTGTCGACGCTCTACGCGGCGACCGGCGATGCCCGCTATCTCGAGCAGGCGCGCCGCGCCGCGGATTGGACGGTCGCACACCGTGGACTGCCGGAAGGCGGCTTCCGGCACGACCAGAGGGACGCCGCCGGGCCCTATCTCGAAGACTCGCTCGCGATGGCGCGCGGCCTGTTGTCGCTCTACCAGGTCACCGGCGAGCGTGCCTGGCTCGCCCGCGCACAAGGTGCGGGGACGTTCGTCGGCAAGACGTTCGCGCGCCCGCGCGCCGGATTCGTGACTGCCGCCGACCGCGGCGCCGTGCTGAAACCCAAGCCCCAGATCGACGAGAACATCGCCGCGGCGCGCTTCTTCGATCTGCTCTCACGCTACACCGGCGATGCCCGGTATCGAGCCGACGCCGAGCGGGCCATGCGCTATCTGGTCGCGAAGGAGGTGGCGCTGATGCGCATGACCGAAGCCGGGATCCTCATCGCCGATCTCGAACTCGGATCCGATCCGACCCACGTCACGATCGTGGGCCGCAAGGACGACGCGGCAGCACAGGCGCTGTTCCAATCGGCGCTGCGGCTGCCGTCGCCCTATCGACGGATCGAGTGGTGGGATCGCCGCGAAGGCCCATTGCCCAACTCGGACGTGCGCTATCCGGAATTCGAGCGTGCCGCCGCGTTCGTCTGCACGCAGGGCTCCTGCTCGCTGCCGCAGTTCCGCGCCGACGATCTGCTGGCTCTCGCGAACCGCATGGAGACCGCGAAGCGGATCGACTGAGCGGCTTTCACGGACTATTCATCACGGGTTTCGAAACGCGATGGATTCGGGCGCGGTCGGGCAGCGGGATCGTTGCAACGCCTCGCAGCCGCAGCGAGGATTGCCGATCCGACGGCGAACGAGATGAATTGCGCAGGTTCGGGCACGGGCGCCAAGGATCCGAAGCGCATGTTGTCCAGCCCCACCCACTCCTCCGATAACACTTCGACGCGAACGATCCCGACGCCGGACGTCTCCATCGTCTCGAAAGCGGGCCACGGCACCGCGGCTCTGCAGCAACGGGTTGACCGCAACCGGGACCATGCGAGAATGCCTGCTCCCTCGTGTCGCTGACGTTCGCTCTCGATCAAGCCCATGACTGACGAACAGCTCCAGCACACTTCGACGTCCATCGAACCCGCCGCATCGCTCGTCACGATGACCCATGTGGTATACGCGCTCCACACTGCTGCCATCGTCATCGGCCTCTCCAGCGCTGCGCTCATCGTTACCGCCTTCGTCTTCGGCCTGCCCTCGATCATCGCGGTGATCCTCAACTACATGTACCGCGGCGAGGCCCGTGGGACATATCTCGAATCGCACTTTCGCTGGCAGATCCGCAGTTTCTGGTTCGCGCTGCTGTGGATAGCGATCGCGGTGGGGCTCGCGATCACCATTATCGGAATTCCGGTCGCGTGGGTGACCGCGGTGGGGACCGGCCTGTGGCTGATCTACCGCATCGCGCGAGGTTGGCTGTTGCTCAAGGACCGCAGGCCGGCGCCATAGGTGAGCCATTCACCGATTCTTGCCTCGCTGGGCAACGAAGCAAGACGGACGCACCCCTTCTACGAACCTCGGACCGATCGCGTCAGAAGCCATCTCGGTCCTCTATCGGCGCGATTCGGAGTCGGTTCCGATCGTCGCGGTAGCTCACCGAAGTCGTCGGCCGGGCTACTGGCGCAATAGAGGGTAGCCCCGCCAACACGGCGAGAAGATAGTCCACCTCACATCTGTCTGAACCGATCCGCGTATTGCCGGCTTACCGGCAGCAATTCGGTGCGCGACTTGAGTTGAACCGACAGTCGCCCGAGACGGTCGCGCACAGCGGCCCGCACCTCGGCGACGTTCACGATCGTGCTGCGGTGGATCTGCCAGAAGCGTTCCGGATCGAGCTGGTCCGAGAGTTCCTTGAGACTCGTGCGCAGCAGGGCGTCGCCCTCGGCGGTGACGACGCTCACGTACTTGTCGGTGGACTGAAAATAGAACACGTCCTCGACGGGGATCAGCCGCACGGCGTTGCCGACCGCGGCTCGTATCACGCGCAGGCCGGCGGCAGGCGCAGCACCCGCGTGCATCGCCTGCCGGATCTCGCCGAGCAGGCGCTGGAGATCGGTGGGCGGGGCCGCTTCGCGCGCCGCAGGTGCAAGGCGCTGCTCGAGGCGTTCGACGGTGCGTTCCAGCCGCGCGCGATCGACCGGTTTGAGCAGGTAGTCGACCGCTGCATGTTCGAAGGCATCGACCGCGTACTGGTCGTAGGCGGTGACGAAGACGATCTCGGGATCATGACGATCTTCCGGCCAGCGCTCCGCCACCCGCTGCGCGACGTCGAGGCCGGTCAGTCCCGGCATGCGGATGTCGAGGAAGAGGACATCGGGCAGCAAGGTCAGCGCCTTCTCCACGGCGCTCAGCCCGTCGCCGGCGCGGGCGACGATCTCCAGTTCCGGCCAGACCACCTTCAGTTCCGCCGCCAGCGTTTCCGCCAGCAGCGGCTCATCCTCGGCGATCAGCGCCTTCGGCATTGAGCGCTGCGAACGGAATGGACATCACGATCTTCACGCCGGACGGGGTATTGTCGCTGATGTCCAGACGCGCGCCCGCACCATAGATCGCGGTGAGCCGTTCGCACACGAGCGACAACCCCACGCCGGTGGGCGAGACTTCCGCGGCACGACCGACCCCCGTGTCCGCCACGGTGAGCAGCAGGCGGTCGCCATCGATCGCTGCGGCCACGTGCACCGATCCGCCTTCGACCTTGGGTTCGAGCCCGTGCTTGATGGCATTCTCGACCAGCGGCTGAATCAGGCGCGGCGCCACCATCGTGCCTTCAAGGGCGACCGGAAGATCGAGCGTGAACCGCAACCGGTCCCCCATGCGGATCGCGAGCAGGTCGAGATACGCACTCTGGAACCAGAACACGTCCTTCAACGACACGCGATCGGAACGGGACACCGTCAGGCTCAGTCGCAGGAGCTGGATCAGCCGGTCGAGCATGAACTGCGCGCGCTCGGTGTCGCTCGCGATCAGGCACCGTAGATTCGCCAGCGTGTTGAACAGCATGTGCGGCTCGATCTGCGCCGAAAGCATCCGCAGATGCGATTCGGTCGCGCGCCGTTCGACTTCTTCCGCGCGCAGCGCCTGCACCGCGAGTTCGGCTTCCAGGTGAGCAACCTCGGCGCGCCGCCACAGGATGAATACTCCGAAGGCACCGCCCAGCATCGTGAGCAGCAACGTGAATGCTCCGGTGCGCGCCGCCATTTCGACGTGCAGCACTTCCCTGGCGAAATCGACGATCCCCTCAGGCGAGCCGAGCATCCAGCCCGCCAGCGAATAGCCCCCCACGTAACCCAGGATCACGGCCCCGAGGTAGACCAGCACCATGCCCCAGGGCGAAGGCACGCGCCCGGGCCAGAACACCCGGCGCGCGACCATGGACGAGAAGAAGGTGATGAAGCCGATGCACTGTGAGTAGACCCACAGCTGCCCGTACCCCATGCCTGGCTCGGTATCGAGTCCGAGATAGAGCACACCGGCGATCACGCTGTTGATGACCAGCCAGACCGCCACGTCGCGCGAGAACTGGACGAGACAAATCCCCGCGGTGGCCGGCAGCGGCGGAAGGGGTGGTCGACGCAAGGTCGCTAGGCTCATTGCCGGGATGTCACGCGCATGGCTCGAACGCATTCGATGGTAGCACTCCGGCGGCTGCTTCCTGGCCGGGGCGCGCTATCAAAAAAAACCGCCGGATGCGAGGGGATACACGGTTCGCATCCGGCGGACACATGGCGCGGCACCGGGGAGGGAGGGAGGTGCCGCGTTGCTGCGAGGGCCATGCCGTCTCCGGCACGACCCCGCTTGCCCGATTACGAGCCGGAACCGTCGCGGGGAACCGAGACGTTCACTGCGACTTGCGAGACGGCGCGCGTCGCGCCCTTGGCGGCTACTGAATTGCCCGAGCGGTCACGGGTAGCGATGGCATCGACGGTGGCGTACTGGATCGAACCGAGGGCTGCGCGGCCTTGGCCGCCACGGTTGTCCTGCAACACCGGGGCGTCCGCGGCGAACGCCGAAGCAGCTGAGGTAAGGGAAAGAGCGGCGGCGAGGATGAGGGATTTGCGAGCGTTCATGGCATTCTCCGTTCGAGTGAGGGCGCTGAGGTCCGCGAGGCGATCTGCCAGGCGATTCATCAGACTGCGGAGCCATGATGCGCACCCTCGGCGGGGCCGGCCACGGGTGTGCGACGAAAGCCCGATTCCTGGGGGCGAATCGCCGTGCATGGCGACGAATGGCGTCCGGGCTAACCCGAACAGGGCGACGGAAGCAGCCGCGAAAGAGGGACGGTCCGTCGACGCACCCCGAAAATTCCACCCCCGTGGCCATCACGGATCTTCGTCGGCGGTGCCGATTTCACGAATCTGGCGGCCAGCCAGTTGCCCGTGACCACGATGCTGATCGTCGGCGCGCCGATCAGCAGCAGATCGCGTCAGGACAGTTCGGACAACCGCCGTTTCATTCGCCGCCCGCGGGCGCCGGATCGGACTTGGTCGTCCGGCTCTGCAGCACGATCTCTTTGAGCTTGTGCTGCACGAAATCGATGTGCTGCCGGAGCAGGTAGAGTTGGTTGGCGTAGGCGACCGGCGTGTGAATCTCGTTCACTTCATGTTCGATCCAGTCGAGACGCTCGCCGAAGTCGCGGGTCTCGCCGGTCGTCAGCGTGCGGCGCATCTCGTTTTCGATGTACATCAGCTCACCGTACCAGCGGTAGATGCGCCGACGCATGCGCCACGCGTACAGCGGGGGCAGCAGGCGCGCCAGCGGAAACACGATGGCGAGCGCGGGGATCAATACGACCAGGGCCCGATCCGCCAGGTTCGCCAGCCAGAACGGCAGGTACCGCTGCAACACGGGCGGGCCGCGTTCGAAGAAGCGCGCGGCCTGGTCCGAAATAGGAAAATCGAACTTGTTCGGCGCGGGGAGTTCTCCGGAGCGGTTGAACATTCCGACTTCACCGTGCACTTCCTTGGCCGCCTGCAGCAGCAGCATCTGGATCGCGGGGTGCAGATCGGCGCTCGCAAGTATCTGCGTCTGCGCCGCCAGCAGCGTGATGGGCGACAGGGGCATGTTCGACTCCAGGTCGATCCCTCCCTCCGGCAGGACCACCTTCTGCAGGAAGGGCATCTTCTTCACGTACGCGTCGGCACGGCGGCTGAAGTCGACCATGTAGACGTCCGGCGCAAAAAACAGCGCCTTCAGGATGCCGGCCTCCGGCGACTCCATCAGGAAGATGCAATGAGCTTGTCCGGTCAGCAGCGCCTCCGCAGCCTGCACGCCGCCAATGTCGAGCGCCTTGATGTCCGCTTCGTCGGTGCCATTGGCTTTGAGCAGGTTCCGGACCATGCGGCGCGTGCCTGCACCCTTGCCGCCAATGGCCACGGTCTTGCCGCGCAAAGCTGGCAAGTCGTCGAATCTGTCATCGCCGTGACAGAACACCCACAGCGCCTCGTAGGCCACCGTGCCGAGCGCGACCAGATGCGGAGCTTCCTCGGCGGTGCCGATGCCACCACGCACGAAGGCTGCATCGACATGCGGCATCGGCCCGGGATCGACGACGGGTGCCTGTGGCGCCGGCGCAGTGTTCCCCGCGGACGCCGCGGGGCTCGAATGCGAAATCGGCCCGCGCAGGAACTTGTAGTTCTCGCGCGCTCCCTTGGTCGGCAGGGCTTCGAGCGTCACCCCATTGCGCTCGAACACCTTGCGATAGCGTTCGGCGAAGACCTGATAGGCGGAGCCGTCCGGACCGGTGGCAAGCACCACCCGCTTCGGCGGCGCAGGCTGGATGTACCTGCCGGCGATCCACAGCGCGATCACTACGGCCAGCGTAACCGGTACGCCGACGAACAGGACCTCGCGCCACGGGAACGTCGCGGTCCATGCGAGCGGCCGGAACCCGTTTATGCGCTGCAGCAGGTTACGCATCGTCCGTGCCGCGCAGGAAATCGAAATCGCAGCCGTGGTCAGCCTGCAGCACGTGGTCGGCGTACAGCCGCCGATAACCGCGGGACGGGAACAGCGGAGCTCGCCACGTCGAGCGTCGCCGTGCCAGTTCCGCTTCGTCGACAAGCAACTCGATGCGGCGATCGCGCACGCTCAAGGCGATGCGATCGCCGTTGTTCACCAGCGCAAGGGGCCCGCCGGAAGCGGCGTCCGGTGTCACGTGCAGCACCACGGTGCCGTACGCGGTTCCGCTCATGCGCGCATCGGAGATCCGCACCATGTCCTTCACGCCCGCCTGCGCCAGTTTCTTCGGGATCGGCAGGTAGCCCGCCTCGGGCATGCCGGTGGGACTCGCCGGGCCCGCGTTCTTCAGCACGAGAAAATCCTCGGCGGTGACGTCGAGCGCGGGATCGTCGATGCGGGCGGCGAGATCCTCGAGCGATTCGAACACGACCGCGCGCGCTTCCCGCTCGAACAGTTTCGGATCCGCGGCCGAGCGCTTCAGGATCGCACCGCGCGGCGCAAGCGAGCCGAACAGCGCGACCAGTCCGCCGACCGGCTCGATCGGTTCCGCGCGAGAACGGATCACGGCGCGGTCCACGAATACCGGTTCACGCACGCGTGCACCCAGGGTTTCGCCAGTCACGGTGAGGCAATCGAGGTTCAGCAGATCGCGCAATTCCCACAACAGCGCATCCATGCCGCCGGCCGCGTGGAAATCGGCCATGTAGTAGGCACCGGTGGGCTTCAGGTTCACCAGCACCGGCGTGCGATCGGACAGCTCGTTCATTCGGTTCAGGGAGATGTCGATGCTGCGGCGGCCCGCGATCGCGGTCAGATGCACGATGGCGTTGGTGGAACCGCCGATGGCGAGCAGCACGGTGAGCGCGTTCTCCACCGACCGCGGCGTGATGATCTGCGATGGCCGTGGCCCGGCCTCGATCATTGCGACGGCACGCGCGCCGCTTGCCTCGGCTGCGCGAATACGGTCAGCGTGCACGGCCGGAATGCCGGCAGTGTTCGGCAGACTCATGCCGAGCGCTTCGGCGATGCACGCCATGGTGCTCGCGGTACCCATGACGGCACAGGTACCCACGGTCGTCGCAAGATTGCCTTCGATCGTCGCGATGCCCTCGTCGTCCACCTCGCCGGCACGGTACTTCGCCCAGAACCGGCGGCAGTCGGTACAGGCGCCCAGGCGCTCCCCGCGAAACGGCAGTGCCAGCATCGGTCCGGTCACCAGCTGGATCGCGGGCAGGTCGGCCGAGGCTGCCCCCATCAATTGCGCCGGCACCGTCTTGTCGCAGCCTCCCACGAGCACCACCGCATCCATGGGCTGGGCACGGATCATCTCCTCGGTGTCCATCGACATGAGGTTGCGGAACATGAGGCTGGTGGGGCTCAGGAATACTTCGCCCAGCGAGACGGTCGGGAAATCGAGCGGCAGCCCGCCGGCCGCGAGCACGCCGCGCTTCACCGCCTCGACGAGTTCCGGCACGCCGCGATGGCAATTGTTGAATCCGCTGTCGGTGCGTGCGATGCCCACGATGGGGCGATCCATCAGCGCGCGCGACAAGCCGGTGGACTGCACGAACGACCGGCGCAGGTACAGGGCGAAGTTGCGATCGCCGTAGTTGGTGAGGTTGCGGCGATAGCCGCGATCTTTCGTCATGGAGCGTCGACCCCGTTGGCTCTGGTGATGCGTTACAGTCGCCGTGCATTCTATTGGAGCTGACCCATGAACAAGACGATTTCCGTGCTTTGCGTGGCCACCGCCTTCGCCTTTACGTCGCTCGCCCAGGCTCACGAGGATCCGGAGACCGGCCGGGTGAGCCTGCAGGCGCAGACCTCGATGGAGATCGACAACGACACGATGCGGGTCGTGCTCTTCGTCGAAGACGAGGACGCGAATCCGGCGCGTCTCGCAGACTCCGTGAACAAGCTGGTTGCGGATGCCGTGAAGATTGCCAGGACCGAGACCAAGGTCAAGATGAAGACCGGCCGCTACCAGACATTTCCCGTGTACGACAAGACCCGGATCGTGCGCTGGCGCGCGCGCTCCGAATTGCAACTGGAGAGCACCGAGTTCAAGAGCCTGTCGGACCTGATCGGACGGCTGCAATCCACGATGAAACTGGGCGGGGTGGATTTCTCGGTGTCGCCCGAGGTCCGCAAGCAGATCGAGGATGACCTGACCGCCTCTGCCATCGCGGAGTTCAAGCGGAAAGCCGACCTGGTGGCGCAGGGTTTCGGAGCGCGCGGCTACAAGGTGAAGGAAGCCTCGGTGAATTCCGACGGTGGTGCACCACCGATGCCTCGACCGATGATGGCGTATGCGAAAAGCGCCGTCACGGCCGACGCGGTACAGGCTCCGACGGTGGAAGCCGGCACCAGCCGCATCAACGTGAGCGTGAATGGCACGATCCTGCTGGAAGGACTCTGATCGGGTCCGGAGCCACGGAGGCGGCGAATCGTTAAAGGTTTCCGCCGCGCATCCGAAAGCAGTTCTGGGCGGCGGACCAGCCCGGCTGTTCTGGAAACACCAATGCGCCGAGTTGAAACGTTTCAGGGCAGGCGCAATTGACACAAGTCCGTCGTGGTGCTGCCGGTGGGCCTCGCGCGACAGCTTGGCGGCACGCTCGAATTCGGGTCGGAATCCGGCGCGCGCTTCCGGGTGGTGATCGATTCCTCGAGCGAAGCCGTCGAAGCTGCCGCCGATCGCCTGGCGCTCCGGGCACCGCCGGCACCGGACATCCGGGAGCTGACCGTCAGTTAAGCGCCGCGACCCGCGCGGTGGGGCTCAACGCACCCAGTTGATCTCGTGCGCGGTGCGCGTGCCGACCAGTGCCGCATCGAGTCCGTGCGGCATCTCCGCTTCGGTCCGCGACAGCGCGATGCGGCCGGCCATGATCTCCGCGAACTTCTGTGGCAGCAGCGGTTGCTGTTCCGGATCCGCGTAGCCGTCCGGAAACGTCGGCAGGTTGGTCGCGGCATCGTACTTGTCGGTCGCGCCCACGGTATGCAGCAGCTCGTGCGCGATCACGACCTTGTTCTCGGCGTCCTGCGACATGACCGCGAATACATGGACCACGCCGATCAGTCCTTTCTGCAGGCCCAGGGAATGGGGCACCGCCGTGATGAGCGTCGGATCGTGGAAGATCACGAACAGGCGCACGTGCGGTGTCGGCCCGTCCACGCGGCCATGGCGCCAGGCCCAGAACCGCATCTGCAGGCTCCACAGCAGCACCGACGGTGCGCTTGCGCCGCGCGGCGGTTCCGGCGGCAGTGCATCGATCCGGCGGGCGAGGCGCAACTCGATCGGGTGCGCCAGCGCAAGCCCGTGGCGTCGACCTTCGTCCTTGAAGAAGTCTTCGACCGGTGCGAACGCATCCGTCGTGAGCGCGGCGATGTGGTCGGTCGTCGCCGCATTCGCGTCTCCCGCGATCGGAAACACGGCCACCCGCAGCGGATACTCCCAGGAGGTCGTGCGCACCCGCGCGAGCCACGCGCCGACGGCCACGTTGATGAGGATCAGTGCCAGTACGGCGATGCGGATCTTCCTGAACATTCTCGAGCGCGCGCGGGTAAGGAAACGCATTCAACACGAAAAACACGAAAGGCACGAAGAAAAGCAAGACGGACGCGATCAATGGTCTGGCGCGAATTCGAACGAGCGCCGGTTCGTTTCGTCCCGATTCCCTTCGTGTTCCTTCGTGTCCTTAGTGTTCTTCGTGTTCTTCGTGTTCTTCGTGTTCTTCGTGTTCTTCGTGTCGAATGCGGTTGCAATCCGTCCGGAGCCCTACACCCGTTCAACCACCGTGCAAGTCGCCTGCCCGTGGCCGATGCACATCGTCTGGAGGCCGAACTGCCCGCCGGTGCGTTCGAGCCCGGCCAGCATCTTCGCCATCAGCGCGCCGCCGGTCGCACCGAGCGGATGTCCGTGAGCGATGGCCCCGCCCCACGGATTGACCTTGTCGAGATCGACGCCCAGTTCGGTCGCCCACGACAGCACGACGCTCGCGAAGGCCTCGTTGATCTCGAACCAGTCGATGTCCGCCAGCGTCAGGCCGGCCTTCCTGAGCGCCAACTGCGTCGCAGGGATGACGCCCGTGAGTTGCAGGGTCGGATCCGAGCCCACGACCACGCGTGCGCGAAATCGCGCCCGCGGCCTGAAGCCGTCGGACAGCGCACGCTCGCGATTGCCGACCAATACCGCCGACGCGCCGTCGGAGATCTGGCTTGCATTGGCGGCAGTCACGACGCCATTGCCCGCCGGGCGGAACACGGTCTTCAGCGTGCGCATCTTCGCTTCGTCGAGCACTCCGCGCACACCTTCGTCGATCTCGAGCACGATCGGCTGCGCCTCGGGACTCACGCCCTGGATCTGTATCAGTTCCGTGTTCCAGCGAGCCTGCTGTGCCGCGTGGGCCTTGCGATGGCTTGCCTTGGCGAAGTCGTCCACGTCATTGCGCGTGATGCCCCACTTCTCCGCGACGCGCTCCGCGCTTTCACCCTGATGGATCAGCTCGTGTTTCCGGAACAGTTCGGGATTGAGGGTATCGAACCCGCTGACACCTTCGCGACCCAGGCTGATGTCGAGAAACATCGGCGCACGCGTCATGCTCTCGACGCCCGACGCGATGACATAGTCCATATCGCCAGCGGCCACGGCCTGCGCTGCGAAGTGCACGGCTTGCTGGCTCGAGCCGCACATCCGATTCAACGACACGCCGGGGATCGTCACCGGAAAACCGGCGAGCAGAACGCCCAGCCGTGCGGGATTCGCGGCCTGCTCGCCCGCGAGCGTGACGGTGCCGTTGACCACGTCCTCGATCTTTTCAGGGTCGATGCCGGCGCGCTCGACCAGCGCTTTCAGGGTGTGCGCGAGCAGGGAATCAGGGCGCACCTCGCGCAGCGCACCGCCGCGGCGGCCGAACGGAGTGCGGACAGCTTCTAAGATGACGGCTTCTGGCATGGAGTGCCTCTTGTTCGAGAGTCAACGTCAATCGACACGAAGGGCACGATGGACACGAAGCAGCACGAAGAAAAAGCTGAAACCACAGATCGATGCCCCTTGCAGCGGTTCGGCCTGGATCCGCATTCTTCGCATTTCTTCGTGTACTTCGTGTTCTTCGTGTTCTTCGTGTTTCGAGCTCTTTCTTACTCTGTACGCCTTACCGACGAGCCAACTCGCGAGCGATGATCGACTTCTGTATTTCGCTCGTGCCTTCGTAGATCTGCAGCACCTTCGCGTCGCGGAACAGTTTTTCCACCGGGTACTCGGTGCTGTAGCCCATGCCGCCGAACACCTGGATCGCTTCGGTCGCGCAGAACATGGCGCTGTCGGCGGCGAACAGTTTCGCGTAAGCGGCCTGAAGCGTGTTGTTCTCGCCCGCATCGAGCATCGCGGCAGCCTGATAGACGAGCAGGCGGGAGGCTTCGACGCGCACACCCATGTCGGCCAGTTTGTGGCCGATGGCCTGGTGTTCGATGATCGGCTTGCCCATGGTGTGGCGCTCGCGCGCGTAGCCCACGGCCTCGTCCAGGCAGCGCGTGGCGAGCGCCAGCGCGAGTGCGCCCACCATCGGCCGCGAACGGTCGAACACCTTCATCGCGATCATGAAGCCGTGGCCTTCGTCGCCGATCAACCGGTCGGCCGGGACCTCGACGTCGTTGAAGAAGACCTCGCCCGCCGGGGCGGCCCGCTGGCCCAGCTTGCCGAGCGATTTGCCCAGCGCGACGCCGGGCATGTCACGGTCGACGATGAAGGCGCTGATACCGCGATGGCCGGCGGCCGGATCGGTCTTCGCGAAGACCACGAAGAATTGCGCGAGCGGCGAATTCGAGATCCAGATTTTCGCTCCGTTGATCAGGTAGCGCTCGCCACGCTTCTCCGCGCGCGTCGTGATCGCCGCGACGTCCGAGCCCGCGCCAGGTTCCGTCACCGCGTATGCGCCCCATTGGCCTTCGAGCAAGCGGCCGAACACGAGCCTGCGTTGTGCCTCGGTGCCGGCCGAATGGAACACGTCCGCGATGATGGTATTGATGCCGATCGCACCGGTGATGCCCGCACAGCCCCAACCGAGTTGCTCGGTAACCAGCGCCACCTCGAGACCACCGAGTCCGGGACCGCCATACGCTTCGGGAATCGTGAGGTTGACCAGCCCGACATCGCGCAGCTTGCGGAATAGTTCCATCGGGAAACGCGGTTCCCGGTCACAAGCCGCCGCGATCGGTGCGATCTCGTTGCGGGCGAACTCATGGGCGAGGTTCTGGATGAGCCTGCGCTCTTCAGTCATCTGGCAATTCATCGCGAAGATCCTCTTGGCCACCGCCATCCGTCGGGGCAACGAACGTTCGAAGCCCTCACCCCCGACCCCTCTCCCGTCGGGAGAAGGGAAAGTTGTCCACCAAATGTTCGGATGACTATTTCGTGATGCCCGGCTATGCCGCCGTCTCCCACTTCCAGTTGCGATACTGCTCCCGCAGCTTGGTCTTGAGGAACTTCCCGGTGGACGTGCGCGGGATCGCCTCGACGAACACGTAGGCATCCGGCACCGCCCATTTGGCGAACTTGCCGCCCAGGAACTGCTTCAGTTCATCGGTCGTGGCCTTCGCCTCTTTCTTGAACACGATCACCGCAAGCGGGCGTTCGGCCCATTTCGGATGGGGCACGGCGATCACTGCGGCTTCCGCCACCGCCGGGTGACCCATGATCGCGTTCTCGAGATCCACCGAGCTGATCCACTCTCCGCCGGACTTGATCAGATCCTTGGTGCGGTCGGTGATCTTCACGAAGCCGAGCGGCGACACCGTTGCCACGTCGCCGGTACGCAGCCAGCCGTCCGCGGTGAAGCTGTCCTGCGACGCCGGCAGATCGTGATAGCTGCCCGTGATCCAGGGGCCGTGCACCTGGATCTCGCCCACAGACTTGCCATCCCAGGGCTGCTCGCCTTCGTCACCCAGGATGCGCAGATCGACCAGCGGCAGCGGGTAGCCTTGCGAGGCCATGGTGGCAAAACGCTCGTCGTCCGACACTTCGCCCTGGGTCTGGGTGACCTTGGCGATGGTTGCGAGTGGCGATGTCTCGGTCATGCCCCAGCCCTGGATGATCTCGATGTCCTGCTTCGCATAGGCACGGATCAGCGATTCAGGCACGGCCGACCCGCCGACCGTGAGCCTCAGACCGGGCTGGAACTTCCATTTGCCCGGGTTCTTTTCGAGGATCTGGACCATGCCGAGCCAGATCGTCGGCACCCCGCAGCTCACCGTGACCTTCTCGCTCTCGAGCAAAGGCAGCAGGTCGTCGGGATGCAGGTGCGGGCCGGGGAACACGAGCTTGGTCCCGAGCATCGCCGCGGCGTACGGAATGCCCCACGCGTTGGCGTGGAACATGGGCACGATCGGAAGCAGCACGTCGCGGCCGGATATGCCGATGGAATCGGGGATGACCTGCACCAGGGTATGCAGCACTTGCGAGCGATGCGAGTAGACCACGCCTTTGGGTCTCCCCGTGGTGCCCGACGTGTAGCACATGGCGACGGGATCGTCCTCGTGCATCTCGGGGTAGTCCCAGTCGCCGGAGGCCGTCTTCAGGAGCTCTTCGTAGTCCAGGTAGCCGGCCGGAACGGGTTTGCCGGTGAGCGGCACGACGATCACCTTCTCGATCCGCGTCTTGGCCCTGAATTGTTCGAACAACGGCAGCAGCACGTCGTCGACGATGATGAAACGGTCTTCGGCGTGGTTCGCGATGAAGCCGATATCGTCGGGTGCGAGGCGCAGGTTCAGGGTGTGCATGACGCCGGCCGAAGCGATCACGCCGAAGTACGCCTCGAAGTGTGCGTAGTGGTTCCACATGAGAGTCGCGACGCGCTCGCCTTTCTTCAGTCCTGCCTTCTGCAGCGCTTCGGCCAGGAGCCGCGAGCGGCGGTAGAACGCCGTGTAGTTCGTCCGGTGCAGCGACTTGTCCGGCATGCGCGAGACGATCTCGACATCACCGAACAACCTGCCCGCACGCTCGAGGAAGTGCGTGAGATTAAGCGGCACCTGCATCATCGTGGACTGCATATCACTCCCCCTAAACGGGTAGCCGCCCCGCTCTGGTGTGATTCCGGGCGCGTACGGCAGAAAAGTTCCGGGCCGGCCATCCCCAACGCCATCGGCCGACGCGTATGGTGCCTTGTTCGATGCCGCGCTGCACGAGCTCTGTCCGCGCGAGGAGATTCCCTGTCAGAACCAGTAGCTGGGTTGCTGCCGCTTTCGTCAGAAGTACAGCTTCAATCCGAACAGAGCGTTCGATGCGGGATCGCCTCCGTGGGACCTGCCGACCGACCCGATGAGCCTCACACTCGGCGTCAGCGAGTACCTGAAGCCGACGTTGAACCCGGTCGTCGAACCAACGCCGGCGCTTCGACTCGAGTTGCCATAGATCTCGACACCGAGCTCTGCGCGGCCAAAGACATGGCGTTCGAACACGACCCCGTAGAACCAGTAGCTCTTCCCAAGCTCACCCGCGCGTCACTTGTAGCGCGTGTCCGCATACGCGGTCCACTTGCCCCCCTGCTTTTGGTACAGCAGCGGAAACGCTGCAGTGGTCCTGCCCGCACCCAGGCCTCGGTTCGAGTCCCCTGTCGGAAAGGCGACTTCGGGATCGATGCCGAAATACCCCGCATCCGGATCGACGCCAAAGCGCCGCTTGTATTCGAGGAAAACATCCCCGAAGCCGCTTTGTCGCCGCTGGTTCGGTTCTCGGAGGAAGGAAACGGGGAGGCCTGCGCTCAACTGCGTGCGTGCGTCGTACCCATAGTTGAAATCGAAGGTCGTCCACTCCCCGCTCGTTGCTGCGCCGGAAGACCGGCTGTACGTGGACGGGAGAATGATCTCCCACTGACCGAGGTCCGGTGGATCCGGGTCGTTCGAGAAGAAAGGCGGACCCGCCCACGCCTCACCACCGCATGCGGTGAGGGAAGCTGCGATAAACGATGCGGCCCAGCGAAGACAAGCGGAGCAGCTCCGCACTACCGATTTCATATCTTGTCTCTATCGTGACGGTATTGTAGAGTACGTCACATGACGGAATCGCGTACGACCTGGCGCGCACTGGTGGCGACGATGCCCACGGCGAACGGCACCGCCCGGATGCGCCTGTGGCGCGCAATCAAGGGCCTCGGCTGCGGGGTATTGCGGGACGGCGTGTACCTGCTGCCGGATTCCGACTCTGTCAATCAGGTGATGGCCGTGCTCGCGCAGGATGTGATCGATGCGGACGGCCAGGCGTACGTTCTGCAGATTGCCGCTGCAACCGATGATCAGGCGCGACAGTTCATGGCCATGTTCGACCGGTCTTCCGAATTCGCCGAGATCGCAAAGGAGATCTCGACCGTGCACGCGCGCGTGAGGAAGTTGCGGGAAGCAGATCTGCGCAAGCGCGTGAAGTCGCTTCGTGGGCAACTGGACGCGTTGCAGGCCATCGACTTCTTTCCCGGAGATCCGTCCGAGACCATAGCGACAGCCATGACACAGTTGGAAACCGCTGCGCTGGAACGCCTGTCCCCGGGAGAACCTCACGCGCAACGCCGTGCCCTCCCGCGCCTCGACACCTCGCGCTACCAGCGACGCACCTGGGCTACCCGGCAGCGGTTGTGGATCGACCGGATCGCAAGCGCGTGGCTCATCAAGCGCTTCATCGACCCGCGCGCCCGCTTCGAGTGGATTGCGAAGCCTGCCGAGTGTCCCCGCGATGCCGTCGGATTCGACTTCGACGGGGCCGAGTTCTCGCACGTCGGGGACAAAGTCACTTTCGAAGTGCTGGCGACGAGCTTTGGGCTCGACGAGGACGTGCCCTTGCGGCGGATCGCGGCGATCGTGCATTTCCTCGACATCGGTGGCGTTCCGGTGCCCGAAGCCGCCGGCCTGGAACGGTTGATCGCGGGCATGAAACAGATCTGCGACGGAGACGACGAACTCCTGGCGCAATGCCGGAAGATCTTCGACGGGCTCCACGAAGCATTCCGGCTGGAGGAGAACGCGGAATGAGCGCGGGCCGGCCCCACAAGACCTTGGTCACACCAACGCGACCTGCAGCGCACAACCGCATGCCTTACGGTCGCGAGTCAACCGATGTAAGCGACGCCATCAACATGAAGGAGCCTCCTATGCGAAACGATGCAATCCCGCTGTTTCCGGCGTTCTTCTCGATCGTACTCATGAGCGCAGCCACGTTCCTATCGCTGCCCCTGCGCGCGGCCGGCCCGGCCGAGACGCTCGCCACGATCGAGTCTCTCGTCGGCCTGAAGGCGACTCACTACCCGGCGGAGTCGGTGTACAAGGTCACCAAACCCAGGACCGACATCGCCGTGCGAGTGGATCGATGGCCGCTGCCGCCCTTCATGGGCCTCACGACCTGGGCAGCCTTCGGTCCTGGTGGCAGGTCCGATGTCATGCTCACCGGTGACCTGGTCGTCTTCGAGGACGAGGTCAATCCAGTGATGAGCGTGCTGCTCGACGGGGGCGTGCAAGTGACTGCCTTGCACAATCATTTCTTCTTCGACCAACCGAAGGTGTATTTCATGCACATCGGCGGCGAGGGCACCATCGCCGCACTCGCACCGGTCGTTCGCGCGGCGCTGGCGAAGATCGACGATATCCGCCGCGCCCGTCCGATCCCCGGATCGGATTTTGGTGGAGTGCCCCCGCCTTCACGCAATTCGATCGCAGGCGCTGCGATCGAGGCCAGTCTGGGCTTCAAGGGCGAGGCCAGGGACGGCATGTTCAAGGTCGTGGTCGGCCGGAGCACGACCATGGACTGCGGTTGTCGCGCCGGCAAGGAAATGGGCGTCAATACCTGGGCCGCCTTTGCCGGTAGCGACGACGCCGCGCTGGTCGATGGCGACTTCGCGGTGCTGGAGAGCGAGCTGCAATCCGTACTCAAGGCGTTGCGTCGCGGCGGCATCAACATCGTGTCGATCCACAATCACATGACCGGCGAGATACCGCGCATCCTGTTCCTGCACTACTGGGGCCGCGGATCCACGGCAGACCTCGCCGCCACGCTGCGTTCGGCTCTCGACACCCAGCAGCCCGACTGAGGAGAACGTCGCCATGAAATCCTTCCATCTGATGTACGCGCTGATCGTGGCCTGGCCCGCGGTGCTTCACGCCGAATCGTTCGGCTTCGACGATGACATGGCGGGCACGGTACCGGCCGGCTGGTTCGCCGGGTTGACGGGCTCCGGTTCGCAACGCTGGGGGGTCGCAGCCGACGCTTCGGCGCCAAGCCAGCCCAACGTGCTGCGCCAGTCGGGGATCGGCTCGTTTCCCTGGATCGCGCTCGAGCACGTCTCGGTTCTGAACGGGTTCGTCGAAACGAAGTTCAAGCCGCTGACCGGTCGTGAAGACCAGGCGGGCGGCGTGGTCTGGCGCTTCCAGGAAGGCAACACCTACTACGTGGCTCGCGCCAATGCGCTCGAGGACAACGTTTCGATCTACTACGTCGAAAAGGGCTCGCGCAAGACGATTCGTTACGTCGATGCGAAGTCGTTCGGGGGTCAGGTCAGGGCCGGACAGTGGCACACCCTGCGGGTCGAATACCGCGGACCGAAGCACGCCGTATTCCTCGACGGCCGCAAGGCGATGGAAGTCGAAGACCGCCATATCGCCGGTGCGGGTTCCGTCGGCCTCTGGACCAAGGCCGACAGCGTCACGGTTTTCGACGACTTTTCCTATGGCCCGATCCCGTAACGGTCGCCGCGCGGAAGCAGTGGCAGGCGCGCGCAGCCGCATGGTCACGGCGCGTGTGACCGTGATCTGCGTCGCGCTGTTGTGCGCGACTTCAGGATCGTTCGGCGCGCAGCCTGAAGTCGTCGTCTACACGTCCGTGGATGACGTGTTCGCCCGCCCGATCGCGCAGCAGTTCGAGCAACAGACCGGCATCCGGGTGCGGCTGGTCCCGGACACGGAGGAGACCAAGAGCACGGGCCTGTTGAATCGCCTGATCGCCGAGAAGGCTCGTGCCCGGGCCGACGCGTTCTGGAGCGGTGACCCGGTGCGAACCGCCATCCTGAAGAATCGTGACGTGTCGGAGGCGTATCGATCGCCGGAGGCCGCCGGAATTCCGGCGATGTTCAGCGACCCGCAGTTTCACTGGACCGGGTTTTCCGCACGCGTCCGGGTGCTCCTCTACAACACGAAGCGCATCGCACCGGACCACGCGCCGCGGTCCGTTCTGCAACTGGCCGACTCGAAGTTCAAAGCGCTGGGTTGCATCGCGAATCCGCTGTTCGGCACCACTTCGATGCATGCAGCCGCCTTGTTTCAGACCATGGGAGATACCAAGGCTCGCGAATTCTTCGAGCACATGCGCGACAACGGGGTCCGGGTGCTGTCGTCCAACGGTGAAGTCCGGCGCGCAGTCGGTGCGGGGGAGTGCGGCTTCGGTGTCGTCGACACCGACGATGCCGCCGAAGCCAAGCGGGATGGCAAGCCGGTTGAGACCGTGTTTCCAGACCAGGACGGGATGGGCGCGGTGGTCGTCCCCAATGCAGTCATGCTGGTGAAAGGCGGGCCGCATCCGGATCAGGGTCGCCGTTTTATCGATTTCATGCTCAGCCCGGCGACGGAAACCGCGCTCGCCGCGAGCGATGCTGCGCAATTGCCTCTGCGTCCGGGAATCAAGGTTCCGCCAGGCATGGTGGTAGTGACATCGTTCCATGCCATGAAGCTCGACTACGCGCGGCTCGCGACCAAGCTCGACGACATCTCCCACGGCTTCCTGAAAGCGTGGGTGGATTCCAGCCGGAGGTGACTTCGCCACTGGTGCTCGACCGGCCCGGGGCCTGGCGGGCAGCGGCGCTGCTTCCGTTCGTCGCGCTGGCGGCCCCCGCACTATCGCTGTTCGTCGCAGCCCTGGCCAT
>Ga0163144_10010462_pt1 | contig 19776 bp, 20 predicted proteins | sample OliLak19BULKMAT1_FD_123175 | JGI IMG/M metagenome (GOLD analysis project Ga0163144, IMG submission 123175) | Freshwater microbial mat bacterial communities from Lake Vanda, McMurdo Dry Valleys, Antarctica - Oligotrophic Lake LV.19.BULKMAT1 | ecosystem: Environmental > Aquatic > Freshwater >... | reverse complement strand
TTTGACGATTCCCTCTCCGTGGGGCCGGCCTGAGCCAAGCCCTAAACGCGTCGCCCTCCGGGCGCCGCAGGGCTTGGCTCCAGCCGGCCCCACGGAGAACTATTTACCCCCAGGGTGGGCCAAGTCAAAGCATCAAAGTGGGCCAATTGGAGTTGACAGAAGCAGTACGTTGAGCTGCTGTTGCGCCGTGGTTAGAATCCGGTCCGCTTCCGTGAAGTCGTAGGACTGCGGGCGCAAAGTTACAGCGAAGAGGGCCAAGCAAACAAAGAGCCCCATGAAAAAGTAAACACCCAGAGATTCCGAAAGGTTCGTCGTCTCTTGCCCTGGTCGCACCGCCGTTGACCGCATTGTTTCGGCGGTGAATACAGCGATTCCTGACAGGGATGCGCATAACTCCTCCTGACGGCACAATCAGCGATGCGAGGAACGAGGTAATCGTTGGCACCGCTCCAAGCCTGGCCGCCGCCGAGTTCCGTTTTCAGGTCTTCTCAGTGCGCCTCCACCAGCGGAGAGGATACTTCCGCGCGAATTCAGATTGGAATAATCTGGGCGGACGGATCCAGCCGCCGCAGGTCCTCAGGATCGCTTGTAACTATGGGATCTCGCCGCCCCCTGGCAAGGATCACGACGGAAGCGTCGATGATATCCGACGAGTTTGCCGCGCCGCAGAGTTCTCCACAGGCACGGGCAAGCTGCTCATCAAGAGGAACAATCTCCACCTCCTCGCTTCGCAAGAACCGAGCCAAAGTAACCTGATCACGGCTATTGCGCCAAGCTTGTCCCACGACGCCCGCCGGCACTCGAATGGCTCGGCCTTGAGCTAACGCCCTGTCGAGCAACGCGATCATGCGCTTATCGCCACGATCCAGCGCGATTAGCGCCCCGGCATCCAGCACTATCCCCGCCGCGGTGCGAGTGCGCGTTCTGCCCATTCGATATCCTCGCCAGCCGGTTCACCATGTTGATCGGTCAAATCCCGCAGAAGCGCCCGGAGAGACTCCCGCTTCTCTTGCTCCTGCAGGGCCCGCGTAATGTAACCCGAGACTGAATCGGCCCGTCCAGCTCGGATTTCCTGGTGGACTCTCGCCAGTTGATCCGTGGGCAAGCTGATGGCAATCTTCGACTTGGTCATACCAAAATCATACCGTATTTGAACGCGCCGAAAAAGCGAGCGCTGCGAGCGCCACGAATGACGTCGTCAGGCAAGTCCTGGTGAAATCCGGGAAGCGTTCAACTCAGAAGCCTTCTCGGTTAGCAAACCAGTCGCGTCTGGCATCACCGAATTATCGTAATTGCCAACCGCAGCATCGGTCCACGACCGATCAAGTCGCGCACGACCCCCCGAAATCGAACCACTGTCGCTCTCAATCACAAGGATGCGATAAATTCCTCTACCGACACACCGGCACCACGAAGGATCGCTCGCAAGGTTCCGCGATCTAACTCCTTGTGATCCGGTACGACCATTTGGGCGAAAGGTTCGTCCCGGCGAGCACCATGTGGCTGCCTTCTTGCCGTCGCGTTCGAAAACCAATCTTTGCCAACGCCCTTACGCAATCGCGACCCGAAACGCTCGGCAGTTCGCTGACACAGCGACCAGCAGCGTATCGAATCGCTCTTCAGGAACCGGCAAATGATCCTCCTCCAGCACTGCGACATAGAGTTGAATCGCTTCCCGAATATGGCCCACCGCTTCCTCGCGCGTTCGCCCCTGACTCACACAACCCGACAGCCTCAGGCATTCCGCCACCTACTGCCATCTTCGCCTTTGTAAACCCAGCTTGGCGCATCTGCCTCCATCATAGCCCAAGCCTTTCGACAACAGTTCCGGCTTAGGCGCAATCGTGACCGTAAAGTGGAACTCGGCGGGCGGGCATACCAGACCCCGCGATCCGCAAGCCTTCGCTCGGACGAAGCGGACGACAGGTCCAGTCCTCACTACGCCAGCAACAAATTCGTCGACTCCCTAAAATGGCCAAAATAGGAAGAATTATCGAAGCAGTTTGTCAGAGCGATCAAAGCCAAGTCGCGGTACATCCCCACTTCCAGGTCCCGAAGACCATAAATCTCACGCCAGGTCGCCCCGAATAAAGTGTCCTAGCCAAAAATCTTCGAATTATTGCTCCCCGCCAAAAGGCCGTTCACAAGCAATGATAATAAAGTTTAGTCCCTTATTTTTCAAATACTTAGCCAAATTTAAGCCTCTCGATATATCCGGAATAGTTGACACCGTATGCCTATAATACAGTTAGAAATACCAAACGCGCCCTGCCCTAGCTAACAGGCAGGGCGTTTCTATTTCTAAGGCGAGTTTTCACGATGTCAGACCAATTGACAGACGAACAGAAAAAGGCCCGTCGCACCGAAATCAATCGCGAAAATGCGAAAAAAACACCGGACCAAAATCACAGGTCGGGAAAATGAACGTCCGCCTAAACGGACTCAAAGACGGCGCCCGCGCCGGCATCAGCGACCTCTCCCAGTTCGAAAGCTTGGTCCTGCTACCTACCGAGGGCGCCACCGCCTACAAAAAGGTGTTCGCTAACTCCGCCGATAAGTTGCAGCCTCGAGACCCCTGGCGCGAAGGGCGACCAACTTCGTAACCTCGACAGCGTCGACGCATTTCGTATCGGGATCAAATCAAAACTACTCAAAGAGTTCCCGCGCGAAGAATCAGCCATCGTTCGGCTCACGAACGCGAGCTATCGAGAGCTGACTATCATCAGAAAGCTCGACCCCCTGTTAAAAAACACCCCTCACGAGGAACGCACAAATTCTCGGACCCTCCCAGGCGGACACCCAGTTCGACAATCCTCCGGTAGCGGAAATTAAAAACATCTAAACTGTTGAAGATAAACAGGAAACAACCCATCAGTCCAACGAGCGAAGCCAAGTCCCCGCCGGCTTCCAAGCCCCCCAAAAACGTGATTCCGTTGCCGTTTCGAGCCGAGATAAAGCCGGCTCTCCTCTACAGCGCCGCCGGATGATACAAACTTAATCTTTGACCCATGGCCCACGGCGACTCGTTCGATCAAACATTTCGATTGGACGCTCGAACCAGCTGATGAAACACTACTTATAGCCCTCCCCGCTGAGGCTTATAGTCGGCCCTGTCCCCCGGCTTCCCCAACGATCTTTTTTGGAGGACATTGTGTTACTGGCTGCTGCAAGCCGCCCCGCCGGAAATGTATCTCTGGTCGGTGCCGGCCCCGGGGACCCCGACTTACTCACGGTTCGCGCCCTTCTCCGGCTCGCCGCAGCCGACGTCGTGCTTTACGATCGGCTCGTCAGCGCCGAAGTACTCGCCCTCGCTAACCCCGCCGCCGAATTCATCTACGCCGGCAAAGGTCCCGGGCAGCAGGAACCAGTCCAGGCCGAAATCTTCCGCCTCCTCATCGACTTCGCCCGCGCTGGCAAGCAAGTCGTCCGCCTCAAATCCGGCGACCCCCTCGTCTTCGGCCGCGGCGCTGAAGAAGCCGAATTCCTCCTCGCCCATGGCATCCCCTGCGAAGTCGTCCCCGGCATCAGCTCCGCCATCGCCGTCCCCGGCCACGCCGGTATCCCCGTCACTTACCGCCACCTCGCCAGCTCCTTCACCGTCGTCACCGGCCACGCCCGCAAGGAAGGCCGCATCCGCTGGGCCCATCACGTCCATAGCGATACCCTCGTCATCCTCATGGGCGTCGAAACCCGCGCCGCCATCGCCACCGAACTCATCGCCGCCGGTCGCGACCCCCATCAGCCCGTCGCCTTTATCGAAAACGGCTGCACCCCCCGCGAACATGTCATCGAAACCACCCTCGCCCATGTCGCCGCCGGCTTGGTCGAAGTGACCGCCCCCGCCATCTTCATCGCCGGCGAAGTCGTCCGCCTCCGGCGCAAGGAGGTCGCCTCCCATGTCGCTGCCTCTGCTTGAACGAGCCATCGCCGAAGCCGATCCCCGATTCGTCCTGTCGACCACTAAGCTGCCCCCGCCCCCTGGCCCCGGCGAGCAGTACCGCTTCCACTTCGACATGACCAAGTGCATCGGCTGCAAGTGCTGCGAGGTCGCCTGCAACGAGCAGCACGGCAACCCCGCCGATATCCACTGGCGGCGCGTCGGCGAAATCGAAGCCGGCGAATACCCCTTCACCCAACGTCTCCATCTCTCGATGGGCTGCAACCACTGCGTCGACGCCTCCTGCCTCAAAGGCTGCCCCGTCGACGCCTACAACAAGGACGCCCTCACCGGCCTCGTCCTCCACTCCGCCGACGCCTGCATCGGCTGCCAATACTGCACCTGGAACTGCCCCTACGGCGTCCCCCAGTTCAACGAGGAACGCGGCGTCGTCGGTAAGTGCGACATGTGCCACGGCCGCCTCACCCAAGGCGACGAACCCGCCTGCGCCAACGCCTGCCCCGAACAGGCCATCGCCATCGAGGTCGTCAACATCGAGCAGTGGAAGCTCGAATACCAGGCTCTCGCCAATGCCCCCGGCATGCCGCCCGCCGACCAAACCATCTCCACGACGCGGATCACCCTTCCCGCCAACCTCCCCGCCAACGCCCAGAAGGGTGACTTCCATCGGGTCCGCCCCGAACATCCCCACTGGCCCCTCGTCTTCATGCTCGTCCTCACCCAGTTGAGCGTCGGCACCTTCTGCCGCCTCCTCCTCGATCCCGGCCAGGCAGGAGCCATCGCCGCCCTCCTCATCGGCCACTTAGCCCTCGCCGCCTCTACCGCCCACCTCGGCCGTCCCATCCACGCCTACCGTGCACTCAAAATGTGGCGCCGCTCCTGGCTCTCCCGCGAGGTCCTCGCGTTCTCCCTTTTTGCCGGTGCCGCCACGCTCTACACCGCCACCCAGTCCTTCGCCATCGGCGCTGCCACCGTCATCGCCGGGCTCATCGGCATCGCCTGCTCCGCCGCTCTCTATCTCGTCCCCGCCCGCCCAGCCTGGAACTCCTGGACCACCGTCGCCGAGTTCTACCTCACCGCCGTCCTTCTCGCCGGCGCGCCCAAACTAGTCCCCATCGCCGCCGCCGCCCAACTCGTCGTCCTCGCCTTCAAGTACCTCCGCTTCCACCAAAGCGAGGAGTTCGAACTCCGCCAAAGTGCCCGCCTCCTCGGTAACGATCTCAAAGAACTCGTCTGGCTCCGCATCGTCCTTCTCGTCGGCGGCGCGCTCTTCTCCTCCCATCCCGCCAGCCTGCTCCCCCTCCTGGCCGGCGAAATCCTCGGCCGCTACCTCTTCTTCGTCGGCGTCGTCCCGCGGAATATGGCCGCCACCTTCGGAGGCCGAAAAGTCGCATGAACACCCGCCGCCTCCTCGGTCTCGACATCCTCAAAGAAAAGTACCGCTACGCCAACGACCCCCAGTTCGGCCACATGTCCGCCCAGAAGATCCCCGACCGCTGGGTCAAAACCACCTGCGGCTACTGCTCGGTCGGCTGCGGCATGTTGATCGGCGTCAAGGACGGCCAAGCCGTCAGCGTCCGCGGCGATGAAGAACATCCCGTCAACGCCGGCAAGCTCTGCCCCAAGGGTCTCTCGGAGCACTACACCCTTCGGGCCGACGGCCGCCTTCGTCAGCCTCTCCTGCGTAAGAACGGCAAACTGGAGCCCGTCTCCTGGCCCGAAGCCCTCGAAGCCCTCGTCACCAATTTCCGGGCCGTCCAGGCCAAGCACGGCCGCGAAGCCCTCGGCGTCATCTCCACCGGCCAACTCCTCACCGAAGAGTTCTACGCCCTCGGCAAGCTCGTCCAACTCGGCTTCCGCACCCGCAACTACTGCGGCAACACCACCCTCTGCATGGCCGCCGCCGCCGCCGGTTACAAGCGCTCCTTCGGCTCCGATGGCCCCCCCGGTGCCTACCAGGACTTCGAAACCGCCGACGTCATCTTCCTCATCGGTGCCAACATCGCCGACAACCACCCCATCCTCTGCCAGCACGTCGAACGCAACAAGGCCAAGCACCTCGTCGTCGTCGACCCCCGCGTCTCGAAGACCGCCATGCTGGCCAACACCTACCTGCCCATCGCCCCCCGTACCGACATCGCCCTCCTCAACGGCATGCTCCACGTCCTCATCCGCGAAGACCTCATCGACCACGCCTACATCGCCGCCCATACCAACGGCTTCGCCGAACTCGCCGCCAGCGTCGCCAAATACACCCCCGAGTTCGTCGCCCAAATCACTACCCTCTCGCCCCAGCAGATCGTCGACGCCGCCCTCCTCTTCGGCCGCGCCGAACGCCCCTTCCTCGCCTGGACCATGGGCGTCAACCACTCCTCCCAAGGGGCCGAAACCGTCAACGCCATCTGCAACCTCTCCCTCGTCCGAGGCAAGGTCGGACTCTCCGGCGCTTCGCCCTTCTCCATCACCGGCCAGTGCAACGCCATGGGCACCCGCGAAGCCGGGTTCACGAGCAGCCTCCCCGGCTACCGCAAGTTCGAGTCCGCTGAAGACCGCGCCGAACTCGCCGCCCTCTGGAACGTCGACGTCGAGACCATCCCCTCCGCCCGCGGCCTCGCCTATCCCGACATCATCGAAGCCATGGTCAAAAAGCAGGTCCGGGCCCTCTGGATCATCGCGACCAACCCCCTCGTTTCGTTCCCCAATCAGGGCCTGCTTCGCCAAGCCATGGGCGAACTCGATTTCCTTGTTGTCCAGGATGGCTACCACCCCACCCCGACGACTGAGCTGGCCCACCTCGTTCTCCCCGCCGCCATCTGGGGCGAAAAAGAAGGCACTTACACCAACTCCGAGCGCCGCGTCTCCAAAGCAAATCGCGCCGTCGACCCGCCAGGTCAAGCCCGCACCGACTTCGATATCTTCCTCCTGATCGCCGGCCGCCTCGGCGTCAAAGATTCCCTCTTCCCCAATTGGACCGGCCCCAAAGACGCCTTTGAAGAGTGGCGCCGCGTCTCCGCCGGCCGCCTCTGCGACTACTCCGGCATCACCTACGAACTCCTTGATCGCGAAGGCGCCATTCAATGGCCGTACCGCGAAGGCGACCCCATCGAAGTCACCCGCCTCTACGCCAACGGCGTCTTTCAGTTCCCCGACGGCAAGGCCAAGCTCATCCCCATCGAGTGGCTCCCCTTCCCGGAACAACCCAACGAACGCTTCCCGTTCGTCCTCAATACCGGCCGCACCGTCGAGCACTGGCACACCCGCACCAAAACCGGCCGCGTCGAAATCCTGGAGTTCATGTCCCCCAAGGCTTGGCTCGAAATGAACCCGCACGATGCCGAAAAACTCGGCCTCCGGCCCCACGACCAAGTTGATGTCGTCAGCCGCCGCGGCCGCGTCCGCGAAGTCGAACTCCGCATCACCGCCATCGTCGGACCCGGCCAAGTCTTCCTACCCTTCCACTACGCCGAGTTCAACTCGAACTTCCTCACCCAAAGCGCCTTCGATCCCATCTCGCGGGAACCCAATTTCAAGCAGTCCGCCGTCCGCGTCGAAAAATCAGGAGTCCAACGATAATGGCCCGCAAAAAGCTCAAACAACAACTCATCGTCATCGGTAACGGCATGGCCGGCATCGGCTGTCTCGAACAGATCCTCCGCCATGACCACAACTTCGAGGTCACCGTCTTCGGCGATGAGACCCACGTCAACTACAACCGCATTCTCCTGTCGAGTGTCCTCGCCGGAGAAAAGCCCGTCGACGACATAACGTTAAACCCGCTCGCCTGGTACCTCGAACACCAGATCACGCTCCGGCTCGGCATCCGCATCAACGCGATCGACCCGGTCATGCGGACCATCACCGGCGACGACGGCAGCGTCACCTCCTACGACAAGCTCCTCATCGCCACCGGCTCGAAGCCCTTCATCCCCCGCATCGAAGGCGTCGAGAAGGACGGCGTCTGCGCCTGGCGCACCCTCGGCGATACGCAATGGATCCTCAACCGCACCAGGCCCGGCATGAGAGCCGTCGTCATCGGGGGCGGTCTCCTCGGCCTGGAAGCAGCCCGCGGCTTGCAGGTGCGGGGCTGCGATGTCACCGTCGTCCACCTTCGCGATCGATTGATGGAACGCCAACTCGACTCGATCGGCGGCCGCTACCTCCGCACGAAAATCGAAGCCCTCGGCGTCAAAGTCCTGCTCGACAAGAGCACCGCCGCCATCCTCGGCAACGGCCACGCCACCGGCGTCCGCCTCTCCTGCGGTACGGAACTGCCCGCCGATATGGTCATCGTCGCGGCGGGCATCAGCCCCAACGCCGACCTCGGCAAACAGGCCGGGCTCCAGGTCAACCGCGGCATCATCGTCAACGACTACCTGGAAACGTCGAACCCCGATATCTACGCCGTCGGCGAATGCACCGAACACCGCGGCGTCTGCCACGGCCTCGTCGCCCCGCTCCTGGCCCAAGGCAAGGTCCTCGCCGCCACCATCACGAGCAATCGCGGCGCTACCTTCGAAGGGGCCATCCCCGCCGCCAAGCTCAAAATCATGGGCGTCGACGTCTTCTCCGCGGGCTCCACCGAAGAAGGCCCCGGCATTGAAACCGTGAAGTACGAAGACGAATCCCAAGGCGTCTACAAGCGTCTCTTTCTCGATGGCGGTCGCCTCGTCGGAGCCATCCTCGTCGGCGATATCAACGACTCCAGCCGCTACAGCGAATGGCTGCGCACCGGGGCCGATCTTACGGCCAAACGACGGACGCTCCTCTTCCCGGATCCCATCGCCGACAACGGCGACGCCGCCGCCATGCTCTCCGATTCCGACACCGTCTGCGGCTGCCTCGGCGTCAGCAAAGGCCAAATTATCGAAGCCATTCACGAAAAGGGCGTCTGCACCATGGCTCAGCTCAAGGAGTCGACGCGCGCCTCCACCGGCTGCGGCTCCTGCGGCAACATGTGCATGGACATCCTCCGCGCCGTCGCGCCCAACTTCGAAGAGGAAACGAAGAAGGTCCTCTGCAAGTGCGTCCCCTTCCCCCAGGAACAGATCAAGGAAATGATCCGGACCCAGCGCATGAAGTCGGTCCAGGAGGTCCTCGATATCTACGGCAACGGCCTCGGCTGCGAAGTCTGCAAACCAGCCCTCAGCTACCTCGTCGACGTCGTCAACTGCGGCGACCATGATGAAGACCGCTCCACCCGCTTCATCAACGATCGCGTCCACGCCAACATCCAGAACGACGGCACCTTCTCCGTCATCCCTCGCATGCGCGGCGGCATCACCTCCCCGAACGAACTCCGCAAGATCGCCGACGTCGCCGACAAGTACAACGTCCCCATGGTCAAGGTCACCGGCTCCCAACGCATTGACCTCCTCGGCGTCAAGAAAGAAGACCTTCCCAAGGTCTGGGCCGACCTCGGCATGCCCTCCGGTCAGGCCTACGCCAAGGGCGTTCGCATGGTCAAGACCTGCGTCGGCAGCACCTTCTGCCGCTTCGGCACCCAGGACTCCATCGCCACCGGCGTCGAACTCGAACGCCGCCTGGAGAACCTCTTCACGCCTCATAAAACGAAGATGGCGGTCGTCGGTTGCCCCCGCAACTGCGCCGAAGCGACCGTGAAGGATATCGGCCTCGTCGGGCAGGAAGGCTCCTGGCAAGTGGTCGTCGGAGGAGCCGCCGGCAAGAGCGTCCGCAAGGCTGACCTGCTCATCACCGTCTCCACCACCGAAGAAGCGCTCGCCGCCGCCGAGGTCTTCTTCCAGTACTACCGTGAGAGCGCCAACTACCTCGAACGCACCTACGACTTCGTCGAACGCCACGGAATCGAGAAGATCCGCCGTGATACCGTCTACGCCCAGGACGCCGTGAAGGAAGCCCTCCTCGACCGCCTGAAGAAGTCCAAGAACCTCTCGCAAGACGCCTGGCTCGAACGGGACAACCCCATCAACTCGACCCAGTTCGTCCAGATCCAACCGATGGAACAACCCGTCATACCGCTCAACCCCAGCTATCTGCGGACCCATGTTAGCGCCGCTAACGACTAATCAGGAGAACCACCCATGAGCACTTGGATCAAGATCACCCCTCTGAACAACATCCCCCTCCGCGAGGGGCGCTGCGTCACCCTCGGCCGCAAAGAGATCGCCGTTTTCCACCTCCCCGAAAAGGTTCTCGCCATAGATAACCGCTGCCCGCATAGCCAAGGTCCCCTCTGCGACGGCATCACCACCGGCACCCATGTCGTCTGTCCGCTCCACGGCTGGAAGATCGATCTCGAAACCGGCAAGGTCGCCCGCCCCGATGTCCCCGTCGGCGTCAACACCTACCCCTGCCGCGTCAACAGCGACGGCATCGTCGAGATCAAAGTCGCAGCCGGCATGGAGGCTGAAGTAGCCGCATGACCCTCTCCGGCTTCCGCAAGGCCGGCCACTGGCCCACGCTTCTGGCCGCGTTCTTATACTTCGATATCAGTTTCATGGTCTGGGTGCTCCTCGGCCCACTCGGCCCGTTCCTCGGCGAATCGCTCCATCTTTCGGCCACGCAGAAAGGCTTCCTCGTCTCGGTCCCGCTGCTCGCTGGCGCCTTCTTCCGGCCGCTCCTCGGCGCGCTGGCTGACACGATCGGCGGACGCCGCACCGGCCTCCTGGGCCTCGTCATCACCCTCGTCCCGCTCGCCCTCGGCTTCACCGTCGCCCGCAGCCTCGAACACCTCTTCATCATGGGCATCCTGCTCGGCGTCGCCGGTGCCAGCTTCGCCGTCGCTCTGCCCCTGGCCAGCCGCTGGTACCCCCCCGAGTATCAGGGCCTCGCGATGGGCATCGCCGGAGCCGGCAACTCCGGCACCGTCCTGGCCACGCTGTTCATGCCCCGCATCGCCTCCGCCTTTGGCTGGGAAAAAGCCTTCGGCATCGCCATGGCCCCGGTCGCCATCGTCCTCGTCCTCTTCTTCCTGCTCGCCAAGGACGCGCCCGTACCGCTCCGCCGCAATCGCTGGGCCGACTACGTCGCCTTGTTCCGCGAATCCGACACCGCCTGGTTCTGCGGCTTCTACGCCGTCACCTTCGGCGGCTTCGTCGGCCTCGCCAGCTTTCTTACCGTCTTCTTCGTCGATCAGTACCACCTCAGCAAGGTCTCCGCTGGAGACTTCACGACGCTTACTGTCATCGCCGGCAGCGCCCTTCGTCCGCTCGGCGGCTGGGTCGCCGATCGCACCGGCGGCTACAAAGTTCTGCTCGGTGTCTACCTCGCCGTCGCCACCGCCGCCGGAGTGCTCTCCACCTTACCCGTCCTCACCATCGCTACCAGCCTGCTCATCCTCATCATGGGCCTCCTCGGCATCGGCAACGGAGCCATCTTCCAAATGGTGCCCCAACGATTCTCCCGCCAAGTCGGTATCATGACCGGCCTCGTCGGAGCCGCCGGTGGCATCGGCGGCTTCTTCCTCCCGTCCCTCCTCGGCGGCCTCCGCGACGTCACCGGTTCTTATGGCACGGGCATTGCCGTCTTCGCCTGCCTCACGGCCGGCGCCTTCGCCACCCTTCTCCTGCTCGGTCCCGTCTGGATGCGCCTCTGGCCCTCCACCGCCGTCGACCGCGCTGGACTCTTCTCCTGGAAAGACCGCGCCACGGTACGCACCGTCTCCTCCGTTTAGCTTTACCCCGTCAGCCTCCGTCGGCCCCGTTCTGGCACCTCGCTGTTGCCCGCATTGCTACAGATTCCACTCGAGGTCCACTCCCATGTCCGTCTCTGACTCTCTCTCCCGGCGCAGCGCGCTTACCCGTCTACTCGCCGGCCTCCCCGCTGCTTGGGCAGGCACCGCTTACGCCGCCGATGCCCCCGAAAATCCCCACGTGCGCTTCGGCATTATCGCCCTCACCGACTGCGCCCCCATCGTCATGGCGCACGAACTCGGCTTCTTCAAGAAGTTCGGCATTGAGGCGGTCATCTCGAAGGAAGCCTCCTGGGCCGCCATTCGCGACAAGCTGTCGCTCGGCGAAAATCAGGCCACCCACATGCTCCTCGGCATGCCCTTCGCCTCCTCCATGCGCCTGCTGGGCTCCCCCGTGAAGAAGATGGTCATCCCCTGGCTTCTAAACCGCAACGGCCAAGCCATCACCATCTCCAATAAGTTCAAAGGCGTCAAGAAGGCCGCCGACCTGAAGCCCGCTGTCGACCAAGCCAAAGCCGCCGGCTCTCCCCTCACCTTCGCCATGACCTTCCCCCCCGGCACGCACGCCATGTGGCTCCGCTACTGGCTCGCCTCCGGCGGCATCCACCCCGATAAAGACGTCACCCTCATCACCATCCCCCCGCCCCAGATGGTCGCCAACATGAAGGTCGGCAAGATGGACGGCTTCTGCGTCGGCGAACCCTGGAACGGCCGCGCTGTCTCGGACGGCATCGGCTACACCGCCGTCACCACCCAAAAAATGTGGCTCGACCATCCTGAAAAGGCCTGCGCCTTCACCGAAGAGTTCGCCACCAAAAACCCAAAAACCGTCAAGGCGATTCTCAAGGCGCTCCACCTCGCGAGCGAACACATCGACAAGATGGAAAACCGCGCCCAAATCGCCGCTACCATCGCAAAACCGTCCTATCTCAACTGCCCTCCCGAGATCATCCTCGACCGTCTGCAGGGCAAGTATGACTACGGCAACGGCGTCAAGGAGCAGGATCCGAACTACATGATCTTCTCCGCCCGCAACTGCAACGCGCCCCTGAAATCCCACGGTCACTGGTGGCTCAGCCAGTTCCGCCGTTGGGGCATGGTCAAAGGGCCGCAGGACTATACCGGCATCGTCAATCAAGTCATCCGCCCAGACCTGTACCTCGGAGCCATGAGCGAACTGGGCGTCAAACCCAAGCTCACCGACATGGCCCCCATTAAGCTCGCCGACGGCGTCTTCGACCCCAAGGACCCCGAAAAGTATGCCCAATCCTTCCCCATTCACAGCCTCGCCGGCTAAGGACGTTGCTATGCGAAAACTGGCCTTCAACTTCTTCCCCTCTTTGATCGGCATCCTTGCCGTCGTCGGAATCTGGGCGCTTGTCAGCGCCCAGTTCGCGCCCGATCTCCCCTCCCCGGCTAAGACGTGGGAGGAGAGCAAACCGTATGTCCTCGCCCCTTTCGAGAAGCGGGGCGAGATGGACCAGGGCATTCTCCGCGTGGCGTCGTATAGCCTCTGGCGCGTCGCCAAAGGCTACGCCCTCGCCCTCCTCATCGGCACCCCGCTCGGCTTCTGCCTCGGTCTATCGCCGCTCTTCTTCCGCATGTTCGATCCGGTCATCCAGATCCTCCGGCCCATCTCCCCGCTCGCCTGGTTGCCGCTTGGCTTGGTGCTGTTCCGCCAGTCGGAACCGGCCGCGCTATTCACGATAGCCTTGTGCTCCATGTGGCCTACCGTCGTCAATACGATGACCGGCGTTCGCTCCATCCCGCAGGACTATCACAACGTCGCCGCCGTCCTTCGTCTTTCGCCGTGGAAGCGGCTTACGAAGGTCCTGCTACCCGCCACACTGCCCTACATGTTCACCGGCTTCCGGCTCAGCCTCGGTCTCGCGTGGCTGGTCATCGTCGCCTGCGAAATGCTCACAGGAACCCCCGGCGTCGGCGGCTTCCTCTGGCAGGAGTACAACAGCCTCATCTACTCCCATATCCTGCTTTCTATTCTCACGATCGGCCTGATCGGCTTTGGCCTCGACCGCCTGATGGGCTTGGCCGAAGCCCGCCTGCGCATCGCTTAGGAGACACCCATGGCCATCCTCGAACTCCACTCCATCGCACATCAATTTGTCGCCCGGCGGGTCCTCGGCGGCATTGGCCTCGCCCTCGTCGCCGTAGAGTTCGTCCCCCTCGCCGGAAGCTCCCACACCGGCAAATCAAAGCTCATCAAGATCGCCTGCGGCCTCCTGAAGCCCTCCTCCGGTTCGGTCTCCCTCGGCTTCCAAAATATCCTGCCCTCGATCCTCACGATCGGCCTGATCGGCGCTGGCCTCAACCGCCTTATGGGCCTAGCCCAAGCCCGCCTGCGCACCGCCTAGGAGACACCCATGGCCATCCTCGAACTCCACTCCATCGCACATCAATTTGGCACCCGGCGAGTCCTCGGCGGCATTAGCCTCTCCCTCGCCGCCGGGGAGTTCGTCTCCATCATCGGAAGCTCCTCCACCGGCAAATCAACGCTCATCAAGATCGCCTGCGGCCTTCTGAAGCCTTCCTCCGGTTCGGTCTCCCTCGGCGGCGAACCCGTCCACGGCTTCTCGCCTCGGGCCTCCATCGTCTTCCAAAACTACTCGCTCCTGCCCTGGTTCTCGACCCTCGAAAACGTCCGTCTCGCCGTCGAAGCCGCTTGGCCCCAGTGGCCGGCGGCCCAACTAATTGAGCACGCGACCAAGCACCTCCAAATGGTCGGCCTCGGCTCCGCCCTGTTGAAAAAGCCCGGCGAACTCTCGGGCGGTATGCGCCAACGAGTCGCCATCGCCCGCGCCTTCGCCGTCGAGCCAGAAATCCTGTTCCTTGATGAACCCTTCGGCGCCCTCGACGCCCTCACCCGCGCCACCCTGCAGCAGGAACTCGCCCGGCTCTGCGGAGCGGCCGCCAAGCCGGTCACCGCCCTCATGATCACTAACAGCGTCGACGAAGCACTGCTGCTCAGCGACCGCGTCTTCGCCCTTCGGCCCCGTGCCCAGGAAGGCGGCGTTCTCGGCGAGGCGCTCGAAATCCCGTTGCCCCGCCCCAGGACCCGCGACGCTCTACTCGAAAACCAGGTCGCTCTCCATCTCAAAGCACAACTCGAACAGACGCTGCTCTCAAACCACCGCGCCGGACGGCCTAGCCCCGTTCCGCAGGAGGCCTAACTCATGGAACGCCCCGTAATCTTCTCGTCCCTAACCAAAGCCTATGGCTCCGTCGATGTCGTCAAAGACTTCAACGCCTCCATTCTCCCCGGCCAGTTCGTCTCTCTCCTCGGCCACTCTGGCTGCGGCAAATCCACCGTCCTATCGATCCTCGCCGGCCTCCAAGAGGCTTCCAGCGGCGGCATCATCATCGACGGTCGAGAGATCGACGGCCCCGCCCTCAGCCGCGCCATCGTCTTCCAATCCCCCTCGCTCCTCCCCTGGCTCACCGCCCTCGAAAACGTCCGCCTCGCCTACGCGCAGGCCAATCCCAAGTCTTCGGCCCGCTCTCAACGCGGCGCCGCTCAACACTATCTCGACATGGTCGGCATCGGCGACTACGCCCACAGCCTGCCTGCCGAACTCTCCCAGGGCACCCAACAACGCGTCTCGATTGCCCGAGCCTTCTCCCTGGAACCGCGCATCCTGCTCCTCGACGAGCCTTTCGGGATGCTCGATTCCATCACCCGCCTGGAACTGCAAGACCTGCTCCTCGACCTCTGGGAGCAGCAACGCAAAACCGTCGTTCTCGTCACCCACGAAGTCGACGAAGCCATCTATCTCTCCGACCGCATTCTGCTCATGACCGATGGGCCGGAAGCCAAACTCGGACGAGATCTCACCGTCACCCTTCCGCGCCCCCGCGATCGCCGTATGGCCACCGATGACCCTGCGTATCTACAACTACGCCGCGAAGTTATCGGCTTCCTCGTCAGCCATACCCGCCAGTTCGCGGCCGTCTAAGCGGCTACTGCAATCGACTAACTTCGGCCCGTTCGCGGCCGATAAGATACGCGTGCGTTCGGGCACGCGCTGGAGCTCTATTCTCATGAACGCTATCCTTCTCCGCTCTCTTTTCCTCGCCTCCTTCGCCGGGCTCGCCCTCGCGCAGAACGCGATCCCTACTCACAAAATCGGCAACGTCGTCGTCTCCGGCAGCTTCCGTACCCGCCTCGAAGCTTGGGATTGGTTCCCTTCGACGAACGATAACGCCTACGGGCTATCCGGCAATATCCTCCGCGTGAGCTTTGCCCAAACCAAAGAGAACTTCGACTGGAATGTCGAACTGGCGGTACCGTTCCTCCTCGGACTTCCCGAACGAGCCCAAGGCACCGGAGCGCAAGGTGCTCTCGGTCTCGGCTCCAACTACTACACCGCCAACCAGCGAAACCGCAACGCCGCCATGCTCTTCCCCAAACAGGCTTACGTTCGCTGGAAGAGCCCGAAGCAATCGCTCCGCCTCGGCCGTTTCGAATACAACGACGGCTCGGAGACTACGCCCAAGAGCCCGACCCTAAACGCCCTAAAGAACACCCGCATCAACCAGCGTCTGATCGGGGCCTTCGCCTGGGCCCACGTCGGCCGCAGCTTCGACGGTTTGCACTATCAATACGCCAAAGGCAATCGCAACTTCACCGCCGTCAGCGCCGTACCCACGCGCGGCGTCTTCCAGGTGGATGGCTGGGGCTGGAACCAGGCCGCCTTCGGCTACGGCGCACTGACGCAGATGTGGGGCAAAGGCACCCACGCGGCCGATACCCGCGTCTTCGGCCTCTACTACCACGACTTCCGCGACGTCCTCAAAACCGACAACCGGCCGTTGGCCGTCCGTCAGGCCGATGTCTTCTCCGACGTTAAGATCTTCACCTTCGGCGGCCACTCGGTTCACGCCTTTACCGCAAAAGCAGCCACCTACGATCTGCTCTTCTGGGGCGCGGGACAAACCGGAAAGTGGGGCAAGCTCGACCACCGCGCGGGGTCGTTCGTTGCCGAAGCGGGCGTGCAGCCGAAGCTGAAATTCAAGCCGTGGATTCGCGGCGGCTACACCTACGGCAGCGGCGACAGCAACTCGACCGACGGCAAACACGGCACCTTCTTCCAGAACCTCCCCACCCCCCGGCCCTTCGCCCGCTTCCCCTTCTTCGACATGATCAACAACCGCGACATCTTCGCCAGTCTGGTCCTCCGCCCCCATGCCAAGTGGACGATCAGCAACGAATACCATTTCCTCTCGCTCGCCCAGCGGAACGACCTCTGGTATCAGGGCGGTGGCGTCTTTCAACCGTGGACCTTCGGCTACGCCGGTCGCCCTTCCAACGGCCAACAGTCGCTCGCTGACCTCTATGACGTCTCCGTCGAATGGCGGACCAACGCCCGTGTCACCTTTACCGGTTACGTCGGTTTCGCCGACGGCAAGGATGTCGTCAAGAAGCTCCACTCGACGGGAGCCACCGGCAAGTTCGGCTATCTGGAGATGACGTACCGGTTCTAAAGTAGCTTCGAAACGGCGGTCTCGATCTCCGCGATCGCCGTCTCCCCTTTCCATACCTTCACTTTCTTGCTCGTCTTGTCGTAGAGCACCAGCGCCGGCAACTCGCCTCCCCACTTCGGGTCAATCTGCCGGATAAACGCGTCGTCGTCCTTGGGAGCCTTGATATAGCCCGTCGTCGTGATTCCGGCCTCTTTCAAGTACGCCCGCGCCGCCGGCTCGTTGTCCAGCTCGTCGGACGAAATCGTCATCACAACGAAGCCCTTCGCTTTGAGCTTGGCCTCGAGCTTGGCCACCAGCGGCATCTCCTTCCGGCACGGCACGCACCACGTAGCCCAGAAGTCCACCAAAACCACCTTGCCCTTCCGTTCGGCGATCAGCTTCGGGTACATCGTCTCGTTCACTTTCACCAGTGGCGTCTCCGCCCCCAACAAAGCCAACCCGATCAAAGCAATCAGTTTCTTCATCGTTCCTTCCGTACCCTCTTAATCGTGCAGCCGAAGCTGCGAATTCTCCCGATCTCGGTCGGCTGTTTGGCCAGCAGCGCGTCCACAGTCAGACGCACCGCCTCCACCTTCACTCGCGCCGGGTTCTTGGCATCGTCAATCGCACCCTGATAACGGACCGCGCCGGCCTTGTCCACCACCACCGCTTCCGGTGTCATGCGAGCATCGAATCGGTCGGCCACCACATTGCTCCAATCCTTGAACAGCGGCACCGTGAACGCTACGTCGCGAGCGTAGGCGCGCACCTCGTCCACCGTTTCGTTGTCGTTCGCGTTCACGAGCAAGATCCGCACCGGCTTGCCCGCATAACGAGCCATCAGCCCTTTGATACGGTCCGAGTAAGCGTTCGAGATAGGGCACACCGTCGAAAGAAACAACAGCACGGCCGCCTCGGTCGCGGCCAGGTCAACCGCCTCCGGACGTCCGTCCAAACGGCTCAGACGGATCGTCGTTCCGGCTGCACAGAGCACAGCCGTACCCGCCCAGGCGCCCAGGAACGCCCGCCGGATCACTTCTTTGGCTCGACCTTATTTTCGAGCTTCAGGTTCACGATCACCCGCTTCCGATCGTCAAACGTGCTCACCGTTCGCACCGGGCTCTCGTACCCTTTCCCGGACGCGCGGATTTCGTAATCAACTGCCGTGCTCAAGCCGGTAAATGTAAAGATGCCATCCGCCTTCGTAATGAAGCTTCGCACCTGCATCGACTTCGTGTTCTTAATCTGGACCACCGCGCCTTCTACGATCTGATCATCCGCCGACTTCACCGCACCCTGCACCGCCCGCGTGTTGGCGTCCTCTTTCGGCTGCCCCTTCCCACCGGTACCAGGCAACCAGTTTCCATAGCTCCCTCCCGGCGATGGGGTGCTCTGCTGCGCAATCGCAACCGACAGGGATCCAACAAGAAATACTACCGTGAAAATGGGACGGGACATAAGGGTTCTATACACCTATAGATGATTCTACCTGGATTCGGGTTTCAGTTCGAAGAAGACATCCACTCGCACTCCCGGCACCGTCGCCGTTTCCTTCGTTTGCGCAGCAAATCCCTTCGCCAAAGCGGTTAACTTGAACTTCGTCTCCACAGGCGGCAATCGGAACGCAAACTCTCCGTGGGCATCGCTCGAGATCTTTTGTGGTTTGCCGCGCTTTCCTTTCGCGGGTGGCTCAAGCTCTTCGAGGGTCACCACCGCCCCGGGCAGCGCGAAGCCAGGTTCACGGAACACCGTCCCGGCAATCACCGAGGCCGTCTTCTTCTCTTCGCCATGACCCATCGCGGGAAGGAACAAGCCTCCCGCGATGGCCACGACCACGAGCAGCAGTCTACCAGTCTTTCTCGTCTTCGTCTTCGTCATCGTCTTCTTCGAGCTCGTCTTCATCGTCGAACTCGTCGTCTTCGTCCTCATCCTCTTCGTCGTCGTCATCGGCGTCGTCTTCATCCTCATCGTCGTCGTCCTTATCGGACGCCAACTCGAGAGGGTCGGTGCTCAGCACGCGCAACGCCGCGCCGCACTCCTCACATTCGACAACGTCACCGGCGTCGAGTTCATCCTCGTCAACCTCGATTACCGCTTCACACTTTGGACAATTCACCATGGGAAATCACGCTCCAGACTGGCCACCCTCTACCGGGGCCATCGCTACAGATTTATACGAAACTATCGACCGAATACAACCCAAAAAATAGCGAAGTTCAGTAAGCTTCTGCAAGTTCTGGCTTGAGTTGTCTAGCGTACTCACTCATCTGGTCCCCGGTCAAGGTCACCAGCGCTTTTTCAAAATCATCGCCCGACTCAATCATGTACTTCAAGTGCAGAGCCGCCATGCGACTACACCACGGATCGGTGATCGGATGGCCCGTCGCGGCCGCCACGCGCAACAAATGCGGATGGGGCAGCGCAAGGACTCTCTCCTCGCGCCGCCCCTCCATCATAATCTCGAACTTCACATCCACCGTATCGGCGTGACGGATCGAGATCCCGTTTTGGATCCAGCGAAACTCTACCTCAATCGGGGCCCCGAAAAGATCCGGCGCAGTGAAGTGGCGAAAAGGAACAGACATGCTCCCTTTAGTCTACTAATCGTGCAGGCTCGAATGGCGGACCAGCGATAAAAATTCGTGCCGCGTCTCTTTATTGCGGAAGTCACCCAGCATGGAACTGGTCGCCGTTGACGAATGCTGCTTCTCAACACCACGCATCATCATGC
>Ga0163144_10010457_pt1 | contig 19778 bp, 33 predicted proteins | sample OliLak19BULKMAT1_FD_123175 | JGI IMG/M metagenome (GOLD analysis project Ga0163144, IMG submission 123175) | Freshwater microbial mat bacterial communities from Lake Vanda, McMurdo Dry Valleys, Antarctica - Oligotrophic Lake LV.19.BULKMAT1 | ecosystem: Environmental > Aquatic > Freshwater >... | reverse complement strand
CGCAGCCGGGGGGCCTACGTCTCCAGCGCCTTCCACATTTCGATGTCACGTTCGGCGGTCCAGATGCGCGGGTCGGTGTACTGCGTCATCTCGTCATAACAACGGGTCACGTCGAAGGGCATGCAGTGCTGGAAGATGACCCAGTGGCCGTAGGTGGGCGTCAGCTGGGCCATGGTGTCCTTGTAGACCGCGTTCAGGTCCTTGCCAGCCTTCACGCCGGCCTCGACACTGGCGCGCACATCGGCAATGAAGTTGCGCGTGCCGGCCAGACCGGCCGCCACCTGCTCGGGCGTGGTCAGCGCTGCGCCACGGCCGGGTACCAACTGTTCGGGCTTGAGCGCGGCGATGTTGTCCAGCGTCTGCGGCCAGTCCTTGAAGTAGGCGTCGCCGGCATAGGGCGTGGCGTCGAATTCCACCAGGTCACCGCTGAACAGGATCTTCTGCTGCGGCAGCCAGACCACGGTGTCGCCCTTGGTGTGGCCACGGCCCAGTTGCAGCAACTGCACTTCCAGGCTGCCCAGCCACAGCGTCATCTTGCCGGTGAAGGTCATGGTCGGCCAGGTCAGGCCGGCGGGCACGCTGTCGACGTTGCGGAACAGACGAGGGAAGCGGCCGATCTCGCTGGCCTTGTCCTGTTCACCACGTTCGACGATGAGGTCGCGTGTGTCCTGGCTGGCGATGATGTGCTGCGCGCCGTAAGCCGACGCACCGAGCACACGCACCGCGTGGTAGTGCGTGAGCAGCACATACCGGATCGGCTTGTCGGTGACTTCGCGGATGCGGCGGATGACGTCTTGCGCCATCACCGGCGTGGCCTGGGTGTCCAGCACCAGCACCGCATCGTCGCCCACGATGATGCCGGTGTTGGGGTCACCTTCAGCGGTGTACGCATAGGCGTTGTCGCTGAGCTTGGTGAAGGTGACCTGCTTTTCTTCCAGGTCGGCCTGTGAAGCGAAGGCCTTGCCGCCGGCGGGGGCCGCTTGAGGGGTGTTCATGCGCGTTGTCTCCGGTTCGATTGTTTGCTATTGTCGAATTGATTCGTTTTAGTGTAAACCCCTCGACCGCTTCAATTCCTCGGCATCACCCATGAGCCAACGTGGCATTCAAAGCATCGAAGTCGGCGGCCGCCTGCTGCTGGCGCTGGCCAGCGCCGGCCGCCCGATGGCGCTGAAAGACCTGGCGCCCGCCGCCGACATGAGTGCCGCCAAGGCCCACCCCTACCTGGTGAGCTTTGGCAAGCTGGGTTTGATCGAGCAAGACACCGCCAGCGGCCACTACGGCCTGGGCCCGCTGGCCATGCAGCTGGGGCTGATCAGCCTGCAGCAGTTCGACCCCGTGCGCCTGGCCACGGCACGCCTGCCCGAACTGGCTGTCGCCATCGGTCAGACCGTGGCCATCGCCGTGTGGGGCAGCCACGGGCCCACCATCGTGCGCACCGAAGAAGCGCCGTCGCCCGTGCACGTGACCATGCGCCACGGCGCGGTGATGAGCTTGCGCGGCACCGCCAGCGGCCGGCTCTTTGCAGCGCACCTTCCGCGAGAGTTGGTGCGTGCGGCGGCCGGGCCGGGCCTGTTCGACAAAGCCATGGACCTGCAACTGGCGGCCATTCGCAAGGCCGGCATCAGCCACGTGGTGGACGCGGCGGTGCCCGGCGTCAGCGGCCTGGCGGCACCGGTGTTCGACGGCAGCGGCACGCTGGTGCTCACGCTCACGGCCATCGGCGCCACGGCCAACTTCGACACCCGGGCCTCGGGAGTGCCGGCGCGGGCGCTGAAGCGCTGCGCAGCCGAGCTGACGGCGCAGTTGGGCGCTGGAACAGGTTCAGGGGCTGACTGACTCAGCCCATGCATCGCGCAGTTCACGCTTCAGGACTTTGCCGATGGCGCTGCGCGGCAGCTCTGCAAGAAGCCGCAGCGCATGCAGGCGCTGCGTCTTGCCCACCTGCGAATTGATCCAGGCGCGCAAGCCGTCAGCGCCGACCGTGGCACCGTCGCGCAGCACGCAAAAAGCCACCGGTGTTTCGCCCCACTCGGCGCTGGGCACACCGACCACGGCCACATCGGCCACATCGGCATGCGTGCGCAGCACGGCTTCCAGATCGCTGGGGTAAATGTTGAAGCCGCCACTGATGATCATGTCCTTGCGGCGGTCGTGCAGCGTGAGGAAGCCGTCGTCGTCAAAACGACCCACGTCGCCGGTGCGGATGTAGCGGCGCCCTTCGGCGTCGAACCATTCGGCGGCCCGTGTCAGCGCGGGCTGCTTGTGGTAGCCCGTCATCATGCCGGGCGAACGGCCGACGACCTCGCCGCTGTGGCCGGTTGCCACTTCATTGCCGTCTTCGTCGATGAGGCGGATGTCGTGCCCTTCCACCGGCTGACCCACCGTGTGCAGCTTGTCGGGGTGCAGGTGCGCCTGCAGGACGCAGGTGCCACCGCCTTCGGTGAGGCCGTAGTACTCGGTCAGCGCGCCGGGCCAGCGTTTCAGGATGTCGGCCTTCAGCTCGGCATGGAAGGGCGCGCTGGTGCTGAACTTGGCGCGGAAGGAGCTCAGGTCGAAGCGGTCGAAATCCCGGTGGGCCATCAGCCGCTGGTACTGCACGGGCACCAGCATCGTGTGCGTGGCACGGTGGGTCTGCGCCAGCTGCAGGTAGCGCAGGGCATCGAATTTGGGGCTGAGCACCGCGCAGCCGCCGAAGGCCAGCGTGGGGATCAGACAGACCAGCGTGGTGTTGCTGTACAGCGGCGTGGCGATCATCGTCACGGTGTCGGTGCTGTAACCCGACAGGCCGGCGCGCTGGATGTGCGCCCAGCGCATGGCGTGCGGCTGCACGATGCCCTTGGGCGTGCCGGTGGTGCCTGACGAATAGATGATGTTGAAGGGCCAGGCGGGGTCGATGTTCACCGGCCGGGGTAACACATCTGGGGGCTGCAACCAACTGTCCAGGCTGGAGCCCTGCAGGCTCACGGTGGGTGCGGGCCAGGCCACATTCAACCCGCTGCCCAGCGCGTCGAGAAAGACCAGGCGGGCGTCCGCGTCACGCGCCATGTCCAGCAGTTGGGCAGGTGTGGAGCCTGGGGCCAGTGGCGCCACGGTCAGCCCTGCACGCAAGGCACCCAGGAACACGGCCACGTAGTCGATCGACGTCCCGGCACAGACCGCCACCGCATCACCCGGGCCCAAGCCGTGCGCCTGCAGCGTGGCGGCCACGCGGCTGATACGTGCTGCCAGTTGGCCGTAACTCAATCGCTGATCGCCGCAGCACAGCGCCTGGGCTTCGGTGCGCTGTGCGGCGTGGCCGGCGATGAGTGAAGGCAGGTCCTGGAACGGGGCGACTGAAGTCATGGACGGCTCAGAGTGGGGCGTTCAAGGCTCACGGTACCGCAGCGCCTGCCCACCCGGCATCAACGAACACCCCGCCGTGCGCACAGGCCCGCTACCCAAGGGACGCCGAAAAAGACGCCGCAAAAAAGCGCCGCCGCACAACGCCAAAGGCCCGCACGTGGCGGGCCTTCAGCACTTTTTCTTCGTTCGTCTTTTTGCTTTTTTTCAGTGTTCTTGGTTGCGGGGGCAAGATTTGAACTTGCGACCTTTGGGTTATGAGCCCAACGAGCTACCAGGCTGCTCCACCCCGCGACTGAGCCTTCGAGTATAGCGCACCGGGCCGTTGAACGCACGCCCGGCTGGCGTGGTGGTGCATCACTGTCGCCGATTAAAGCAACGAAGCCCGCGTTGCGCGGGCTTCGTCTCTTGGTGGTTGCGGGGGCAAGATTTGAACTTGCGACCTTTGGGTTATGAGCCCAACGAGCTACCAGGCTGCTCCACCCCGCGATTGATCTTTTGCGCCCGCTTATTCGGCCTGTTCAGCCGGTGCGGCCTCGGCCGCGGGCTCGGGGCGGTCGACCAGTTCGACAAAGGCCATGGGCGCGTTGTCACCGACGCGGAAGCCCATCTTCAGGATGCGCGTGTAGCCCCCCGGGCGCGCCTGGTAGCGTGGGCCCAGCACATTGAAAAGCTTGGCCACCACATCGCGGTCACGCGTGCGGTTGAAAGCCAGACGGCGGTTGGCCAGCGTGGGCGTCTTGCCCAGCGTGATGAGGGGCTCGACCACACTGCGCAGCTCTTTGGCTTTGGGCAGCGTCGTCTTGATGGCCTCGTGCATGATCATCGAGTTGCACATGTTCCTCAGCATCGCCAGGCGGTGTGAGGTGGTGCGGTTCAGCTTGCGGGGGCCGTTGCGGTGGCGCATGGTGCTTTGTTCCTGTCTTTATTGAACCCCGGCCGGACAAGGTACCGGGGGTTGCACGCAGGCTGAGCGTTGCTCAGCGCTTGTCGAGCCCTTGAGGGGGCCAGTTCTCCAGCCGCGCGCCGAGCGTGAGCCCGCGCGAAGCCAGCACTTCCTTGATCTCGTTCAGGCTCTTGCGGCCCAGGTTCGGCGTCTTCAGCAACTCGGTTTCGGTGCGCTGGATCAGGTCGCCGATGTAGTAGATGTTCTCGGCCTTCAGGCAGTTGGCCGAACGCACCGTCAGCTCCAGCTCGTCCACCGGGCGCAGCAGGATCGGGTCGAATGGCGTCGGGCGTGAAGTCTGCTGCGACGCACTGTCGAAGGCCGGCGTCGGGTCGATCTGGGCAAAGAAGGCCAGTTGCTCGACCAGGATGCGGGCGCTCTGGCGAATGGCTTCTTCGGGCGGGATCGAACCGTTGGTTTCGATCTCCATCACCAGCTTGTCGAGGTCGGTGCGCTGTTCAACACGGGCGTTTTCAACCGCGTAGCTGACACGGCGCACGGGTGAGAACGACGCGTCCAGCACGATGCGGCCGATGCTCTTGGTGGGCTCGTCGCCATAGCGGCGCAGGTTGCCCGGCACATAACCACGGCCCTTTTCGACCTTGATCTGCATGTCGAGCTTGCCGCCTTGCGACAGGTGCGCAATGACGTGCTCGGGGTTGATGATCTCCACGTCGTGCGGGGTCTGGATGTCGCCAGCCGTGACCGCGCCTTCGCCTTCCTTGCGCAGGACCAGCGTCACTTCGTCGCGGTTGTGCAGGCGGAACACCACGCCCTTGAGGTTGAGCATGATGTGGACGACGTCTTCCTGAACACCGTCGATGGCCGAATACTCGTGCAGCACGCCGGCAATGGTCACCTCGGTCGGCGCATAGCCCACCATGGACGACAGCAGCACACGCCGCAGTGCGTTGCCCAGGGTGTGACCGTAACCGCGCTCGAAGGGCTCAAGCGTGGCTTTGGCGCGATGGCCGCCGAGCGGCTCAACTTGGATGGCCTTGGGCTTCAGAAGGGTGGTTTGCATGAATGTCTTTTGTTCCTGTCAATACCCTCGGCTCGTTACACCGATAAGGCTGTAGGACCGCGCCGAGCTGGAGATGGATCGCTGCGCGCCCGGCACACGAAGCGAAAACGAAAGGACGTTGGCCTTGGGCCAAGGCGCCCGCTGTTTTGTCTTATCGCGAGTACAACTCGACGATCAGGGCCTCTTTGATCTCGGCACCGTACTGGTCGCGATCGGGCACTTTCTTGAACACGCCTTCCATCTTGGTGGCGTCAACCGACACCCAGTCGGCCAGACCGATGGACTGCGCCAGCTTCAGGGCGTCGGTGACACGCAACTGGGCCTTGCTCTTGTCGCGCATGCCGACGGTGTCGCCGGCCTTGACCTGGTAGGACGGGATGTTGACCACGTGGCCGTTGACCATCAGCGCCTTGTGCGACACCAGCTGGCGCGCTTCGGCGCGTGTGCTGCCGAAACCCATGCGGTAGACCACGTTGTCCAGCCGCGTTTCCAGCAGCGCCAGCAGATTGGCGCCGGTGTTGCCCTTGCGGCGCTCGGCTTCGGCAAAGTAGCGGCGGAACTGGCGCTCGAGGATGCCGTACATGCGCTTGACCTTCTGCTTTTCACGCAGTTGCAGGCCGAAGTCGGACGTGCGCGAGCCACTGGTGCGACCGTGCTGGCCGGGCTTGCTGTCGAACTTGACCTTGTCGCTGATGGAGCGGCGCGCGCTCTTCAGGAAAAGATCGGTGCCTTCACGGCGGGAAAGTTTGCCCTTGGGGCCAAGAAGTCGTGCCACGAATCGTGTCCTTGTTGATCTGTTCTGACGCGGCAGACGCCCGGATGAATGGGGCGACCCGCGCGAGTCTGGCGGCGCCGGTGTTGGCCGGGTTCACTGCGCAGACGGTGGGCTTTTTGAAAGCACGAGGCTTTCAGTGAAACAGCCGGTTTGCACAAGTTGTGCTCACCGGCCCGGGAAACTCTCTATTGTAGCGGACACCGCGAAAACCGCTTTCTCGCATCAAGCAGCCGCCGCGGACCCGCTCTGCCGGGCCGCCAGCGGTGCCCCACTGGGGGGCTCGCCGAAGGCGCTTAAGGGGGGGTCTTAAATCCTTCGGCGCTTTTGCGGCCGGCAGCCGTTGTGCGGGATCGGCGTCACGTCGCTGATGCTGTTGATGCGGATGCCCAGCGAGGCCAGCGCACGCACGCTGCTTTCGCGGCCGGGGCCGGGGCCCTTGATGCGCACATCCAGGTTCTTGATGCCTTGCTCTTGCGCTGCACGACCACACACTTCAGCTGCCACCTGGGCGGCAAAAGGTGTGCTCTTGCGAGAGCCTTTGAAGCCCTGGCCACCACTGGATGCCCAGGCCAACGCGCCACCTTGGCGGTCGGTGATGGTGATGATGGTGTTGTTGAACGACGCATGCACGTGAGCGATGCCGTCCGCAACGTTCTTGCGGACCTTCTTGCTCACGCGGCGCGCAGCGGTATTGACGGGTGCCTTGGCCATGTCTTGTGTCTTTCAGTGTTGCTGCGGCAGCTTACTTTTTCAGCGCAGCGGCGCCCTTGCGCGGGCCCTTGCGGGTGCGGGCGTTGGTGCGGGTGCGCTGGCCGCGCACGGGCAAGCCGCGGCGGTGGCGGAAACCACGATAGCAGCCCAGGTCCATCAGGCGCTTGATGCTGATCGAGAGTTCACGACGCAGGTCGCCCTCGATCGTGATGCGGCCAAGTTCCTCGCGGATCTTTTCCAGATCTGAATCTGTCAGGTCCTTGATCTTCTTCGAGTACGGAATGCCAGCCACTTCGCAGATCTTCTGCGCCGTGGAGCGGCCAATGCCGTAGATCGAGGTCAGACCGATCTCGGTGTGCTTGTGGGGCGGGATGTTGATACCGGCAATGCGTGCCATGGTGTTCCTCTAAATCAGCCTTGACGCTGCTTGTGGCGCGGGTCGGTGCAGATCACTCGCACCACACCCTTGCGGCGGATGATCTTGCAGTTGCGGCACATCTTCTTGACGGAAGCGGCGACTTTCATGGTCTTCTCCTTGGCCCCTGGTCTTGAAACTTCACTTGGCGCGGAACACGATGCGTGCTCGCGTCAAGTCGTACGGTGTCAGCTCTACGGTGACCTTGTCACCGGGCAGGATGCGGATGTAGTGCATGCGCATCTTGCCGCTGATGTGTCCCAACACCACGTGGCCGTTTTCGAGCTTCACGCGGAAGGTGGCGTTGGGGAGATTTTCGAGAATCTCCCCCTGCATTTGAATGACGTCGTCTTTGCTCATGTCAACGCCCGCCCAGCCGCCCGAAGGGCGTTGAGCACCCCCTCGGGGGGCAGCGAACAAAGTGAGCGTGGGGGCTTTTCACGGGTCAGCTTGCCTTGAAGTTGGCCTTCTTGAGGAGCGACTCGTACTGCTGGCTCATCACATAACTCTGCACCTGGGACCAGAAGTCCATGGTGACGACAACGATGATCAGGAGCGACGTGCCACCGAAGTAGAAAGGCACGTTGTACTTGAGCACCAGAAATTCGGGCAGCAGGCAGACGGCAGTGATGTACACGGCGCCAGCCAGCGTCAGGCGACCCAGGATGCGGTCGATGTGCTTGGCGGTCTGTTCACCCGGACGGATGCCAGGAATGAAAGCACCGCTCTTCTTCAGGTTGTCTGCAGTCTCACGGCTGTTGAACACCAGCGCCGTGTAGAAGAAGCAGAAGAAAATGATCATCGCTGCATACAGCATCACGTAGATCGGCTGACCCGGCGACAGCGCGCCCGACAGGTCCTTCAACCAACGCATGCCTTCGCCAGTGGCGAACCAGCCCACGATCGTGGCTGGCAGCAAGATGATGCTGCTGGCAAAGATGGGCGGGATCACGCCGCTCATGTTCAGCTTCAGCGGCAAGTGCGACGACTGGCCGCCGTAAACCTTGTTGCCCACCTGGCGTTTGGCGTAGTTGACCAGGATCTTGCGTTGACCCCGCTCGACAAACACCACCGCAAAGGTCACGAACACCACCACGGCCAGGATGAACAGGCAGGCGACGATGCTCATGGCCCCCGTGCGCACCAGTTCGAACAGACCGGCCATTGCCGAAGGCAGACCAGCCACGATGCCAGCAAAGATGAGGATCGAGATGCCGTTGCCCACGCCGCGCTCGGTGATCTGTTCACCCAGCCACATCAAGAACATGGTGCCTGCCACCAGGCACACCACGGTCGTCATGCGAAAGCCGAACCCAGGCGCCAGCACCAGGCCGGCCGAACCTTCAAGCGCCAGCGCGATACCCAGGCTCTGGAAGATGGCCAGCAGCAGCGTGCCGTAGCGCGTGTACTGCGTGATCTTGCGGCGCCCGGCTTCGCCTTCCTTCTTGATGGCCTCCAGCGTGGGCACCACGTAGGTCATCAGCTGCATGATGATGCTGGCGCTGATGTAGGGCATGATGCCCAGGGCCAGCACGGAGAAGCGCGACAAGGCACCGCCGCTGAACATGTTGAACATGCTCAGGATGCCGCCGCTCTGACCCTGGAACAACTGCTGCAGCTGAACGGGGTCGATGCCGGGCACAGGAATGTGCCCGCCGATGCGGTAGACCACCAGCGCCAGAATCAGGAAGACGATACGGCGACGCAGGTCACCGAACTTCCCGCTCTTGGCCAGTTGGTTCGCAGAGGTAGCCACGAGGTGTTTGTTCCTTCAGTCCGGTCAGTCGGCCGCGATCAGGCCACCGAGCCGCCAGCGGCTTCGATGGCTGCCTTGGCACCTGCCGTTGCAGTGATGCCCTTGAGAGCGACCTTGCGCGTCAGTTCGCCCGACTTGATGACCTTGACGTGTTTGATCAGCTGGCGCACCAGGCCAGCAGCCTTCAGCGACAGCAGGTCCACTTCGTCGGCACCCAGCTTTTCCAGATCGGCCAGGGTGACTTCACCGTTGTACTTGAGCGTGGTCGACTTGAAACCGCGCTTGGGCAAGCGACGCTGCAGCGGCATCTGGCCACCTTCGAAGCCCACCTTGTGATAACCACCGGCCCGGCTCTTCTGGCCCTTGTGGCCACGACCTGCGGTCTTGCCCAGGCCCGAACCGATACCGCGGCCGACACGGCGGCGCGACTTCTTGGCGCCGTCCGCCGGCTTGATCTTGTTCAGTTCCATCACAGCACCTGGACGAGGTAGTCGACCTTGTTGATCATGCCGCGCACCGCCGGCGTGTCTTCCAGCACCTTGGTGCTGTTGAGCTTTCGCAGGCCCAGGCCTCGCACCGTGTCGCGGTGCGACTGGCGGGTACCGGCAACGCTGCGAACCAGCTTGACCGTGAGGGTCTTCTTTTCAGACATGTGTTTCTCCGCTTGGCAGCTGCGTCAGATCAGTTGAAGAGGTCTTCGACCGACTTGCCGCGCTTGGCCGCCACTTCGGCCGGTGTTGTCGAGCGCTTCAGCGCGTCGAGCGTTGCACGGACCATGTTGTACGGGTTGCTCGAGCCCAGGCTCTTGGCGACGATGTCGGTCACGCCCATGACTTCGAACACCGCGCGCATCGGTCCACCGGCGATGATGCCGTCACCCGGCTTGGCCGGCGCCATCAGCACCTTGGCGGCGCCGTGCTCACCGCGCACGTTGTGCTGGATGGACCCATTGCGCAACTGCACCTTGATCATGTTACGACGAGCCGATTCCATGGCCTTCTGCACCGCCACCGGCACTTCCTTGGCCTTGCCCTTGCCCATGCCGATGCGGCCGTCGCCGTCGCCAACAACGGTCAGCGCAGCAAAGCTGAGCGTGCGGCCGCCCTTGACGACCTTGGTGACGCGGTTGACCGCGATCATCTTTTCCTTGAGACCGTCGTCGTTCTGCTCGGTCTGGGCGCGGGGAGTGAACTTTGCCATCTTGATGCTTTCTTCGCGTTCTGTCGTCGCTCTAAGGCTTAGAACTGCAGGCCGGCTTCACGTGCGGCTTCGGCCACAGCCTTGACACGGCCGTGGAAGGCAAAGCCAGAGCGGTCGAATGCGACCTTGTCGATACCTGCAGCCTTGGCCCTCTCGGCGATGCGCTTGCCCACCAGGGTGGCGGCCGAGACGTTGCCGCCCTTGCCGTCGCCGCCGAGCTGGTCGCGCACTCCCTTTTCGGCCGTAGAGGCGCTGGCCAGCACCAGGCTGCCATCGTCGGAAACGATGCTGGCATAGATGTGCTGGTTTGAGCGGTGCACCGCCAGGCGGGCCACACGCTGCAGCGCGATACGCGTGCGCGTCTGGCGCGAACGGCGCAGGCGTTGTTCTTTCTTGGTCATGCTCATGGCGCTTTTCCTTTCGGACGTCCTTACTTCTTCTTCGTCTCTTTGAGCGACACACGCTCGCCGACGTAGCGGATGCCCTTGCCCTTGTAGGGCTCTGGCGGACGGAAGGCGCGCACCTCGGCTGCAAGCTGACCCACCACTTGGCGGTCAGGGCCGGAGATGACGATTTCGGTCTGCGTCGGCGTGGCCACCTTGATGCCCGCAGGCATGTCCTTGACCACCGGGTGCGAATACCCGATCTGCAGGTTCAGCTTCTGGCCGGCAGCCTGGGCACGAAAGCCCACGCCCACCAGCGACAGCTTCTTCTCGAAGCCCTTGCTGACGCCACCCACCATGTTGGCCACCAGGGCGCGCAAGGTGCCGCTCATCGCATTGGCCGCAGCCGAGTCGTTGGCCGGGGCGAAGCTCAGCTTGCCGGCTTCGTTCTTGACCGTCACCAAGGGGTTCATGGCACGCACCAACGTGCCGTTGCTGCCCTTGACGGTGATGTTGTCGGCCGAGATCGCAACGTCCACACCTTGCGGCACGGCGATCGGCATCTTTCCTACGCGGGACATGTTATTGCTCCGTTCTTTTTGGAGGTCATGCGACGTAACAAAGCACTTCGCCACCGACACCGGTCTGGCGAGCCTTGCGGTCGGTCATCACGCCCTTGGGCGTGGTCACGATGGCCACACCCAGGCCATTCATGACCTGCGGAATGGCATCGCGGCCCTTGTAGACCCGCAGTCCTGGACGGCTGACACGCTCGATGCGCTCGATCACCGGGCGGCCAGCGTAGTACTTCAGGGCCACTTCGAGTTCGGGCTTGCCTTCGTTTTCACGAATGGCAAAACCGTCGATGTAGCCCTCGTCCTTCAGCACTTGCGCGATTGCGACCTTCAGCTTCGACGACGGCATGGTGACTGCCGTCTTCGCCACGCTCTGTGCGTTGCGAATGCGGGTCAGCATGTCGGCGATGGGATCACTCATGCTCATGAAAAATCTCCTGATCTTCTCGCCGAATTACCAGCTGGCCTTGACCATGCCGGGAATGTCGCCCTTGAAGGCGAGCTCGCGGATCTTGTTGCGGCCCAGGCCGAACATGCGAAACGTGCCGCGGCCACGGCCGGTCAGCGCGCAGCGGTTGCGCAGGCGCGTGGGATTGGCGTTGCGGGGCAGCTTCTGCAGTTCCAGGCGGGCGGCGTAACGCACTTCGTCGCTGAGCTTCGCGTCATTGCTGATGGTCTTGAGCTCGGCGTACTTCTTTGCGTACTTGGCAACCAGCTTCTCGCGCTTCTCTTCGCGCTGGATGATGGACAGTTTGGCCATGTCTTGGATTCCTTGTGCCGTCAGTTCTTGAACGGGAACTTGAATGCGGCGAGCAAAGCCCTGCACTCGTCGTCGTTCTTCGCGCTGGTCGTGATGCTGATGTTCATGCCCCGGATCGCGTCGATCTTCTCGTACTCGATTTCCGGGAAGATGACCTGTTCCTTGACACCGATGTTGTAGTTGCCACGGCCGTCGAAGCTGCGGGCGCTGATGCCACGGAAGTCGCGCACACGCGGCAGAGCCACGGTGACGAAGCGGTCCAGAAACTCATACATGCGCACGCCACGCAGCGTGACCATGGTGCCGATGGGCACACCGTCACGGATCTTGAAGCCGGCAATGGCCTTCTTGCTCTTGGTGACCACGGGCTTCTGGCCAGCAATCTTGGTGAGGTCGCTGACCGCGTTATCCATCACCTTCTTGTCCGACACGGCCTCGCTCACACCCATGTTCAGCGTGATCTTCTGCAGGCGGGGCACCTGCATCACCGACGTGAAACCGAACTTGGCCATCAGCTCAGGCACGATTTTTTCGCGGTAGATCATCTGCAGGCGGGCGTTTTTCACCGCGTCTGCCACGCCGGCTGCAACTGCTTGTTTTTTTGCCATGGTTGATTACGCCTTGATCTCAGCACCGCTGGACTTGTAGACGCGAACGCCGTTGTCCTTGCTCTTGCGCGCAGCCTGCTCTTCGGCAGACAACAACTTGATGCCGACGCGGTCCGCCTTGCCCGAGGCGGCGTTGTAGATCGCCACGTTGGACTGGTGGATGGGCATGGTCTTGTCGATCACACCACCGGTGGTGCCCTTCAGCGGGTTCGGCTTGGTATGTTTTTTCACCACGTTGACGCCTTCGACAACGATATGGTCGTCATCGACGCGCAGCGTGACGGTGCCACGCTTGCCCTTGTCGCGGCCGGTGGTCACGATGACCTGGTCGCCTTTGCGAATCTTGTTCATGGTCGGGGTCCTAACGAGGGGCGCTTTGCAGCACTTCCTTCAAAGCACTTCGGGCGCCAGCGAAACGATCTTCATGAAGCGCTCGGTGCGCAGTTCGCGCGTCACGGGCCCGAAGATGCGCGTGCCGATGGGCTCGAGCTTGGCGTTCAGCAGCACGGCGGCGTTACCGTCGAACTTGATCAGCGAACCGTCCTGGCGGCGCACGCCCTTGGCGGTGCGAACGACGACGGCGCTGTAGACCTCGCCCTTCTTGACGCGGCCACGCGGCGCAGCTTCTTTGATGCTGACCTTGATGACATCCCCAATGCCGGCATAACGGCGCCTGGAGCCGCCCAGCACCTTGATGCACATGACGGACTTGGCACCCGTGTTGTCGGCCACGTCAAGCCGCGTTTGCATTTGGATCATTTTTGTCTCCCCAACTTGGCCGCCTCGAACGAATCGAAACCACCAGTCTTGGGCCCGTGTATGGGATGAAGCCGGCTCGGCACTTGCGACGAACGCCGCAGATGCCCAGTGGGCGAAGCCTTGGAGTATGGCAGAAAGAGCCAGACCCCGTCAAGGGTCTGGCCCACTATCTTTCAGGCGAGCACGTCCTTGGCTTGCTTCAGCATCGTGCCGGCGTCGCTGACGTCGAACTTGCCTGGCGCTTCGATGTTCAGCGTCTTGACCACACCGTCGACCACCAGCATCGAATAGCGGTTGGACCGCAGGCCCATGCCACGCGCCGTCAGGTCCAGCGTCAGACCGGTGGCTTGCGAGAAGGCAGCGCTGCCGTCGGCCATCATGCGCACCTTGCCCGCCGTCTTCTGGTCACGGCCCCAGGCACCCATGACAAAGGCGTCGTTGACCGAGACGCACCAGATCTCGTCCACACCTGCGGCCTTCAGCGCCTCGGCATGCTCCAGGTAACCCGGCACATGTTTGGCCGAACAGGTGGGCGTGTAGGCACCGGGCAGCCCGAAGACGGCAATCTTCTTGCCGGCAGCGACCTCTTCCACGTTGAAGGTGTTCGGTCCCAGCGAGCAGCCGTTGCCTTCCACTTCGATGAATTCCTGCAGCGTGCCTGCGGGCAGCTTGTCTCCAACCTTCAACATGGCGATTCTCTCCTGCGGTGTGAATGTGATCGTGTCAACAAGAACGACCGGCTCTGGAGTTTCCAGCAACCGGTCGTCGGTGATGAAACTGGGGTCTTTGCCCCGCCAACCCAGGTCAGACCAGCTTGGCCTTTTCGACCAGACGTGTCACGGTCCAGCTCTTGGTTTTGCTGATCGGGCGCCCTTCGGCGATCTCGACCAGGTCACCCATCTTGAACTCGCCCTTTTCGTCGTGAGCGTGGTACTTGCTCGACTTGGCGACGATCTTGCCGTAGAGCTCGTGCGCGGTGCGGCGCTCGACCAGCACGGTCACGGTCTTGGCACGCTTGTCGCTGACCACGCGGCCCACCAGGGTGCGCGTGTTCTTGACAACCGGCGCTGCTGCCGTAGCGGTTTGTGCTTCGCTCATTTGACGGCCCCTTGTTTGGCTTGCTCGCGCCTCTTCTGGGCAATGATGGTCTTCACACGCGCCACGTCACGGCGGGTGTTGCCCAGTTGCGTGTGGTTGGTGAGTTGCTGGGTCGCCTTCTGCATGCGCAGGCCGAAATGGGCCTTGAGCAAGTCGGAGACTTCCTTTTCCAGCGCGGCGATGTCCTTGGTGCGCAGTTCTGATGTCTTCATGACGGTGTCCTTCAGGTGCCGACCTGGCGTGCGACGAACGTGCAGCGCAACGGCAGCTTGGCAGAGGCCAGCAGGAAGGCTTCGCGTGCCAACTGCTCGGGCACGCCGTTCAGTTCATACAGCACCTTGCCCGGCTGGATTTCAGCCACGTAGTACTCGGGGTTGCCCTTGCCGTTGCCCATGCGCACTTCAGCCGGCTTTTGCGAAATCGGCTTGTCCGGGAAGATGCGGATGAAAATGCGACCACCGCGCTTGATATGGCGGCTGATGGCCCGGCGAGCGGCTTCGATCTGGCGCGCCGTGATGCGGCCGCGCTCGGTGGCCTTGAGGCCGAAGTCGCCGAACGACACGGCCGCGCCACGCGTGGCGATGCCGGTGTTGCGGCCCTTGTGTTCCTTGCGGAACTTGCGACGTGCAGGTTGCAGCATCGTTATTCTCCTTTGGTCTCGCCAGCCGGCGGCGTGGCCGCGGCAGCGGGCGTGGCACGGCGCACGCGCTTGACAGCGGGCCCTTTGGGTCCGTCGCCGGCAGGTGAGGCCGGTGCGGCAGAAGCCGGATTGGTCACCTCGCCACGCAGTGCGGGCGCACGGTCAGCACCCGGGCGGCCGCGGCCGGGGGGTGCACCGGGGCGGCCGTCGGGACGCGGGCCACGGCGGTCGCGGCGGTCGTTGTCACCTTCGGTCTTGGCCAGCTGAGGCGAATCGCCGTTGGCCAGGCGGTCACCGCGATAGACCCAGACCTTGACGCCGATGACGCCGTAAGTGGTCTTGGCTTCGCTGAAACCGTAATCGATGTCGGCACGCAGGGTGTGGAGCGGCACTCGGCCTTCGCGGTACCACTCGCAACGTGCGATTTCGATGCCGTTCAGGCGGCCAGACGACATGATCTTGATGCCCAGGGCACCCAGGCGCATGGCGTTTTGCATCGCGCGCTTCATGGCGCGGCGGAACATGATGCGCTTCTCGAGCTGCTGGGTGATGCTGTCGGCGATCAACTGCGCATCAACTTCGGGCTTGCGGATTTCTTCGATGTTGACAGCGACCGGCACGCCGAGGCGGCGGCCCAGTTCGGCCTTCAGGTTCTCGATGTCCTCGCCCTTCTTGCCGATCACCACACCCGGACGTGCCGAGAAGATGGTGATACGCGCGTTCTTGGCGGGGCGCTCGATCAGGATGCGCGAAACGGCGGCGCTCTTGAGCTTCGTCCTGAGGTACTCGCGCACCTTCAGGTCTTCGGCCAGCATGGTGGCGAAGTTGGCCTTGGTCGCGAACCAGCGGCTTTGCCAGGCGCGGGTGACCGCGAGGCGGAAGCCGGTCGGGTGGATCTTCTGTCCCATATGTTTTCCTCGGTTCCCGACGCTTAGTTGCCGACCGTGACGTAGATGTGGCAGGTGCCCTTGCTGATGCGCGCACCGCGGCCCTTGGCCCGTGCGGAAAAGCGCTTCAGCACAGCACCTTGCTCGACGTAGATCGAGGTGATCTTCAGCTCGTCGATGTCGGCACCGTCGTTGTGCTCGGCATTGGCCACGGCAGACTCGACGACCTTCTTGATGATGCCGGCGGCCTTCTTCTGCGTGAAGTTCAGGATGTTGATGGCCTGATCCACTTTCTTGCCGCGGATCATGTCGGCCACCAGGCGGCCCTTGTCCGAAGACAGGCGCACACCACGGGCGATTGCTTTGGTTTCCATCGCAGCGGTTCCTTACTTCTTCGCCTTCTTGTCCGCGGGGTGACCCTTGAACAAGCGGGTGAGTGCAAATTCGCCAAGCTTGTGGCCGACCATCTGGTCGGTCACGTACACGGGCACGTGCTGCTTGCCGTTGTGCACGGCCACCGTCAGCCCGATGAACTCGGGCAGGATGGTGCTGCGGCGCGACCAGGTCTTGATCGGCTTCTTGTCCTTGATGGCAGAGGCTTTCTCGACCTTGGCCATCAGGTGGTGGTCCACGAAGGGACCTTTTTTGAGTGAACGCGTCATGGTTGCTTTCCCTCAGGCCTACTTCTTGCGCCGCGAGACGATCATCGTCTGCGTGCGCTTGTTGTTGCGGGTGCGGTAGCCCTTGGTCAGGGTGTTCCACGGCGACACCTGCGGCTTGCCTTCGCCGGTGCGGCCTTCGCCGCCGCCGTGCGGGTGGTCCACCGGGTTCATGGCCACGCCACGAACGGTCGGGCGGATGCCCTTCCAACGGATGGCGCCGGCCTTGCCGTACTGGCGCAGGCTGTGCTCTTCGTTGCTGACCTCACCGATGGTGGCACGGCAGTCGATGTGGATCTTGCGCACTTCACCCGAACGCAGGCGCACCTGGGCGTAGATGCCTTCGCGAGCCATCAGCGTGACGCTGGTGCCTGCCGAGCGGCAGATCTGCGCACCCTTGCCCGGCATCATTTCCACGCAGTGGATGATGGAGCCGACAGGGATGTTGCGGATGGGCAGCGTGTTGCCGGCCTTGATGGGAGCCTCGGCACCCGACAAGAGCGTGGCGCCCGCATCCACACCGCGCGGGGCGATGATGTAGCGCCGCTCGCCGTCGGCATAACACAGCAGCGCGATGTGAGCGGTGCGGTTGGGGTCGTACTCGATGCGCTCGACCTTTGCCGGGATGCCGTCCTTGTTGCGCAGGAAGTCCACCACCCGGTAGTGGTGCTTGTGTCCACCGCCCTTGTGGCGCATGGTGATGTGGCCGTTGTTGTTGCGGCCGGACTTCTGCTTCTGCGGCTCGAGCAGCGAGGCCTCAGGAGCCCCCTTGTGCAGGTGCTTGTGCACCACCTTCACAACGGCGCGACGGCCTGGCGATGTGGGCTTGACCTTGACGATAGCCATTTAAGCAGCCTCCCCGGAGAAATTGAGCTCCTGGCCCGGCTTCAACGACACAAACGCCTTCTTGACGTGGTCGCGGCGGCCGATGGCACGCCCGAAGCGCTTGACCTTGCCCTTTTGAATCGACGTGCTGACAGCGGCCACTTCGACCTTGAACATCAGTTCCACCGCAGCCTTGATTTCGGGCTTGGTGGCGTCGCGCAGCACCTTGAACAGAACCTGGTTCTGCTTCTCGCCGATGCGCGTGGCCTTTTCCGAAATGATCGGGGCCACCAGCACCTGGCTCAGGCGCCCTTCGTCGAACTTGCGTTCGGCGGTCGTCGGATTGATGCGGCTCATGTTGCCCCCTTGACGCTGCGCGCCGTCCCCCCGAGGGGGAAATCGCCCTTGAGGCGGCTCTGCGTGCTCATGCGAACATCTCCTTGAGCTGCTCGATCGCGCCCTTGGTCACCAGCACCTTTTTGTAGAAGACCAGGGCCAGTGGATCGGCGTAACGCGGCTCGACCACCAGCACGTTGGCCAGGTTGCGCGAAGCCAGCAGGATGTTGTCGTCGATCTGGTCGGCAATCACCAGCACCGAGTTCTTGGTGTCCGTGCCCAGGCCCATGGCCTTGAACTTGGCGGCCAGCAACTTGGTCTTGGGCGCCTCGATGGTCATCGAGTCCACCACCGCCAGACGGCCGTCCCGGGCCAGCTGCGAGAGGATGGACGCCATGCCGGCGCGGTACATCTTCTTGTTGACCTTCTGCGAGAAGTTCTCGTCGGGCCGGTTCGGGAAGATGCGACCGCCGCCACGCCACAGTGGGCTGCTGGTCATGCCGGCGCGAGCGCGGCCGGTGCCCTTCTGGCGGAACGGCTTCTTGGTGGAATGTTTGACTTCACCGCGGTCCAGTTGGGCGCGGGTGCCTTGTCGGGCGTTGGCCTGGAAGGCCACGACCACCTGGTGCACCAGGGCTTCGTTGTAGTCGCGTGCGAACACGGTATCGGGGGCGTCCACCTTGCTGGTGGCCTGGCCTTGGTCGTTCAGGAGCTCGAGTTGCATCACTTGGCTCCCTTCGCAGGTGCTGCGGCAACGGCCGGCTTGGCGGCGCGGGCCTTGATGGCCGGGCGCACGACCACGTGACCGTTTTTGCTGCCCGGCACGGCACCGCGAACCAGCAAAAGCGAGCGTGCTTCGTCGATGCGGATGACGTCCAGGTTCTGCGTGGTGACGGTTTCGTCGCCCATGTGACCGGTCATCTTCTTGCCCGGGAACACACGGCCCGGGTCCTGCGCCATCGAGATCGAGCCCGGCACGTTGTGCGAACGGCTGTTGCCGTGCGACGCGCGCTGTGACTTGAAGTTGTGGCGCTTGATGGTGCCCGCGAAGCCCTTGCCGATGGATGTGCCCTGCACGTCCACCTTCTGGCCGGCCGCAAAGAGGCTGCCCGGGGCCACCACGGCACCTGCCGTGTACTGGCCGGCAACTTCTGCGGTGACGCGGAATTCCTTCAGCACCGTGCCGGCTTCGACACCGGCCTTGGCCAGGTGCCCGGCTTCAGGCTTGGTGACACGGCTGGCTTTGCGCGCACCGAAAGCCACCTGCAGGGCGTTGTACCCGTCGGTGGCCGAGGTCTTGACTTGCGTGACGCGGTTGTTGGACACGTCCAGCACCGTCACGGGGATGGCATCGCCATCGTCCGTGAAGATGCGCATCATGCCCACCTTGCGGCCCAGCAAGCCGAGCTGTTCGCTCATGCTCATGGTTTTCTCCAGCACCCGACGAAGCGGATGCCTTGTTCACGATCCCGACATCGATTGGCCGGGGCGGCTGACCTGGACTTCCACCTCGCAGTGGCTGCCCGTGGTCAATTCGGATCTCCTCAGCGAGCTGAGGGAAGCCCGCGAGTTTACTGCAACTTGATCTCGACGTCCACGCCTGCTGGTAAATCGAGCTTCATCAGCGCGTCCACGGTTTTGTCGGTGGGGTCGATGATGTCCATCAGGCGCTGGTGCGTGCGGATTTCAAACTGGTCGCGGCTGGTCTTGTTGACGTGCGGCGAACGCAGGATGTCGAAACGCTGCATGCGTGTCGGCAAGGGCACGGGGCCCTTGACGATGGCGCCCGTGCGCTTGGCGGTTTCAACGATTTCCAGGGCCGACTGGTCGATCAACTTGTAGTCGAAGGCCTTCAGGCGGATGCGGATCTTTTGTTTGGCAGACATGTAAGTACCTCAGTCGTAGGTTAATGAGACCAACCCCTTGCGGGTGGCCGCGCTTCAGCGCAGCCAGGGCTCACATGTCATTCGATGATCTTGGCCACGACGCCGGCGCCGACGGTGCGGCCGCCTTCACGGATGGCAAAGCGCAGGCCTTCTTCCATCGCGATCGGGTTGATCAGCTTCACGGTGATGCTCACGT
>Ga0163144_10010455_pt1 | contig 19780 bp, 14 predicted proteins | sample OliLak19BULKMAT1_FD_123175 | JGI IMG/M metagenome (GOLD analysis project Ga0163144, IMG submission 123175) | Freshwater microbial mat bacterial communities from Lake Vanda, McMurdo Dry Valleys, Antarctica - Oligotrophic Lake LV.19.BULKMAT1 | ecosystem: Environmental > Aquatic > Freshwater >... | reverse complement strand
CCGGTCTCTTCTAACTCCATTTGGTTCAGGTCCCGCAGAGCTTCGATCGTCTGCCGTTGCTGATCGGGCGTTACGCCTTTTGGAGTCGACAGGTTCAAAATCGGGTCGCCGACATTGCGGAATGGCACGCCTTGGTAAGCGGTCGGCAAGAAGCCACTCGACCAGAGCGCCGCGCCGCCACGCGGGCCGCGAGGCCCACTTTGCAAGACAACATAGCCCGGCAAATCCTTCGATTCGCTCCCTATGCCATACGTGACCCACGAACCCATCGACGGCCGGCCCGCCCGGACACTCCCGGTATTGGAAAACATCTTGGCTGGACCGTGGTTAAAGTTTTCGGTCGAAACGCCGTGCAGCACCGTCAAGTCATCCGCAATCCCCGCAATATGCGGCACCAGGTCGCTGAACCAATGTCCCGAATTGCCATGTTGTTTGAAGGTTCGCCGCGTCCCGAGTAACTTCGGCGTATCCTTCGAAAACGTGTCCATAAAGGCGAACCGCTTGCCTTTCAGAAACGATTCCGGCGTCGGTTTGCCGTCCCACTTATTCAGTTCCGGCTTATAGTCAAATAGCTCTAAATGGCTTGGCCCACCCGCCATGAACAGGAAGATCACGTGATCTGCTTTGGCCGGAAAATGCGTCTGCCCCGCGCCGAGTAAGCCATCGGCTAGCATCGACGCTAGGGCCGCTTTGCCTACCCCAAAGCCGCAGTCTTTGAAGAGTTGTCGCCGTGTCCGAAATCGAGTTAGTTTATTCTCAAGATCCATATTCCCTACTCCCGAGTCATGAACTCGTCCAAATTCAACAGTACTCGCGCCACGCTGGTCCACAACGCCTTCTCGGTCGCCTGAGGCTGCGAATCTCGCTGCTGCCGCACGAACCGGAGAAGCCGATCGGCCTCTTTCGCTCGCGGGGACCGTTGCACCGCCAACTCGAATCCATGCCGAAGGCGCTTCTCTTCGCCTCCCGTGACTTCCGTCACCATCCTTCCGGCCAGCGCTTCGGCAAACTCCACCGACGCTTCATCATTGAGCATGGCCAGCGCCTGCAAAGGAGTGTTGGATCGGACGCGACGCGTACACGAAGTAATGCCATCCGCCGCGTCAAAAATCGTCAAGCTCGGATGCGCCGCGCTCCGTTGGAAAAAGGTATACATCCCCCGCCGATAGCGCTCCGGCCCCGTCGCCGTCTTCCATTCCCGAACCACTTGCGTCACCGTCAGCGCCCCCGGCGGAATCGGCGGAAAGAAACTTGGCCCGCCTACCTTCGCCGTCAGCAAACCGCTGCTGACGAGCGCCGCGTCCCGAATTATCTCAGCGTCTAACCGTAGACGGTTCTGCCGCGCTAACAGCTTGTTTTCGGGGTCCACGGCCGTCGCATCCTCCCGTAACTGCGAAGACTGTTGGTAGGTTCCACTCGTTACAATTAGCTTGTGCAACGCCTTCTGGCTCCACCCGCTATCCATAAACGATGCCGCCAGGAAGTCGAGTAACTCCGGATGCGTCGGTCGATCCCCGACCAAGCCAAAATCGCTCTCGGTTCCGACAATCCCGCGACCGAAATACTGCTGCCAAATCCGGTTCGCCGTCACCCGAGCCGTCAACGGGTTATCTTTCGCCACCAGCCACCGGGCAAAGTCCAGCCGGGTCGACCCACCCTTCATCGGCGGGAGCACCGAAAGCGTACCCGGCTCAACCGCGCTCCCCTTCCGGGTAAAGTCGCCGCCCAAGTGGATGAAGGACGGTCGGGGGCTCGCGCGCTCCTTCATCACCAGAGTCCGCAGCAGCTTCGGCTTCTCCTTGCGGAGGTCAACCAATGCCTTCCGTAACAAAATCAACTTCGGGTCCTTGTCTGCATTCTCGGTCAACGACTCCTGATGCTTCCGAATCTGTAACTCCAAGTCCTGCACATCGGCGTCCCACTTCACTTGTTTGGCTTTCTCTTCGTCACTACCAATTTCGAGAAACGGACGGTTAAAATACTTCCGGTCGGCTTCTTTGTCCACTTCGTCGATTCCGTTCCAAAATGCAAAGAATTGATAGAACTCCCGTTGCGACACGGGGTCATATTTATGATCATGGCAACGGGCACATCCCAAGGTCAGACCCAAAAACGCTGCCCCCGTCGTCGCTACCCGATCCGCCACCGCTTCCACCCGGTACTGCTCGAAATCGATCCCTCCTTCAAAGTTCGACGGAGTATTGCGATGGAATCCCGTGGCCATAATCTGGTCGTTCGTCGCGTTAGGCAGTAAGTCGCCCGCTACTTGCTCAATAACGAACTGGTCAAAAGGCATGTCCTTGTTGATCGCTTTCAGCACCCAATCCCGATAGGGCCAAATGTCGCGTGGCGCGTCAATCGTGTAGCCGTCGGTATCCGAGTAACGCGCGACGTCTAACCAGTGCCGTCCCCATCGCTCCCCGTAACCCTCCGAGGCCAGTAGCCGATCAACAACTTTGTCGTAGGCCCCGCGTGAGTTGTCGTTCAAAAAAGCGTCCAACTCCGCCGGCGTCGGCGGCAACCCGGTCAGATCAAGATGCACCCGCCGCAGCAGCGTCCGCTTATCGGCCACTGGCGACAAACTCAAATTCTTCTCTTTTAACTTCGCCAGAATGAAGGCATCAATTGAGGCCCCCGCGGGCCTGGGCCGAACCGGTTGAAACGCCCAGTGCTTACTCGTGCGCCGTTTCGCCTTGACGAACGACTCCGGCACCGGCATCCCCGAGCTCACCCATGCCTCCAGCGTCGCCACATCGGCGTCGCTCAATTTCTTGCCGCCCTTCGGCATCTTCAAATCGCCGTCATGCTTCACGGCCGCGAGGATCACCGCCGCCGCCGGCCCCCGGTTCCCGCCCTTTAAAATCGCTTCCTTCGAATCGAGCGACAACCCGCTGTTCATCGAGTTGACATTGTGGCAGCCCGCGCAACTCTTCTTCAGAATCGCGAGCGCCTCCGCCCCGTCCTGCGCCATCAGCGGAACCGCGGCCAAGAAAAATATCCAAAATCGAAGCATTGTGCGTATCTTATCAAGAGATGCCGACGCTTGTGGCTTTGTTGGCCGTCACCTTTTATTCCGACGTCCTGCCCATCCTCGAACGACGCTGCCTAACCTGTCATCAGGCGGGGGAAGCCGCTCCCATGCCGTTGGCTTCGTTCCGCGAAACCCGCCCTTTCTCCAAAGCCATCCGCGACGCTGTAACCTCCCACTCCATGCCCCCTGGCGGTGCCCTGCCCCCTGACGAAATAGCTATCCTCCAACGGTGGGCCGCCCACCCCGCCGAGGGCAACTCTCCCCGCGCCGCCGTGCTACCCGTCAAACCGACCGTCCGCGCGGACCTTACCATCCGCATGCCGACGCCCTTCGTTGTCCCCGCCTCGCAGCCGATCGAGTATCAGCATTTCATTCTCCCCACCGGACTCGCGCAGTCGCGCTGGGTTCAGGCGATCGAGATTCGACCCGGCAACCGCCGCGTCGTACATCATGCGGTCGCCTTCGTCCGCACCGCTCGCAGCGAGTTCCTTCGCGGCGGGCGGCTCTCGGTCGAAGACGAGGTCCTCGCCACCTACCTCCCCGGGGAAGGCGTCCTCCGGTTGCCCCCCGGCCAAGCCAAGCTTTTGCCCGCCGGTGCCGAACTTGTCCTTCAACTCCACTACACCGCGGCACCCCAGACCGAATCGGACCAGACCGAAATCCTCCTCGAATTTGGCCCGACGCCGCGCGAGCGCGTTTACACCCTCAGCGTCGCCCAAGGGGAGTTCGTCATCCCTCCGTTCGCCAAAGCCCACCCGGTCACAGCCGAGTTTACCGTCCAAACCGAAGTCCGCATTCTCGCCGTCACTCCCCACATGCACGTGCGCGGCCGCTCCCTCCGCGTCCTCGCCGGCGATACCGTTATCCTCGATCTACCCCGTTACCGTTTCGACTGGCAACTCCGGCAGACCCTTCCCAAACCTCTCACCCTCGCCCGTGGGGAAACCATCCGCGTCGAAGCCACTTTCGACAACTCCCGCAACAACCCTCGCAATCCCGACCCCTCCGCCTCCGTCCGCTGGGGGGAACAAAGCTGGCAGGAAATGCTCGTCGCCTTTGTTGACGTCGCAATTCCCGCCGCTTGGCCGCCTGAGGAGATCTACCGCCCCAAGCGCTTTTGAGGAAATCGCGTACAACGGACTCGCTCCGGCACGGCAGGATGGGCGAATTCCTCGCCCGTTGGTGCCGTGCCTTTGCGGCCTGTGCGCTTTTAACTAGACCGCCAAAAACTTAACCCATACCGGCACCGGCGCTTCCACCGTCGAACCGACCGGGGTCAACTTGCCGGTCGCGGCGTCAATCCGGAATACCACCAGCGAATCCAAGTCCTGGCAACTCCGGCAAACCGTTCCCAAACCCCTCACCCTCGCCCGCGGGGAAACCATGGGCGTCGAAGCCACTTTCGACAACTCGCGCAACAACCCGCCCAAATCCCGACCCCTCCGCCTCCGTCCGCTGGGGGGAACAAAGCTGGCAGGAAATGCTCGTCGCCTTTGTTGACGTCGCATTTCCCGCCGCTTGGCCACCTGAGGAGATTTACCGCCCCAAGCGCTTTTGACTAGATCGCCAAAAACTTCACGCATACCGGCACCGGCGCTTCCACCGGCGAACCGACCGGAGTCAACTTGCCGGTCGCTGCGTCAATCCGGAATACCACCAGCGAATCGGAATCCTGGTTGGCGGCGACCAGGAACTGGCCCGTCGGGTCAATGTTGAAATTCCGCGGCACCTTGCCCTGCGTCGACTCGTTGCCAATCCGCGCCACCCGACCCGTCGAACCGTCGATCGAGAAGATCGCGATCGAGTCATGCCCCCGGTTCGACCCGTAAACGAACCGGCCGTTCGGATGCACCACCGTCTCGGCCGTACTCAATCCCGGAGCCGCCGGAATCGGCATCGTCGGCTCAGTATTGATCTCCGTCAGTTTTCCGGCCGTTCCGTCCCAGTTCAGCGCCGTCAGCGTGCAGTTGATCTCGTTGATAACGAACGCCCACTTCGCATTCGGATGGAATGCAAAATGCCGCGGACCGCTCGCCGGAGCACCGACAAACTCGCCGTGCGGCGTCATCGCTCCGGTTTTCGCATCGAACTTATAGATCAAAACCCGGTCTTTTCCGAGATCCGCCACGACCACGTGCCGGTTGGCCTTATCGAGATTCACCGAATGCGCGTGCGGTCCGGCCTGCCGTGGCTTCAACGGCCCGAACGGCTCGACGTGCTGATGAAACGCAGTTCGCTTGCCGATCTTGCCATCCGCGTCCAGCGCGAACGCCGCCGCGCTGCCGCTGTTGTAGTTCGCGCAAAGAACGAACCGGCCGTTGTCGCTCACCTTCACGTGGCAAGGCCCACTGCCCGCGCTGCCCACTTGGTTCAGCAAAGTCAGTTTGCCGGTCCCCCGGTCGATCGAGTACGAATTGACCGAACCTACCTTCTCGCCCTTGAACTCCGACAACTCTCCCACCGAATACATCAGGTTGCCCTTCGGATGCAGAGCTAAAAACGACGGATTCTCCGTCTCCGCCGCCACTCCCATCGGCTTGAGCGCACCGGTCGCGAGGTCCATCTCAAATTGATAGATACCCTTGCTCGCCTTCCGCGTATACGTCCCTACGTATACCCGCAGCTTCTTCGGCGTCTTCGCCAACAGAGGCGTCGCCAACATCGTCAACCCAAAATCTCTACGTCTCACAGATCTCTCCTTAAAACATGCGCTCTTGTCGGCGCAACGTTCCGAAACTGCCAATGTTGGCTACGGCAAACGATACCAAATATTGGTTCTCGTTGCGCGTGCCGAAACTGAGCCGCCGATACTGGAAGCTCAAACCGCAGCAATCGGAGTTGTACGTCACCTCCGTCGTCGCGAATTGCATCTTCGCTAAGCGGAAGTCGTAGACACCCGTATAGCCAGCGCTCCACCCTTGGCGCCCTGGCGCGCCAAGCCCTCCCCTGAGTAAAAGTTGGTTCGCGTTCGGACTCACCCGCGGCGTTCCTCGCACTTGGTTATGGCCAAAGCCCAGAAACACTTGTTTCACCCGAGCGTCAGCGATAAAAGAGGAGTTCGTTATCCGCTTATAAAGCGGATCCCAGTCGGTTCGCCACTCTACGGAAGCCGTCGAAATCGGCGTCATGCGCAGCACCGAAATCACCGGCGAATAGTTCCGGGCTCGGTCGATAAAGCTGTATCCAGTCAACGATGTCGACGAAAGAAACACGTTTCGAGCACCGTCTACGACAGCGCCGCCGAACGTCGGGTCGAAGTAGCGCCGCTGCATCACCTGCCAGCTCAGGACTTCTTGCACCTGTCCATCCCGCTTGGCGTACAAACGGTTGGTTAGCGAAACCTCGGCTTCTGTCGTCGAGTTTAGAATATCGGTTTCGTCGAATCGAATGATCTCGCGGAAATCGCGAACGCCGGAGACGTGCCGAAACCGTAAAGCTGGTTCAATTACATGTTTAACTTCCGACCCTAACCACTTGGGCCCCTTGAAGATCTTTTCGAGCGTCGGCATCGTCAACTCGGCCGCGATGTCATGTGCCTGCCGAGTCAACGTTCGCGTCGCGGCTGCGCTAGTGCCCAGATCCTTCCTATCGCCGTAGTGCGTTCCATGAAAGGTGTAGGAAGGCGAGAAGCTAAATCCCTTCCACTGCAAGGCTGCCATGACGCGAGGCGCGACGTTCAGCCGGTCCGTAAACTGCCGCGTGATGAACCCAGGCTCGCGCCGCTTCAGAAACCCCGCGCTCGAATCGAATGAAAACCAAACCGGAACCACTTTCCCGAAAATTCTGCGCTCCCGCGACTGGAAGCTGGCCTCGGGAGTCTTTCGAATCACTACTTGATCGTCCGGCAAAATACTCTGAAAAAACTGATGGCGCGAGAACTCGAGCCCGAAGGTGTAGGTGTCCCAACTCTTCTTTACATGCCCATCGGAGTTCACGGCGGAGAAGATTGCCTCATTAAAGCTTTGTGTGAAGGCTTGCCGGAAAAGAAATGAAGACAAATAGTTTATGTTCGCGACGCCGTCCCAGCCACGCCCTAACGACGACCGCCCAGACCCGTTGACCAGGAACCCGCCTTCCTTAATCCGCGCCCCACTGTCCGTCAGTCGCCCCCGATCATTCACCCCATATAGATAGAAATTGAAATCGGTCCCCACACGAGGCTTGCCCCGGAAATTGACCTCATGGGCGAAACCGCGTTGAGTGAACAACTGTCCCCGATACATCGCATCGTAGCTGCGATTGATTGCCCAGTAGTAGCCGCCGCCGAGCATGAAGCCACGACGGGTGCTGTTCCCAATGTTGGGAGTGAGGAAACCACTCTTACGCGGCTGTTCTTCAAGGGACTTATAGAACATTGGAGCGTAGAAAATCGGAAGGCGCCGCACCTTGAAAACCGCGCGGTAGGCGATCGCCCGGTCACCCGGAATGATGTCAAACTTCGGACCCGTCAATCGCCACCATGGTTTTGGTAGAACGCAGTTGGTAATGAAGCCGTCGTACAGGATAAAGCGAGTCTTTATCTTTTCAGCCCAACGACCTTGAAAATTAAAGGGGTTCTGCGAAATTAGCAGACCAGGCCGATATTCGATCTTGCCCTGCGCGTTACCCTTAACTTCAAAAAACATCCCTGACTCCGTCTTCAGGTTGTACTTCACCTTCTCCGAGCGCATCTCCTCCGAACTCGTGTAGTTTTTGTAGTAGACGCTCCCTCGGGCGTCCACATCCCCAGTCACTTCGTTGTAGTCTATCTCGTCCGCCTTCAGCAGAACCTCCGAGGTTTCTACCTCGGCTGCCCCCCGCAAATGGTAAACCTGGCCCTCGACTTCCTGACGGACGCCCCGGACCAGCACCTCGTCTTCGGCTGGTGCGTTCTGTCGATTTTGCTTCACAGGAGAAGGGCTAACCCTTGCAGAAACTGGCGTTACGGTCGGAAGTCGACGGATCTGTCCTGGCTGGGCTAATAAAATTTCGCTCGACAGGCTAAGGATTATTACCGAGACGGCCGATAGACCGAAAGTAGAGTAAGGGAGTAGGCGAAAGCCTGAACAAAAGTCTATGAAAACGTTCGGAATAGTGCTACGGTGTCTGAGGGGATAGGTACTAGAACCTTCGTTCTTTTCTCTATCCGCCAGTCGCCGGTCGGTCCGCATTTGATTAGGCTCCGTCAAACCTGCAACCCTAGCACGTCCACTTTCAGAGAGGCAATACGCTAAAGGTCAATTATGAACTGCCCTCATTGCAACGTTTCAATTCATGAAGATGAGCATCGATGTTCCAACTGCGGTCGCCGCCTCGGCCACAGTCCCGGTCCGCTCCTAGCCGCCCGCTCTGGTGCCGCTGTTCGCAGCGCTGCTGCTTATAAGCTTGAGACCGTGGCGGCGACCTACGCCGAACTGGCTCCCGGCCCTCGCCTCGAATCCTCGAACCCTGCTGCCATCTCTTCAGCGCCCCGCCACATGAGTCCCATGCAAAGCTCTTTGTTTGCCCTTAAAGAAGCGCACAAAGTGATGTCGATCGACGGAACGACAGAAATTGCCGAGCCCCGTCGCCGCGCCCGGAAGGATGCCCCAAAATCGTCTTATCTGCCCTACCAAGGAGTGCTCGAATTCGTCCCCGCAAACGTTCCAGCACCCCGGACGCTGCCTACTTCGGTGGAGGCGGTGATTTATTGCGATTATCCCGTTGCGACCCGGATGCACCGGGTACTCGCTGGTTTGTTCGATCTTGCCCTCGTCGTCGGCTGCATGCTTTTATTCCTCGGCGTTCTCTTTTTCAGCTGCGAAGAGCTTCCTTGGGCCACCCTGGATTTCAACTCGATGATCGCGATCGGCGTTGCCACCGGCTTGCTTGGCTTTTTGTATGAAGCTTATTGGATTGTTGCTGGCGTTCCCTCCCCCGGCATGGAGTGGGCGGGCCTTCGCCTCGTACACTTCGATGGTCATGAACCTTCGGCCTCGGACAACGGTAAACGAATCCTCGGTGGCATCATTAGCGTTCTGGCGGCGTTCATCGGGTTGGCTTGGGCTTTCGTCGATGAAGAATGCCTCACCTGGCAGGATCACATCTCTCGCACCTTCCCCACTCCGGTTCGCGCCCAATACGGCGTTCGCCAATAATCGGCTTACACTAGGTTTATGGCCATTGTCTTCGACGAAACGAACCTGCTTGCGCGTATGGTTGGCGAGGCAGACGGAATTACCCCCTCAGAATTAGCTGATGCGACGCCGCTCGCGGTAAAAGCCCTGGCGGGTGTGAAGGAACTTTCCACCTCGGGCGTGATCGGCTTCCCTGATCTTCCCCAGCATACGGTTCTTGCCAAAGAGATTCAAGTCTACGCTTCGGCGCTCAAAGGCACCTATGATACCGTTTGCTTGGTCGGCATCGGAGGGAGCGCACTCGGTGCGTGGGCACTTGACTGTGCCGCACGCGGACCTCATCCCGTGCAGGGAGAGTATTCCGCCTCCAAGCCCCGCCTCGTGATTCTCGACAACGTCGATCCCGAATTCGTCCAACTCGCGCTCCTATCGATGAAGCCGAAGAAGACGCTCGTGGTCGTCATCGCCAAAAGCGGGGCCACTGCTGAAACCGTCGCTACTTTCCTCATCGTTCGCTCCTGGCTCATTGCCGGCGCTGGAGCGAAGCTGGCCAAATCCCGCATCGTTGTCGTAACGAGCGAAGGCCGCGGAGATCTGAAGGTAATGGCGACCGCCGAAGGCTATCGGACTTTCCACCTGCCCGAAAACGTAGGCGGGAGATTCAGTGTTCTTTCGGCCGTGGGGCTCGTCCCGGCGGCGCTCATCGGCATTGATATTCTCGCGCTTCTGCGTGGTGCTGCGAAGATGACGGCCCTGGCCTGGAAACCGGAACTGAGCGACAACACCCCCCTTCGCGCCGCACTCCTCCACTACTTGGCTCTGACCAAGAAAGGCAAGACGATTCAGGTCGCCTTCCCCTACGCGAACCGCCTCTGGGGAACCGCGTTCTGGTTCCGCCAGCTCTGGGCTGAGTCGCTCGGAAAGGCCAAAAACCGAGCTGGTAAGACTGTCCACGTCGGCCAGACACCTATCGCCGCTCTGGGAACGACCGACCAGCATTCGCAGGTCCAGCTTTACATGGAGGGCCCCAAGGACAAGCTGTTCTCTTTCTGGACGGTGAAGAAACCGTCCGATCCGGGCAAGATCCCCTCGGAGAAAACCGGCTTCGAAGGGTTCGACTACCTCACCGGCCAATCCCTCGCCAAGCTTCTCGATGTCGAATGCAAGTCAACCCAGGCCGCACTGACAGAGAACCAACGACCGAACTGCGTCTTCACTCTCGACAAAATGGACACCGAGCATCTCGGAATGTTTTTCCAACTCCTTGAATTCGAGACAGCCTTTGTCGGCGAAATGCTCAACATCAATGCCTTCGATCAGGAAGGCGTCGAGCTGGGAAAGAAGTTCACGTTCGGTCTCATGGGCCGGAAAGGATTCACCGATTTCAAGCAGCGGTACACCGACTACGAAACTCGTCGTAAGGGCTAGTCGGTCGTCCCATGCCCTTCGCCCCCATCCCTGAGGCGCTCGTCGATTTCCGATCCGGCCGCATGCTTATCGTCGTCGACGACGAAGATCGCGAGAACGAAGGCGATCTCACTCTCGCCGCCGAACACATCACACCCGAAGCCATTAACTTCATGGCTGTCCATGGGCGAGGCCTCATCTGCCTCGCTCTCAGCCCGGATAAGTGTGACGCCCTCGACCTGCCGCCCATGGCGGCTGCCAACACCTCCCGTTTTGGCACCGCCTTTACGGTCTCCGTCGAGGCGGCCCAGGGGGTCACCACCGGTATCTCCGCTGCTGACCGCGCTCACACGATTCGCGTCGCTATCCGACCAGACTCCAGACCCGCCGACCTCGCCCGCCCCGGTCACATCTTCCCCCTCCGCGCCCGTCCAGGCGGTGTACTCGCCCGGGCTGGACAGACAGAAGCGGCCGTCGATCTCGCGATCCTGTCCGGCCTTCAACCGGGCGGCGTAATCTGCGAAATCATGAACGAAGACGGCACCATGTCTCGTCTTCCCCAACTCACTGAGTTCGCCCAGAAGTTCAACATAAGGGTTATCTCGGTCGCTGATCTAATCCGCCACCGTCTCCAAAACGAACGGTTCATGGAGCGGACCGCCTCGGGCATTCTCCAGACCCGGCACGGCCAGTTCACGACCTTCGCCTACACCTCCACCCTCGGCGCCGGTCGTCACACTGCCCTCGTCCTCGGTGACGTCGCAAGTCAGCCGAACCCCCTCGTCCGGGTTCATGCTCACTGTGCTTACGGCAACCTGTTTCAGTCAACTACTTGTGACTGCGCCCACATTGTCGATCAGTCTCTCGCTATGATCCAAGCCGAAGGCAGCGGCGTTCTCGTGTACTTACACCAAACCACGGCCGGCTATCGGCAAGTCGACGGTGCCATCCTTCCGCACTCCCGGGACCCCCTCACCCACTCCACCGCCGACGGGGCCACCGTGATTCAACACGAGGCCGGTCTCGGCGCGCAGATACTCGCCGACTTAGGTCTCCATAGAATCCGACTTCTCACCAATCACCCCCGGAAAGTCGTCGGACTCGAAGGCTTCGGAATCGAGATCAGCGCCCAAGTCCCAATCCCCTGAGCCCTCACCCCACCACCCCCACCGCCATCGCTCTGCCGACTCCTGCCTCAGCGGTGCCGTGGCTGAAAGCAGCCCGCATGAAAGGCGGGGGGGACTAGACCCGGCGCATTGAACTAAATCACCGCCTCGATCACTCGGGGCCCCCGATCCCGCATCGCCGCTCCGAACTCGCGGACGAACTCCCCCGCCGTCTCCACCCGCACCGCCGCCACCCCCATACCTCTCGCCACATACACAAAATCCAGCTCCGGACGTCCGATATCCACCATCGCCTCCGACTGCGCCCCGTAGCCGTGAGCCCCCGTCCGCCGCATCTCGATATCTAAAATCCTATATCGCCGGTTCGCGAAAATTACCGTCACCACGTCCAGCCCCTCGCGCGCCATCGTCCACCAACTCTGCGGCGTATACATCGCGCTACCGTCCCCTTCCAACACCACCACCTTTCGCCCCGGGCACGCCACCGCCGCCCCGACGCCCACCGGCATCCCCTGCCCAATCGACCCACCCGTCACCGGCAAGTAGTCGAACCAAGCCGCCCTCGGCAAAGCGGCCAATACAGGCGGCCCTGACGAAACCATCTCGTCCGAAACTATCGCCCCTGCCGGCAACAACGCCGCCACGGCCCGTCCGATCGCCTCTAGCGTCAATGGTCCGTCCTCCGGCACCGAAGCAGCTTCCGGCTCCGCCCATCCCGCCGGACCGAGTCCCAAAGACGCCACTAGCGCCTCTAACGCCGCCGTCCCGTCCTCCTCAATTCCCGCCAACTCGTGTACCCGGCAATCCGCTGGCACCAAGTAACTCGCCTCATCGGGATATCCAAAAAACGTCACCGGAGCCTTCGCTTCGACCAGCACCAAATCGGTCAACCCGGTCAACTGCGCCTGGGCCGGCCCCGGGAAATACTCCATCCGCCTCGGCTGATAGCGGCCCCGTCCCGCCTCCACCCGCGCCGCGTTCCGATCAATCAACACCCGCCAACCCGCCGCGCCTAACCGCGCCGCCAGCGCCAAACCGCGGCCACGCACCGTGCTCCCACCCAACAGAACGCCCCAGTTCCCTGCCCCCTGTCCAAGGTCCCCAACCGCCGGCACGCGAGGCCGTTCCACAATAGGAATTATGCCCACCGCCCCCGACTCGGACCACGAATAGTCCGCCGCCACGATTAGATGCGCAATCCGCCCCGGATACCGCCGCGCGGCGGCCATCACCCGAGCCGCCGTCTCTCCCATCTCCGCCGCCGATCCGAGCCGAAAAACCTCTTCCGACACCGTCCGGGCGAACGCTTCGATATCAGACGTGAGCGGCGCGTCAAACGCCAAATGCTTCGTCGAATGCTCCCCCACCAGACTCACAATCGGGCTCCGCGCCTTCCGGGCGTTGTGGAAGTTCGCCAGCCCATTCGCCAAACCGGGTCCCAAATGCAGCAGCGTCGCCGCCGGCTTGCCCAGCATCCTGGCATAGCCGTCCGCCGCCCCGGAACAGACCCCTTCGAACAGACACAGCACCCCCCGCATCTCCGGCACCCGGTCGAGTGCCGCCACAAAATGCATCTCCGACGTTCCGGGGTTCATGAAGCAGACCTCAACGCCCCCAGTGACCAGGGTCCGTAACAAACACTCAGCGCCCGTCATCGACTTACAGCTTCACCTTACCCGTCGCCGGATCCCACGACGCGCGAGACTTATGCCGGTAGGCCAAGTTACAAAGGTGCGCCGCGGCTGCCGCGTAGTGCCCCTCTTCGGCGTTCTCCCGGCTCGGCTTGTTATTCAAAATCGAGTCAATAAACCACCAGTTATGGCTGGGCCCTTTCTCCACCGGAACATCCTTCGCCTCCGGTCGCGGCTGACGTGCCTCGCCCGCAAACTGCGCCAAATACTCCTCCCGCAGCTTCTTCGGGAAATTGATACTTCCGTATAACTGCGCCTTGCCGCCCTTGGCCTCCGGCGTCAAGGTCAGTCGATTGAACTCCACCAGCATCGTCGCCTCATCCCCGTAGATGTAGATCCCCCGCGGCGCTTGACCGTTCGCCTGGTTCACATACACATCCACTAAGAACCCTTCGGCGTATTCCACCAGCGAGTTCATAACATCCGGCACCGTCCGCCCATCTTTCCACTTATAGATTCCGCCCTGCGAAACGGCTGATATCGGCGCCTTTACCCCCATAATCTCGTGCATCTGCGTAAACTGGTGCACGAATAAATCCGCCGCCACCCCGCCGGAGTAATCCCAAAACCGCCGCCATTGAAACACGATCTTCGGGTCAAACGCCCGCTTCTTGGTCCGGCCCTGCCAAGTCGCCCAGTCAATCGTCTTCTCCGTCGCATCCGACGGCACCGGATACTGCCACGCTCCTTCGGCCGAATTCCGATGATTCGCCATCCGGATCATGTTCACTCTCCCCAGCGCCCCACTAGCCACCAACTCTTTCGCTTTCGCCGTTAGCGCCGACGTCTTCGCCTGGCTGCCGACCTGCAACACTTTCCCGCTCCGCTTCGCCGCCGCCACCATGCGCGGCGCCTCGGCAATCGACCACGTCATCGGCTTCTCTACGTATACATGCTTCCCCGCCGAAAGCGCGTCCAACACAATCTTCTCGTGCCAGTGGTCCGGCGTCGCAATCACCACGCCATGCACGTCTTTGTTATCGAGCACCGCCCGATAATCCTTTCCCGTCCAAATTCCTTCGCCCAACTGCTCCTTCGCCCGTTGGCGGCAACCGTCATAGAGGTCCGCCACCGCGATCCCCTTTGCCCCCGGCACCTCGGCGAATTCGTCGATTAACTGCTTCCCCCGCACCCCGCTGCCAATGTAGCCAAGGTTGACGGGGTCCTTGCTCCCCTGTCCAAACAAAGTCGCCGCCGGAGAAAGCGAATAGACCACCGAAGCGGCCGAAAGAAAGGTACGTCGAGTTGTAGCCATACCCTAATAGCCTAACGCTTGCTGTATCCTTTGGGTAAGTGATCGCCCGCCGCCTGCCGTTCCTTCTCATTCCGGTCGCCGCCGCCGCCGGCTGGTGGTGGTTCTCCCACCGTCCAGTCGCCCCGGTCGCTGTATATGGAGTCGTTGAATCCCGGCGCGTCGAAGTCGGCTCGAAGATCGGCGGCCGCGTCACCGAGGTCCTGGTTGAAGAAGGCTCGATCGTCGACCTGGAAGCTCCTCTCGTCCGCTTCGACTTTGCGGAACTCCGCGCCCGCCTTCGTCAGTCCGAAGCCCGCCTCGCCGAAGCCACCGCCCGCGCCGAACAGCTTGCCCGGGGCCTCCGTCCTGAAGAAATCGCGCAAACCGAAGCCGCCGCCGCCCAGTCCCGCGCCTCGCTCGCCGCCGCCAAATCTGGCCCTCGCCCCCAGGAAATTGCCCAAGCCCAAGCCGATCTCCGCGCGGCCGAAGCCGACCTCGCCACCGCCACCGCCACCGCCACCCGCCTCGCCTCCCTTTCCCAGTCCGGCGATATCTCCCGCCAATCGCTCGACGACGCCACCGGCCGCCGGGATACCCTCCGCGCCCGTACGGATGCCGCACGCCAACGCGTCGCCCTGCTCCAAGCCGGCACCCGCTCCGAAGATATCCAAGCCGCCCAGCAACGTGCTCTCCAGTCCGAAAAAGCAGCCGCCGTCGCTCGACTCGGCGCTCGCCCGGAAGAACTCGCTCAGGCCCGTGCCCGGGTTGAACAAGCCAACGCCGAAGTCGCCCAAATCTCGGTGCAACTCGCCGAAGTCGAAGTCCGTTCCCCCTCCCGCGCCCGCGTCGAAACCATCTCCGTACGCCCCGGTGACCTCGTTCCCGCCGGCCGGCCCATCGTCACCCTCCTCGAAGAATCCCAGACCTGGGTCCGAGCCTACGTTCCCGCCACTCTGCTCGCCTCCTGGCCTCTCGGGGCCAAAGTCGAGGTGCTGCTCGACAACGCCCCGCCCCTGGCTGGCCTCGTGCAACAGATCGCCGCCCAAGCCGAATTCCTCCCCCGCAATGTCCAAACGCGCGACGACCGTTCGCATCAGGTTTTCGCAGTAAAAATTCGCGTGCCGAACGCGTCCCTCCGCTCCGGCATGGCTGCCGAAATTCGTCTCGCCCCCTAGCCATGACGGTCATCGAAACCAAGGACCTGACCATCCGCTTCGGCGACTTCACCGCCGTCGATCATGTTTCGATGTCCATCGAACGCGGCGAAGTCTTCGGCCTTCTTGGCCCGAACGGGTCGGGTAAGACGACGATCATTAAGGCCCTCTGCGGCCTCGTCAAAATCTCCGCAGGCTCAGGGAACCTCCTCGGCCTCGACGTCCGCCAGCGCGCCGCCGAAATACGCCAGCGCATCGGCTACATGTCCCAGCGTTTCGGCCTCTACGAAGACCTTACCGTCCGCGAAAATATCGAATTCTACTCCGGCGTCTATGGCCTGTCCCCCGAACGCCACGCCCGCCGCTTCGCCGACGTCGTCGCCCTCACGACGATCACCCCTTACCTTGATCGCCGGGCCGGCCAACTTTCCGGCGGCTGGAAACAGCGGCTCGCCCTAGCCTGCGCCATCATCCACTCCCCGGAAGTCGTCTTCCTCGATGAACCCACCGCCGGCATTGACCCCGTCGCCCGCCGCGCCCTCTGGGACCTCGTCTTCCTCCTCTCCGGCCAAGGCGTTACCTTTCTCGTAACCACGCACTATATGGACGAAGCGGAACGCTGCGGACGGGTCGGCTATCTCTATAACTCCAGGTTAGTCGCGCTAGGTACGGTCGACGAACTCAAGCGACTCCCCGCGGCGAATCCGCCCGGCACGGCCCGTTTCGAAATCACCTGCCCCAATGTCATGGAGGTCCTCGCCGCCGTCCGGCTCCTCCCCTACGTTCACGAAGCCACCATCTTCGGCCAGTCCATCCACGCTCTGGCCGACATCTCCGCCACCGCCGCCCTGGCCGCCGCCGTTAACGTGACTCCCCGCCTCATCGAACCCTCGCTCGAAGACGTCTTCGTCACCCTCACTAATCAAATCCGGAACACCGTATGAACCCTTTCTCCGGCATGATTCCGATGATGAAGAAAGAGTTTCTTCACCTCCGTCGCGACCAGGGCACCGTCATCTTCGCCCTGTTGATTCCCGTCGTCCAACTCATCATCTTCGGCTTCGCGCTGAACATGAATGTCCGCCAGATTCCCACCGTCGTTTATGATCAAGCGCCCTCCCAGCGCAGCCGGGAACTCATCGAACGCTTCCGCGCCGCCGACACGTTTGCCATCCGCGGCCACGTAAGCTCCGACGATGAGCTCTACCGCGAAATCCGCCAAGGCCACGCTCAAGTCGCCTTGAAGATCCCCGCCGATTACGCCGACCGGATTCTCGAAGGCCGCGGAGCCACCGTCCAACTGCTCGTCGATGGCTCCGATTCCACCGTCTCCAGCGCCGCCCTCAACGTCTTCAGTTCGCTCATTTTGCTCGAAAACCAGCGTCTGTCCAACTCCGGCAAGCCCATCGTCGAAGCCCGTCCCGCGGTGCTCTTCAATCCCGCCACGCGGTCTCCCAACTTCTTCGTCCCCGGTCTGGTTGCCGTGCTGGTTCAGATCATGGTCATCCTTCTCGTCGCTCTCTCCGTCGTGCGCGAACGCGAACGCGGCACCCTGGACCAACTCACCGTTACCCCGGTTCAGCCGCTCGGCGTCATGGTCGGCAAAATGATTCCGTACGTGGCGCTCGGCTTCGCCGAAATCTGCTGGGTCCTGCTCATCATGCGCGTCGTCTTCGCCGTTCCCATCAACGGCAGTCTGGCCACGCTCCTTCTCATCGCCGTTCCCTTCCTCGTCGCCTCGTCCGGCATCGGGCTGCTCATTTCGACGAAGGCCCAATCCCAAGCCGAGGCCTTTCAACTGTCGTTCGGCACGATGCTCCCGTCCATCTTCCTGTCGGGCTATATCTTTCCCATCAACAACATGCCCACGCAGTTTCAATATGTGAGTAAGATCATCCCCACCACTTACTATATTGAGGTTACGCGCGGAGTCATTCTCCGCGGCGCGAGCCTATCCGAGCTCTGGGTCAACGGGGCCGTACTTACCCTCATGGCCGTGGTTACCGTAGCCCTCGCCGCCCGTCAATTTCAGCGCCAACTCAGCTGACCGGTACCGGCTTCAGCCAGTATACTCAAGAAGTCTACATGCACCCGCTCCTATCGCCGAACTCCCTCATCGCTCTCCTCGCCGCCGCCGGCATCACCGCCCACCTCGTCACCGGTTCCCCTTGGCCGCTCTGGACCGTCCTCGCCCTCGGCGGCGTTCCCCTTCTCTGGGAACTGCTCAAGAAACTCTTCGCCCTCGACTTCGGCTCCGACTTACTCGCTGGCATGTCGATTATTACGTCGATCTTACTCGAACAGTATCTCGTCGGCTCCATCGTGGTTCTCATGCTTTCCGGCGGCGCCGCCCTCGAAGACTACGCCATGCGGCGGGCCTCCGCCGTCCTGGCCGCCCTCGTCAAGCGCATGCCCCGCGTCGCCCACCGCCGCTCCGGACCCGACATCGTCGATATCCCCCTCGACCAAGTCGCCATCGGCGATGTCCTCGTCGTCCTCCCTCATGAGACTTGCCCCGTCGACGGCTCCGTCCTTGATGGACGAAGCACCATGGACGAATCCTTCCTCACCGGCGAACCCTTCCGCATTGGGAAGCTCCCCGGCGCGTCTGTTATCTCCGGAGCCATCAACGGCGACTCCGTCCTCGAAATCAAGGCCGCCAAACTTCCCGTCGATTCGCGCTACGCCCAGATCATGAAGGTCATGCAGCAAGCCGAGGAGTCCCGGCCCACCATGCGCCGCCTCGCCGACCGCCTCGGCAGTTGGTACACGCCCTTGGCCCTCGCTGTGGCCGGCCTTGGCTGGTTTCTCAGTGGCGACCCCAGCCGCTTCCTCGCGGTCCTTGTGATCGCCACCCCCTGCCCCCTCCTCATCGCCATCCCCGTCGCCATCCTGGGTGCCATCTCCCTCGCCGCCCGTCGCGCCATCATTATCAAGGATCCCGCCCTCCTCGAACGCATCGATACCTGCCGCACCTTCATCTTCGACAAGACCGGCACCCTCACCTACGGCCGTCCCAACCTTACGGAAATCGTCACCGCCCCCGGCGTCGACCGCCGCCAAGCCCTTGCCTACGCCGCAAGCCTTGAACAGTTCTCCAAACACCCCCTGGCCGGAGCAGTCATCGCCGCCGCTGAATCCGAAGGCGTCCCCCACGCCCCCATCCTCGACGTCAGCGAAAAGCCCGGCCAAGGTCTCACCGGCCACATCGGCCCCTTGTTCATCGCCATCACCGGTCGCGCCAAGGTAAACCTCCCCGATCTGCCCCCCACCGCCCCCGGCATGGAGGCCATTCTCCTCGCCGACGGCAAGTTCTTCGCCGCTCTACGCTTTCAAGACGCCCCGCGCGCCGAATCCCATCCCTTCATCGAGCATCTCAAGCCCCGCCACGGGGTCACCAAAATCATGCTTCTCTCCGGCGACCGCGAAGCCGAAGTCCGCTACCTCGCCGCCCAAGTCGGCATCACCGAAGTGCTCTACAGCAAAAGCCCGGAAGAGAAGGTCGCCATCGTCCGCGCCGAAACCGCTCTCGCCCCTACCCTCTTCGTCGGCGACGGCATCAACGACGCCCCCGCCATGCAAGCAGCCACGGTCGGCATCGCCTTCGGCCAGCACAGCGACGTCACGGCCGAGGCCGCTGGCGCGGTCGTGCTCGAAGCCTCGCTCCAAAAGGTCGACGAACTCATCCACATTGGCCGACGCCTCCGCCGCATCGCCCTTCAATGCGCGGTCGGTGGCATGGCTCTCAGCCTCATCGGCATGCTCGCCGCCGCCGCCGGCTACCTCCCCCCGGTGGCCGGCGCCATCGCCCAGGAATTCATCGATCTCGCGGCCGTCCTCAACGCTCTCCGGATGGCCTTACCACCCGGAGAGCTCAGCGACATCGACCACGCTTAGAACAGCAGTTTCATCACTAATACCACCGTCCGCGTGCCGTTATTCTGCGCCGGGTTCAACTGCCCGAACCGCGGATCCGCCACGTTCGTGCTCGCCAACTGGCCAAAATAAGTGTAGTTCAACGCATTCTGGAAGTCGGCGCGG
>Ga0163144_10010453_pt1 | contig 19782 bp, 18 predicted proteins | sample OliLak19BULKMAT1_FD_123175 | JGI IMG/M metagenome (GOLD analysis project Ga0163144, IMG submission 123175) | Freshwater microbial mat bacterial communities from Lake Vanda, McMurdo Dry Valleys, Antarctica - Oligotrophic Lake LV.19.BULKMAT1 | ecosystem: Environmental > Aquatic > Freshwater >... | reverse complement strand
CTCGCCGAACGCGGGGGGAATCGCCAGTTCGCGTGCTTGTTCCACCGCCCGCTCGCCTGGCTGGAACGCCGAAGCCGGTATATTCTCGCGTTCGCCCTGCCGATCTTCCAGCAATCGCAACTCAAATAAAGGGTCCTGATAGAGCAGATCCCAACGCGCTGCCTCAACCTGCTCCTGACTCGGTTGGTCGGCTGGCTCCTGATCCTCGCCGGAGAGATTCACACCCGGGTTTTTTTCGGTGACGTTCGCGAGGGCGGCAGTACACTGGGTATCGCCTCCAAAGCCGTCAGGAACGTGGGGTCTTCTTTCAGCGCCGCCCGGTGCAGCGTGCCGAGCATGCAGTCGCCGCTGACGGGCTTCAGTTTTCCGGCGCGATGGCGCGTCGGGCTATCCCAAAGCCCTACGTCGTCGGCCTTGCTTTCGCAAACTTGGTTGTTCACCTGCTTATCGAAATCGCGGCCCGCGACCGGCGCAAGCTTTAAAGCTTCATGCGACGGGAAACGTGGCGCGCGGAAGGCATCCCGCGCTAGCACTACCATTTGGTAATCGGATCGAGATGATGTTGCCGCTTCACGGCGGCCAGTTGCGCCATGCGCCACTATTTCACCGCGCGGCGCGCTGCTTCCAGCGCGTGTTCCGGACGGTGTGCATAAGGATCGAACTCCTCGAAGAGATCTTCTTGATTCTTGCTCTGTGCAGGCCGGGCGATTCCGCGCGTAAGTGGCCAAGCTTCTGTGAAAACCTGAACGGCCGGGCCGAAGCGGGCGACGGACTGCGTGCCGAGCCGAATGATGGATGAGACTTCGCCGCCTTTACCGGAGAGGCGCAGGCACACCGTGTTCGACAGTTGCTTCATGCCGCGGGTCGGTTAGCTTTTGGCGAAGAAAACAGCGGGATCGAGGTAGTCTTTCGGCGCAGATCGCTCCGGCGGGTACGTTTGGATCTCAGGGACGAAACAGTTTCCGTGGTCCGGACCTCTTCAGCTATGATGCGTCCCTGTTCCGCAATTTCTCAGTTGGAGAAAATTTCAAGCTGGAATTGCGCGGGGAGGCTTGTAACGTCACCAATACAACGAATTACACGGCACCACAATCGACATTCGGATCGCCCAACTTTGGGACGTCGACCCGGACGTTTAATGGAGTGGGTGGCCGTCAATTTCAAGCCGGGGCCCGACTGTTGTGTTAACCAACTTGGGCGCGACGGGCTGTCTGGCGTGTGGGTGTCCGAGAGCCATATAGAGTGCACGTCAGGTTCGAGCATCGCCCTGGGGAATTTATCCTCGGGGCGATTGGCATATAGGGAGTAATTACATGAATGGGAAAACACTTTGGTGGACGCTCGGTGAGACTTTTGCGGGCTGGAATAGACATGAGGCTCCCCGCCTGGGGGCCGCCTTGGCGTTTTACACGATTTTGTCTCTGGCACCGTTGGTGATTCTTGTGATCTCCATTATTGCTCTGGTTTTTGGACAGTCCTCGGCGCAGGAACAACTGATTGGCCAGGTAAGGAACCTGGTCGGCCGTCAAGGAGCCGAAGCGGTTGAAGGGTTGATCGTACAGGCGCGCCAACCGGCTTCGGGCTGGTTCGCCGCGATAACCGGTTTGGTGACCTTATTAATTGGGGCGTCGGGCGTATTCGGAGAGCTCCGGAGCGCGCTCAACAGGATTTGGAACGTGACACCCAGGATTGAGAACGGGTTATGGGGTGAGATAAGGCAACGATTTTTTTCCTTTGGGATGGTTTTGGCGGTGGGATTTTTATTGCTCGTATCTTTGGTGGTTGGCACCGGGTTGGCGGCAGCGGGGAAGTTTTTCGGTGGGATGTTGCCGCTGCCGGAATTCGTGTTGGGTTCTATCAATCAGGTGGTTTCCCTGGGCGGTACGGTGGTTCTATTTGCGTTGCTGTTTCGGTATGTGCCCGAGACGAGAATCGCGTGGCGAAAGCTTTGGGTGGGCGCAATGGTAACGGGCGTGATGTTTACGATAGGCAAGTTTCTGATCGGGCTTTATCTGGGCAAGGCGGGGGTGGGTTCGGCGTATGGGGCGGCGGGATCGCTAGTGGTGATGATCGTTTGGGTTTATTATTCCTCAATGATTTTCCTGTTTGGGGCGGAGTTCACTTATGTGTTGGGACGCGACGGTGGGAATTCAAAGCCGAAGGCTTGAAGGGGTGTAAGGCCGCTTTCCGCGCTTGGGTTTAGGGATTACGTAGATGGTGTTTCGGACGGAGCGGTGCGACTAGCGTGCGCCACGAATCAGTGTGCGTAACCGCCGCCGTGTTGCCCATCAGGAACCAGCTTGAAACGACGGTGATTCGTTGTCGCTTAGAGGGAGGTTGGTAGCTGACGGAGACGGCGGGGCGAAAAGCTAATCGACGATGTACTGCCGAGATATTAGAGTCGACGTCGACGCCATCAGCCCGCCGGAGTTCCGCCTCCGCAGCGCGGCGAATCGAACCAACATGCGGTTGCGTGTTGCGCTATTGAACGATCAAGCTGCCAAGTACTGACCAGCCGGAGTTGGCTCCGCCAGTGGTCTCGGCTCCGTTAAAGATGAGCTTACGACCGAGGAAGCCGGTCTTGAACTGGAGATGGAGGGTGAGGGTGGTGCCGGAGTCGGTGAAAGTGGACCCGGCGGCGATGAGGCGGCATTGGGTTTTTTCAATGGTTGAGGCTCCTCCGGCGGCTCCATTGAGACGGGCCGGGGTGGCCTGGAGGTTGCCCTCGTCCCCGACAATATAGAGGTTGTTCCCGAGGTGGTCGAAGCCGAAGTAGCAGGAGTTGAAGCCGTTGAGGCCGGCGTTGATCAGGACCTGAACGGGCTGGAGGTTGGTGGAGGCGGTGGCGTCACGGTACTGGGCGGTGACGGCATAAGTGGTGCCGACGGCGGCCCAGCCGGAGATGAGGCTGGGGGCCGGCCATCGGTCTGGCCGGCCTCCAATCGTTCCTAGTAATGGTTAGCTTCCGACGACCGGGTTACCCGACGACTTGGAGATCGTAATGATCGCCGGCTTGTTCGGGCCGACCCCATCGGGGAACAGCGAGATCAGGTCCCGAGGATTATCGGTCCAACGGCCGCCCTCCCCCGGATGCTGAATCGTCACAAACAGGGCCGTGTCGTCCGGATTGAACACCAAACTCGCCGTCTCCGCACCGGGTACCGCGCTGCACAACTGGCGGACGAAGCCGCGCTCAGAGCCATCAGTCGGCACCGCGTAGATGCCGTCGTTGGCACCGAGAATTCCCGGTTGACCGTCGGTGGCGATCCACAGGTTCCCCTTGGAATCAAACGTAATGTTGTCCGGTGCGGCCAACGCGCTCACCTTCTTCGGATCGTAGCCGGCGAAGAACGTGCCGTGCGCGGGGTTGTTGCCGTCACCACACAGGATGAAAATTTCCCATTCAAATCGTGTCGCCGCATGGTCGCCGTTCTCTTCGGTGATCTCGATGATGTGACCCCAGCGGTTGTTGGAACGCGGATTGGCCTTGTCCTTCCGGGTGTCCGTGCGGGAGGTGTTGTTGGTCAAGGCAAGATACACTTTGCCGTTCACCGGATTCACTTCCATGTCCTCGGGACGGTCCATCGGAGTGGCACCCAGAGCGGCGGCGGCACCGCGGGTGTCGATCAGAACGTCGGCTTGGCTGTTGTAACCGTTGGCCGAGGTGAGACGGCCGGTGCCGAAAACCAGGGGAAGCCACTGTCCGGTGCCATCGTCGTTGAACTTGGCCACATAGAGCGTCCCGCTGTCGAGGAGGTCCACATTTGCGGCGCGGTCGAAGTGGTTGTAACGGCCGGTCGAAACAAACTTGTAGGCAAACTGGAAGCGTTCGTCGTCGCCCGTGTAGGCAACTACCCGGCCATCCGGAGCCACCTGGATTGTGCAGCCCTCATGGCGGCAGCGCCCCAGCGCAGTGCGTTTTTTGGGTACCGAAGCGGGGTCGTACGGGTCAAACTCGACCACCCAGCCGAACCGGAACGCTTCGTTGGGTTCTTTAGCCACGTCGAAGCGATCATAAAACCGGGACCACGGATAGCTACCCGCGGCGTTCGGCATGCCGTAACGCGCATGGATGTCCTTCACACGGCCCGCCGGCAGCGGACCGGCGTTGGCGAAGTATTGGTGAAAGTTCTCCTCCCCACTCAGGACGGTGCCCCAAGGCGTCTTTCCGCCAGCGCAGTTGTTGAGGGTCCCCATCACCCGGCGACCCGTCGGATCGCTGCTCGTGCGGAGGAGTTCGGTACCGGCGGCCGGGCCGGTCAATTCCATCGGCGTAAAAGCCGTGATACGGCGGCCGAAGCGGCCACCCGGCATCGCAAACCAATCCCCATTACGGTCCCGCATGACTTCGACGACGGATAGGCCGTGGGCGTTCAACTCAACGTCCGTCATGGCCTTGGTCTGGCTGGCAGCGGTCCAATTCCGGAACATCAACTCGGGGTTGGTGTACTCGTGATTGACCGCGAGCAGACCGTGGCTCGGATTGGGCACTTCGTGCGAAGGGAGCGGAAAGAAGTCCAGCCAGTCGTTGTTGTACCCGAACTGCCGGGCCTGCGCTTCCGGGGTTTGGTTGTTTGGATCGAAGGCGGGCGCGTCAGCCGTCACAGGATCGCCCCATTTCAACAAGACACCGACTTTGTAGCCGGCGGCAACGTTAATGGCGTCTTCGCGAGAGAGAGTAATCGGCGTAAATGTGAGTCGAACATCCTTGGTGGCCTCTTTGACCGCGTCAGTCGCGGCTTTGGCCGCCGTCTCCGGGGAGATGCCCTTCGATTCCTGTGCCGAGGCCTGGGATCCCATTAACGCGGCGGCTGGAATGCTCTTGAAGAGCCCTCCCAGGAGGCTGCGGCGGTGAAAGCGCTCCTCAATAATAGACCCCAGGGTAGGGTTAGATGGCTCGAACTTATCGCTCATGATTTCTGCTCCTTATTGATAACCGAATTTTAACTCTAGTCAGGAATAGTGGCACCTGAGTGAAATATGGGTAACAAACGGATGAATATCAATCTTTTCGGGATGTCATCGTATTTTCATATCCGGTGCGTATTCTGGGATGAATTGGGAACCAAGATTCCAGCCCACCTCGGATTGCCAGTACTCCTCTGGCCGATCCTGCTTCTCGCCTTCCCGACGGGCCCCGGCCCCGGCCGGACCGGTGGCCCCGGCGATTTGGGGAACTGCTCGGGAGGAAGTTGTCATTTTGGCCAGGCGGTGCGAGGCGAGGGAGTGGCGGTGTATCTGCCGAACGGTCCCTACTACCGTCCCGGCGTTCCGCAGCGGTTGGTCGTCCATATCACGGGGCTGTCCGCAGAGCCAGAGACGGCCCGCTTTGGCTTTCAACTGTCACCCCGGCTGGCTTCGGCCCCGGCGAGCGCTTCGGGCGGGACACTCCGGCCGCTCAGTAACGACGTTTGGACCCAATGCGAGAATGCGCGGCTGCCGGAGGCGGAAGGCTGTCCGGCGAGCGCTCCGCTGCAGTTTGCGCAGCATCGAAGGCCGGGCGGTTTGCCGTGGTGGGAGCTCGAATGGACCCCTCCGGCGGATGCGCGGGGGCCGATTGAATTCTATGTGGCGGGCAATGCGTCGAATGGGTTGGGCGATCAGGCTGGGGATCGAATCTATTTAAACTCGACGACGGTGGAGCCGGCCGGAGAGTTCACCTACCGGCAGCCTTTTGGCGGCGGTGGCGCGTCCCCTAACGCCTGGATGGAGATCTACGGATCGGAGATCGTTCCCGCGGGGTCCGCCTTGCACGTGAGGGTAGCTGGGTTGCCGGCGCGGGTGGCTTATGTGGGCCGGGGGCAGATGAACGCACTCATTCCGGCGGAGGCACCGCTGGGACGGCAGACCTTGACGGTGGCCATGGCGGATGGACGGACGGCGGAGGCTCCGATCTGGTTAACCCGTACCTCCTTGTCGGTGAACCCGGACTTACCCGTGGTGGCCGTCGGAGAGATGGCGGTGGTCCAGGCAACCGGATGCGGCAAGGGCATCGAAGCCGAGCGCGTCGATATCCGGATGAATAACCGGAGTTACGACGGGGAGATCTCTCCCAGCCCGGGGATGCCGGGGCTCTGCCAAGTTCAATTCCTGGTGCCGGAGTTGGTGCCGGATCGCTATCTATTCCATGTCTGTGTGGACGGGCGATGCAATGAGCAGCGATTAGAGCTTGAGGTCAGGCGGCCTTAGCGGCAGTCAGCTCAGGTTCGACTCTTTTCGACTATTAAGGTTTGGCTGTCCAACCACCTGTTGTATGTTGCGCTATTGAACGATCAAGCTGCCAAGGACGGACCAGCCGGAGTTAGCTCCTCCAGTGGTCTGGGCTCCATTGAAGATCAGCTTACGGCCGAGGAAGCCGGACTTGAACTGGAGTTGGAGGGTGAGGGTGAGGGTGGTGCCGGAATCCGTGAAACTGGACCCGGCGGAGATGAGGCGGCATTGGGTGTTTTCAATGGTTGCGGCTCCTCCGGCGGCTCCATTGAGACGGGCCGGGGTGGGCTGGAGGTTGCCGTCGTCCCCGACAATATAGAGGTTGTTGCCGAGGTGGTCGAAGCCGAAGTAGCAGGAGTTGAAGCCGTTGAGGTCGGCGTTGATCAGGACCTGAACGGGCTGGAGGTTGGTGGAGGCGGTGGCGTCACGGTACTGGGCGGTGACCGTGTAGGTGGCCCCGACGGTAGTGGTGCCGGAGCTTGGTCTCTCTTCTTATTTCTTGCTGGCACTTTGTAAGAAATCGCGACTAGAGGGTGGGGGCTTCTTCCGCGCCGTTGGGGATCTGCATCGTGACGATGCCGCCCTGCTGGTCCGCGGCTAGTTCAAGGACTTCGCGGAAGGAGTCCTCAATCGTCCGAACGGCGTTGCTCAACTGGTGGAGCCACGTACCCCAGAACTGAGGGATCGATGGCACCTGACGGGTTTCGCGGATCTCCCGGAGCACGTCCTTCTTATGCGAGGCCATGTCGAAGCCGCGCAACATGGCGGCTCCGACTTCACTGAGGTTGATGCGGTCGTTGAGATCGAAGCGGGCTATGTCGCGGCGGATGTTGCGCTCCACTCCGCTTTTGGTGGTGACGGTAAGGCATTCCTGGAAGGTGATGGCACCGGTAACGATGCCGGCCTCCGGCGTGATTCCGAGCAGGGTGGTGGCCACGGCGGGGTTGCGAACGCCGACGGGCGGAGCGGCGTCGTGAAGGCGGATGCGGGTGGGGCCGGAGATACCGGCCCAGATGCCGGTGGGCAGCTCCGTCATCGAGAAGAACTTGGAGACGATGGCCTCCATGTCGCGGTCCTCGAGCTTTTCGATCTCTTTTTCCTTGAAACGCGTGGCCTCTTCGGCGCGTTTGGCGAACTCGTCGCGGAACTGGGTATTTTCGTAGAGCCGGTTGAGGAGGACCTCGGTCCAATGGGCGACGGGGTAGTCCCAGGCGACGGGGATGATTTCGGCGCCGAGGCGGCTGAGGCTGGCGATGATGGCTTGGATCTGCTTTTTATTGGTGCTTTCGATGTAGACGCGGCCGAGGTTGAAATCGAGGAGGATGGGGACTTGGCTGCGGGTGACGGCGGTGGCGTCGGTCGTTTTTTCGTCGACGGTGTGTTTGTCGGTGGCTTGGAGAAACTTGTAGGGACGCTCGAGGACGACGTAGGAGCTCTGTTCCTTGCGGGAGGGCATGTCGCTGACCTGTTTCCACTCGTTGGAGACGGCCCAGAGGCCGAACCAGGGGAGTTGGGGGGAAAGCTGGAAGGACTCGACGGAGTGGCCGAAGCCGGGGCCTTCGAGGATTTCGGCGGGAAGGGGGGTGGTGGAGCCGTCCTCGAGTTGGGCGAGGGCGTGGCGGACGAGTTCGGTTTGCTCGTCGACGGTGAGTTCGCGTTCTTCGTCGAGGCGGGGGTGGCCGTAGGGGTTGATGCCCATGGCGTCGCTGCCGTGGAGGCGGGCGATGGCGGAGGCGGCGAGTTGCGAGGCGCCGGCCATGCGCGCGGGGTCGGCGAGAGTGGCCGAGAAGGCCTCCAGAGACTCTTTGCTGAGTCCGATGATCGCCCAGTTACCACGTCCAAACATTCTTGAAGCCTTCCTTATAAAGTTCTGAGATTCGATTCGGTGCCCAGGCGAAGGGGGCTCCGGCGGCTTTCGCGCCGGATGCGGCTTGCGGGCTCGGATTCCGTTGGCGAGGGCGGATTCCGGGAATCGAATCCCTATGATAGCGTTGTCGAGTCGATTTGGCTGTGCGGGGCGGTCTGTTTTTGGGGATTCCTCGGTCGATCGCTCAGACGGGGAGGTTTTTGGATCCGGGGAATCGTAGTAGCAAAGCTGTCGATTTAGGTTCCGGTGCGTTGAACGGCAGCAATGTGACGAATATTGCGATTTATGAATCAAACGGTCCGCAGTCGAATATCGACTACGGCCTGGTGGCATCGAGCAGCGGGGCCTTTGTTTTGAGCCATATGGCTTCGTTTGTGCCCACGATGTCGCTGATTATCGGCTTGGATATACCGCTGACACCGGGCAAGACCCACGTGGTGGTTTTTGCCAACCAAGCGTTCGTCAGTAGCGCGGACGGACAGCGGTTTCGCACGATGTTCCCCGATACGCCGTATTCGCGATTTGTCGATCAGCTGGCGATGGCAAACAGCGGCAGCACCGCGGCGCAGGCATGGATGATGAGTTTCTTCCAGGGCAATGGGTCGGTGGGGGCGATTGAGTTTAGCAACGGGGTAATTCCGCAGCCGATGACCTACGGCCCGGTGGGTTTGGGACTGGCGGTGATGGGGGCGGCTCGCTATCGACGGCGGCGGTAGGCTAGCGCGGCTAAAGCGAGCGCGGCAGGGATGGCCAGGGCCGGTTCGGGAACCGGGGTGACGGTGCTGGCGGTGATGTCAAAGGCGAAATCGTAGAGTAACGTCGTCACGTTGGCATCGTAGATTTGGAAGGCGAACGAGGCTGGGGTTTCCCCGGGGGGCAGGTTCGTCAGAAACTCAAAGTCAAAGGCGAACAGGCTGCCGGCTTGGAAGTTCTGCGAGATGATGCTGGAAACGTTGCCCGGATTCACCGTGAGGGCGAAGCGGCCGGCCGCTTGCCAGATCGCCAAGGGTAGGGCCGGGTTCGGGCCAATCGTGTAAATGCCAACCGCGAAATCATCGAGACCCGGGGCGAAACCGGTTCCGGCCCCGAGCGCGATGTTTTCGACGAAGGTGGTCGCCGTGCCCAATGGGCCTCCGCCGTTCAACTGGAAGACCCCCTTGTAGAGCGTTCCCGCGGTGAACAACGAGCCGTCCAGGAGCGTCGTCGCGTTGTCGAGTTGGAGCGTCGCCGCGCAGGCCGCTGACGACCATAACAGAATAAAAAGCGTTTTCATTTCGCTAACTCCTTTGACCCCTGAACCGCCAACTGGCGCAAGGCGGGCACCAGTTCCGCAACGACGTTCTGCTTGCGGATATAGTGGCTGACCCCGGCCAAGCGCGCTTTCTCGACCAGTTCGGCGTCGTCGTGCATGGTGAGGATGATCACCGGGCAGCCAAGCCGTTCCGCTTGCACCGCGCGGGCCACCGCCAAGCCGTCCAGACCCGGCATCGCGAGATCGAGCACGGCCACTTGGGCCTGCCCTGCCCGGATTTCCAGGAGGGCGGTGACGCCATCGGCGCACTCGGCGACAATCGTCATCTCCGGGGCGGCGGCGAGGACTTGCCGCACGCTACGGCGAAAGGCGTGATGGTCGTCGGCGATCAAGATGCGCAGCTCCGGAAGAGACATTCCACACCCTAGTATGGGAAGCGAGGGCGGGTTCTGAAATAGCGAGAACTCCGCATTCGACTAGGTAGAAGTACTCAATCGAGGCCGGTTTTATGCTCCAAGGCAAACCGCAGCAGCGCATGCGCACCCTGCAGGCTCAACTTCAGGCAGATGTTGGCACGGTGGTTTTCGATGGTGCGGGGGCTGAGGAAGAGTTGGGCCGCGATGGTTTTGTTGGTCTCGTAGGCGGCGATGAGGCCGAGGATCCGGCGCTCGGTTTGGGTGAGCGCTTCGAGGCCGGGATGCTGGCGGGCCAAGGCCTGGGCGCGCCGGTTGCGGTTGACGAGGAAGGCCGAAATCGCCGGGCTGATGAAGTACTGTCCGGCGGCGACGGCGCGGATCGAGGCGGCGATGTCCTGGACGGCGCTGTCCTTGAGGAGATAGGCCTGGACGTGGCGGTTGAGGGCCTCGTTGAAGAGTTCCTCGTCTTTGTGCATGGTCAGGATGACGATGGCGGTGGCGAGATGTTCCTGGTCGACGGCTTTGATGACGGAGAATCCGTCGAGCTTGGGCATGTCCAAATCGAGGACGGCGACGGCGGGTTTCAGGGTGCGAATGGCGTCCAGCGCCGCCACGCCGTCTTCGGCTTCGGCGACGATGAGCAGGCCGGGTTCAGCCTGCAGCACTTGGCGGAGGCCGCGGCGGAAGACGGGGTGGTCGTCGGCGATGAGGACGCTAATCGGGGGTTGGTCCATGGGACACCTCCATTTCTAGAAGTATAACGGTGCCTTGTTGGGGCGCGGTGCGCAGGGTGAAGCGCGCGTGGAGAATTCTGGCCCTTTCGGCGAGACTGGAGAGGCCCAGACCGGCGGTATGGGACTGGGCATGGGCATCGAAACCGCGGCCGTTGTCGCGGATTTCGAGGCGCAGCGAGGTTGGCGAGGGGGTGAGAGTGAGCGAGGCTTCGGTCGCGTGCGAGTGTTTGAGGATGTTGTTGATGGCCTCCTGGACGATGCGGTAGAGATGAATCTCGTCGTCCTTGGCCACCAAGCCGTCGATCGGCGCCAGATTGGTGTTGAAGCGGATGGGCGAGGCGGCGGCGGCGCGATTGACGATGGCGCGGAGGGCGGAGGTGAGGCCGAGGCGCTCCAATTGCTGGGGCCGGAGGTTGGTGGCAATTTCCCGGACTTCGTCGATGGCGAGGGAGGCCGAGTCGGCGATCTCTTGCAGGCGAGGCAAGGTGGGGAGATGGGGCTGGGCGAGGCCGAGGAGGGCGTGATTGCGAATGACGATGAGGTTTTGGCCGAGCGAATCGTGGAGTTCGGCGGCGATTTTTTTGCGCTCGGCTTCCTGGGAAGCCAGGAGCAGGCGGGAGAAGGCTTCTTGGGCGGCCTGAGCCTGTACAAAGCGGCGGACGCGGGCGCGATAGAGAAGAAAGACGGCGGCGGCGAGGGCCGCGGCGACGAGCGAGCGGAACCACCAGGTCTGCCAGGGGGGCGGTACGATGGTGACAACAACGGTGGCTTGGTGCGGGCCCCAGGCTCCATCGGCATTAGTTGCGCGAACGCGAAAGGTGTAAGTGCCGGGGTCTAAGTTCGTGTAAGTGGCCAACCGCCGGTTGGTCTCGCGCCAGTCGGCGTCGAAGCCTTCGAGTAAGTAGGCGTAGCGGAGCTGGAGGGGGGCGGCAAAATCGAGGGCGGCGTACTCGAAGCTAATCATGGGGTCGCGCCAGGAGAGCCGCACAGGCTGGGCGGGGTTAAAATCGGCCACTGCCACGCCGAGTTTGTAGAAGCCGGTGAGGACGACGGGAGGCTGGAAGGTGCGTTCCGAGAGCGCCGCGGGGCGAAAGCGATTGAAACCCGAGATGCCACCGAAATAGAGGTAGCCGGAGGCGGGCGCTAAGAGGGCGGCCGCGCCGTTGAATTCGTTTGCCTGGAGGCCGTGGTTGACCGTAAAATTACGAAAGCTCCGGGTGGCGGGGTCGAAACAGGAGAGGCCCAGATTCGTGGCAACCCAGATTTGGCCGGGCAGGCCGGGCAGGACGGCGTTGATCGTATCGTTGGGTAGACCGTTGAGGGTGGAGTACCGGGTGGCGGTTCGGGTGGCGGTTTGGAAGTAGGAGAGCCCGGCGGTGGTTCCGACCCAGAGGTCGCCGGACGGGGTCCGGAGCAAGGTATAGATGGCGTCTCCGGAGAGGGTTTCGGGATTGGCTGCATCGTGACGATGGTGGGTGAATTGCTTGGTTTGGGGGTTGAAATGATCGAGTCCAAACTGGCGGGTGCCCAGCCAAAGGGTGCCATCGGGGTTCAGCACGAGGGCTCGGATGTCGTTGCCGGCGAGCGACGCCGGGTCGGCGGGATCGTGCCGGTAGTGGGTGATTCGACGCGAAGGTAGCTCCACGTGGTAGAGGCCGCCGCGGGCGCCGAGCCATAGTTCCCGGGGGGTGACCGCGATTTGATAGATGACTTCCGACGGCAAGAGCGGCGCGCGGCGCTGGGACGGGGGCGAGAACTCGACGAGGCCGGCAGCCGTCCCTAGCCAGAGGGTATTGCCCGCGCCTGGCTGCAGGGCGTAGACGACCAGGCCAGGAGCGACGGTCGTGAATTCGCCGGATTTGGGGTCCTGGTGCTCCAGTTCGTTGTCCGTGCCCACCCAGAGTTCGCCGTTGGGGGCTTCGTAAAACGAGCGGACGCCGGCGCGGCGGAACGTTCCGAAGCGGCGGGAAACGGGGCTGAGCCGGTTAAGGCCGTTGCGGGTGCCGGCCCAGAAGGTGCCCGAGCGATCGATAAGTATGGACCGGATGTCGTTTGAAGAGAGCGAGCGGGGGTCGATGCGGTCGTGTTGGTAGGTGAGGGCGGTGCCGTCGGGTTCGCGCCGGAGCAAGCCGGTGGCGGTGGCTTGCCACGCGCCGCCGGACGGGTCGGCTAACCATGCCATCGGAACGTCGGCAGGGGCCGCGACGCCGGTGGACGGGGTGAAGGCGAGGCCGCCCGAGTAGCGGGTGGTCAAGAGCAGTTGGCTCCCAGGGCCGGCTTGGATGGCCATGGTGTCGACGCCGGGGAGAGGATAGGCGACGAACGATTGGCCGTTCCAGCGGTGTAGCCCGCCGAACTGGCTTCCCGCCCAAAGGGTTCCGTCGGGCGCTTCGAAGAGGGCGCTGGCGTTGGGGTCGCTGAGCGGGTGGCGGGTGAAGCGTTGGGTGGCGGGGGAGAACGTGGCGACGCCGCCGCCGGTGGTGGCGACCCATAGGGTGCCTTGGCGGTCCACTAAGAGGGCCGCGATCGAGTTGTTGGGTACTGAGCCCGCGTCGGCCGGAGAGTAGCGAAACGTATGGAAGTTGTGGCCGTCGTAGCGGTTTAAGCCGTCTTGGGTGCCGAACCAGAGGAAGCCTTGGCGGTCTTGAGCGATGCAGCGAATGGTGCCTTGGGAGAGACCGTCAGCCAAGCCGAACCGTTCGAAGTGGAGGTCCGGGACGGGGGCGGCGAGGGCTGGCAGGAGGGCGGAGACAACCGTGGAGAGGTGGAGCAGAGTCCGGAACACGCTTGCCCAGTGTAACCCGGCGCGGGGGAGTTTGAATTGAGTAGAACTACTCAGAACTTTAGGGGATAGCCGTTATTCTTTTGCCGGACGCCATCGCCGATACTGAGCAGGAAATGACTTTATCTACCCTCAGTTGGGTCGCTCTTTTGCCGCTTTGCGCGGTTGGACTGTTGGCGCAGGGCGAGACCCAACCCATCGTTGATTGCGTGGACTATCCTTCGTCGCGGGGTACGTCCGCGCTCTCGGCGGCCGCTGCCGCTGGCGAGAGGATCATCAACATGAGTCAGCCGATCCCTTACCATCGCGTCTTCGTTGGGATCAACGTAGGAGCGACCAACGAGGAGAGCGTTGAAATACAGCGGTCGGCGGGGGCGTTGACCTACTCTGTGTCCAGCGGTCCGCTCCGCTTCTCCCACAGCCCCGGCGAGCCCGTTGTTTTTGAATTCAGGGTCGGCACGGCCTACTTCAGCTCTTTTAACACCATATTCTCAACCACCTACTCGTATCCCACCGGAACCGAAAGTAATGTACTTCTTCCCGATAACGGCTATGGACGAAGCATGGGGACCGAATTCACTGGATTTCAGCGGGGCCGCTTTGCAGCCCCCATGCCTAGTGAACGAGATTTGAGCTGGTTACTCAACGGTAGTCTTGCCACGGCCAGAGATATTCCAGAGCTGGCCTGTGCCTCGACTACTCCCGTCGTCAAAGCTGACCGCATCTATCTCACCCCAGGAACAGTAACCACTGGAGTTCGCCTCGGATCCGCCACCTCGCTGAGCGCGACGGCGCTGACTGCTTCCATCGCTCAAATCTATAGCATTGCCCCTGGGCAGAACGGGGTAGCCCGCGCCAGCGACGCTGCTTTTGAGAATGTGCGTGTCGACAACGGCGTCATTCTGGCCGACGTCCGAACGGATGCCAATTCCACAAACCGCTTCGTCTACTTCGTCGTCAAAGTGACCAATCCGGCCGGGGCATCCGGATTCAGCACCAACATTGCAGATATCACCTTTCCCTGCCCGGCCCTCTTTACCCCTTCGGCTGTGTCAGCAGCCTTCGTAAACACCCCCTACTCCGCGCGGTTAGACCAGCAGACTACTGGAGTATCGGTCGAGCCAGGCCCCGAGTTTTTCGTCGACCGCGGCGCGTTGCCGTTGGGACTAACACTTTCGACGCGGGGCATCTTATCCGGATTGGCGCAACAGACAGGAACGTTCCCGTTTACGATTCGAGCGGTAGGCGTGGGCGGCTGTTTCCAGAAGGCAAACTATTCGCTAGAGGTAAGGGGACAGTTTTGCGCAGCGGATGTTACGGCGCAGATCCAGGTGACGCTGGGGGGCTTTCGGCAGAACTTGGTTACGCGCCGGTGGCAGCAGACGGTTACTTTGCGCAATAACAGTGCGTCGTCGATCATCGGACCCATGGCGTTGGTTTTTGATGGCTTGAGTAGCAACGCGGTGCTGTTTAACGGGTCGGGGTTCACTAGCTGCGCGGCACCGTTGAGCCGACCGTATCAGTTGGCGGAGATTGGCAGCACGGGTTTTCTTTCGCCGGGAGGCACGGCGACGTTGACGGTGGAGTTCACGAATAACAACGCGGCGCAGGGGATTACCTATACTCCGCGGGTGATCTCCGGGGGCGCGCTGCGATGACCTGAGGAGGGCGGCTCGTCGTAGACTGGAGCATGTTCGTTGTTCTCCTACTTGCCCAGATGTTGACTCCAGAAATCGCTGCCCGACTCGCTGAACTGCCGCTGCACTGTATTCGGCAGGAGTACCCGAATAAGACCGGGCATACGACCGAAAGCGATGGGGATGCGCGGCTGACGCCGCGGCAGTTGCATCCGGCTTTCTATGGCTGCCTCGACTGGCACTCCAGCGTCCACGGGCACTGGATGCTCGTGCGTTTGCTGAAGACGACGAAGGGACTGCCGAAAGAGACGGAGATTCGGCGGGTGCTGGCGGAGAGTTTTACGCCGGAGGCGATGGCGGGGGAGGTGCGCTACTTCGAAGGCTACAAGCTGGCGAAGACGTTTGAACGGACTTACGGCTGGGCCTGGCTGCTGAAATTGGACGAGGAGTTGCGGGGTTGGGACGATCCGCAGGCGAGGGAGTGGGCGGGGAATTTGCGGCCGTTGACGAAGCTGGTGGTGGGGCTTTGGGCAGGGTATTTGCCGAAGCAGACGTATCCGAATCGGACGGGGGTGCATCCGAATACGGCGTTTGGGTTGGTGTTCGCGCTGGACTGGGCGCGGGCGGTGAAAGACACGGCGTTTGAGGCGCTGATTGTGCAGCGGGCCAAGGACTACTACCTGGCGAATACGGCGGTGACGGCGTTTCAGGAGCCGGACGGGACGGACTTTCTATCGCCGAATTTGGAGGTGGCCGATTTGATGCGGCGGGTGTTGCCGGGGGGCGAGTTTGCGGGGTGGTTCAACCGGTTCATGACGACGGCGGGATTGAGCAATTTGACGAAAGCGCCGGTGGTTTCTGACCGGAGCGATTTTCAGATTGTGCATTTGGACGGGCTGTATTTGAGCCGGGGATGGTGCTTGTACGGGATTGCCCAGGCGCTGCCAACGCGTTCGGCGCGGAGGCAGGATATGCTGGCGGCGGCGAAGCGGCTGATCGATGCGGCGCTGCCGAATGTCGCGGGCGGGAATTATGGCGGGGAGCATTGGCTGGCTTCGTTTGCGGTGTATGCGTTGAGTCAGGCGCCGCGCTGACGTAGCATAGGGCGATGCGGAGCCTTGCGGGAAAAACGTTGTTTATAACCGGTGCCAGCCGGGGGATTGGTCTGGCGATTGCGCTGCGCGCGGCACGGGACGGGGCGAACGTGGTGGTGGCGGCGAAGACGACGACGCCGCATCCGAAGCTGCCGGGGACGATCTATTCGGCCGTCGCAGCGATTGAAGCGGCGGGGGGACAGGGGATGGCGGTGGAGGTGGACATTCGCCATGAGGAGCAGGTGCGGGCGGCGGTGGAGAAGGCCGTCGAGCGGTTTGGCGGGATCGATATTCTGGTGAACAACGCGAGTGCGATCAGCTTGACGGGGACGGCGGAGACGACGATGAAGCGGTTCGACCTGATGATGGGGGTGAATACGCGGGGGACATTTCTGTGCACGCAGGCTTGTTTGCCGTACTTACGCAAGGCGGGGAATCCGCACGTGCTGGTGCTGTCGCCGCCGTTGCGGTTGGAGCCGAAATGGTTTGCGCCTAATGTGGCTTACGCGATTGCCAAGTACGGGATGAGCTTGTGCGTGCTGGGGATGGCGGAGGAGTTTCGGCCGTGGGGGATTGCGGTGAACGCGCTGTGGCCGCGGACGATTATTGCGACGGCGGCGTTGCAGGTGATTCCTAATGCGCCGGTGGACCAGGCGAGGAAGCCGGAGATTGTGAGCGATGCCGCGTGGGAGGTGCTGACGGGGGATAGCCGGGGGCGGACGGGGGAGTTTTTGATTGATGAGAATGTTCTGCGGGAGGCGGGGATGACGGATTTCGAGGGGTATGCGATGAAGCCGGGGATGGCGCTGCGGGATGACATCTTCGTGTGAACGGTTCGTAACAGTGCCGGGGCCGTTTCGATCTTTCAGGTATGAAGAATTTAACGGTGACCGCGATTGTTTTCGGAGTTGTGATGGTAAGTGGGGCGTTGGCGCAGAAGATTCCGGCGGGTACCGTGATTTCGGTGCGGACGATCGACCGGATTGATTCGAAAGAGAGCGGAGTGGGGAGGACTTACCAGGCGTCGTTGGTGGATGACGTGGTGGTGGGCGGCCGGACGATTGCGGCGCGCGGGGGGAATGCGCAGTTGCGAGTGGTGCAGCTGAAGAAAGCCGGGAAGATCAAGGGGAACGCGGAGTTGGCGGTGACGCTGGATAGTTTGACGCGCAGCAACGGGAGATCGACGCGGGTGGCGACACTGAACAGTACGAGCGAGAGCGGGGGGAAGGGGAAGGATTCGGCGTTGAAGGTGGGGATCGGCGCGGGGATTGGGGCGGCGATTGGGGCGATTGCGGGGGGTGGAAAGGGCGCGGCGATTGGGGCCGGCGTGGGCGGGGCGGCGGGGACCGGGTTGGCCTTGATGACGGGGCCGCATGTGGTGATTCCGTCGGAGACGCCGATGACGTTTACTGTGCGGTAGGTGGGGGGGGAAACTTACTGGAAGGGCAGGGGGGAAGGGTGCCGACCGGAAACGGCCGGACTACGCCGACGTTGGCGGCGCGGGTGAACTCGCTAGTTCCCATTTGGCTATGCTTTCGAGGTGCACCTCGTCAGGGCCGTCGGCCAGTCGGAGAGTTCGGGCGTTGGCCCACCAGGCGGCGAGAGGAAAATCAGGCCCAACGCCGGCGGCTCCGTGGGCTTGAATGGCTCGGTCCAAAACCCTCAAGGCTAGATTGGGGGCCACTACTTTGATGGCCGCGATCTCGGTGCGGGCCGCTTTGTTGCCGACCGTATCCATCAGGTACGCCGCCTTCAGGGTGAGCAAACGGGCTTGCTCGATCTCTATGCGGGACTGGGCGACATCGAACCGGATGGAGCCCATTTCGGAGAGTTTGCGGCCAAAAGCGACGCGTCCGGTGACTCGGCGGCAGAGGAATTCGAGAGCTCGTTCGGCGACGCCTATCAGCCTCATGCAGTGATGGATGCGGCCGGGGCCGAGGCGGCCCTGGGCGATTTCAAAGCCGCGGCCTTCCCCCAGGAGGAGGTTCGAGGCGGGGACGCGCACGTCCGTGAACGTGATCTCTCCGTGGCCGTGGGGATGGTGGTCGTAGCCATAGACGGTAAGCAGCCGTTCGAGCTTGACGCCGGGGGCATCGAAGGGCACGAGGATCATGGACTGCTGTTGGTGGCGGGGGGCGGTGGGGTCCGATTTGCCCATGAACACGATGATTTTGCAGTGGGGATCGCCGGCGCCGGTGGACCACCATTTGCGGCCGTTCACTATATAGTCGTCGCCGTCGCGCTGGATGGTGGCGGCGATGTTGGTGGCATCGGAGGAGGCGACGGCGGGTTCGGTCATGCAGAAGACGGAGCGAATTTCGCCGGCCAGTAGGGGGGTGAGCCATTGGGCTTGCTGGCTGGGGGTGCCGTAGCGGGCGAGGACTTCCATGTTGCCGGTGTCGGGGGCGTTGCAGTTGAAGATTTCGGGGGCGAAGGGGACGCGGCCCATGATCTCGCAGAGGGGGGCGTACTCGAGATTAGAGAGGCCGGCGCCGTGCGGGCTATGGGGAAGAAAAAGATTCCAGAGGCCGGCGGCTCGGGCTTGCGCCTTTAACCCTTCGAGGAGTGAGGGGGTATATTGGGCCTCAATGGGGTAGACGAATTCGTCCATGAATTGCTGGAGACGAGACTGCCAGGCGAGGGAGGTGGGGGTGTAGGAGAAGTTCATCGATGGGTCCGCCAAGTGGGGTCGGGGAGATGGGGGGTTGCGTTGAAAGATTGGAGATGGAGGTCTCCTGAGTGGTAGCGCAGGGTGGTTAGGGAGGCGTTGAGAAGTGCCCCGGCGAGGCGGAGGGGATGGGCCGCGTCGAGGGCGAAGGCGACGCAGAGGGCGATGGGGGTGGCGGAGGTGGAGATGACGATGTTGGCGGGGGGGAGTTCGGCGAGGGCTTGGCGGATACGAGCGGTGAAGGCGGCCCAGCTTTCGCCGGGGAACTGATAGCGGCCATCGACCCAGGCGCGGATGACGGCGACGTCGGCGGGGGTCCAGCGGCGGTGGACGGGGGAGGCGGGGTCGGCGGTGGCGGCTTCGAGGGCGGTGAAGGATTCGGCGAAGAGGGGATCGTCGGCGGCGAGTTGGGGGGCGATGCCGTTGTAGACGGTGGTTAGATCGAACTCATTCCAGAGGGGGAGGAGGGTCGCCGTGGGAAGGGCCGGGCAGGCGGCTTGGAGGAGGGCGGCGGTTTGCTGTTGGCGGTTGAGGGCGCCGGAGACGAGGAGGTCGCAGGAGAAGTTTTGGGCCGAGAGATATTCGCCGAGGCGGGTGGCTTGCTGTTGGCCGAGGGGGGAGAGGAGGTCGTAGGTATGGCGGGAGCCGGCTTGGCCGTGGCGGATGAAGGTAAGAGTGCTCATAGACGGGAGTGGGCGGCGAGGACGAGGGAGGCGACGCGCTGGTCGAAGTTGGCGAAGCGGGGGTCTTGCGTTTGGCCGTGGAACCAGCGGGCGTAGATCTGTTGGACGATGACGGCGAGCTTAAAGATGCCGAGGATTTCGTGATAGGGGAGGGCGGCGAGGCTGCGGCCGGTGCGGGAGGACCAGGCGGCGGCGAGTTCGGCGCGGGTGAGCCAGCCGGGGCCGCGGGTGACGCAGGGGACGGGGCCGGCGGCGAGGCCGGCGTCGGGGAGGTCCCAGTAGCAGAGGGCGAGGCCGAGGTCGGTGAGGGGATCGCCGATGGTGGTCATTTCCCAGTCGAGGACGGCGACGACTTGGGAGGGGTCATCGGGATGGAGCATGAGGTTATCGAGTTTGAAATCGTTGTGGACGAGGGCGGGGGGGGCTTCGGGGGGGAGGT
>Ga0163144_10010451_pt1 | contig 19782 bp, 20 predicted proteins | sample OliLak19BULKMAT1_FD_123175 | JGI IMG/M metagenome (GOLD analysis project Ga0163144, IMG submission 123175) | Freshwater microbial mat bacterial communities from Lake Vanda, McMurdo Dry Valleys, Antarctica - Oligotrophic Lake LV.19.BULKMAT1 | ecosystem: Environmental > Aquatic > Freshwater >... | reverse complement strand
GCTTTCAACTCAAGGTTAGAAACAGTCATAAACAAAGGCTTCATCAATTCCATATAAAACGAAAACTTGTCTGTTGTTTTTGGCTCAACAAAAGGCTTTCCTGTTTCATCTGTCTTCATCAGCACAATCAATTTATTACCCAATGTCTTACATAGTGCTTTGTAATTAACCAATAGCTTTGCTGTTTCAGCTGTTGGGATAAATCTGAAATCGCTGCATCTTCCATCTTTGTAGAAATCATGCAACACTTCTGCCATGAATAATATTTTGAAATTGTTGGTCATGACACAGGCACTTTCAATTTATCATTTAACTGTATTTCTTTGATGAAGCTGCTTTCGCTGATGATTGCATTTTCATCCATAGTTACCTGGCGTACTTTATACATCACCGATGGAAAATATTTACCACCTAATATGCTCCACATATGATTGGTTTGCTCAAAACTCATATTGTGCAGATCAACAACAATGCGCTGGATGCGGCTGTCAAGGCCCGGATGTGTAATGGGTGTAAAAACATACTGGTGCTGAAAGAATTGAACAATTGCTCCCAGAAGTTTTAATGAATCATCATAATTTCTCCTGTTCATGGAGAAAAGAATATACAGATTGAGATAAAGCGGAGGATTTTTATAGACAGTTGAAAGATCGCTTTTGGTATAATTTTCCTGTTGTTTGGCTATGCGATCTTCTTCAACATTGATAAGACTAAGAATAGCCCTGTCTTTAATATCAGGCAAAATATCTGCCGTTGCATCAGATGATAAAGAAACATTACTTACCACCAATCTTGCAACTGATGGTGTTGGGTTTGGTATCTTTAAATTCAAATATTTATTCACTTCCTCGCCGAGGAACTTCAATGACTCGTGGATCATTGCTAAAGGTTTAATGGTTAATGGTACAGAGGAAAAGAGGGGATTACAATGGACGTTGGTAATGGTGAAACAAGATTAAGTGAAAAAACAATTTATGTCAATACTACTATGTGGTATTTTTTTGCACATTTTAAAATCTCAGAAAAAAAATAAAAATAAAAAATGCGCAAGTCTTTGAAGATGCTTTGTGGATAAGCATTTTCATGATTTTTTTTTTTAAATAAACAAATAGTTCCTTAAAAGACTCTTAACAAAAAATTGATATAAATCGTAAAATGCGAAGCCTGATTTCGATACAAAACAGTAAAATTACGAAGTGAACTATTCTTTAAACTCAGAAGAAGAGTAAAAAAATTCTGTTGAGATGAACAGAATTTAAAAATTGAACTTTTTATAATCCAAACAACTCTTGATATAACCTGCCTTTGGCATCAAAGACCAGGATTTTTTTCTTAAGAGCAGATTTTTGTACTACAATTTTATATTCATTGGCTTCAGCTCTGGGCTTTGTAACTGAAACAGTTTCTTTTACCGGCCAGTCTTTATAATTACTGTTGTTAAATCCATCCTGTACTACTTTGGGAAGTTCTGCCATTTCAACTTTTTTTTCAGTCCATGCCCAATCGCCTTTGGGTGCGTAACTGGCTTTAAGGATTTTATTGCCCAAAGTAAAACGAACGGTATGGTTATCTAAACCATCTCTCCATTTTGCATCTTTTGCATCGGGGTATTGTTTGGTAAATGTTTGCTTTACAATTTCCGGAACCGGAAATAATTGAGCTTTTGCACTTCCAGAAAAAACCAAGTATGTGATGATAATAAAAAGATGTTTCATGACGCAGACTTTTAATTAAGACATTGAAATTACTTATCTTTTCCTGCAACCACAATCACAATTTCGCCCTTTACTGTTTTTGCTTGAAAGTGATCATGTACTTCTTTGAGCGTACCCCGTTTATTCTCTTCAAATTTTTTGGTGAGTTCCCGGCTTACACAGCACAAACGGGCTTCTCCAAAGTATTGCATAAAATCGGAGAGTGTTTTTACAAGACGGAAAGGAGATTCATAAAAGATCATGGTCCGTTCTTCTTCTGCCAGTTGTTTCAAGGCCGTTTGCCGCCCTTTCTTTTGAGGAACAAATCCTTCGAACGTAAACCGTGTGGCAGGCAAACCGCTGTTCACTAAAGCCGGTACAAATGCAGTAGCGCCAGGAAGAGTTTCAACAATGATATCATTCTTAACACATTCACGTACCAGCAGAAAAGCAGGATCGCTTATGCCGGGTGTTCCAGCATCAGTTAACAATGCCATCTTCTTTCCTTCTTTCAGTTGATCAATTAAATGCTGTACAATTTTATGTTCGTTGTGCTGGTGATAAGGTGAAAGTGGTTTTTGAATCTGGTAATGATTCAGCAGTACTGAACTTGTTCGGGTATCTTCAGCAAGGAGCAGGTCTACTTCCTTCATAATCTCCAGTGCACGAAGTGTAATGTCTTTGAGATTACCAATGGGGGTGGGGATGATATACAACATGAAGAAAAGTACGAGGTAAGATGTACCAGTTAAGATGCCTCTGCTGTTGGTACCTTTTACTTCTTATTTATTGAATTGAAATTTCAAATTGCTCCATTACCGGATTCGCCAGCAATTTTTTGGCGGCTTCTTCTGCAATTGCTTTTGCTGAATCAGGTGTATCAGCATCAATTTGCATGCTGATGTTTTTACCAATGCGTACATCTGCCACTGCGTTTAATCCTAAGTTGCTCAACCCACCCATTACCGCTTTTCCCTGCGGATCTAATAAATCTTTCAGCGGCATTACTTTTACCTGAACTGTATATGTCATTGTTTGAATATTGTATTAGATGATCTGTTTGCGAAGCAGCAAAGATAAAGCAACGTAGGCTAAATAAATGAGCGGAATAGCGGCCCATTGAAAAATCAAAATCAAAGCAATGGCCAATACGGCCAGTATGATCTTGGGCTGATTATTTTTTATACTATAATCTTTAAACTTCAACCCCATAATGGGAATATCCGAAACCATTAGAAAACTGATGATAAGTATGATGGAATAAAGAACCCAACGATTAATAATCATTCCTGCAAGATCCCATTGATTGTACCAGACCACCAAGGGTAAAGCGGCCACTACCATTGCTGTTATAGGCGTTGGAACACCTCTGAAGGAAAGGGTTTGACGTTCATCAATATTAAATTTAGCTAATCGCCATGCTGCACAGCAGGCAATCAACAAAGCTGGCAATAGCCAGGTAAAGGAAGTATCCAGTGCCGATTCTTCTTTTAAATAACTCATGCGCAGCAATTGATACATGATCATAGAAGGTGCTACACCAAATGTAACCACATCACTTAACGAATCAAGTTGTTTGCCCATGCCCGAAGTTGCTTTCATAAGTCTGGCTAAAAATCCATCAAGAAAATCAACAATACCTGCAGCAAAAATAAAATAAGATGCATAGGTGATTTTCTCCGGCAGATTGATTACAAGATTACCGCCATCAATTGCAGTAATCGTTTCACCCGGTTGAAGAATAAGAATAATAGCTATACAGCCAAATACAAGATTGAGAAGAGTGAATAGATTCGGAATTTGCTTCATTGAACGTTTAATTAATAAATCTGATCTTATTTTTTCATCAACGCTTCTATCTCTTCTACAGTAATTGGAATATTCTTCATGAGATCTTTATTCCCTGTTTTAGTGATCCACAGATTGTTTTCAATCCGCACTCCAATTTGTTCTTCTTCAATATAAATACCGGGCTCAACAGTAAACACCATACCTGCTTTAATAGGTTCAGTTTTTGTACCCAGGTCATGCACGTCAATTCCAAGGTGATGTGAAATACCATGATATAAATATTTCCTGTAGGCCCTGTTTTCAGGATCTTCATTCTTTACCTCTGTTTTTTTCAGCAACCCGATCTTTAAGAATTGTTGTGTTGCTTCCTCTCCTACTTTCTCTGTATAATCAACAATAGTAATACCCGGTTTCAATAAACTTTTGGCATAATCATGTAAATGCAAACAGGCATTGTAAATTGTTTTTTGTCTACGGCCAAACTTACCGCTAACAGGAACTGTTCTTGTTAAATCAGCATTATAACCTCCATACTCAGCACCAAAGTCCATCAGTATCAATTCGCCTGCTTTACATTCCTGGTTGTTACTTACATAATGCAATGTTCTTGCCCTGTCGCCGCTTGCAAGTATACTGCCATATGCAGGACCTGTTGATCCATTTGATAAAAATGAATGATAAATTTCAGCTTCAATTTCATTTTCCATTACGCCGGGTTTAATGAATTGCAACAACCGGCGGAATGTAATTTCTGTTATATCAATTGCTTTTTGTATCAACTCCACTTCTTCAGCAGTTTTTACACCACGCAGTTCTTTCATGATTTTTGCTGCTCGCTGGAAACTGTGCAAAGGATACTTGCTTTTCATTTCATCAATGAAACGATAATCCCTGCTGCGGATAGGCGATGCTTTACGATCATTCTCATTACTGCTTAAATAAATATTGTCTGCTAAATGAACCCAGGGTTGTAGTAACCCCTCAATCGTATCTAACCAAACAATGGCCTGTATTCCTGAAATGGCTCTTGCTTCATTAGCACGCAATCTTTTGCCATCCCATTTTTCCTTTAATTCATTTGGGCGAACCAGCACCAATACTTCCCTGTATTTTGGATCAGGATTATCAGGAAACAGAATGACCATACTGTCTTCCTGCGTAATACCACTGAGCCAGAAGAGATCGCTGTTTTGTTTAAATGCATGTAAGGCATCTGCATTCATAGGCCATTCATCGTTGCTTACAAAAATGGCGATTGACTTTGGAAGCATTGACTTGACGAAGCGCTCACGGTTTTTGGTGAACAATTCTGGCTTGATGGGTTGAAATTTCATCGCAATTGTTTTAGATGCTGCAAAATAGCATTTCGGTACTGCCTGCCCAATTCTGAAATCAAATAATCCACAGAAAGTGAAAAACTAACACCCGTTTGGATAATTTTATAAACCATCTATCTTGACTTAGAATTTTTTTAAAAAATTATCCATTGTGCACCTCTTTTTTGAAAATAATCTATTGATACAGATGAAATGCAGAAAATCCTCTAATCGCAAACGGTTTCGGGATTTTTTTACTTCTTGTTTAGCCTTTACTTTTGCTTTATTATCAAACTTTACGATTGCCATGTCCATACCTGGTATTTTTTTCCCAGAGCAGAAACTTATTAAACTTGGTTTAAAATTATCTGACAATATCCACTACCAACTCAACCCCGAAGAATTGTGTGAGCAAACCATTGCCCGTGGCCAGGGTATTTATAATGATACCGGCGCATTGTGTATCAACACGGGTAAGTTTACAGGTCGCTCTCCAAAAGATAAGTTTATAGTGACCGATGAGTTGACAAAAGATACTGTTCACTGGAATGAATTTAATCAACCTATTGATGAGAAATATTTCCATATTCTCTATAAGAAAATGATGGATTATCTCGGCACCAAAGATGAAATTTGGGTGAGAGATGCTTACGCTTGTGCTGATCCAACCTACAGGTTAAATATCCGGGTGATCAATGAAAATCCATGGAGTAATTTGTTTGCATATAATTTATTTCTCCGCCCTACCGAAGATGAACTGGAAAATTTTGATGCCGATTGGCATATTATTCAGGCTCCTCATTTTTTTGCAAACCCCGAAACAGATGGTGTACGAAGCAACAATTTCTCCCTCGTAAGTTTCAAACATAAAATGATCTTGATTGGCGGAAGCGGTTATACGGGTGAAATGAAGAAAGGAATTTTTACCGTTCTCAATTATATTCTTCCTCAAAACAGAAATGTGTTAAGTATGCATTGCAGCGCCAATGTTGGACAGGCAGGCGATGTAGCTGTATTCTTTGGCTTGAGTGGAACAGGTAAAACAACATTAAGTGCTGATCCTGCCCGTAAACTAATTGGTGATGATGAGCATGGATGGGATGAAAATTCTGTTTTTAATTTTGAAGGTGGTTGTTATGCCAAGTGTATAGACTTGAGTGAAGAAAAAGAACCTGAAATTTTTCATGCCATCAAACCAGGTGCTTTGGTTGAGAACATCACTTTTATAAAAGGCACAGATCAAATTGATTTCAGCAGTAAGACGATTACTGAAAACACAAGAGTAAGTTATCCTTTACATTTTATAAGCAATGCATTGAGCCCTGCAGTTGCAGGTTTGCCAACTAATATTTTCTTTTTAACATGCGATGCAACTGGTGTATTACCGCCGATTGCTAAGTTAACTGAAGGCCAGGCCATGTACCAGTTCATTAGCGGTTATACAGCAAAGGTTGCAGGTACAGAAGCTGGTGTTACTGAGCCCAGGAGTACGTTCAGCGCTTGTTTCGGAGCACCCTTCCTTCCATTGCATCCGGCAAAATATGCAGAGATGCTGGGCAGCAAAATGAAAGAACATAAAGTAAATGTGTGGCTGATCAATACAGGTTGGACGGGCGGAAGTTACGGTACAGGCCAACGTATTAAACTTTCTTACACCAGGGCATTGATTTGTGCAGCACTGAATGAAAAGCTAAAAAATGTTGCTTTTGAAAACATGCCCATCTTTAATCTTAGCATTCCTGTTAGTTGTGAAGGAGTACCTTCTGAAATATTGAATCCTAAAAATACATGGACAGATAAAGCAGCTTATGACGTAAAAGCAAAGTCATTAGCTGAACAGTTTATAACAAATTTTAAAAAATATGCTTCCGGCAGTGGCGAAGAAATTTTAGCCGCAACGCCGCAAGTGTAAGTGGTCGTAATCGATTGTTTGCTAAGAACAAAAAACCCCGCTATTCTTAGTGGGGTTTCATTTTATATAAATTTATTTTCTTAAAACAATCCATACAACTGGGAATCTATCTTATTAATGATCTCACCAAAGTGTTCTTCATTTTCGGCAAACTTATTCTGATCAACATCAATGATCATCAAACCGCCTTCCTTATAACCATCAACCCATTTATTATAATATTCATTTAATTTTTTGAGGTAATCCAATCGTATATTTTCCTCATACTCTCTTCCACGCTTTTGAATTTGTGCTACCAGGGTAGGAACTGAAGCTTTGAGATAGATCAACAGATCGGGTGGCGAAACCATTGTTTTCAATGTAGCAAAAAACGAAAAATAATTATCAAAGTCCCGTTTGCCCATTAATCCCATATCGTACAGGTTCGGGGCAAAGATGTGGGCATCTTCAAAAATGGTACGGTCCTGTATCACCGTTTCAGTACCACGCTGAATATCCAACACTTGGTTGAGGCGGTTATTTAAAAAATAGATCTGCAGGTTAAAGCTCCAGCGGGGCATATCCTCATAGAAATCGTTGAGGTATGGATTATGATCCACGTCTTCAAACTGGGGAATCCATTTGTAATGCTTGGCCAGCATTTCAGTTAATGTTGTTTTTCCTGCGCCGATGTTACCGGCAATTGCCACATGTTTTGGTTTTTTGCTTTTTGCCATATAGCCCCTATCCCCTTAAAGGAGGATGATTTAACAGTTTAAAATTTGAAATTACTTACATCCATTAAAAACTAAGATAGATTTTTTTTGCTCCCCTTCAGGGGGTGGGGGCAAAATAATTCAGCCCCATTGACTGTCGTACAAGTTCAATTGTTTTTTTAGCACTTACTCTTGCTTTTTCAGCCCCTTTCAACATAACTTCTTTTAAATATTTTTCATTGTTTTGAAGTGCCATTGCTTTTTCACGGATAGGTGCAACAAACAAGGCAATATCTTCGCCTAATTGTTTTTTCATATCGCCGAAACGAATGGTACAGTTATTAAAATCATCTTCAAACTTTTGCACCGTATCCTTGCTGCTCACCAGTTTCATCAGTTGAAAAAGATTTTCAATATAATCAGGCTTTACAGAATTAGGTTTAGTTGGCCCCTGATCTGTTTTTGCTTTCATTACTTTTTTTCTGATCACTTCATCGCTGTCAGCTAAATAAATCGTTGCATTTTGATTTTCACTCTTGCTCATTTTCCCTGCACCATCAAGACTGGGAACTTTCACCAGTTCACCACCAAAGTTAAAAGCAAGTGGCTCGGGGAACACATCTCCATAACGATGGTTGAAGCGATTGGCAAATGTGCGGGCCATTTCTAAATGCTGTTCCTGATCTTTACCAACAGGAACATATTTTGCACGATGCACAATGATATCGGCAGTTTGTAATACAGGGTAGGTTAACAACCCGGCATTTACATTATCCGGTTGCATCCGAACCTTATCTTTAAACGTTGTTGTTTTTTCCAGTTCACCTTTATATGCCATCATGTTCAGGTATAAATACAATTCTGCTGTTTCATATACATGACTCTGACAGTAGAAAGCTACTTTGTCAGGATCCAATCCGCATGCAATGTTTTCAGCAAATATCCTTTTTACATTTTCATTGAGTTCTTTTGTATCAGGATGGGTTGTGAGAGAATGCCAATCGGCTACCATGAAATAGCATTCATATTCCTCCTGCATTTTTACATAATTCCTGATAGCTCCGAAATAATTCCCCAGGTGGAGATAACCTGTAGGACGGATGCCGCTCATTACAATTTCTTTTCGATTGCTCATATGTTTAATAAAATTTCAGCCATTGTAAGTGGGCGAAGATAACGAGAGTTTTGCAGGAAAGACATTGATAAATTAATGGCTTTGACGAAGTAAAAAACAGGCATAAAAACAAGAATCCCCTTGCAATACAAGGGGATTCTTTATCATCTTAAAATTACTTAATAACTTCTCAACTTTAACTCAACCCTGCGGTTTTTAGTTTTACCGGCAGCAGTTTTGTTATCAGCAACCGGGCGATCAGGACCGAAACCGGCAGCAGTTAAACGGGTACCTTCAACACCTTGTGCTATGAGGTATGCTTTTACAGCATGAGCACGGTTATCAGAAAGCATCTGATTCTTAGCTGCATCACCTGTATTATCTGTATGTCCTTCAACATCTAATTGCAGTGTTGGGTTATCTTTTAAAATCTTTGCTACTTCATTTAAAGGAGCATATGATTTTTTCTGCAGCTGGTAACTTCCTGTATTAAAAAATACATTCTTTGCAGCAAATTCAACTTTTGTTATTACTTCAGGCTTAATTTCAGGACAACCTGCGTTTGAAGCAACACCTGCTACCGCAGGGCATTTATCTTCTTCGTCATTTACACCATCAGCATCCGTATCAGGTACCGGGCAACCATTGTAACGGGCCATACCCGAAACAGTAACACATTTATCTTCTTCATCATTAATACCATCTTTATCCGTATCGGGTACAGGGCAACCGTTGTAACGGGCCATACCGGCAACGTCCGGACATTTGTCATCTTTATCAGCAATGCCATCTTTATCGGCATCAGGACAGCCACGTAAAGAAGACAATCCTGCCACATCAGGACACATATCATTATCATCTAATACCCCATCACCATCTTTATCCTTTGGAGGTTCCGGTACTGGTGGTGGTGGAACAACAACTGTTTCAACCTTGTTTTCTTTAAATGGTACGCTGAGTCCTAAGGAATTTATAAAGCTATAATTTGCTCCGGGGCTTACAGCAATGCGATAATTAGAATTAAGATGCACATATACCTCATTATACAAATTAAACTGTAATCCCACACCAACGGGGATATATGAATGATAATTTGTTCTTTCTTTAGATACACCTACACCAGCCTGAACATAAGGTACAATCCAATAATTATCAGGTAACAATTTTAAATTAATGTTTGCATCTGCCTCCATGTAAAAATTTTCTGAAGTAGCAGGATAAATGATGTTTCGGCCCGGATATTGAACAAATGAAGTTGTGAAGCGACCCATGAAATCAATATAATTTGTAATGCCCCGCATGTAGTTTAATGTAACTGCCGGATTCATGCGCTCAAGCTTTGACCATTTTTTTGCATTGATGACTGATGCTAAACCCATGTTTCGTAAATCATTGGCTGTAGCAAAATCAATACCGCTAAACTGAAAGCCAAATGAATGTCTCTTCTTAAGATCTTTATCTTGTCCGTTTACAGCAAAAAGGCAGTTCAGGGCAAGTATCAGCACGAACAATTGTTTCATATAAGAATTGTTTTGGAATGAGCAAAAGTAAAGGTAGGTGGGTTAATCATGAAATTATTTACTCACATTCTTTCCGTCTTAGCAATTTGGTCACTTTACAGGGGGCTTTTTGCCCAACACTTCCAGTTTTACACGAGTAAGGCCGCTTTTAACAAACCCGAGTTTATTCGCTGCGGCCCTGGTAAGATCAATAATCCGTTTATTTCGATGGTGTAAACGGTCATTTATTTTTACGATAACTGTTTTCCCGTTGCGGAGATTTGTTACCCTTACATATGTACCCAAAGGGAGTGAGTTATGGGCAGCCGTTAACTTTTGCTGGTTGAAAATTTCGCCATTGGCTGTTTTGCGGTCGTTAAATTTATTGGAGTAAAAACTGGCTACACCATATTGAATCTTTGCTTTAGCGTTGTCAGTTTTCTTTGTTGATGGAGTTGTGGTTTGGCCAAACAATGGTTGGAAAAGAAAAAGTACCGTGATAAAATAAACTGACAGGATTTTGGTCATTCATTTTTATTTGGTTGAGAAATAAGTTTCACGGGCTGCTTTGTCTTCATGATAGATGTCTTCGAAAAAAACAACCTTGCCATTTCTACCTGCTGCTGTAAAATAACGGAAATAAACCGGAAGTTTAGATTTTACCCTGATGACATGCTTTTCCTTACGCTCAAGCCACACTTTAATAGAGTCGCTTATAACCCGGTTGGTATCGAACTCATAGTTTGCACTATCGAGTGCTGAAATATAATAAGTCAATTTTTCCCACTCTTGCACTCTTACACAACCATGGCTTAATGCACGCTTTTCATTTTTAAATAAATACCGCTGATTGGTATCGTGTAAATAAACTGAATACTTATTAGGAAAATTAAATTTCAAAATACCCAATGCATTATCATCACCGCTTCCCTGCACAATACGATAAGGAATTCCTTTTTTATATTTTGTCCAATCAATTGTATAAGGATCTACTACTTCTCCTTCCCATGTCATTAATGAATAGCCTTTGCGTGCAAGGTAGCCGGGATTTTTTCGCATGGCCGGTACAATCTCTTTCATGATAATACTGTTAGGTATCGTCCATTGCGGATAGGTGACCATATCACTGATCTGGCTGGTAAGCAAAGGTGTTCTTGTATTGGGTTTACCAACTACTACTTTACTTTCCAGTTTAATTGAATCATTTTCCCACAGCTCCAGTTTATATGCAGGGAGGTTTACCCAAATATATCGTTTCGGCATTTCTTGTGGCAGTACTTTATACCTATCGAGATTAATAGCAATACGTTTGAATTTTTCTGCATCTGTATTATTGAGCGACCGCATCAATTGTACTCCATACTTTCCATCAACCGTAAGCTTTCGTTTTTGCTGCACCTGAAAAATAGCATCTTTTAAATCAGTGGAATCAATGTCGTTATCCTGCCAACTCAGCACTCCTTCTTCCCTGAGTCTTCTTACAAGTGTTTTAATAAATAACAATGAGTCTATATACGGATATGATACATAGGTATAAGACATTTTAAAATTAGCACTGTCAAGAAAGGGTTTGATCACCTTTCGCAATTCTACATATCCTTTGTGTTTTGGTTCCAATGCATGAAACACATCAGAAATATTTTTCCCATTAATAACTTCCTGCAAATTTTTATGATAAAAATTATCAGTTAAACTGGAATCAGGATTCATATACGTACTATCAACACCCAATCTCCCGACATGAAGATGTGAAGCTATTCTGAAGAAAGCATCAGTAAGCATCATATCAGCTTTGGACCAGAGTGTTGCATCCTGCCGGTCGCCTGTTGATGCAGTGTCTGCAGCAAATCGCTGAACAATGGAATGTAATGGTTGCTCATGATAATCATCAGGGAACAGCCCATATTCTTTGGCAGCATCAATAAACTGTAATAACGAATCGGTAATGGATAGCCAGTTTTCTTTGCTGCTCCAGATGCGCTTATAATTGTTTTCTTTATAATAATCATTTACTACTGTTACAAGAGTTAAGTCTGTAGTATCATCCAGCTTTCCTTTCCTGGAAATAGTGCGATCTAAGAGTTGTTGAATGTTTTTGGTTACACGTTCATCCATTTGCTCCGGTTCGGTAACAATATCCTTCTGCTCTTCTTCTTCATTATTACATGCCAGTAATAAACAAACTGAAAGAAGAAGACTGAAAATTAATTGAAGAGATAGATTTCTTTGATTCCTCATGCATTGATTATATTTATCACACCATCACTAAAGTTTAACAGCAAAGGATGTTTTTCAGATACTTAAAATACCGAATCGGTTGCATATAGCAAGTGAGCCTGGCTTTTTTTTCTGCCACCTCATTATCCATCGCACAAAACTGAAAAACCTTACTGATTAATTGCAACAACATCAACCACAGCTTCTGTATTAATCGTTCCGTACACATGTGGAAATGTATCTTCAGTTGAAGGGCTCCATTCAAATACAAAACGACTGCTGAGTTTATCTGTATCAATTACGAGTTTCACTATATCTTTTATGCCCGCAAAATAACGTTCCAATACAGCCGCTACCTGGTGCTCCTGTGAGCAATGAATAAAACCTTCGACTTTTAAAGAAGGAGATTCATAAAAACCTTTTTCTTTTGCTGCGTTCCATTCAGCAGCTGTTGTAACATGATAAATAATGGGCATCGTTAACGTTTAATTTCGTTGAGTTCAATTAAATAACCATCAGGATCGGTAAGATAGATTTGCACAGCACCGTCAAAACGAACCTGTTTGTGAAAGTTTATTTTATGCTGTGTAAGATATGTTTCAGCAGCAGTAATGGATTGCACAAATAAAGCGAAGTGACTTCCATTGCGATCATTCTTTACATCAAAATCTCTTCCTGCCAGTAAATGGATCTGCTGATCTGTACCCAACTTAAACCAGGAACGAATAGCCTTAAGTGAGTCGGGAACTGCAACAGGCGTTAATCCCAGCACTTCTTTATAAAACTTTGTACTGGCTGCAATATCTTTTACGTGTAAAGCAACATGATTGTGTTTAACCACTTCAATCTTTACATCTGTTTGTGAAAAGGATTGAACAGTGAAATTTAAGGCAAGGAATATAATCGTTAATCTCAAAAACATAAATTGCTCATTAGGTTTAGCTTGTTCAAACAGTTTGAACCAAGTTATGATTTTCTTTACTCCCCTTGAAGGGTTGGGGGCACAATTCGCTTTATCTGTTGCTCCTGCATCATTAAATCAACCAATACCAAAGCAGTGGCAGCTTCAACAATTACAGGTGCCCTTAACGCAACACAAAGATCATGACGGCCTTTGATGGAGAATTTTTCCATTTGCTCCGTATCCCAGTTTAAACTTATTTGTTCTTTGGGAGTAGATGAAGTTGGTTTAATAGCAATACGAAAAACGAGTTCATTTCCATTGGTGATGCCACCTACTACGCCACCTGCATGATTGGTTCTTGTTTTGCCACTCATCTCTTCAATAGCATCGTTGTGTTCACTGCCAAACATTTTTGCTGCGGCAAAGCCGGTACCAAACTCTACCCCACGTACAGCAGGAATAGTAAACATCATTTGAGCAAGCAATGATTCAACCGAATCAAAATAAGGTTCACCTAAACCAATCGGTAATCCATTTACTTTACATTGAATTAAACCACCAACAGAATCTTTGGCATCAATGCCTTTCTGCAAACCTTTTTCTACATCTTTTTCGCCACCTATCTCAATTACCTCGGCATGAATGGTAACCTCTCCCTCCAACTCCCTCTCCGTAAGAGAGGGAGAGCCAGCCTCCGTTAATTGATCGGCACTTTTGATTTCGGAAAGCTTTGCTCTTATTTCATCTACAACCTTGCTAGTATAATTTAACACCTGTTCATTCGCAAATCGCAATAGTTGATAATTATACTCACCCAGCCATTTTGTTCTAGCTTTATCATATAGATGTTGTTCTTCATCAGAATGATAGCCGCCATCAATTTCAACAATTAGTTTGGTTTCTAAGCAAACAAAATCAGGAATAAATCCTGCAATTGGATGTTGCCTTCTGAATTTGAAACCATCTACATTTCGGTTTCTTAATTGCTGCCACAAAGCAATTTCAGCATCAGTTGGATTCTTTCTGCCTGCTTTTGCAAAATCTTTCAGCAAATGATAGTTACCTGTTGTATCTGTGATGTAACCAAAATCATCGGAGGGCATCGTTCCCCTCTCCTTTGGAGAGGGGTTAGGGGTGAGGTGCTGCATCAACTTTTTTGCAATAGCACCTGCAGCAACTAAACCTGCTGTCAATCTCGCACTGAAATGTCCTCCACCACGATAATCTTCATAGCCGCCAAATTTTTGATGCGCTACCCAATCAGCATGACCGGGACGTGGAATACTTCGTTGCTTATTATAGTCTTCGCTTCTTGTATTCTTATTTTCAAACAGGATGGTAATCGGAAATCCTGTAGTCTTACCATTAAAAATTCCGCTTTTAAAAATGGGATAATCCGCTTCCTGCCTTGGCGTTGTTCCTTTTTGCTTGCCACCCTTTCTGCGTTCAAGGTCCGGTAAGAGATCATCTTCTGTTAATGCTAAACCAGCAGGACAACCATCAATGGTAATGCCTACACATTCACCGTGCGATTCGCCAAAGATGGATACCCGAAATAATTTGCCGAATGAATTCAATGTTGTTGGTTTTATTATAAAGATACGTTTGCACCTAATACTTTCAAGTGCTCATAAAAATCAGGATACGACTTATTCACTGCTTCTGCTTTTCCAATCTTCACAGGTCCATTTGCTTTTAAAGCAGCCACGGCACAGGCCATGGCAATACGATGATCATGACGGGAATGAACCGTTGCTGATTTTATTCCACTACCTCCATGAATGATCATGAGATCATCTTGCAGATCAATCTGCACACCCAGTTTTTCAAACTCTTCCTGCAAAGTAATAGCACGGTTGCTTTCTTTATGCACCAATCGCATTGTTCCTTCAATTACTGATTTGCCATTACAATTAGCAGCAAGTGCTACCAATGGTGGAAACAGATCAGGGCATTCTGTTGCATTAAAATGAAAAGGTTTCAGATGTGCAGGTCCTATTTCAATCTGTTCCGGTTGAACAGAAAGAATACAGCCGCAATCCATGAGTGCTTGTAGCACAGCTTTGTCTGCCTGCGTGGAAAATACATCCAACCCTTTTACTACAATATTTCCTGCAATAGCTCCTGCAACAAGTAAAAATGCAGCACCACTCCAGTCGCCTTCAACAGTGTAATGGTGAGTGGTGAGTGGTGATTCGTGCGTGTCAGGAGGAAAATAAAATTCTTCATAATTTCTATTCTCCGGTATTTTCAAACCGAATTGTTTCATCACATTCAAAGTGAGATCAATATAAGGTCGGCTTTTGAGGTTATTTACTTTAATGGAAACATCTCTTGCATCACTTGCTGAATATGCCAGCAACAATCCCGTTAAGAACTGTGAACTGAGTGACCCATCAATTTCAATATTTTTTGGAACGATCGGACCCTGGATGATCAATGGAAGTTTACCAAGATTACTTTTCACTTTTATATGCAACTGAGGTAATATCTCATCAAAGAAATCCATGGGTCTCGTTATCAAACTTCCAGTTCCGTTGATCGTTATTGCATGAATACTTAAAGCAACCAACGGTGTAAACATGCGGATACTAAGTCCTGATTCACCACAATTAATTTCACTTCCAACAGGATTCACCCCATTGCTGCTAATTGTTAATTCATTTCCATTCGTTTCAAGTACAGCGCCCAACTTCTGAATAATATCCAATGCAGCTTTATCATCATTACTGTGTCCGGGATTTCTAATGATGCTTTTTCCCTTTGCCAGCAATGCAGCGGCACAAGATCTTTGCATGGAGCTTTTGGAAGCATTGGTTTGAATACTTCCTGATAATGTTGATGGTTGAATAATTACTTTCAATGTTATAAACTTGTAATGATCTTCTTTAAATGTGTCATTGGAATATTCTTCACTACCCCCCTGCCAATTTTTTTCAGCAGCACATAACTCATTTCCTTTTTCACTTTCTTTTTATCCTTCTGTAAAATTTCAAATGCTTTTACTTTATCAAACTCAGCATATGTAGGTAATCCATACTTACTTAACAAAGCTGTTACTTTTTCTGTTTGCCTGAACCCTGTGAGCTGTTCTGAAATGTGACAAGCATAGGTCATACCAATAGAAATGGCCTGCCCATGCGATAACTCATACATATGCTCAATGGCATGCCCCAAGGTATGACCAAAATTCAGCAACTTACGATCACCATTTTCAAACTCATCGTTCTGCACCACTTTTGTTTTGATGAGAGCATTGCGTTTGATGAGTGCCGCCATCAGGCTTTTCTTTTTCATGTAATCAGCCAGTGTATGTGCTTCCAGTTCTTTGAACATGGCTGCATCTTTAATACTGGCATGTTTAATGATTTCAGCAAAGCCATTTTCCCATTCACTCTGCGGTAAGGTGCTGAGCAACGACAGATCATGCAATAAAAAGGATGGCTGACGGATAATGCCCACCATATTTTTATACACACCCACATCAATGCCGTTCTTACCACCAATACTTGCATCAACCAAAGCCAATACTGTTGTAGGTACAAAACCAAATTTAATACCACGCATGTACACCGATGCTGCATAACCTGTAAGATCAGTAATTACACCGCCGCCAATACCAACAAGAGTTGATGTACGATCGGCTCCCAGTTCAATCAGTTGTTCAACAATTGTATCAACTGTTGGCTGAATTTTATATTCCTCACCGGCCTTTAATACAATCGTATTCCAGTTCTTCAGCTTCTTGCCATGCGCATTGAAAATGTTTTCATCGGTGATGATCACCGCATGCGTTTTATCAATGATCTTACCCAACTGTGAAAGCTGTCCTTCAAAGTAGTAATCAACTGAAGCTGTAGAAAATTTATATGTACGTTTCATATTACCTCACCCTCGTTCCCTCTCACCTCATCCGCCTTCGGCACCTTCTCCAAAAGGAGAAGGGAAAAAGGAAATGGAATTAGTTTAAGGAGGCCGGGCATTTGCATTTATTTGTTACAGTTGTAATTCAGCATTTCATCAAAATCAAATAGCTGAACATAACTTTAAAGTTGACTTGTAAGAGCTAAAGCTATTGAAGCCCCAATGTTCCGCTACTTCTCCTTTGGAGAAGGAGTTGGAGAATGAGGTTTCACGAATCCAACACTTTCTTCTGATGATTGATGCTTTCCATATGCACCGCATCAAAATATTTGGTGATGAATTCTTTACTCAATCCTTTACGTTCACCTTCTTTAAAAGCTCGCTCCAGAATTTCGTTCCAGCGATTGGTTTGTAAGATAGTGATGTTGTTTTCTTTTTTATACTGTCCTATACTTTCTGCAATCTTCATCCTTTGACCAATGATTTGCATCAGTTCATCATCGAGCTGGTTAATTTGCTGACGCAATTTTTCCAATGCAGCATGATACTCTGCTGACGCTACATCTTCTTTACGCCAGATGATACTGCTCAGCATCTCTCCCAAACGCTCAGGTGTTACCTGTTGCTTTGCATCGCTCCATGCATTATCCGGATCAATATGGCTTTCAATCATCAAACCATCAAAGTCAAGATCAATTGCTTTTTGTGCAGTTTCTAATAAAATATCTTTGCGCCCGCAAATATGTGATGGGTCATTAATAAAGATCATCTCAGGGTTACGGCGTTTCATTTCAATAGCCAAATGCCACATGGGTGCATTGCGGTATTCTGTATTACCATAAGAAGAAAATCCACGATGGATCAACCCGATTTGTTTTATACCTGCACGTGCAACACGTTCTGCTGCTCCGCTCCACAATTCAAGATCAGGATTGATTGGGTTTTTGATCAACACCGGAATATCAACACCACGCAATGCATCTGCTACTTCCTGCACACTGAATGGATTCACGGTTGTACGTGCTCCAATCCATAATACATCTACTTCAAAGTTTAATGCATCTTCTACCTGCTTGCCTGTAGCAACTTCAACCGTTGTAGGTAAACCGGTGAGTGCTTTTGCTTTTTGTAACCAGGGCAATCCTTTGGCACCAATGCCTTCAAACATACCTGGTTTGGTGCGTGGTTTCCAAATACCTGCACGCAGCATGTTCACTTTTTCGGTTGCTGCTAACCGTTGTGCAGTAGCTATTAATTGCTCTTCTGTTTCTGCACTGCAGGGACCACTGATAATGAGTGGGCGTTTTCCCCATGCTTCCTGCACTTTTTCTTTCATGTTTGCTTCAATTGTTTGCATTGTTATTGGTTATAAAGTTAAGTTTTATGTTACCAACTGTTGTACTGCTATGTTTCTTTTGTTGCATCGCACACCCGTCCGAACGGTTCATCCGGGCGGGCTTGTACGTTTTTAATTCTATTCAGCAACCGACCCCCTTCAATCAACGTTTATGTTTAAGACTCTGCCACCCCCGTCCGAATGGTTCAGCCCCGCCTGAATGATCAACTCGGGCAGGCGGGCGGGCCTCATGGGAGAGGATAAACGTTCTGGTTTTTTTAAAAGAACTTCATTTGCCTTACTGATGCATGCTGTTTTATTGATGATATAAAAAACAACAGTCACTAATGATTCAATTGCCGGGTGTATCCCCTCCCTGGAGGGGTTGGGGGTGGGTTATTGTCATTTCCTTTCTTTTGGAAATTTCAAAGCTTCCCGTTTTCGTTTTACAAATTCGCTCACCCCATTCCTTTGTTCAAATTCAAAAATCCAATTTTCAATTGTTCTTAATACATTATTCATATCATGAACAACATCCAGTGCATTAAACCGAAGAAATGAAACTCCATAAATTTCAATTTCTTTCTGGCGTATTTCATCTTTTACAACAACCTTTTCATCATCATGTGTTATTCCATCCACTTCAATTGCAAGCATTAAGTCTTTACAATAAAAATCGATGATGTAATTCAACATAGGTTTTTGTCGGTCGAAATCATAACCCATCATATTTCCGTTTCTTAATTCCATCCATAACTTCACTTCAGAGTAAGTCATGTTTTGACGAAGTCGTTTAGCAAACTCCAAAGCTTGTTGTGTATATGGAATTATTATTCGTTTCATTTCAACCTTTTTGACCCACCCCTTTCAATCATTGCTTATGTGATATACCCTGCCACCCCTCCAAGGAGGGGATAAACAGTTTGCTATTTCACCAATATCTTCCAATCATCTTTTTTCATTTCAAACTTTATCTCTCCTTTTCCATAAACACCCACTTCAATCCATCCCTGCTTTCGGTAAAACGTTTCAGCTCTTGTACCCGGACTTGTACTCAACCACACTGTTTCATCAGTTTGCGAAAAGTACCAGCTGAGCATGAGCATGTGCAGCTCTTTACCAATTCCTTTTGCCTCGCATGTTGGATCAACAAACAAAGCCCAGATATTATGATCAACTAAATCAGCAATGGCAAAACCAACCACAACATTATCTATTACACAAACCCAGCCTTTGCCTCTTCTTGTGATATAATCTTCCACATCTTTATCAGGAACCAACGCAGAGTTACTTAATACATTTTCTTTTACAGCATTACGTACAACCTGTATCTGCTCAATATCCTGTATGGTTGCTTCACGATAAATCATTTCGGTATGCGGTGGGTCACCCGCCTTTCTTCAAGGGTGGCTCACCGGCTTTTTTATTTAATGATGCGTC
>Ga0163144_10010448_pt1 | contig 19785 bp, 15 predicted proteins | sample OliLak19BULKMAT1_FD_123175 | JGI IMG/M metagenome (GOLD analysis project Ga0163144, IMG submission 123175) | Freshwater microbial mat bacterial communities from Lake Vanda, McMurdo Dry Valleys, Antarctica - Oligotrophic Lake LV.19.BULKMAT1 | ecosystem: Environmental > Aquatic > Freshwater >... | reverse complement strand
ATCGTTGCAGCGGCCATCCCGCTCTCGATGCTCTTCGCGATGTCCGGCATGGTGGCGCTGAACATCCCTGGCAACTTGATGAGCCTGGGCGCGATTGACTTCGGCCTCATCATTGATGGTGCCGTGGTGATGGTGGAAAACATCCTGCGTCACCTCGGCGAGAAACAACACAAGCTGGGCCGTCCGCTCACGGTTGAAGAGCGTGCCCGCGCCGTGCTGGTGTCGGCGAAGGAAGTCGCGCGCCCGATGTTCTTCGGCGTGGTCATCATCACCGTCGTCTATATTCCCGTGCTCGCGCTGCAAGGCATCGAGGGTAAGATGTTCAAGCCGATGGCGCTCGTCGTCATGCTCGCGCTTGGCGGCGCGCTCGCGCTGGCGGTGACGTTGATGCCGGTGCTGTGCTCCTTCGCGCTTGGAGGCAAGATCAGCGAGAAAGACAACTGGCTCGTGACCGCGACCAAGCGCGCCTACACGCCGCTGCTGCACTTCGGCCTGCGCTTCAAGTGGCTGGTGGTGCTGCCGCTCGTCGCGCTCTTCGCGTGGTCGGTCGTCCTGCTCACGAGGATGGGCCAGGAGTTCATCCCCAAGCTCGACGAGGGCGACGGCATCCTCCAGCTCGTCAAGACGCAGAGCGCGGGCTTGCAGTCCTCGATTGCAATGCAAAAGCAGTCCGAGCGAGTCCTCATCGCCGACTTCCCGGAAATCAAAATCATCTTCTCCCGCATGGGCGCGGCGGAAATCGCCACCGACCCGATGGACCCCGGCGACGCCGACACCTACATCATGCTTCAGCCGCGCGAGACGTGGCGCAAGGTGGACGGGAAGCTCATCACCAAGGACGCGCTCTTTGAGCTCATGCAGCAGAGCCTCGCGCGCAAAGTCCCTGGCCAGGCCGCGCTCATCAATCAGCCGATTCAAATGCGCTTCGATGAAATCATGGCCGGCGCGCGGGCGGAACTGTCGTTGAAAATCTTCGGCGACGACTACGCCACGCTGGAGAGGCTGGCCGATGAAGCGCGCGAGATGTTGCGCCAGGTTCCCGGCGCGGGCGACGTGGAGTTCGACAAGATCGGACGCACGCCGCAGTTGGAGATCACGCCCGACCGCGCCGCGCTCCGCCGCCACAATCTCCACGCCGACGATGTGAATCGCGTCGTCGAGACCGCGCTGGCCGGCGTTGAAGTGGGATTCCTCCAGGACGGCAACCGGCGCTTTCCCATCGTCGTGCGGCTGGCGGAGGAACGACGCGGCAACGTGGAAGCGATCCGCCAATTGCCCGTGGGCACGGACGGCGGCGGGATGGTCACGCTCGGACGCATCGCCAGCATCTCCAACATCACACAGGTCGGCACCATCACGCGCGAGAACGCCCAGCGGCGCGTGGCCATTCTCATCAACGTGCGCGGGCGCGACACGGCGGGCTATGTCGAGGAGGCGACGAAGAAGCTGCACGCGCAGTTGAAACTGCCGGAGGGTTATTACTTCGAGTTCGGCGGACAGTTCCGCAACTTGATTGAGGCGAAGAAGCGGCTGGCCATCGTGGTGCCGCTGGCGCTGGCGCTCATCTTCGTGCTGATTTACCTGAGCTTCGGCAGCCTTCGGCAGGCGGCGCTTATCTTTGTCTGCGTGCCGCTGGCGGTGACGGGCGGCATCTTCGCTCTCGTTCTGCGCGGGATGCCTTTCACCATCAGCGCCGCTGTCGGCTTCATCGCGCTCTCGGGCATCGCCGTGCTGAATGGCATCATGCTCATCAGCTTCATCAACCAACTGCGCGCCGAAGGCAAGAGCCTGCGCGACGCCGTGGTGGAAGGCACCTTGACGCGGCTGCGTCCGAAGCTGATGACGGCGGCGGTGGCGGCGTTCGGCTTCGTGCCGATGGCGCTCTCGACCAGTGCGGGCGCGGAAGTGCAACGCCCGCTCGCCACCGTCGTCATCGGTGGCATCATCACCTCCACTTTCCTCACACTCGTGCTGCTGCCAGTGCTCTACGAATGGCTGGAAGGGAGAAGTTCGAGTTCCATCAAGAACACTCAACACCAGAACCAGTGAGTTGTTGACTCGTCATTTGTTTCACGTATGAATCCCAACCTGTGAGCCCGCTTCGTGCAATCCTGGCGCTGCTGCTGTCGGCCTTCTGGCTGCCGGCTTCGTCACACGCGCTGCTCGAACATGCCGGGCTGATTCACGAGCGTCATGCCCATCACGACGACCACGAGGCGGAATCGTCTGGCTCGCACGAGCATGATGCCGACAACCACGCTGCTGCGGACGGAAAGTATGCGCCGTCATCCACTCTCGTCAGAGTTCCCCTGCCTGATGCTGTCACGTCGCCATTGCTGTTATGCGGCCTTGGTTTGAATTGCACTTCCGGACACCACCTTGATCCGCAGCCGTCTGGACTCGCTCCACCGGGCACTGCGCCGCCACAGCTTTCCCATCGTTGGCAGTTTTCTTTCCGCACCGCACTTCCGGCGCGTGCTCCTTCGTTTGCATCATAACTGAGTCCTCTTTCTGAGGATTCCTTCCCTGTTCGCATGGCGTGCCCGCACGTCCTGTTTCCGTCTCCCTGATCCGTTGTGTCTGTTGAATGTCCGTTTTATGAAGCTAATTTTGTCCGTAAGAATCCTGTCTGTGTCCGGTTTGATGGTCGGGCTGGCTGGCTGCGTCACGAAGCCGTCAGCCGAAAGCGACTCGCGGTCGGAGTCGCCGACGCGAAGCGCCGCGCCTGATTCGCCTGCCAACGCCACAAACCTGCCAGAGCCAGGCGCACCGATGAAGGAGCCGACGGGCGCGCTGACGCTCCGCGATGCGCTGGCACTGGCATTGACGGAAAACCCGGAACTCGCGCCGTTCGCGTGGCAGGAGCGGGCCAACGAGGCACGCATCCTGCAGGCGGGGCTGCGGCACAATCCCGAGTTGGGTTTGCAGATGGAGGATGTTTTGGGCACGGGCAGTTTCCGTGGCGTTCGTGAGGCGCAAACCACGCTTCAACTCAGCCAGGTCATCGAACTCGGCGGCAAACGCGCGGCGCGAACGGAGGTGGCCTCGCAAGGGCGTGGCATTACCCAATCGGAATATGAGTTGAAGCGGGTGGAGGTGTTGGGGGATGTCACGCAACGATTCATTCTGGTGGTGGCGCATCAGCACGCGTTGGATCTGGCGCTGACCAACCAGCAGTTGGAGGAAGATGCGTTGCGCACGGTGCGGGAGCGGGTCACGGCGGGCAAAGGTTCGGCGCTGGAGGAGCGGAAGGCGCAAGTCGCATTGGCCCGGGGCGAGTTACTCGTCGAGGGAGCGCAGCACGAATTGAGCGCCGCCCGGAAGAAACTCGCCGCAAGCTGGCGAAATACCCAGCCGGTGTTTGAACGGGCGGAAGCGGATTTGTTAGGCCGCAAACCCGTTCCACCCTTCGAGGAATTCGCCGGTCGTATTTCCAGAAGCCCGGAAATCGCCCGCTGGGTTTCGGAGAAGAAACTTCGCGAGGCGGAAATCAAACTGGCCGATGCGCGGCGGATTCCGAATGTGACAGCATGGGGAGGAACTCGTCGTTTGGAAGGGCCGGGCGAGCAAACTTTTCTTTTGGGATTCTCCATGCCACTGCAACTTTTCGACCGTAATCAAGGCGGCGCGGCGGAAGCGCGGGCGTTGTTGGGGCGGACAGAGGCGGAGCAGAAAGCGGCGGAGGTGCGGCTTGGCATGGTGCTGCTGGGTCTTTACGAGGAGATGGCGCATGACGCTCACGTCATGGACGGATTGCAGAAGGAGATTTTACCCAAGGGCGAGGATGCGCTGGCGATTTCGAGGGAAGGCTTCGCGCAGGGAAGATTCTCCTATCTCGAAGTGCTTGACGCCCAGCGCACGCTCTTTGACATCAAACAGGAATACATCCGGGCGGCCACTACCTATCACCAATTCCTGGTGGAGATGGAGCGGTTGATCGGGCAGCCCATCGAGGGCGGCGAGCCGCAACGGTGAGCCACATGACATTCAAACTCTAAATCGAACTGAATTTTTCTTTAACCTATGAACAAACAACAAATTGCGGCAGTGATTCTCGTTCTGCTGGCGGGCACTGGCCTCACCTGGTTTGTGCTGCGGAATGCCAAACCCTCGGCCCACGCTTCCGGCGAGGGCGGTCATGGTGGTGAAGCCGCCGCCACCGAAGCCGCGAAAGGCCCGCACGGCGGACGCCTGTTGAGTGAGGGCGATTTCGGCACGGAGGTCACCATCTTCGAGCGCGGTGTGCCGCCGGAGTTTCGCGTGTTCTTCTACGAGACGGGCAAACCGATTAATCCGGCCGAAGTGAAGTTGACGATTGAACTGCATCGGTTCGGCGAGCGCGTGGACAAGATCGGCTTTGCCAAGCGCGAGGACTACCTGCTCGGTGACAAGGAAATCGTCGAACCGCATTCGTTCGACGTGAAGGTCATCGCCGAATACAAAGGCAAGACCAGCCGGTGGGAATACGATTCCTACGAGGGCCGCACGACCATGACGCCGGACGCGGTGAAGAATTCTGGCATTATCATCGAAACCGCTGGCCCGGCAAAAATCAAAACGATCATCAAGGTCAATGGGCGCGTCCTGCCCAATGAAGACCGCATGGCGCACGTCATTCCCCGTTATCCCGGCATCGTGAAAAAAATTCACAAGCGACTCGGTGACGCCGTGGCCAAGGACGAAGTCGTCGCCGTCGTCGAGAGCAACGAAAGCTTGCAGTCCTACGAGGTTAAATCGTCCATCGCCGGCACGGTCATCAAGAAGAACGTGACGCAGGGCGAATTCGTGAAAGAGGGCGAGGCCATTTACACCGTGGCCGACCTCGGCACGGTGTGGGTGGATTTGAATGTTCATCGCAAGGACTTCGACCGGCTCAAGGTGGGAGAGGCCGTGACTATCTTCGCGGGCGAAGGCATGACCAATGCGACCGGCACGGTGAGTTACATCTCGCCCTTCGGCGCGGAGGATACCCAAACAATGCTGGCGCGGGTCGAGTTGCCAAATCCGAAGGGGGATTGGCGTCCGGGCCTGTTCGTGACCGGCAAAATCGTCGTGGAGGAAGCCAAAGTGCCGGTGGCTGTGAAAGCCAGCGCGCTCCAGACCTTCCGCGATTGGGACGTCGTGTTCCTGAACGATGGCAGCATGTTTGAAATCGCCATTCTGGAACTGGGGCGGCGCGACGGCGAATGGGCGGAAGTCCTCTCGGGACTGAACGCCGGCCAGAAATATGCCGCCGAGAACAGTTTCATCATCAAAGCCGACATCCTGAAGTTGGGCGCGAGTCATGACCATTGAGCGAAAGGAACGCGTCATGACTTACACCTTGCTCAAGTTCGCCATTTCGGCGGCGCTGATTGTCGGCGTGTCGGAAATTGCCAGGCGGAGTTCGTTCCTCGGCGGGTTGCTCGGTTCGTTGCCGTTGGTGTCGTTACTGGCGATGATCTGGCTCTACCGCGACACGGGCGACGCCCAAAAAGTCGCGGCACTCTCGACCAGCATCTTCTGGCTCGTGCTGCCGTCATTGACCATGTTCCTCGCGCTGTCGGTGCTTTTGAAGCGCGGCATGAATTTTTATCCGGCGTTGAGCATTGCCGTCGTCACCATGCTCGCCTGTTACGGCGTGATGCTCTTCGCACTCGGTAAATTCGGCATCAAACTCTGATCTTGCTCAAAGGCTTCTTATGCTCGAACGAATCATCCATTTTTCCATCCGCCAGCGTTGGCTCATCCTGATCGCCACAGCCGCCATCGCGGTGTTGGGGATTTACAATTATCAGCGCCTCACGATTGACGCCGTGCCGGACATCACCAATGTCCAGGTGCAGATCAACACGGAAGCGCCCGGCTACTCGCCGCTGGAAGCCGAGCAGCGCATCACCTTTCCCGTCGAGACGGCGATGGGCGGCTTGCCACACCTCGAATACACCCGCTCCGTCTCGCGCTACGGACTGTCGCAAGTGACCGTCGTCTTCAAGGACGGCACGGACATCTACTTCGCGCGTCAGCTCGTCAACGAACGCATTCAGGAGGTGAAAAGCAAATTGCCGCCGGGTATCGAGCCGTCGCCCGGCCCAATCACGACAGGGCTTGGTGAAATCTACATGTTCAACGTCGAAGCCGAGGCGGGCGCGCGCAACGCCGACGGCAGCGAGATCACGCCCATCGACCTGCGCACGGTGCAGGACTGGATCATCAAGCCGCAGTTGCGCAATGTGCCCGGCGTCATTGATGTCAACTCCATCGGCGGCTTCGTGAAGCAATATCACGTCACGCCGCATCCCGACAAACTGCGTGCCCTCGGCTTCACCTTCCGCGACCTGATGACGGCGCTGGCCGACAACAACGCCAACATCGGCGCGGGTTACATCGAGCGGAACGGCGAGCAGTATCTCATCCGCAGCCCCGGCCAGGTCGCGGGGATTGAGGATATCAACAACATCGTCGTGGGCAACCGCGACGGAGTGCCGCTGCACATCCACGACGTGGCCGACGTCTTCCTCGGTAAGGAACTGCGCAATGGCGCAGCCACGAAGAACGGAACGGAAGTCGTGCTCGGCACGGTCTTCATGCTCATCGGCGAGAACAGCCGCACTGTCTCCGTGCGGGTTCACGAAAGGATGGCGGAGATCAACAAGTCGCTGCCGGAAGGCATCGTCGCCAAGACCGTCTATAACCGCACTGACCTGGTCAACGACGCCATCCAAACGGTGAAAAAAAACCTCTTTGAAGGCGCGGTACTTGTCGTGGTGATTCTGTTCCTCCTGCTGGGCAACATCCGCGCCGCGCTCATCACCGCGCTCGTGATTCCGCTCTCCATGCTCTTCACGATCACCGGCATGGTCGGCTCAAAAATCAGCGGCAACCTGATGAGCCTCGGCGCGCTGGACTTCGGCCTCATCGTGGATGGCGCGGTCATCATCGTGGAGAACTGCATCCGCCGCCTGGGCGAGGAACAGCACAAATTAAAACGCCTGCTCACGCGCCCGGAGCGTTTCGAGGTCGTGCGCGACGCCACCAAGGAAGTCGTTCGCCCGAGCTTCTTCGGAGTCTTCATCATCATGGTGGTCTATCTGCCCATCCTCAGTTTGAGCGGCGTCGAGGGCAAAATGTTTCACCCGATGGCCTACACCGTTATCATGGCGCTGGCGGGCGCGATGGTCTTCGCGGCGACTTTCATTCCTGCCGCCATTGCCCTGTGCCTCACGGGGAAAATCTCGGAAAAGGAAAACATCCTGATGCGCGCGGCGAAAGCGGTGTATGTGCCCGTGCTGAAATTCGGCCTGCACTTTCGCGCGGCGGCGGCGCTTGCGGCGGTCGTGTTGGTGGTCATCAGCGGCATCGTCGCCTCCCGGATGGGCACGGAGTTTATTCCGAGTCTGGATGAAGGCGACGTGGCCATGCATGCCCTGCGCATTCCCGGCACGAGCCTGACTCAGGCCATCGAAATGCAGCACGCTCTGGAACGCCGGCTCGAACAATTCCCGGAAGTGAAGGTCGTCTTCGCTAAAATGGGCACGGCGGAAATCGCGACTGACCCGATGCCGCCGAGCGTGGCGGACGGGTTCATCATCATGAAACCGCGCAAGGAATGGCCCGACCCGAAAAAGTCCAAGGCGCAACTCGTCGCGGAATTGGAGAAAGCAGTGAAGGAAATCCCCGGCAACAATTACGAGTTCACCCAGCCGATTCAGATGCGGTTCAATGAACTCATCGCCGGCGTGCGCAGCGATGTGGCGGTGAAACTGTTCGGCGAGGACATGGAAGTGTTGCAGCAGTTTGGCAAACAGATCGAGAAGGAGATGAAGACCATTCCCGGTGCGTCCGACGTGAAGCTGGAGCAGACCACCGGCCTCCCGTTGATGAGCATCGTTCCCAAACGCGAAGCCCTCGCGCGCTACGGCTTGAGCATTGCCGCACTACAGGAAGTCATTGAGATCGCCCTCGGCGGCAAGGCTGCGGGCGAAGTGTTTGAAGGCGACAAGCGTTTTGAAATCATCCTGCGCCTGCCGGAAAACCTTCGCACGGACATCGAGGCGCTGGAGCACTTGCCCGTGCCTTTGCCCAAGCGCGAAGGAAACGGAAATGGTGCGGCGAGCCTGAATCGCATTTCCACGCGGGCGAGTGGCCTCCATGCTTCGCAGGCCTTCATTCCGTTGGGCGAGGTGGCGGAGATTTCCATCGCTCCCGGCCCGAACATGATCAACCGCGAAAATGGCAAACGCCGCATCGTCATCACGGCCAACGTCCGGGGACGCGACCTCGGCTCGTTCGTCGCGGAAGCGCAGGACGTGGTGGACGCCAATATCAAAGTCCCGGCTGGCTACTGGCTCGCATGGGGCGGCCAGTTCGAGCAGTTAATTTCCGCCACCAAGCGGCTGCAAATCGTTGTCCCCATCTCGCTGCTGCTAATCTTCGCGCTGCTGTTCATGACGTTCGGAACGGTCAAAGACACGCTGCTCGTTTTCTCGGGCGTGCCGCTGGCACTGACCGGCGGCGTGGCCGCGTTGTGGCTGCGCGAGATTCCGTTGTCCATTTCCGCAGGGGTCGGCTTCATCGCCCTGAGCGGCGTGGCTGTGCTCAACGGCATGGTGATGATTTCGTTCATCAACAAGCTCCGGTCGGAAGGCAAACCGCTCGACGACGCCATCACCGAAGGTTCGCTCACGCGCTTGCGCCCCGTCTTGATGACAGCGCTCGTCGCCTCGCTCGGCTTTGTCCCGATGGCGCTTGCAACCGGCACAGGCGCGGAAGTGCAACGCCCACTGGCTACGGTCGTCATCGGCGGAATTCTTTCGTCCACGGCGCTGACGCTGCTGGTGCTGCCGGGCCTTTATCGGATGTTCCATCGGAAGGATGACGAAAAAGAAGCCGTCCTTTCGACATCAACCATTGCCCCTGCACCGAATTCCCATGCGTAAGCGAAACCACGACCGCCAAAACAGAGCGCCCATGAAATACGTTGGACTCATCCTCGCCTACTTTCTTCTCACGATGGCCGCCTCCGCGCACGGGATCTCCGACGCGGACAAGCAAGGCATCCTCGAAGGCGGCAACCTTGAATACCTCAAGCTCGGCGCGACCCACATGCTGACGGGCTACGATCATCTGCTGTTCCTCTTCGGCGTGATGTTCTTTCTGACGCGGCTCCGGGAAGTGGTGAAGTTCATCACGGCCTTCACCGTCGGTCATTGCCTGACGCTGGTTTTCGCCACGCTGCTGCACATCCAGGCCGACTATTACCTCGTGGACGCCGTGATCGCCCTGACCGTCTGTTACAAGGCGTTCGACAATCTCGACGGCTTCCGGAAATACATCGGGGTGCAACCGCCGAACCTGCTCGCGGCGGTGTTCGTGTTCGGATTGATTCACGGCTTCGGACTTTCCACCCGCCTGCAAACGCTGCCGCTCGGCCAGGAAGGTCTCGTGCTGCGCATCCTCTCGTTCAATCTCGGCGTGGAACTGGGCCAGATCGCGGCGCTCGCCGGCATGGGGATCCTCCTGTCGGGCTGGCGCAAGACCGCCTCGTTCACGAAGTTCAGCAAGGTGGCGAATGCCACGCTGATGTTCGCCGGACTGCTCCTGCTCCTGATGCAGTTGCACGGCTACCAGCACACGCGGTTTCCGGAGGAGTTTCCGCTGAACAAGGACGAGCATTTCGAGCTGCACCGGAAAATGGAGGGCAGCCGCGATCCGGGAACGGAATTGGACACCAACACGACCACGGAACTTTCATCACCACTCAACTCACCTCGATAAACTACCGAACAACCAACCACTATGAAGAACACCATGCTCATCACCCTGTGCCTTCTGGGCTGCCTCGCCACCGCCACGCCCATCCTCGCCCAGGAAAAGAAGCCGGCTCCGGCAACCGAAGGCGGCGGCCACAGTCACTTCACCAAAATCCCCGCAACGGTGCCGGAGATTTGGAAGAAAATTCACCAGCAGCAGGCCGAGTTGATCAAGACCGTCGCGGCGAAAGATTTGGGCGAAGCCCACGATCACGCCTTCGCCATCCGCGACCTTGTGAAAGCATTGCCCGACAAAGTTTCTACCGAGCACAAAGCCAACGCCGAAGCCGGCGCGAAAGAAATCAGGAAGCTGGCCGCCGACATCGACAAGTCCGGCGCGGCGCGCGCGCAGAAGGCGACCGAAGCGGGCGTGAAGAAAATGGGCGAAGCCATCGTGGCACTCCAAGCCAAACTCCAGCCAGCCGAGGTCAAGAAGTAGGCCCAGCGAACCAGGCATTAAATGAAAACCTCATTGAGTCTATTCGCGATTGTCGGCGCGCTTTGCGCCGGGTTACTCGCCACATCCGCAGCAGGCAAAGTCGTGGGCGGCCCCAATGGAGGACGCCTTTTGGAAAAGACCCAACCACGCGCTGAGTTCTTCATGGAGAAGGACCGCACCGTGACCATCACCTTCTACGATGCGGCGTTGAAGCCGGTTGCTGCCACCTCGCAAACGGTGACCGTCATCGCCGACGGCAAGACGAAGCTGGAGTTCGAGAAGAAAGGCGACGTGCTCGTGAGCAAGACGAAGCTTCCGGAAGGCGACGGCTACAACGTTGTGGTGCAACTCAAGCAGACGGTCGAAGCGAAGCCGCAGAATTTCCGCTTCAAGCTGGAACTGCACAACTGCGGCGGGTGCAATCGGGCCGAGTATGCCTGCACCTGCGACCATTAGAGGCAGGAGGGCTGGCTAACTTGTGGGCGTGATCTCCTCGTCGTTGATCATGAAGAGCAGGTCGCGTTGAAAAATGGCGACGGCCAGATCGCCTTTGATTAAGGCGCTTTTCACTTCGCGGGATACTGGCTCGACGGCGTCGAGGTGCAGGACGATTTGATTGGGGCGAACTTCGACCTGCACGCCTTGCACGAGCTGGACATGGCTGCGGTCGAGCGCATCGGCCAACCGCAGCAGCGCGGACAACTGCTGCACGATGCGGCGGTCCCAGTCGCTCAGCGCACGAAACTCCGGGTGATCGAGTTCGGGCATGGACTTGCGATGATAGCGCGCGACCTGCGCGATGATTTCCACCTCCAGTTGCCCGAAGCTCTTCCAAGGCCGCTCGCGAATGAGCCGGGCGGATTCCTTGTGATGACCGGTGCCGAGGTGATCGAACTGGTGGCCGATGTCGTGCAAATGTCCGGCGGCTTCCAGCATCAGGCGCTCGCGTTCGCCGAGGCCGTGCAGCGGTGCCAGGCCGTCGAAGAGTTGCAACGCCAGTCGACTGACGTGTTGCACGTGAAGCGGGCGGTTCTCCATTTCGTGCATGAGCGCCAGGATTTCTTCGCGCGTGGTGAGGGTCGTGTCCGACATGGCTTCTCCCTATGCGGTGTGAACGCCTCCGTTCTGCGCCGGCAACGGCAGTTGGATGAACTCAATCTCCCGCTGGAAAACGCTGCGCGCCAGATCCGACTTTTTCTCCGCCGCCGCCATCTCTTGTGAAGCCGAGCGTTCCGTCCCCAACCGCATGATGATGCGGCCGGGCTGAAGTTCCACCGCGAGTTCCTTGACCAGTTGCTGGTGGCTGCGATCCAGTCCGTCGGCGATGCGCAGCAGCGCGGCCAGTTGCTGCACGCGCAGGCGTTCGGCAGGGGAGAGGGCGGCGAACTCCTCGTGCTCCAGCGTGGGCATGCTCTTGCGATGGTAGCGCGCAACCTGCGCGAGGATGGTCACGCTTTCGGCGTTGAAGATTGTCCAGGAATGTTCACGAATCAACCGCGCCGACTCGCGATGGTGGCCCTTGCCGTCGTGGGCCACGCTCCAGCCGATGTCGTGCAAGAGTCCGGCGGCTTCGAGGATCAACCGGTCGTGATCGCCGAGGTGGTGAAGTTCTTCCAGGGCATCGAAGAGTTGCACGGCCAGTCGCGAGACCTGCTGGACGTGATGCGGCTCCTCTTCGAGAGTTTGCATGAGTGCCATGACCTCGGCACGGGCGGCGTCCACATTCATGGCTGGTCGAGGAGCGCGCCGAAGCGCAGGCCGCGCGTGCTGACGGTGAGTTCGGGGAATTGGAAGTGTTCCATCACGGCTTCGTAAATGGCGATGCCCATAAGTATTACATCGGCACGATTAGCCGGCAGTCCGGGCAGTTTCTTGCGTTCGGCCAGCGGCAGGCTCCACAGATGCACCATGTATTCCAGTATGCGCTGGTGCGAGAGGCGGGTGCCGTCAATCTGGTCGCGCCGGTAGTCGGTCATCTTCTTTTCCATGCGCGCCAGGATGGTCGTGGTGCCGCCGGTGCCCACCAGTGTCGCTTCGGACTTCGTCGTGTCGCCCAACAACTCTTTGAGCGAGGTTCCCATTTCGCGCACGAAGAAGGCGCGCAGCCACTCCCGGCAATTGGCGATGTCCTGCAGCGAGGGCGGGTCGTGCGGGCGCAACTGTTCCAGCAGGCGCACGCTGCCCATGGGAAAGCTCTGCCTGAATGAATGATGGACCTGCTCGCCGAGAATGAATTCCGTGCTGCCGCCACCGACATCTAGAATCATTAGCCGGCGTCCGTGCAGCCGGGAGTCGGAGGTCACGCCGCGATAAACCCATTCCGCCTCGCGATCTCCCGAGATGATCTCAACGCGCACGCCCGAGGCGCGTCGCACCGCTTCAGTCAGTTCGTGCCCGTTGCGCGCATCGCGCGCGGCGCTGGTGGCAATCAGGCGTAGGCTGGCTGCATTCCAATCGCTGGCCATGGCGACGAAACGCGCGACGGCGCTGGCGGTGCGCGAGATGGGGATGGGTTGCAGGAGGTGCGATTCGTAGAAGCCCGCGCCCAGGCGCGTCTGTTCGCTGCGTTCCTCGACCGGGGTGACGATGCCTTCCGACACGTCGCCGACCAGCAGCTTGACGGAGTTGGTGCCGATGTCGATGACGGCGCGCCGGGTGGTGCTCATTCGCTGGCGGCACTGTAGTCGCGGGGAAAATCCGACCGGAAGAAAAATCCCTGCGTCGTGGCTGGAGAACAAAAAAGCGGGCCGGATGAACCGGCCCGCTTGTGCAGAGATTGTTTCAGGCTGCGACTAGGTCAGAATGATCTTGTCGCCGGCGCGCAGGGTGACGATGGCCTTTTTCCAATGGCGATCGCGGCCCGCCTGGGCGGTGCGTTGGCGGCGGGCCTTGCCGCGGACGTTCAGCGTGTTCACGCGAACAACCTTCACCTTGAAGAGCTCTTCCACGGCGCGCTTGATCTCGAGCTTGTTGGCGCGAGGATTGGCGACTACGGTGTATTGATTGTGTTTCTTGGCCTGGCTGCTGCCCTTTTCAGTCAGGCGCGCAGTTTTGATAATGTCGAAAGAATTCATGGCGGCTACTTAGTCTTTCAGGCGGGCTTCCAGTTTCTCGAAGGCACTCTTGGTCATGAGCAGTTTGTCGCTCTTGAGCACCTGATAGGTGTGGAGGAAATCAGCACCGGTCACTTCGACGCGGGGCACATTGCGCGAGGCGAGGCGGAGGTTGTTGTCCAACTCGTCAACAACGACGAGGGCGCTGCCCTTCACGTTGAGCTTGCTCAGGACGGCGGCGAAATCCTTCGTCTTGGAGGACGACAGTTTGAAGTCGGCCATCACCAGCACGTCGCCAGCCTTGAGGCGCTCGGAGAGCGCCTTGCGGAGGGAGAGTTGCTTGGTCTTGGCGTTGACCTTCTTGCCGAAATCGCGGGGCCTGGGTCCGAAGACCACGCCACCACCGGCCCACAGCGGGGAACGGAAGGATCCGGCGCGGGCGCGTCCGGTGCCCTTCTGGCGCCAAGGTTTGCGGTTCGTGCCTGCGACTTCGCCCACGGTCTTGGCGCAGGCAGTGCCACTGCGCTGGTTGGCCATGTAGGCGACGACAGTGTCGTGAACGGCCTGAGTGCCGCGGCCGTTTTCGATCAACTCGAACTTGATTTCGAAATCGCCCTGCTGCTGGCCCTTGATGTCTTGAACGGGGAGTTTCATGCGTTGTTATTTCTTGGCTGCGGGGGCAGCGGCGGGTTTGGGGGCGGCGGCTTTAGCGCCTTTTTTGGGCGGAGCAGCCTTCGCGCGAGCGTCGGCGGCGATCTTCTTCTTCGCGACGACTTCACGCGACATTTTCTTGGCCTCGCGAATGATGACGTATTCGCCTTCGCTGCCGGGGCAGTTGCCCTTGATGAGAATGAGGTTGTCAGCTTCGAGCACCTGGATGACTTCCAAGTTCTGCGAAGTGCGGCGGACCTGGCCCATGTGGCCGGGCATCTTCATGCCGCGATTGACGTGACCGGGGAAGAGACGGCAGCCGATGGCGCCGGAGCGGCGATGCCATCCTTTTGCACCATGGGTGCTGTTACCACCGGCGAACGACCAGCGGCCAACGACACCTTCGAAACCACGGCCCTTGGTGACGCCGATGACATCGACGAAATCACCAACGGCAAAGATCGCGGGTCCAATGACATCACCGGGCTTCACTTCCTTGGAGAAGTCGCGGAATTCCTTGATCTTCTTGACCGGGCTGGAGTTGAACTTCTTGAAGTGACCGAGCTGCGGCTTGGTGACGCGCTGCTCCTTCTGGTCCACGAGGCCGAGTTGGACGGCGTTGTAGCCATCGCTGTCGGTGGTCTTGCACTGGATGACGCGGTTGGGGCCGGCGAGAACGACGGTAACCGGGGTCATCACGCCATTGGCGTCATAGACGCGCGTATGGCCTAGTTTTTTTCCTAAAAGTCCGAGTGGCATGGTATCCTCTTTAGATCTTGATGGTGATGTCCACGCCGGCGGGGAGGTTGAGCTTCTTCAGCTCGTCCACGGTCTTGGCGGTGGGGTCGATGATATCAAGCAGGCGCTTGTGGGTGCGTTGCTCGAAGGTTTCCTGGGATTTTTTGTCGGCGTGCGGCGAGCGCAGCACGGTGAAGCGCTCGACCCGAGTGGGAAGGGGAATCGGCCCCGCGACCCGGGCGCCGCTGCGCTTGACGGTTTCGACTATTTCGGTTGCCGACGCGTCGATGACGCGATGGTCGAAGGCCTTGAGGCGTATGCGAATTCTTTGTCCAGCCATAGAAAGAACGATTGTCGCTTAGTGTTTTAAATTGAGCCGCCCGGTAAAAAGCGGACGCGCACTGTATCAGTCGAGTTGTTCGGTGCAACCACTTTCTTGAGAAAATTTGGTGGTCGTTGATTACGCGTGAAGGCGGGGGCTTGAACCTGATGAAAGCCCGCAATTTGGTGAAAGCCCGCAATTACTACAATGCGCTTGCGACTGGGCCGCCGTGGGGCATCTTGGCTCTGCAACTCGTTGTTCCACTTCCACTCAATCGGATCGGCTGTCCATTCGTGTCATGCCTATTGTGAAAAAAACTTTCCTGTTCGTCGCACTGCTCCTCGTTCTCGCGCCTTCCGCGCGGGCGGATGCGGTGCTCCAGCTTTTCAACCTTTCCTGGAATGAGGTCAGCGAGAAGCTGCCCGAGATCGCTGAGGCGGGTTACACCAGCCTGTGGCTCCCGCCGCCGACCAAGGGCAATGGAGGCTTCTCCGTCGGCTACGATCTCTTCGATCCGTTCGACCTCGGCGACAAGAACCAGCGCGGGATCACGGCTACGCGTTACGGAACGAAGGACGAACTGCAGCGGATGGTCACGCTGGCGCATCGCTTTGGGCTGCGGGTCTATTTCGACAACGTGATGAACCACCGGACAGCCGACGTGCCGGGCTACAACGCCAGCGTGCCTACGACTCTGTTTCCGGGAACCGTGCCGGGGGATTTCCACTTGCAGACGATTGCGGGTGGCTTCTACCGGAACTGGAACAACATCTCTGACTACAACGATGTCTGGCAGGTCCAGAACCGTCCGCTCATCGGCCTGGTGGATGTGGCTCATGAGAGCCCCAACGCGAATTTCGGTTCGACCGAGGGCAGCACGGCAGCCAAGCCGTTCTACGTGCGGCATCCGAACAACCCCGAATACTACGACTTCAATTCGCTGGGAGTCCGCGTGGGCTTTGGCAATGTCACGCAGGCGGACCTGAGCACCAATCCCAACGCCTTTCGCGAAGACATCAACGCCTCGATCATTCGCAGCGTGCGATTCCTGATCGACCAGACGAAATGCGACGGTCTGCGCCTGGATGCCGTGAAGCATGTGCCAAGCTATTTCTTCGGGCTGCAAAACGGCGCGAACAAGGATCAGGACACCTCTGGCTACGTCGGCCAGGCGCAGCTTCAGTTCAACCTGACGCACGGCTACGCGGACTCGAACCAGCGTAATGCCAATTTCGACAGCGAACTCACCCGTAACGACGCACTGATCTTCGGCGAGCATCTCGGAGAACCACCCGGCTTCGGTGAATACTCGGACGCCGGGATGCGGCTCCTCGACAATCCACTGCGCAACAATCTGAACAACATTCTCGGCAATCCCGGCGCGAGCCTCGCGGGTTACGAGCAGCGGGATGCCGGCGGTTTCAGCGCGGGCGTGCGAGTCATGCACGCGCAAAGCCACGACAATGACTACGCCGCGCGGCGTGAACTGCAGAACGCCTACTACTTCCTGCGCGAGGGCATCCCACTGCTCTATTCCGATGCCTACAACGAGGCTTCGGGCGATCATCCGTTCCCACGCCACGCCAACGCTCCGTTTCTAGGCCAGTTCAACGACAACAAAATGCCGGACCTCGCCTGGCTGCACCATCAACTCGCCCGCGGCGGCACGCGTCCGCGCTGGGGCGATAGTGACATTGTCGCCTTCGAGCGCCATGACTATCGCGAGCCGGGCAGCGCCGCCGATCAGACGGTCGTCCTCTTCGCGATGAACGACAATTACGGCAATCCGGGCGACATCAGCTTCGATGACGGCGTGGCCCAGAGTGACATCGGGATGCCCTCGACGTGCTATCCGGTGGTGAACTCTCGCGGAGTCGGACTCGTGGTCGGTTTCCCTCCCGGATCGCGCCTGCGCCAGCTCACCGATGGGCCGGGTGGTGATCGCGCGTGCCCTGAACTCCTGGTGCGTCTCGCCACGGGCAGTCTGGTCGATGCCCAGACCAGCGCGAACGATGCAACCCCGGCGAATCGCAAGGTCTTCGTCGGTGGTCAGGCACTGGCTCCCGGCGGCGGTGCCATTGAGTTCAAAATCCCTAGTGGTGGCTACGTCTGCTACGCCTACCAACCACCCGAACCCAGCCGCGTCGACAACACGCTCACCAACTCAGCCGGCGTGGTGACGAGCAGCGACGTCATCGTGTTGATGCAGAATGGCCGGGTCGTGCCGCGCGTGACGCTGTTTCGCAAGGACGGCAAGGATGGCGATCCAGGGTTCAATCCGTATTACCCGTACAAGATGCGCGGCAGCGTGGACCTGAACGGCGGCGTGGTGCGCGGTGGCAATTTCTCGAATCTCACCTACTCGATCACCGTGCCGGTCGTCACCAACGCCGGACCGCTGGACATTCTCGTCCGCGTCGATGGTTCGGCGAGCAGCAACGCCCTGCTCAAGCTCGACGCGGGTATCGACCTGAACAGTCACATGAGCCTCGGCGCGTCGAACACGTTCACTTCAGGCGTGCTCGACCTGCGCGACAACAAGCCTGGAACCGCGACGGATGTGTTTCTCGGCTATGAACAGATGGGCTTCCGCTCGCGTTTCGGACCGGAGAAATTCTCGGCGCGCAACGTGGCGCGGAACACCGTTGGCTCGCTTGGCGCGGAAACGTATTCCTACACCGTCGGCTCCGATGTCACGACCAACGTCGTTCTCGGCGATGGATTCGGAAATGATTACCCGGAGGAGACGGCGCAATGGATTTACCACGACCCCGGCACGAACAATAACATCAGCGGCCAGACGGTGGCGCGTCAGCGCACGAACACGACCATGAGCGTGCCCGTGCTGCTTTTCGTCAAGGTCGGCAATGAGTTTCAAGTCAGCCGCTGCTACGTTTACTACACGACGGACGGGACGAATCCAGAGGGTGCCTACGGCGTGGGGCAGGGCAGTACGCTGGTCGTGCAGGGAAGCTTCGCTGGCGAGGACGCCACGGACGACAGGATCGATTGGTGGCGCGTAACGATTCCCGCGCAGCCAAACGGGACGACGGTGAAATACAAGATCTCCGTATTCAAGGGCACCTCAGCCACTATCGCTGATTACGCGGATGCCAAGCGTTACGCGTTGACGCAATTCGCGCTTACCAACTGGAACCCCGCCACGGCCCGGGTCTGGGTGCATGGCGACCTCGCGACGAATCAGGTTGTGACGGGGCTGGCGGAGGGCTTCCACATCCTGCGGGCGCGGACGTTCCTGCCTCGTGACGGAAAATCGAGCGTGTTCAATACGTTTCTCCAGACATTTTACTACGACGCAGCGCCACCGGCGGGCGCCATCGCCTTTCCGGGCACAAACGGGCAGACGCTGGCCTCCGTTGACTACGGCTGTGTGGTGCGCACCGACGACACGGCAACCGAGGTGGAGTACAACATCATCGACGGCGATCCGAACAATGATGATGCGAACACCGGCTTCAACAACGGCAATGGCCTGACCAACGGCGTTCCGGCGTTTGCGAAAGCCACGGCGGTGAACCAGACCTTCACCCTCAACGCAGGTTACCCAAGCCTCCCGCGCGAGTTTCGTTTCACCTACCTGGCGGTGCCAGCCAGCGGCAGCGCCACCCTCACGGTGCGCGTGCGGGAAATGACTTCCGCCAACGCATCCAACCGCATCACTACGCTCGTCAGGGCGGTGAATTGCGCGGCGCCAGTACAGACCTTGCAGGTGGCGTTTCCGAGTTCGAACGGCCAGGTGATCAGCCTGCCGCAGGATGGGGCCTACAGTATTGTCACGCGTTTCACCGACACCCTGACGCCGGCGATTTCCAACTTCACCATCACCATCGATGGTGCGATTCAAGATCGGACGAACGCCAACGGTCAGGCGACGTATGTCATCCAGGACCAAACAGCCGGCGATGGGAAGAATGAGTTGCGCTACGACTGGCGCGGGATGGCGGCGGGCCAGCACTTGATCGAGGTGGATTACGTGGGCGACGGCGTGGCCTTGCAGGCTTCACGCATCGTGCGCGTCACGCTGACCGGCGTGAGCGACACGGATGGCGATGGCTTGCCGGACTTTTGGGAAAACCAAAATGGCCTCAGCCCCACCAACGCGGCCGGCTTGAACGGCGCAACGGGCGACCCAGACGGCGACGGTTTCACGAATCTTGATGAGTATCTGGCAGGCACTGACCCGCAGGATGGCACGTCCTTGCTGAAGATCACTGACATCGGCGGCACGGGTCGGGCCATCAGTTGGAGCAGTATTCCCGGACGAAATTACCAAGTCTATGCGACAACCAACGTGAACGCGTCCTTTCAGGCTGTGAGCGGCACGATGACGGCGTTCGGTAGCCCGACGATCTTCACAAATACGAGGCCCGTGGTGACGCGGGAGTTCTACCGCGTTCGCGCTCTGCCGTAAAATGGCATGGTTGGGCGTTAAATTTCAATTCCTCCGGGGTTTGAGCTTTGTTTTCGAGGAAGCGTCTGGTTAATTGCGCCAAATGCAAAAGCGTCAGGCGCAACTCAAGCGTGACACGAAGGAAACCCGCATCGCTCTCAAGCTGGTGATTGATGGGCAGGGAAAGGCTTCCATCCGCACCGGCATCCCGTTCTTCGATCACATGCTTACGCTCTTCGCGAAGCACTCCGTGACCGATCTGACGCTGCGTTGCCGGGGCGATCTGGAGGTGGATGCGCATCATACGGTGGAGGATTGCGGCATCGCGCTCGGACAGGCGTTTCGCGAAGCGCTGGGGGACAAGAAGGGTATTCGCCGCT
>Ga0163144_10010443_pt1 | contig 19788 bp, 18 predicted proteins | sample OliLak19BULKMAT1_FD_123175 | JGI IMG/M metagenome (GOLD analysis project Ga0163144, IMG submission 123175) | Freshwater microbial mat bacterial communities from Lake Vanda, McMurdo Dry Valleys, Antarctica - Oligotrophic Lake LV.19.BULKMAT1 | ecosystem: Environmental > Aquatic > Freshwater >... | reverse complement strand
TGCAAAGGCCAGGAGCATCGCCACGATAATGGCTTCTGCATACTCGCGAACGAGCGACTTTCTGACCGGCTGTGCCACCGCCAATGGTGCGTTGAACACGGCCGGCGCTCCTGTGGCATCCGTCCTCCCCTGTGGAGCCGCGGGCCTAAGATCGTCCGATGAGGGGCGATTCGTGTCTCCGCTCATTCCTCACCGACTTTCAAGATGGCGAGAAAGGCTTCTTGCGGCACCTCCACGTTCCCCACCGATTTCATGCGCTTCTTTCCTTCCTTCTGCTTTTCGAGGAGCTTGCGTTTCCGTGAAATATCGCCGCCGTAGCATTTCGCCAGCACGTTCTTCTTCATGGCGCCGATCGTCTCGCGCGCGATGACCTTGCTCCCAATCGCCGCCTGAATGGCAATCTCATACATCTGCCGTGGAATGAGTTCCTTCATTTTCTCGGCGAGCTGACGCCCACGCTGAATGGAACGATCTTTATGGGTGATGAACGACAACGCATCGACCGCTTCGCCGTTCAAGAGAATATCGAGCCGCACGAGATCAGACACGCGATAGCCAAGCAGCTCATAATCGAGCGAGGCATAGCCCTGCGTGCGCGACTTGAGCTTATCGTAAAAATCGAGAATGACTTCGTTGAGCGGCAATTCATAACTGATCGTGACCCGCGTCGGATCGAGAAAGTGCATGCCTTGTTGGATACCGCGTCGTTCCTGGCAGAGCTGGAGGATGGCCCCCATGTAGCGCTCAGGCGTAATGATCGACGCCAGAATAAACGGCTCCTCAAACGAGTCGATACTGCTAGGAGGCGGGAGCTGCGAGGGGGTATTGACTTCCAACACCTCGCCCTTGGTCGTCAGCACGCGATAGACGACGGTCGGTGCAGTGGTCAACAGCGTCAGGTTATATTCACGCTCGAGCCGCTCCTGAATGATTTCCATGTGGAGCAAGCCCAAGAAGCCGCATCGAAACCCGAACCCCAACGCGAGGGATGTTTCCGGTTCATACACAAAGGAGGAGTCGTTCAACCGAAGCTTCACCAACGCATCGCGCAAATCTTCGTACCGACCCGTGTCGGTGGGATAGAGCCCACAGAACACCAGCGGCTTCACTTCTTTATACCCGGGAAATGGCGCGCTCGTGGGCGTCACGGCGTCCGTGAGGGTATCGCCGATTTTGACGTCTGCGACTTCTCTCATGTTCGCGCAGAGGTACCCCACTTCACCCGTCAACAGCTCAGTCTTTTTGGTCCGTTTTGGAGTAAATTGGCCGACTTCCATCACTTCAAACGTCCGCTCATTCGACATGACTTTGATCTTCATCCCGGGCCGTAGGGAACCATCCACCACTCTCGTCAGCACGATCACCCCTTGATAATTGTCGAACCAGGAATCGAAGATCAGCGACTTGAGCGGCGCATCGGGATTGCCGGACGGTGGAGGAACTCGATCAATGACCGCCTCCAATACCTCCGGCACGCCTTTCCCATCTTTTGCGCTGATCGGTAACGCATCGCTGGCATCAAGCTGCAAGATTTCCGAGATAGATTGCTTCGTCCCCTCGACATCGGCACTCGCCAAATCGATCTTATTGATGACAGGGATAATGGTCAGGTTATTGGCCATCGCCAGGTTCACATTGGCGATCGTCTGAGCCTGGACCCCCTGCGTCGCATCGACGAGCAAGAGCGCACCTTCGCAGGCCGCCAAACTGCGCGACACTTCATAGGTAAAGTCGACGTGACCCGGTGTATCGATCAAATGCAAGGCATAGGTCTTCCCGTCCTTGGCCTTATACCGGACTGCCACCGCATGGGCCTTGATCGTGATCCCGCGTTCACGCTCCAAGTCCATCGCGTCGAGAATCTGCTCTTTCGATTCTCGGGCCGTGACTGCGCCAGTAGCTTCCAGAAACCGGTCAGCGAGGGTTGATTTGCCGTGATCGATATGGGCGATAATCGAGAAATTGCGTATAAGGCTTTGCAAATCCTAACTCATTTCCCAATAAAATCGGTTCATTATAGTGAGCGCCCCCGATGTTGTCAAAGTAAACGCCCTCCTCGTATAATCCGCTCCGCACCGATTTCTCGCTGGCTCTCACGATCGACACCCTCACCACTTTTTGCGTACCAATAATGACCACAAGCAAAAAAAATCGCCCGACCACCCTCGCCGATTGGGACCACCAATACCTTTGGCATCCTTTTACCCAAATGCAGGAATGGGAACAGGAGAAGCCGCTCATTATAGAAAGAGGAAAAGGAACGTATCTGATCGATACAGAAGGGAAGAAGTATCTCGATGGCACCTCCTCCATCTGGGTCAATCTGCATGGCCATCGCCACCCAGCGCTCGACCGTGCGATCAAGCGCCAGCTGGATAAGATCGCGCATTCATCGCTGTTCGGACTCTCCAATCCACCGGCTATTGAACTCGCACGAGCATTAATTCGGATCGTACCCAAAGGCCTGACGCGAGTATTTTATTCCGACGATGGATCGACGGCGGTCGAGATCGCGCTCAAAATGGCGGTCCAGTACTGGCAGCTACGACGGCCAGAGGCCGGTCCCAAGAACACGTTTCTGCATCTGAAGCTGGCCTACCATGGCGATACCGTCGGCGCCGTCAGCGTGGGCAACATCGACCTCTTCCATGGGCGATTCAAGTCGCTGCTCTTTCCCACCGCCGAAGCCGACACGCCCTATTGCTATCGTTGCCCGCTCAATCTGACCTTCCCTTCCTGCCAGATGGCCTGCCTAGACCCGATTGAACAAATACTCAAGAATCGGCACCGTGAACTAGCCGGCTTCATCATGGAGCCGCTCGTGCAGGCTGCAGCAGGCATGTTGACTTCCCCTCCCGGCTATCTGAAGCGGGTTCGTGAGCTCTGCACCAAGTACAACGTCCTCTTGATTGCCGATGAAGTGGCCACCGGATTCGGCCGCACCGGCAAGATGTTCGCCTGTCAACATGAGGGGGTCACGCCGGATTTGATGGCGATCAGCAAAGGGCTCACCGGCGGCTACATGCCGCTCGCCGCCACGTTGACCACCGACGAAATCTACCAGGCCTTTCTCGGCACATACGCAGACTTCAAAACCTTCTTCCACGGACACAGTTATACCGGCAATCCGCTCGGCTGCGCCGTCGCACTGGCCAACATCGAAATCTTCCAGAAGGAAAAGACGCTCGCCAGATTGCAACCGAAGATCAAGACGCTGGCGCGGCTGCTTCAGCCACTCAAGCAATTGCCCCATGTGGGCGAGATCCGGCAACAAGGATTCATTGTGGCAATCGAGTTGGTGGAGAACAAGCAGACGAAGAAGCCCTATCGGCTCGAAGAGCGGGTCGGACATCGAGTAACGATGGACGCGCGCAGTCGAGGGCTTTTGTTGCGCCCGATCGGTAATGTGATGGTCCTCATGCCGCCACTCAGCACGTCGCTTCCGGAACTCAGACGCATGGTCGAAATTCTGAGGGAAGCGATTGAGACCGTTCCCCTAGTTCCTCAGGCTAGCACCGGCTCATAAAGCAAGAGGAGGGAGCGGCCAGGTGCCCTCTTTGCTCGCAGAACAGAGGAGAGGATGGAGGCTGATAATCTTCTGTGCTCGCGCAACTCAAGGAGCAACTCAGGCCCCGCTTGAGAAGGATGTGGGGAGACAGGGAAGGGTTCCGGGAAAGCAGGTCAGAATGAGCGGAATAAAAGAAAGACAAGAAACGGTCTAGACTGTCGCGCATACTGCTCCTCCCTTCTTTCCAGAAGAAGGTTCTGAGCTGCTTCACCGACTCAATAAGTCAATACTCATGCCTGACCCCATTTTGTTGCATTGAATGCATCGGTAAACTGACGTCGCGTTGTTGTCATGCTGACCTCCAATTTCATGATTCTCCCACGTATGGAGGTGTCTATGAAATCAGGGGAGGGTCACACTCCCGTTACCACTGGTAACACGACTGTTACCGACTACCAGCAAAAGAACCGTTATGGCACTTACCAACGCAGAGAAACAACGCGCATACCGACACCGAAGAACCCGCCGTCACCGAAAGCCCCTTCTGGTCTCCCGCTTTAAGGCCGCGATGGTCTATTTCCATGCGGAACGTATCGAGAAGCTACTCACCAAATGGGAAGAGGAGAGGCTACCTATTTTGCAGTAAAATCATGCGGGGGATTGGGAGGAGTAACATCTAACTGTTTGGGAGGCCTGCCTTCGATTTTTGCGAGTTTAGCTTCCCATTCATCGTACTTTTCAACGAAGAAGTTGAGGCTCCTTTGTAGAGGCCGCAATTTATCCTCACGTTCCCCCCCGCTCAAAGTGAGATTAGCCTCATTCATTGAATTGGTAACATGAATCATTTTCTCCTGTAAAATAATTATTTCCTTTCTTATGTCGTTGGCTTGGTTTTCCCATTGAATGGAAAGCTGAAAATATTGCCAGACAGCACCGGAACCGATAACCAGTACCAAGAGATGTGTCCCAAAAGGTCTCAGATGACGCTTGATCCAATCAAGCACTCTCCGTTGAGCCGTAGCTTCAGTCAATGTGCAAGACCTTTGATCCACCTCTTGCGAATCACGTTGCTGTTGTAGTTGTCTTTCGCGCCTTCGCTTCTTTCCCACCTTCAAACTCCAGTATATGCATCATGCGTCAGTCCAGAGCGCGTCGAAATCAAAGTGTAAAATAGTAAAAGTAAAACCGCAAGGCGAGTCCCAAATAAAATTGAACATTGATCTTTCACCAGTGAACATTTCATCCCCACCAAGAAAAATAGGGGTCACGTCTTGTACTATAATATTTCGCGATGCGTGAGAACGGCAAAGAGGGCACTAAAAAGGGGTCGGGAGTCTTTTCAATGCAGGGCCTAAGCGGTTTCAGGCCAAGAATAAGGGGCTTGCAACCTTACATCTCGCAGCGTGCCTATTCGTTAGTTCGTCACTCGTCTGTTGTTTCTCGCTTTCGCGAAGCCTCCATGACTGGACATTGCGTGGCTTCCAGAATACCATAGCGACACAGAGTCCGTTCTTTCACCTGTGAGAAATGATCATGAGCGAGCTGATTTTCATGGTAGAAGACGCACCTGAGGGTGGGTTCATCGCACGGGCGCTCGGCGTTTCCATTTTTACTGAAGCTGACACTATCGCGGAACTTCATGGAAAAATCCGTGATGCCGTCCGCTGTCACTTCGACGAAGGGCAATCTCCCAAGGTCGTTCGGCTGCACCATGTTCGCGAAGAAGTCATCGCGGTATGAGGCTTCCCCGCGATCTCTCGGGCAACGACCTGGCCCAGGCACTCCTTAAGCTCGGCTATTCCAACACCCGTCAAACCGGTAGTCATCTTCGCCTGACCACGCAGGAGCATGGCGAGCATCACCTGACGATCCCGCAACATACCCCACTCCGTATTGGAACCCTTTCGGCTATCCTTGCTGACGTTGCGACACATTTCAAGATCAGTCGCGACGCTCTGCTTGAACGGCTCTTCAGTTAAGGTGGCTCGGACCCGCTCGCGGCGCGTGTCGGTTTGGCCTTCTTCGTCATTCGCAAATCGTCACTCGTCACACCTCTAAACCATTGAGAACAACAAGGGGGTCAGGAGTCTTTGTTTATGCCCTCGTGTCACCTACTATAGAAAATATTCCCCACTCCATTAGTCTCTCGTAGCTCATGTCACGGCAAAGATTCTGGCGTGTCGAGGCCCTTGACGTCTCTTCCCTAGTTCTGGGTGTCCACTCCACTCGCTCACTCACCCTTTGCCCCAAGACCGGATGAGGATCTTTTAATACCGTCCTAATCCTTCTCTCATTGCCGCTTGTTACGCTGCTCGTAGCACTTCTTAGAAGCCATACTCGGCAACCGCTTTTATTCGGGGAGAAGACGACATGAAACAGCTGGTTCATCGAACCGTTTCTGCTGCGAGCGGTGTCGTACTTCTCGTACTGTTCACGGGATTGTATGTACTAGGACAGGCAAGTCAACGATAGTTCACAAGGAGGATTGCACATGAGGATCAAGAGCATCCATATCGCGACAGGTCTGATGATGGGCCTTCTAATGACCGGCGCCGCCGGGGCTGCTGACCAGCCAGTGAGCGAAGCGCCCTATGCGCATGGAGACGAGACCAAACTACCGAATGGCGTGGTCGGCTTGTCACTCCAGGTCGGGGCCGAGCGTGTCGGTGATCCAGCGGTGCTGTATGTTGGTATGGTCCGTCCGGAGGGGCCGGCTCAGCAAGCAGGGCTCAGACATGGAGATGAGATCACGACAGTGGATGGGACAACGGTGACGGGAAAGAGCTATGAGCAGGTGGTCAAGATGATCCGAGGAGAAGCGGGAACCATCGTGAAGCTGGGGATCAAGGGTGACGCAGACACTCGCGAAATTTCCATCACGCGTGTGGCCAGCGACAAACTCCCGAAGGGTCCGGCGGGATCGCACGGCAGCCCGGCTCGATAGGGCTCCGCCTTGCCATCTGTTCATGAATCAGAACGGATTAGGGGCCGTGAGTCTTGTATTGGCAGGGACGCGTCGATTTCAGACCAAGAGTCACCGTCGTCTTGCACCCTTGCATCTCGCAGTGCATGACGGGCGCGCCCTTTCCGATGTGCTGCCACCGAATGCCACCGACATCAAACCCGGACTGGTGCGAACGGTATTGGAGTACGATCTCTGCTGGAGGACCGCGGGAATCCATGCGTGAAAGGACAGTATGGACAAGGAGGACTTGTGGAGGTGCGCTGATGAGGGCCCCTATTGCGGCTTCGGCTTCGTCCGTTTGAACCACACCGAGCACCACAAAGCACGCCAGCGCAGAGCCCATCAACCCAATCACGACCCACTGATCCCTCGTCAGGCCCAATCTGGTATCAATCCAGTTCATGGAAGCCCATTCTAGGAGCGGGACGGTCAAATCACGAGGTGGTACGGGGGGAAATTCTAGATCGTGCGGTCGCGGCTCCTACATTAAGAGCACACCCTCAGTCTGGGGATTACGGGAAAGGGGGCCGGGAGTCTTTCCTTAGCAGTGTTACGGCGATTCAGACGAAGAATACGGGCCAGCCATCTTCGCCATGTGCAAATCGTCATGTGTCCACATCATTGAATATTCAACATTGGGCATTCCCCCTTCACCCCCTACTCCGCCTCATATGCGATGGGTCGGACCGGCCTCGAAAAACCCCCTGTTGTTGCGTTAGGATATACAATCCCGTGATCGTATTCCTTTTCCACTGGGCTCTCGGGAAATGCCCATGTCCATTGTATCGGAGCATCGAGTATGGAGACCCATTACACCATTCTTGAAATTCAGGATACGGCGACTCCCGAAGAAATAAAGGATTCGTACCGGCTCTTAATGCAAGTCTGGCATCCGGACCGCTTTCACCATCGCCGCGCGCTTCTGGCGAAGGCGGAGGAGAAGTCCGGAAAAATTAATGTAGCCTTCGACACGTTGAGCGACCCTGTCTTGAAACAACGGTACGACGACTGGCTCCGTGCCTCCGGCGGGTGGAGTACAAAGACGGTCGAGTCTGTGACGTGCCCTTCCTGTCACACAACGATTCGTCCCGCTCACGAACACAGCGAAGGCTGGGAGGCCTACGAGCGCCGGCACCGAGCAGCAGGGGAACGCAACCGCACTGCCGGCACAACAGGGCACGGCAATCCACCATTTCCCCGTGCCAAAACAGCCATGCTGGCCATCGGCGCACTCTTTACCATCGTCATCGTATTTGTACTGACGAAACCATCTAAAACCCTTATATCCAATAAGGCTCCTCAGACCGTTGCACAGGAAACACTCCCGGGAAACGAGACGGTGACCGTTGACGAGACGGAGCCGGATCACCATGCCGGGACTGTGCGGGAGGATATTTCCAACAGCCCTACTCTGGCAGATGAACTGGCGGCCCCTTCGAGGAATACGCCTTCGACAACACCCCAACAGGAGGGCCTAGATCGCCTTGCGCTCACGCAACGACTGATGGCGAAGACCCCTGTGCGCGTGCAGGCCCCCCCAGCGGAGATGGTCTCAGATGTAGACCAACAACAACTGATGAGGCTGGCCACCCAGGGTTATGCATCGGCGCAAAACCAACTTGGGGAGCTGTATGCTAACGGACGAGGCGCGCCACAGGACTATCCGACCGCACGAAAATGGTATACGAAAGCCGCCGCTCAGGGCCACGGGTGGGCGCAGAACCAGCTTGGGCAGCTGTCTGCCGATGGGCTTGGCGTACCGCAGGATTATAAGGAGGCACACCACTGGTGGGAGCAAGCGGCAGCCCAAGGCATTTCGCAGGCGCAGTACAACCTTGGGCAATTGTATGCCACCGGGCGGGGCATACCGCAGAACTATTCGACGGCACGAGGGTGGTACGAGAAAGCTGCCGCCCAGGGCCACACATGGGCACAGGCTCAGCTCGGTCAACTCTATGCCAACGGACAGGGTGTACCGAAAGACTACGCGACGGCGCGGAAATGGTACGAGAAAGCCGCCGCCCAGGGTAATGCATGGGCACAGGCTCAGCTTGCGATGTTGTAGCAGGATGCTGAAAAAATCCGCCAGCTTTGATTGGGACTAGGCACATCTCGGCGCACCAGGGTTCGGCGGGTGAGAGGTCAGGCTATTTTGAGCATCCTGTCCGTCGTGCGTGCGACATGACTCGCAAGATTGCCATGAGTTTTGGACGGAAACTGAGTTCTCCTGCAGCGGCTAGGAGGCTCATGCATCAAGGCGACCCTGAACTCGCGAAGCCTATCTCGCTCGGATAATTCACTATGCGCTATTGAACAAACTCTTCTTCCCATTTAACATTCGTTATTCAACCGTGCACATTCTGCTCAGCACAGGAGACATACAATGATCACTACCCGCATGACCCGACCTCGACACAGTGTATGGAGTCTGCTCCTACTCGCAACGTTAGCCGGCTGTGCCACCCTTCCCTCTACTCCCCCGACGACGAACGTTCCGTCTGAACGACTGACTCATAACACCTATACCAATCCTGACGGAGGATACACCGTCACCCTCCCTCACCTACAGTCCGGCGCCAGGATAGAGGAGCTTCAGGCAAGCATTGATAAACATGGCCTCCGCATGAGCGATGACTCTGGAACGGCCTATCGCATACTTCGTGTTGACAACACCCACAGCCATTTCACCCTTGAGCAAATATCGAATGAATCCAAAGTCGGTGAGTTGTTCCGCGAAAACCGCTACGTGGAGTCAGATCGTGGGAAAGAGTTACGGCTGGTTGGCTTAAAGAAGGAAGGAAGTCCGTTGGTCTCTCAAACAAAGGAGAAGGATGGAGTCGTCACCCGAAAAAAAGATCTATATAAAGCCGACAGTATTTTCATGCGTGGCGTCTATGTCTACGAAGTCTCTGCCGGCGTCACAGCCTCACCGGGACAATCGGAGGATGCCCTCATCGACGAAGCAAAAAACAACCTTGAGGAATTCCTGAAGAGGCTTCGGGTTCAGTAGAGCAGTTCAACACCTGCCTGCTCAGGTTCACGTGAGGTCAGAACCTCCTTGCTTCACGTCGATTCGCGTCCCCTTGCCTACGTGAAGCAGATCGGCAGCGGAGGCTTCTTTTAGAAATATTTCGAGCCGGCCATCGCTGTTGATGAGCGCGCATGGCTTCTCTGCCGATCCCACGCTGTAACTATTCACCAGCCCTTGGATGACCCGTTCGCCAATCCGAATGGACCATTGCCGGCCCATCGCGACCAAACCCGCCTCTTCAAGATGCAGGGAGGTGAGGTTAGAAATGAGATTCCCGAACCGATCCACGTAGACGATCTCGCCGACCAAGGCTGTGTGTTCCCAACGTGGTTGAGAGATGGAACACCTCCGATAATCTTCGATAACCGGCCCGTACGACTCAAACGGTTCGTGCGTAGCAAGCCTGGCAGCAGCCGGAGCAAAGAAATCACGCCCATCGAAGGTGCGGCCAGGCGATCTACGCCGAAACTTCTGCTGGTCGATCTCGCGCACTTCAACCGGCTGTTCGTCGTGAAATATGTAGGTGAGGACGCCGTTGTCCGGGCCCAGGAAAAAGTACCGCGCACTTTTGACGGCAATGGCCCGCCTGGCGCTGCCGACGCCCGGGTCGACGACCACGACATGGATGGTGCCTTCAGGAAACTCGCGATAGCAGGACATGAGGAAATATGCGGCTTCGTCGATGCGGTGCGGAACGATCTGATGGGAAAGATCGACGATGCGGACGTCTGGGTGAATCGAGAGGATCGCACCTTTCATGCCGGCAACGAACCAATCGCGGTCGCCGAAATCCGTTAACAGCGTGATGAGTCTCAGAGAGTGCGGCACGCTAGCCCGCATGTATTGGGCAAGAGGAGAATATTTTGCAGGAGGCTCAAAATGGCCGTCCAGCAAGACCGCAGCGAGTGAAGACCGGAAGCGTACCCTCTGGGGTACGTTGAGGATCTGAACGATGCGAGAACGATGCTGGCGGACGTTTTCAGCATCATGCTAGAGCTCCTCGAATTTGATCTCCACGACCTCGTATTCCACCATTTTCACCGGCGTCTTCACTTCCACGAAATCGCCGACTCGCTTGCCGATCAGCGCCTTGCCGGCAGGAGACTGAATCGAAATGCGGTTCACTTTCATGTCGGCTTCATCCTGCCCCACCAGCGTATACACCCGTTTCCCCTGAGACTCCTGTTCAATCAAGAGCACGGTGGCGCCGAACACGATGGTGTCGGACACGCGGCCGGCCGTTTCGATGATGCGGGCGTCGGCCAGCTTCGATCCAAGCTCTACGATGCGCGACTCAATGAATCCCTGGCGTTCTTTTGCAGCATCATACTCCGCATTCTCACTCAAATCGCCATGGGCGCGCGCCTCAGCAATAGCTTCGATATTTTTGGCACGCTCAACTTTGCGCAGCCGATCAAGCTCGGCTTGGAGCGCCTCGTGCCCCTTTCTCGTTATCGGTGTCGGCATACTTCCTCCAAACTACAAGGCTGAATGATGAGCCATGGCCTCCTGTTCAGCAATCGGCAATCACCGTTCAGGGCTTCCTATCCCATGGTATTCCTGCAGCGATCGAATGGTGAGTTCTTTCTTGAGAATCGCTTCAATACCCATGATCGCCGCGCGTGCCCCCCGAATCGTCGTATAGTACGCCAACCCTTTGTTCAGCGCCTCTCGACGGATCGACAATGAATCAGCATGTGACGACGCATTACTCACCGTGTTCACGACTAACGCCACCCGCCCGTTCTTGATATGGTCCACGACATGAGGGCGACCCTCCATAACCTTGTTCACGGTTTCCGCATGGACCCCATGGTTGCGCAAATACGCCGCTGTTCCACTCGTGGCTTGCACGCTGAACCCCAGCCGTTGGAGCTGTCGCACAACGTCCAGGCTTGCAGAACGATCACTTTCTTTGACACTGATGAAGGCCGTGCCTCCTCTTGGGAGTGGCGCCCCGGCTCCTGCTTGGGACTTCGCAAAGGCCCATCCAAAATCCTGGTCGATGCCCATGACTTCCCCGGTGGACTTCATCTCAGGCCCCAAGAGCACATCCACCCCTGGAAATTTATTAAAGGGGAAGACCGACTCCTTCACAGATAAGTGAGTGGGAGTCGGAGCCTCGATCAATCCTAGCGCTGGAAGACTCTTGCCCACCATAGTTTTCATCGCCAGCTTGGCCAGCGGCACACCGATGGCCTTACTCACAAACGGCACCGTGCGCGAACCGCGGGGATTGACCTCCAGCACGTAGATCGCGTGGTCCTTAATGGCAAATTGGGCATTCATCAGCCCGATCACGCCAAGCTCCAGGGCTAACGCCTTCATCTGCCGGCGTATCTCTTCAACCACCGTCTGGTCGAGCGAATAGGGTGGCAATGAGCAGGCCGAGTCACCCGAATGCACGCCGGCCTCTTCGATATGCTCCATGATTCCGGCCACGACGACGTTCGTCCCGTCTGAAATAGCGTCGGCATCGACTTCAATGGCATCCGAAAGATACTTATCGATCAGCACGGGATGTTTCGGCGAAGCCTTCACCGCCGATTTCATATACTCAAGCAACCCGGATTCGTCATAGACGATCTGCATGGATCGCCCGCCCAACACATACGAAGGCCGCACGATGATCGGATAGCTGATCCGGGCAGCAATCCGAAGGGCCTCGTCCACAGATCGAGCCATACCACTCTCGGCTTGGCGGAGCCCCAGCTTGTTCAAGAGGTCCCGGAATCGCTCGCGATCTTCCGCGCGATCGATCGCGTCAGGGCTCGTCCCCAAAATTCGTACCCCAGCCTTGGACAAGGGCAGCGCAAGCTTGAGAGGCGTCTGCCCACCAAACTGTAAGACCACTCCCAACGGCTGTTCTCGCTCCACGATGTTGAGGACATCTTCCTCAGTCAACGGCTCAAAATACAGCCGGTCCGAGGTATCGTAGTCCGTGCTCACCGTTTCGGGATTGCAATTCACCATAATGGATTCGATGCCTTCTTCCCGGAGTGCCATCGCCGCGTGAACACAACAGTAGTCGAATTCAATCCCCTGCCCGATACGATTCGGTCCCCCACCGAGAATGATCACTTTCTTCCGATCTGTCGGGCGAGCCTCACATTCGCTTCCGTACGTCGAATAGAGATACGGGGTATGAGCCTCGAACTCTGCGGCGCAGGTGTCGACCCGTTTATAGGTCACCCCTCTTTTGCCCTGACCAGCTTTGACCCGTTGCTTTCTGACCGAGGCTGATGTGACACCGATGAGCTGCGCGATACGATCATCTGAAAAACCAAGTTCTTTGGCCTCCCACAAAACCGATTCCTCAAGCACGGCTGGTTTCTTGCTCGTTTGGCCGGCCAACAGAGTTTCAAATTGCATGAGCTCTCGAATCTGCTCCAGGAACCAGGGATCGATCTTCGTCAGGGCGAACAGGTCGTCATTCGAGAGGCCCAGACGCATGCCATCCGCGACATGCCATAGTCGCTCAGCGATCGGAGCCCGCAGATGTTGGCGTACCCGTTCCAACGCCGAGAGTCGATCGAATCCCTCTGGAATGCCGCGATCCAACCCTTCCCGCGAAGAAAGTCCGTTCATATTCAACTCCAGCGAACGAATCGCCTTCTGCAAGGATTCTTTGAACGTGCGCCCAATCGCCATCACTTCGCCCACCGATTTCATCTGGGTCGTGAGAGTCGGATCGGCCCCTCGGAACTTTTGGAAGGCAAAGCGAGGGATCTTCACCACCACATAGTCGATCGTGGGTTCGAATGACGCTTTCGTCACACCGGTGATGTCGTTGGTGATTTCATCCAACGTGTAGCCCACGGCAAGCTTCGCAGCAATCTTCGCGATGGGAAATCCTGTCGCTTTCGATGCAAGCGCAGAACTCCTCGACACGCGCGGATTCATTTCAATGACCACCATATCGCCGGTTTGAGGATCCAAGCCGAATTGAACATTCGACCCGCCGGTATCGACGCCGATCTCGCGCATGATCCGAACCGCAGCGTCCCGCATACGCTGGTATTCTTTGTCTGAAAGCGTCATGGCCGGCGCGACGGTGATGCTGTCGCCCGTGTGCACCCCCATCGGGTCCAGGTTTTCGATCGGACAAACAATGACGACATTATCTTTGAGGTCCCGCATCACCTCAAGTTCGTATTCTTTCCAGCCGATCAGGGACTCTTCAATCAGGACTTGGCCGACCGGACTCATGGCCAACGCCCAATCGATCAATTTCTCGAACTCTTCCCGATTGTACGCGATATTCCCACCGGTCCCGCCCATGGTGAACGAGGGCCTGATGATCGCCGGGAATCCAACCTGTTCAAGAATCTTGATGGCCTCTTCACGGGTATGCGCCGTCCCGCTGGCCGGCACTCGTAACCCGATTCGCTGCATCGCATGCTTGAACGCTTCGCGATCCTCGGCCTTATGAATCGCTTCAGCAGAGGCGCCGATCAACGTCACCTTGTACTTTTCAAGCGTCCCGCGCTTGACCAGTCCCATCGTCGTATTCAACGCCGTCTGCCCACCCATCGTCGGAAGCAGGGCGTCGGGGCGTTCGCGCTCGATCACTTTCTCCACGACCTCAACGGTGATCGGTTCCACATAGGTCCGATCCGCCAACTCAGGATCGGTCATGATCGTCGCAGGGTTGCTGTTAATGAGAATGACTCGGTAGCCTTCTTCTTTCAGCGCTTTGCAGGCCTGCGTGCCGGAATAGTCGAACTCGCACGCCTGGCCAATGACAATCGGCCCTGACCCGATCAGTAAGATGGACTTGATATCTGTTCGCCTTGGCACAACGACCTCGTTTCAGAATCAGCTGACGTCCTGCATCGGCCCGATCGTCGGTCGGTAGGGCGTCGGTAATGGGGGAGCCGTCCCTCCGCCGGACCCATAATAGTGCTGAAGCGCCTTGGGCAGCCAGGCTTCGATCTGATTGATACGTGTCAAATCGGACGGATGAGTGGACAGAAACTCAGGGACCGCCTGCTGGGATCGAAAACAAACCTTCCCGATCATCTGCCTTGGACAGCCGCTCATGCGCTCCCAAAACGGCACGGCTTCACGTGGATCGTACCCAGCCTTCGCCATCAAGAGAAGTCCGATCTCGTCAGCTTCCGATTCTTGTTTCCGATTGAATGGCAACGACACATTCACCCCGTACGCTGCCAACAAGCCCTGGATCGCTGCTCCTCCCGTGCCTCCCGCTCCTGGGGCTCCCGTGTTGCGGGGATCATTACGGCCCATAGCTCCAGAGGCCGCTGCGCCGATAGCGCCCAACTGCACGATCTGGTCTATGATACTCCGGCTCATCCGCTCTACCCCGTGGCGCTGCAAGGCATGCGCAACCTCATGCCCTATCACCGTGGCCAATCCTGCATCGTCCTTGGTATGTTTGAGAATCCCGGTGAAAATGGCGACCTTCCCCCCCGGCAGCGCGAAGGCATTGACCATCTTATCATCTTGAATGACCGCGAACTCCCACTGATACTCCGGCTTATCGGCGGCTTCAGCAATCTTTCGCCCCACGCGATGAACCAACTCATTCACTTCCGCGTTGTCGCTGAGCGGCGCGGCCCGCAACACCTCGCGAAACGCGCCCAATCCAAATTGCAGCTCCTTCTCTTCAGAGAAAAAGATGACCTGATCACGCGCCGTGCCTGGCGCACGATAGCAACCGGTGATGCTGCCGAACAGACTCAGAGCCGCCCCAGCCCCGAGAGCTGTGCAAAGGCTTATCGCCCCCCGAGCCCCAAGAGCCAGCATCGCCCGGCGTCCAATCGGCGTCGAGAAGACTGTGTCGATGTGGCGATCTGATGATTGAATCATTGCGGATCACTTCAATGAACAATTCGGCACATCAGCCAGTGGAAACTTTTGGTTACGGCATCCAGAGGTACATGAATTGCGGCGTGCCACCCCGCACCATCGACAAGACATCTAAATTGGCTAATCCGGTGAGGCCTGTACTCGTCCCGAACAGATGCGAGTACATATTATTTTGATACTCCCCTCGCCGCCCATAGGTCACAACCCGTGCCTCCGTGAGGCCCGCTTTCTTCTTGGCCAACTCAACCGCGTCCTCGAGATATCCGATTTCGTCGATCAAGCCTGCCGCCTTGGCCTGATCTCCGGAATAAATCCGTCCATCCGCCAGTTTCCTAATTTGTTCGGCCGACAGGTTGGGACGGCCCTCCTGTACCACTGCCAGGAACCGTTGATAGAACGAATCGATCACGCTTTGAAAAATCCCTCGCTCCTCCGGTGTCATCACTCGGAACGGTGAGCCCATGTCCTTACGGGGGCCGGACGTAATAGCGCTGGCTTCGACGCCCACTTTTTCAAGCAATCCCCTCGCATTCACGGTCAACATAATGACGCCGATACTGCCCGTGACCGTCGAGGGATGGACCAGGATATTGTCCGCTGCCATGGCCAGATAGTAGCCCCCTGACGCTGCCACATCCATCATCGAGGCGATCACCGGGATTTTCTTCTTGATCTTGAACTCCCGCAACTCGTGATACAAAATGTCCGAGGCGGTCACGGTTCCGCCTGGACTGTTGATGCGTACGACCACGGCTTTGATCTTCTCGTCCTTCGCAGCCTTCGTCAGCTCTTCTTTGAACGTGGCCAGCATATTCGGATGCGGAACGAGGCCCTCTTTATCTTGCGAGCTAATCACACCGGACAGATCGAGCAACAGGATTTTTCCATCGCCCGTGCCGCTGAGCTGCGTTTCCTTCACTGGCCCAGAAGGCTCGATGAGATTGACTGTCACGCAACCAGCTTGCAAACCGATGACTGCAAGAAGGCAGAGCTGAACGAATACGGCACACACTCTATACATACTGTTTCTCCATCAACTGAATAAACCGGGTAAATAAATACGCAGAGTCATGGGGCCCGGGGGAGGCCTCGGGGTGATACTGCACAGAAAACACCGGGTGATCGACAGAGGCTAATCCTTCAATCGAGTGATCATTCAGACTGAGATGCGTCACCAGAACCTGACCGAACGATGTCTCGATGACGGGCAGCTGTTCAGGCATCTCACTGATCGAATGGGCCATGGCTACGGCAAAATTGTGGTTTTGCGATGTAATCTCGACTCGCCTTGTCCGTAGGTCCATGACCGGATGGTTCGCCCCATGATGGCCGAACTTCAACTTATACGTCTGAAGTCCCAGCGCGAGACCAAGAATCTGATGCCCTAAACAAATCCCGAAGATCGGATGGTGTCCAATCAATTGCCGCATGGCCTCAACGGCATAGGGCACTCCCTCCGGGTCCCCGGGACCGTTTGACAGGAAAATCCCATCGGGCTTGAGAGCTTCAACCTGCCCTGCAGTGGATGAAGCCGGCACGACGGTGACGTCACACCCCACATCGACCAGTCGGCGAAGAATATTCAGTTTGACCCCGAAATCATAGGCGACGACATGCCACCGCTTGGTCTCGCCGGTCCGAGGCTTGTCGCCGAGCGAGGGAGCCCATTCGCCTGTCCCTTCCGTCCACCGATAAGCCTCTTTGCATGTCACCGCAGTCGCCAGATCGCGCCCAACGATGCTCGGAGCAGCCTGCGCTTTCCCAACGGCTCGTCGTGGATCTCCATCAATATGGGTGATGAGGCCCTGCTGTGACCCATGTTCGCGCAAATGGCGAGTGAGGGCTCTCGTATCCAGCCCTTCGATCCCGACGATCTTTGCCTCATGCAAATAGTCTTGCACCCTTTGCTGACTGCGCCAGTTACTGGAAAGTCGGCTGGCCTCTTTTACGATAAATCCCTCAGCCCAAATCTTCCGCGACTCGGCATCCTCCGGAGTGATCCCATAGTTTCCAATATGAGGAGAGGTCATCGTGATGATTTGCCCCTTATACGAGGGATCGGTTAGGACTTCCTGATAGCCGGTCATAGCCGTGTTGAACACGACTTCCCCCACCGTTTCCCCTTCATACCCGAGGGCACGACCTTCAAACATCGTGCCGTCTGCCAATGCCAGCCAGGCTTTTTTCACGTGAGTGTTCCATTCCGGTGGAGAGACTGTTTTGCCTTGATGCCGATTAAGAGAACCCCCAAGACCAAGTCAAGCATATATATCCAGCGAATCGGCTTGAGCATACGAAACAAGGCCTCAAAAGCCTCTTTCTTCGCGGTCTCCTCATGCGCTGCAAAGGCCTGGGATTGAAGCGCCGCAGCCGTGGGATGCAGCCACACAATAATCAATCCCGCAATTACTGCCATCCCAACCAATAGTATCAGCTCACCCAGACCAATCGCCATCGCCGGGTCTCCACTCCAACGGCGGTACCACAATGCCACCCATAACACCACCAGCGCTCCAATCATGAAGCGATGAAAGCCCTCAAACGCCCGCGTCATAAATAGTCCGCCTAACTCCTGCCCACCGAACGTGTTAAAGACCGCCGGAATGACCGCTCCAATGAGCACCAGTCCGCCACCGACCCACACTCCCAATGCCAGCCATTCAAGCGTGAGGCAACAGATCATCCCCCAACGAAACGTACGCGACACAGGGTTAGCCCGCATGATTCATGATGCTTCTGCTGCAAGCGCGGATACGCCGCTGCGACAGGCAGTCTCGCCGTTCAGCTCTTCGACATACTGCGCGAGTATGCCTCAGGGCTTCACGCCTCCGAGTGCCTGTCTCGCTTCGCGTCTGCACGCTTTCGCAACGAACCTTCATGAATAATGCGGGCTACTGCCCTGCCTGGCTGGCCTCGAACACGACCCGGCCACCCACGATCGTCGTCCTCACCCGGCCCTTCACCTTCCATCCTGCAAAGGGGGTGTTTCGGCTCTTTGAGCGAAACTTGGCCGGATCGACCTCCCACTGTTCCTGCTGATCGATAATCGCGATATCGGCATCGGCTCCGACCGCCAGCGTGCCTTTGGCCAATCCAAATACTTTCGCCGGAGCCGTACTCAACTTATCGACTGCCAACTCCAATGACAAGATTCCCTCATCGACCAGCGCGAAGGTCAATGGCAGCGCCGTCTCCAGTCCAACGATCCCAAAGGGCGCTTCAGTAAATCCCAGTTGCTTTTCCTGGGAAGCATGCGGAGCATGGTCCGTGGCAATGGCATCGATTGTGCCATCACGGAGACCGTCCTTGATCGCTTGAACATCCTTCCAGGTCCGAAGCGGAGGATTCATTTTGGCATAGGTGTTGTAGCCCCGGACCGTTTCCTCCGTGATGGTAAAATGATGGGGGCAGGCTTCGGCTGTAACTTTGAGCCCGCGGGATTTCGCCTCCCGCACCATCCGAACCGATCCCTCTGTGCTGATATGCGCCAAGTGCAGCCGAGCCCCGGTCAGCTCCGCTAAGGCGACGTTACGCGCCACCATGACATCCTCCGCCGCCGCCGGCATCCCTGGAAGTCCCAACTCGGTCGAGATGGCTCCTTCGTTCATACAGCCCCCCTCAGCGAGATGCAAGTCCTCGCAATGATCGACGACCGGCACGTCGAAGGCCAAGGCATACTCCATCGCCCGCCGCATGACCAAGCTGTTCATCACCGGCTTTCCATCGTCAGAAATCGCCACACAGCCGGCGCGCCGTAAGTCGCCGATCTCCGCCAGTTCCTTCCCTTCCGACCCTTTCGTGATCGCGCCGATCGGAAAGACGTTTGCCAGCCCGGCCGCCCGCGCGCGCTCGAGCATGAATTCCGTAATCGCTTGGTTGTCATTGACGGGATTCGTATTGGGCATACAACAGACCGAGGTGAACCCGCCGGCCACCGCCGCCGCCGCACCGCTCTGGATCGACTCTTTATATTCGAAACCTGGCTCCCGGAAATGAACATGGAGGTCGACAAAGCCTGGGAGAACCAATCGTCCCGTGGCGTCGATCGTGGTGCCTCCTACGGGAGTCTTGAGGTGAGGCCCCACCGCAACGATCCGACCTTCATCGATCAGCACATCGGCCATACCATTGAACCGCCCTGGATCGATCACGTGCCCGCCTACAATGTGAATAGCCACGATTCAGTTTGCTCCTGACATGAGATAGAGAATACCCATGCGAACCGCCACGCCGTTCGCCACCTGATCCAAAATCACCGACGACAAACTATCCGCCACCTCCGGAGCGATCTCGACCCCTCGGTTAATCGGACCCGGGTGCATGACAATCGCGCCAGGATCGGCCAACTTGACCCGTTCGGCTGTCAGACCGTAGAGCCTCGCATATTCTCGGATGGTCGGAAACAGCGCAATCCCCTGCCGTTCAAGCTGCAATCGCAACATCATGATGACC
>Ga0163144_10010442_pt1 | contig 19789 bp, 17 predicted proteins | sample OliLak19BULKMAT1_FD_123175 | JGI IMG/M metagenome (GOLD analysis project Ga0163144, IMG submission 123175) | Freshwater microbial mat bacterial communities from Lake Vanda, McMurdo Dry Valleys, Antarctica - Oligotrophic Lake LV.19.BULKMAT1 | ecosystem: Environmental > Aquatic > Freshwater >... | reverse complement strand
GGCATCACGCCGTTCATCTCCCAGATGATCCAGCTCGACCGCAGCGGGATGCCGTTCGAGTTGCACTTCTGCATCCGCAACGACGATCGCGGTCCCTATTGGCGTGAACTGCAGCAGCGTTACGGCCGCCGGGTGCACGTCCATCGGGCCGAGAGCGGGCTCGGGATGGACGTCGAGGGCCTGCTCGCCATGCAGCCCCTCGGCACCCTCGTGTTCGTCTGCGGGCCCGGGCCGATGATCGAAGGCGTCTATGCCACGGCCCGTTCGCTCGGATGGCCGGAAGAGAACCTGCGCTCCGAACGCTTTCAGGCGCCGGCGACCGGCGCGGCATTCGACGTCACCCTGCGGCGCAGCGGCAAGCGCATTCACGTGGGCACGCACGAGAGCCTGCTCGAGGCGATCGAGGCAGCCGATGTGGACGCGCCCTACCTGTGTCGCGGCGGCGCCTGCGGCCAATGCGAGACGTCGGTGCTGGCGTGCGACGGCCGATTGATCCACAACGACCACTATCTCAGCGTCGAGGAGCGTGCGGCGGGGCGCAAGGTCATGCCTTGCGTCTCGCGCTTCGACGGGCGCGAGCTGGTGCTCGATCTCTGACCCCACCACCGAGGCCATCATGACTATCGCCTTCAGGGACGAGACCTTCCGCGACGACTACTCGTTCCGGAACAGTCCCCACGCCATCCGGCGTTTCCCGTTCCCGTTCCACGAGGACCGGTACATGTATGCGGTCAACATCGAACCGCATGCGCTGCCCGGGCCGAAGGGCTCGGTGGTCGAGTTCGCCTTCGACGTCGACGAGCACTACGTGAGCGAGATGCGCGACCGCGAACTGGTATTGCGTCAGGATCCGTTGCGCTGCCAGGCGCTGCCGCACATGATGACGGCGCAATGGGACCTGCTCGAACTCATCATGACGAGCTTCGCGCGCGACTATCCGGACCTTTTCTCGCTGCATCGGGATGGCGAGCGCTGGCACTGGATCAACCGGCCGCTCGGCATCGAGCAGAGGTTCGTGTTCGGCGATCCGCTCACCCTTCCGTGCGAACCGATGGAGTACGTCACGCGGCAGGCGCAGGGCGACTGGGTGATCGTCGACCAGCGCGACGGCAACCTCTGGATGGATGCCGGCATGGTCACGACGCAGGCTGACTGGTCGCTCGACTTCGACATCGGCATGAACTTCTTCGAGTGGCACGGGCCGGTGCCGTTCGCGCACGAGATGGGGGTGTTCGAGCGTGCGCTCAAATACCTGATGCAGGTGCGCGTCGGCTCGCCCGTGCGCCGCCTCAACTGGACGATGACCGTCAATGCGCTGCTCGACACCTCGCCCGAACGATATCCGGTATGGGGACCCGACCGGACCACTGTGACGGCGGAGAACGTCGCGCAGAAGGTGCACCTGAGGGTCGAACTCCAGTCCTTCTGGCGCCTTCCTCGCAGCAATGCGCTGCTGTTCCCGATCCGTTGCTATTTGATCAAGCTCGAGGAGCTCGCGACCATCCCGAAATGGGCCTGCCGCCTGCCGCGCGTGTTGAAATCGCTGCCGCAGGAACTGGTCGACTACAAAGGTCTCACCCGCTACCGCGACCTCGCGGTGGCCTGGTTGTCGCAGTTCGACGATGGCGCACCGACGAGTCCCGGTGGCGGGTCGGACTGAGCGCGCCGGGCCGGTCGTCCCGGTCCGCGCGTCGCCCACCCGCAAGTCCAGGCCGGAACCCGCCGCGCCGGCGGTCCCTGAATCCACCGCCACCGGCAACGGCCGCAAGGGCCTGGAGCGGCACATCGGTGCGGTGATGCGCGAGCTGCGCCGGCAGCAGATGCTCACGATCTCCGACGTCGCGGCACAGGCGCGGATCAGCCGCGGCATGCTCTCGAAGATCGAGAACGGCCAAGTGTCGACGAGCCTCGATACGCTCGCGAAGCTCGCCAGTGCGCTCGGCATCTCGCTCGGGCGCCTGTTCGCCAACTACGACGTGCCCGGCGGCGGCGCGCAACTGGTGAAAGCGGGTGAGGGCATGCAGGTGGTCCGGCGCGGCACCAAGCGTGGTCATACCTATCACCTGTTAGCCTACGACAAGGGACCGAAGAAGATGTTCGAGCCGTTCCTGGTCACGATGGACGACGCTTCCGAAGTGTTCCCCAGTTTCGAGCATCCGGGCACGGAGTTCATCTACGTCCTCGAGGGTCGCATCGAGTATCGCCACGGCCAGCAGACCTACCTGCTCGACCCGGGCGACTCGCTCACGTTCCGTGGCGAAGTCCCGCACGGCCCGGAGCGGCTGATCGAAACGCCGATCCAGCTTCTTTCCGTAATCACCTACGGTCCGACTGACGACGCGTGATGGGGCACGCGCGGCTGGGCTAACATGCGTCCCGGCGCCTGCCGGCCGGCGCCGTTCTTCTTCAGGCATCCACACGAGGTTCGACCGCATGCTTTCAGACATCGAGATCGCCCAGAAGGCGACGATGAAGCGCATCATCCCGCTCGCCACCGAGCGGCTCGGCATACCCGAGGCTTTCCTCGAACCCTACGGGTACTACAAGGCCAAGGTCGCGCTCGACTACCTGGAGTCGCTCGCCGATCGCCCGGACGGCAAGCTGATCCTGGTCTCCGCCATCAGCCCGACACCGGCCGGCGAGGGCAAGACGACCACCACGGTGGGCCTGGGCGATGCCCTCAATCGCATCGGCAAGAAGGCGCTGATCTGTCTGCGCGAGCCTTCGTTGGGCCCGGTTTTCGGCGTGAAGGGCGGGGCGGCGGGCGGCGGCTTCGCCCAGGTGGTGCCGATGGAGGACATCAACCTCCATTTCACCGGCGACTTCAACGCGATCCAGCTCGCCAACAACCTGCTCGCGGCGATGCTGGACAACCACATCCACCATGGCAACGAGTTGCAGATCGACGTCCGGCGCATCACCTGGAAGCGCGTTCTGGACATGAACGACCGCGCATTGCGCGACATCGTCGTATCGCTCGGGGGCGCCGCCAATGGTTATCCGCGCGAGGATGGTTTCGACATCGTCGTGGCCTCCGAAGTGATGGCGATCTTCTGCCTGTGCGCCTCGCTCCACGATCTGAAGGAGCGGCTCGGCAACATCGTGGTCGGCTACACGCGCGACCAGCGTCCGGTGCGCGCCCGCGACCTCGAGGCACACGGTGCGATGACTGTGCTGTTGAAGGACGCGCTCAAGCCCAACCTGGTCCAGACGCTGGAGAACAATCCCGCGTTCATTCATGGTGGACCGTTCGCCAACATCGCCCACGGCTGCAACTCGGTGATCGCGACGCGCAGCGCGCTGAAGCTGGCCGACTACGTGGTCACCGAGGCGGGCTTCGGCGCCGATCTGGGTGCGGAGAAGTTCGTCGACATCAAGTGCCGGAAGGCCGGGCTCGAACCATCCGTGTGCGTGATCGTCGCCACCGTGCGCGCGCTCAAGTATCACGGCGGAGTCGATCTCAAGAACCTGAACACGGAGGACCTGGGCGCACTGGAGCGGGGACTCGCGAACCTGGAACGGCACGTCGCCAACGTCCGCAACCACTTCGGCCTGTCCTGCGTGGTATCGGTAAACCACTTCACTCAGGACACCCCGGCCGAGCATGCCTTGTTGAAGCGCAAGATCGAGGCTCTCGGGGTGCCGGTAGTCATCGCGCGCCATTGGGCCGAGGGCGGGAAGGGTGCGGAGGACCTGGCTCGGGCCGTTGTCGAACTCGCCGAAGGCGATGCCCCGGGCGTCAAGTTCGTCTACGAAGACAGCGCGCCGCTGTGGGAGAAGGTCGAAGCGGTCGCGAGGAAGATCTATGGGGCCGCGGGTATCGCAGCGGACGCGAAGGTGCGCTCCCAGATCCAGCGGTTCCAGGACAACGGCTACGGTCACTATCCGGTGTGCATCGCCAAGACCCAGTATTCGTTCTCGATCGACCCCTCCGCCCGAGGCGCCCCGAGCGGCCACATGATCAACATCCGCGAAGTGCGCCTCGCCGCCGGCGCGGAGTTCATCGTGTTTGTTTGCGGCGACGTCATGACCATGCCCGGGCTGCCGAAGGTGCCCTCGGCTACCCGGATCGATCTCACGGACGAGGGTCGGGTGGTCGGGTTGTTCTGAGCTGAGCCCGGGCGCGCAAGCGCGGACAAGTGATTCCACAAAGACAACGGGCGCCGATCGGCGCCCGTTGTCTTTTGCTGCTGTCGCGGCATTGCACCGCGAGGGAAACTTACGCGTGGTACGCGGTCTCCCCATGCTCGGTGATATCGAGGCCTTCGCGTTCCTTCTCTTCGGCGATGCGCAGACCGATCACGACGTCGGTGATCTTGTAGGCGATGAAGGCGACCACGCCGGACCAGATGACGGTCGTCCCCACACCCCAGACCTGGGAGATGAACTGGGTGGCGATCGAATAGTCCGGCGCCACGGCGTTGGTCGCATAGTCATACACGCCGGTGCCGCCCAGGGACGGGGAGCAGAACACCGCGGTTCCGAGCGCGCCGAGAATCCCGCCCACGCAGTGCACGCCGAACACATCCAGCGAGTCGTCGTAGCCGAACATGCGCTTCAGTCCCGAAACTGCCCAGAGGCAGACGACGCCCGCGATGATGCCCAGGGCGATCGAGCCCATCGGTCCGACGAAGCCGCAGGCAGGTGTGATGGCCACCAGCCCGGCGACCGCACCGGACGCGATACCCAGCATCGAAGGTTTGCCCTTGAAGATCCACTCCGCAAACATCCAGGCCAGAGCCGCGCCGGCCGTTGCGAGCAAGGTGTTGACGAACACCATCGCGGCGAAGCCGGTGGATTCGAGGTTGGAGCCGACGTTGAAGCCGAACCAACCCACCCACAGGAGCGACGCACCGATCATGGTCATGGTGAGCGAATGAGGCGGCATCGGTTCCTTGCCGTAACCGATACGCTTGCCGATCACCAGGCAACCGATCAGCCCTGCGATACCGGCATTGATGTGGACCACCGTTCCGCCGGCGAAATCGAGCGCGCCCTTCGACCAGATGAAGCCGGCGAGTTCGTTGGCCTTGGCACCCGCATCCGCCGAAGTGAACGCATCGGGACCCGACCAGAACCAGACCATGTGAGCTACCGGCAGGTACGAGAAGGTGAACCACAGCACCATGAAGAGCAGCACTGCCGAGAACTTCACGCGCTCGGCGAACGCACCGATGATCAGCGCCGGCGTGATTGCGGCGAATGTCAGCTGGAACGCGATGTAGATGTACTCGGGGATGACCACGCCCTTGCTGAAAGTGGCTACCGTCGAGTCCGGCGTCACGCCCGACAGGAACAGGCGAGAGAAGCCCCCGAAGAACGCATTGCCTTCTGTGAATGCAAGAGAATATCCGTAGACCGCCCACAGGATCGCCAGCAACGAGAACGTGGCGAATACCTGCATGAGCACCGAGAGCATGTTCTTGGTGCGGACCATCCCACCGTAGAACAGCGCCAGGCCCGGGATCGTCATCAGAATGACCAGCACGGTTGCCACGATCATCCAGGTCGTGTCGCCTTTGTTCGGTACAGGAGGTGCGGGAGTCGCTGCAGGCGCGGCTTCCGGCGCGGCTTCCGCCGGTAGGGCGGCATCTGCAGCTGCTGGCGCGGCCTCCGCCGGCTTGCTGTCTTGCGCGTGTGCGACCGTGCCGAAGCAGAAGGCCAGCAACATCGCGAGCAGCACGAATACTCTAGTCATGGTGTGGGTTCCCTGAAATTACAGCGCGTCGCCGCCGGTCTCGCCGGTACGGATACGGACGACTTGTTCGAGATCGAAGACGAAGATCTTGCCGTCGCCGATCTTTCCGGTGTTGGCCGATTTTTCGATCGCTTCGATGACCTGATCGAGCATTTCGCTCTTGATCGCGGCTTCGATCTTCACTTTCGGGAGGAAGTCGACGACGTATTCAGCGCCGCGGTAGAGCTCGGTGTGCCCTTTTTGCCGGCCGAAGCCCTTGACCTCGGTGACCGTGATGCCCTGTACGCCTATGGCGGACAGCGCTTCGCGCACCTCGTCAAGCTTGAACGGCTTGATGATTGCGGTGACGAGTTTCATTGATTTGTCCTGTGGTGGGAGACGCTGGAGCGCGAGGCCGTTGCGGCCCCGCACGCGGCTGTGTGGATCAGAACGCCTTCGTCAGCGTCACAAAGAACGTATCGTCCCCGATGTTCTTGCCGAATCGATTGCCCCAGACTGCGGTTTCCACCCCCGGGAACGCGGAGCCCGCCGCTCCGAGCGTGGTCTTGTCCGCCGTGCTGCCCCAGTAGAACGCGCCCCATGTAAAGCCTGACCAGTCCTTCGTCACGCCGAGCTTGTAGTCGACCAGATCGTAGACGTCGTTCTTGAGCCCATACGGCGCGAGGTACGGTGCGGTGCCGGCCCACATCCAGCTACCCACGTGGCCGACGACGTTGAATCCGGTGGACCCGATCGGCACGGTCGCAGTAAGGTCCAGGTAGGTTGTTCCCTGCGCCTCCGGCGTCATGAATACGCCATCGGTGAGGGCGTAGTAGAACTTGCCAGTGATCCACTTCCAGCCTAGCGCGCCGTAGAATTCGGCGGTATGCGGTTTCTTGAGCCCGGGGGAGTAGACCGTATCCAGCTGGTACTTGCCGGGATAGTAGTAGTACACCGCGCCGACGTCGTAAGTGAAATCTCCCAGGAACTTGCCGCGGTAGCCGGCATAGATATCGAGCTCGAAGATGGAAATGATGGCGTTGCTCGGGCTTCCCCCATAGGCGCTGCCACCCGCGGGGAGGTTGGGATCGACGCTCCACGCATCTCCGGGCCAGCTTACGTTGGATGCGAACAGGCCGGCATAGAGACCGGTGGGATGCGCGTACTCGATGGTTCCTTGCACGGCTGGCTTGTTGTAGGTCTGGGTGAGGCCCCGCACGACGTAGTTCGTTGTCAGCGTCAGGTTTCCAGCTATGGGTGATGCCGGTTCCTGGGCCGTCGCGGCGAGGGGGCCGGACAAACCGATTGCGGCAATCGCTGCTGCCAGGACTTTCTTCGTCGACATGGTGCTTGTCCTCATGGATAAGGCGGTTGGTCAGATAGTCGGGTTCAGGAAACGCAACGGAAACCGGCCGGTGCAGAGCTGCAATTGACATGCCAAAGTATTAGATATTTTAAAACAGACACTTAACGAGGGTCAGGGAAACGTTGAAACGTGTTGCGCACCACTAAAATACATCCAAACCACGTTTCGCACCATTTGGGTGCACTCAAGAGAAGTGCAGTGCGGCCAAAGGGTGCTTTGCTACACTCCGGCTAACCTCCACCGACCAGGAACGCATCCCCATGGCCAATCCAAGTGCGATCTTCGACGACATCGCCCAGCGCTTGCGCACGCTCGTAGGGCGGAGCCCGGCCGCCGATCTGGAGCGCAACGTAAGAACGCTCCTGGCCGGCGCGTTCACCCGCCTCGATCTGGTGACCCGGGAAGAGTTCGAGGCCCAGGCTCGCGTGCTCGCCCGCACACGCGAAAAGCTCGAAGCACTGGAACTACGCGTCGGTGCACTCGAAGCCAAGCCCGGAGACGGCGCCTGATCCTCAGCCTATCGGCGGCTTGCCGACCATGAGCCTTGCCGTTCTGCGCAGCCGGGCTCTCGCCGGAATGGAAGCCCACGAGGTCGTGGTCGAGGTCCATCTGGCCAACGGCCTGCCGAATTTCACGATCGTCGGTCTGCCCGAGGCGGAAGTGAAAGAAGCGAAGGACCGGGTTCGCGCTGCCATCCAGAACTGCCGCTTCGAGTTTCCGTCGCGACGCATCACGGTCAATCTGGCGCCCGCCGATCTGCCGAAGGAAAGCGGTCGCTTCGATCTGCCAATCGCGATCGGCATACTGGCGGCGTCGAAGCAGATCCCGACCGATACCCTCGATCGCTACGAGTTCGCCGGAGAACTCGCGCTGACCGGGGAGTTGCGAGCGGTGCGAGGGGCATTGGCGATGACCTATCGCGCCCACGCGAGTGGTCGCGGGTTCATCGTGCCGGCCGAAAGCGCGCCGGAGGCTGCACTGGTCACTGCCGCCGAGGTGTTCGGTGCCCGCTCGCTGCTCGACGTGTGCGCGCACCTCGGCGGTACCCAGCCGCTGGCGCGGTGGCACGCGACCACGGATACGAACGAGGCGGTCTACGCCGACATGGCGGACGTCAAAGGCCAGGCACCGGCAAAACGGGCGCTGGAAGTCGCGGCCGCAGGGTCGCATAGCGTTCTGATGATCGGGCCGCCCGGCACCGGCAAGACCATGCTGGCCGAGCGGTTTCCAGGCTTGCTTCCGTCCATGACCGACGCGGAGGCGCTCGCGTCGGCCGCCATCCAGTCACTGGGCAGCGGCGGGTTCGACCTGTCGCGCTGGAAGCGCCGTCCGTATCGTGCCCCGCATCACACCGCTTCCGCGGTGGCGCTGGTCGGTGGCGGCAGCAATCCGAGGCCCGGCGAAATCTCGATGGCCATGCACGGCGTGCTGTTTCTCGACGAGTTGCCGGAGTTCGACCGCAATGTACTCGAGGTATTGCGCGAACCGCTCGAGTCGGGTCGCATCACCGTGTCGCGCGCTGCGCGCCAGGCGGAGTTTCCTGCGCAGTTCCAGCTCATCGCCGCGATGAACCCTTGCCCTTGCGGCTTCCTCGGCCACACCAACGGCAGGTGTAGATGCACACCCGATCAAGTCGCGCGCTATCGCGGCCGGATTTCCGGACCGCTCCTCGATCGCATCGATATCCAGATCGAGGTCCCGGCAGTGGCCGACGACGAATTGTCCGCGAAGTCCTCCGGCGAGACTTCCGGGACGATCCGGGCCCGCGTCGAAGCTGCGCGCGCAACTGCATTGGCGCGTCAGGGCAAGCCCAACGCGCGGCTCGGTCCGGGAGAAATCCAGACCTGGTGCGCGGTCGACGCCCGCGGTGAGGGCTTGCTGCGCCAGGCGATGCAGCGTCTGGGGCTGTCGGCCCGCGCCTACCATCGCATCCTGAAGGTCGCCCGCACGATAGCCGATCTCGTCGCCGCACCCGGTATTCTGCCTGCGCATATCGCGGAGGCGATCCAGTACCGCAGGCTGGATCGCGATCTCCCCTGAACGGTTTCGCTCCCAGTGCAATTGACAGGCCACGAACGCCCCGGTACCTTCGTCTCCTGATTCGCGCCGATTTGAGCTACAGCTTGCGGGCGCGTTACAAATTCCGCTAAAGAGTGACACGAACCCGGTCGCTTCTTACAGCGGACGGGTTTTTTCGTTTTCAGGAGCCAATTCTTGCAGCCGGATCGTACACATCTCCTCCATGAACTGCTGACCGAGCGCATTCTGGTGCTCGACGGTGCCATGGGCACCATGATCCAGGGTCACAAGCTCGAGAAGCACCACTACCACGGCGAGCGCTTCTGCGATCATCGCTCCGAGCAGTCCGGCAACAACGATCTGCTCACGCTCACGCAGCCACAGGTCATCGGCGGAATCCACTCGGCCTACCTCGATGCCGGCGCCGACATCGTCGAGACCAATACGTTCAATTCGACGCGCATCGCCATGGCCGACTACGGCATGGAAGAGCACGTGCGCGAGCTGAATTTCGAAAGCGCCCGGCTGGCGCGCGAGGTCGCCGATCGCTTTGCGCGGCAGACGCCGGACAAGCCGCGCTTCGTAGCGGGGGTGCTGGGACCCACCAACCGGACTGCCTCGATCTCGCCGGACGTGGGCGATCCCGCGTTCCGCAATGTTTCGTTCGACGAACTGGTGGCCGCCTACCTCGAAGCCATCGACGGGCTGGTCCACGGCGGCTCCGATCTGCTGCTGGTCGAGACCGTGTTCGACACGCTGAACTGCAAGGCTGCATTGTTCGCTTGTGACGAGTACTTCGATCGGAACGACGTTCATCTGCCGCTCTGGATCTCGGGCACGATAACCGACAAGTCGGGACGCACCCTGTCGGGGCAGACCGCGGAAGCGTTCTGGAACTCGATCCGCCACGCGCAACCCTTGGTGATCGGATTGAATTGCGCGCTCGGCGCGAAGGAACTGCGTCCGTACATCGAGGAACTGGCGCAGATCACCGACACGTTCGTGAGCATCCACCCGAACGCCGGGCTGCCCAACGCGTTCGGCGACTACGACGAAACGCCGGATTACACCTCGGGAATGCTGCGCGAATTCGCAGCCTCCGGCTTCCTCAATATCGCCGGCGGCTGTTGCGGTACGACGCCGCAACACATCAGGGCAATCGGCGATGCCATCCGCGGTCTTCGTCCGCGGTCCATCCCGAAGATCGACAAGAAATTGCGCCTGTCGGGGCTCGAGCCGCTCAACGTCGGCGACGACTCGCTCTTCGTGAACGTGGGCGAGCGCACCAACGTGACCGGATCGAAGGCCTTTGCGCGGCTGATCCTGAACGGCCAGTTCCAGGAGGCTCTCGCCGTGGCCCGGCAGCAGGTCGACAACGGGGCACAAGTCATCGACATCAACATGGACGAGGCGATGCTCGACTCGCAGGCGGCCATGACCAGGTTCCTGAATCTCGTCGCCTCCGAGCCCGACATCTCACGCGTCCCGGTGATGATCGACAGTTCCAAGTGGAGCGTGATCGAAGCCGGCCTGAAGTGCATGCAGGGCAAGTCGGTGGTCAATTCGATCAGCATGAAGGAGGGCGAAGCGGAGTTTCTGCGCCAGGCGCGCCTCGTGCGCCGCTACGGCGCCGCGGCCGTCGTGATGGCCTTCGACGAGCGAGGCCAGGCCGATACGCTCGAGCGCCGGGTCGAGATCTGCACGCGCGCCTATCACCTGTTGGTGAAGGAAGTGAGCTTTCCGCCCGAGGACATCATTTTCGACCCGAACGTATTCGCGGTCGCGACCGGCATCGAGGAGCACGCGACCTACGGGGTCGACTACATCGAGGCCACTACCGCCATCCGCAAGGCGCTACCGCATGTGAAAGTGAGCGGTGGCGTCTCCAATGTCTCGTTCTCGTTCCGCGGCAACGACGGCATGCGCGAGGCGATCCATACGGCCTTCCTGTATCACGCGGTGAAGGCAGGCATGAGCATGGGCATCGTCAATGCCGGTCAGCTCGGTGTCTACGCGGATATCCCGAGGGAGCTGCTGGAACGGGTTGAAGACGTATTGCTCAATCGCCGGGCCGACGCCACCGAACGCCTGGTCCAGTTCGCCGAGACCTACAAGCTGGGCGGCAAGGCCCAGGTCGAGGATCTGGCGTGGCGCGATGCGCCCGTGGCGGAGCGGCTCAAGCATGCACTGGTGAAAGGCGTCAACACCTACGTTGTCGCCGATACCGAGGAGGCGCGCCTGGGTTTCGAACGGCCGATCCAGGTCATCGAAGGCCCGCTCATGGACGGCATGAACGTGGTCGGCGACTTGTTCGGCGCGGGCAAGATGTTCCTGCCGCAGGTGGTGAAGTCGGCGCGCGTGATGAAGGAAGCCGTAGCGCACCTCATACCGTACATCGAAGCCGAGAAGGCCCGCACCGGCAAGGCCGGCCAGGCCAAGGGCAAGATCGTGCTCGCGACCGTGAAGGGCGACGTGCACGACATCGGCAAGAACATCGTCGCGGTGGTGCTCCAGTGCAACAACTTCGACGTCGTGAATCTGGGCGTGATGGTTTCGGCCGAGAAGATCCTCCAGACCGCGCGCGACGAGAAGGCCGACATCATCGGACTTTCCGGCCTCATCACCCCGTCGCTCGAGGAAATGGCCCACGTCGCGAAGGAGATGCAGCGGCAGGGCTTCGAGGTGCCGCTCCTGATCGGGGGGGCGACGACCTCGCGCGTGCACACCGCGGTGAAGATCGAGCCCGGCTATCACGGGGTCACCGTCTGGGTGCCTGATGCATCGAGGAGTGTCGGCGTCTGCACCACCCTGCTCTCGCCCGAGCAGCGCACGGCCTATATCGAGAAGATGAAGGCGGAAGCCGGCAAGACCCGTGAACAGCACAAGGGCAAGAAGGGGCAGGGCCCGCATCATTCGATCGGAGAGGCGCGCAAGCACGGGCTTGCTACCGACTGGACGACCTACCGGCCGCCGGCACCGAAACGGCCCGGCGTGCAGGTGTTCCGCGAATATCCGCTGTCCGAGATCGCAGAGCTGATCGACTGGACGCCATTCTTCCAGACCTGGGAGCTGTCGGGGCGCTATCCGAAAATCCTCGACGACGCGATCGTCGGTGAAGCGGCGCGCAACCTGTTCGGCGATGCACGGGCGATGCTCGCGCAGATCATCGAAGGCCGGTGGCTCACCGCGAATGCCGTCATCGGCCTGTTTCCTGCTAATCGCGTGAACGGCGACGACATCGAGGTCTATCGCGATGAAACCCGTAGCGAGATCGTCACCACCCTGCACTGCCTGCGCCAGCAGATGGTGAAACCCGCCGACCGTTTCAATCTCTCCCTGGCCGACCTGGTCGCGCCGAAGGAAGCCGGTATCCCCGACTACGTCGGAGCATTCGCGGTGACCACCGGCGTCGGCATCGATGCCCGCGTCGAAGCCTACGAGGCGAAGCACGACGACTACAACGCGATCATGTTGAAGGCGCTCGCCGACCGGCTGGCGGAAGCGTTCGCGGAATTGATGCACGGTCGCGTACGTACCGAATTCTGGGGCTATGCGGCCGACGAGGCTCTCGGCGTCGAGTCACTCATCGACGAGAAGTACCGTGGCATCCGGCCGGCGCCCGGCTATCCGGCCTGTCCCGATCACACCGAGAAGGGCGAACTGTTCCGTTTGCTGGAGGTCGAGCGCAACGCCGGCATCACGCTCACCGAGTCCTACGCGATGCTACCCACCGCGGCCGTGAGCGGTTTCTACTTCTCGCATCCCGACGCGCACTATTTCGCGACCGGCAAGGTCGATCGGGACCAGGTCGAGGAATACGCCGCGCGCAAGGGCATGCCGCTGCGCGAGATGGAGCGCTGGCTTGCACCGGTGCTGGCGTACGACCCGGCCTGAAGTTCGACATTCGTAGTCGTCCAGCCGGGCTCGGCGAGACCTGCGGGGCGCTTGTCGACGGCAGATCGCTATACCAGACTCTTCGCCCGCAACGTACGGATCGCCGTCATGAACATTCCGGATGCCTTGCTGCCATCGGGTTGGTACTGGGCCGCGCACGCTCTGATGGCTGCCGTTGTCATCTGGGCCGTCCGCACGGCGCCGTGGGGGCGTCTGCGGGACAATGCGCAGAGCCATTTGTGGCTCGGTACCTGCGTCGCTCTGCTGGTGTTGTGGAACATCCGTCCCGTTCCGCTGCACGGGATCGACTTTCACTTGCTCGGCGCGACCGCGTTCGCGCTGATGTTCGGGCCCCGGCTCGCGATCCTCGGGCTGTCGATCGTGGTGGCCTCGCTGTTCGTCGCCGGCGGTTTGCCGCCGGATGCGTTCTCCGTCAATGCTCTTCTGCTTGCCGTGCTCCCGGTCGGACTGAGCCATGCAATCCTGCGCTTGGCCGAGCGCATGCTGCCGCGCCATTTCTTCATCTACATCTTCGTCACCGCCTTCTTCGGCGCGGCGCTTGCCATGGCGGCGAGCGGTTGCGCCTCAGTCGGGCTCATCATCGCCTACGGTGCGCCGCAAGTCGCCCTGATGGCCGAGCAGTTCCTGCCCTACTGTCTGCTGCTGGCGTTTGCCGAGGCGACCTTGACCGGCATGATCATCACGATCTTCGTGGTGTACCGTCCGCAATGGGTGGGAACCTTCGACGACGCCCGCTATCTACCAAGGCCGTGATCCCCCTTCGCGCTCCAGCCAACGCCGTGATTGCCCTGCTTCCGATTCGTCGGGGTCTTGTCGCGGCCGTCGCTTCGATCCTCGGTCTGCCGCTGTTCGCTTCCGCGGAGCATGTGCACCGCTATGAGATTTCGATCGACCCGGATATTCGCGCGATGCAGGTGAAAGCCTGCTTCGCGGGCCCGCCGCCGGCGCAACTGGTGGCGGAATCGCTCGATGCGCCGGCCGCGTTCGTGGAAGGCAAGGCCGTTATGGAGCGCCGCCAGCCGATCGCGCCCAACGGCACCGAGATGAAGTTGAAGGACATCGCGGAGAACGGCTGCATCGAATACAAGGTGAATCTCGGCGGCGGCTACGCCAAGAATGATTTCTCCGGCAACACCACCAAGCGCATCGGCCGCGACCTGTTCACCGAAGTTGGGTTGTGGCTCTGGCGACCGGCCCAGCTCGGCGTCGACGAAGACATCGAGATCTCATTCGAGCTGCCCGAAGGTTTGTCGGTGTCGGCGCCGTGGCGAGCGGTCACCCCGGTTCGGGGACGTCCCACCTATCGCGTCGGCCGCGCCGAATACGATCGCCCGTCTGCGGTGGCATTCGGCCGGTTCCAAGAGATCCCCGTGGAAGTGCCGGGTGCCGTGCTCCGGCTGGCCGTGCTCGACGGCTCGCCGTCCGCCGATGCCGAGGCCATGCGGGCCTGGATTCAGGATGCCGCGATGAGCGTGGCGTCGATCCACGGGCGCTTTCCGGTCCCGAGCCCGCAGATTCTGGTCATGCCGGGCGCGCGTGCGCAGGAGCCAACGCCCTGGGCCTATGTATTGCGCGGCGGCCAGGCGGCGGCGCATTTCTTCGTCAACCAGCGCCGGCCGTTGCGTGACTACGTCGAGGACTGGACCGCGCCGCACGAACTGTCGCACCTGCTGTTGCCGTACGTGAGTTCGAGCGATGCCTGGTTGTCCGAAGGGATGGCGACCTACTACCAGAACGTCGCGCGAGCGCGCAGTGGCGCCATCACCCCGGAACAAGCGTGGCAACGCATGCACGCCGGTTTCAAGCGCGGCCGCGAATGGGCCGTCAAGGGCACGACACTGGAACAGGCAACGGCGCGGATGCTTCGCGACGGTGGTTACATGCGTGTGTACTGGTCGGGCGCCGCGCTGCTGCTGCTCGGTGACGTCGAGTTGCGGCGCCGCTCGGACAACCGGCAGTCTCTCGACACGGTGCTGGCCGCCTTCGCCGATTGCTGTCTCGATCCCGATCCCGAGTGGACGGCGCGGAAAGTCTTCGAGAAATTCGACGAGCTTTCAGGGATGGACGTATTCGCGACCTTGTTAGACACCCACGTGCGCTCGACCAGCTTTCCCGATTTGACCGAGGCGTATGCGCAGCTCGGCCTCGAAGCGCTCGGCGGCAAGCTCGCGCTGAAGGCGGAAGCACCGCTTATAGGCGTGCGTGATGCGATCATGGCACGCGGTGCGTACTCGACTCCGCGGAGCCTGCTGGGGGATGCACCGAGGTAGGCCGGGCGTTAGTCCTTGCACCAAAGCCTGGCTGTGCCGAGCCAACGGCTCGGCGGTTGCGATGCCGAAGGAATCGAAGGTATCGAGGCTCGCCGCCACGCCAGCTTTGCCCGGGCTGCGGGCCGAGCCGTCATTGGATCGGCGAGCGCCTCGAGCGCCAGGTAGAAAGCCGTGGTGTCGTCAAGCATGGCGGCCGCTACGCCGTGAGGCCCATGGGACGGCGCAACCACGCTATGGCGAGGGTGCCGGCCCGTGACCAGGTCGAAGGTTGCGATGACGGAGCCTCGACGCGCAATTTGCAGCTGTGGAGCGCCGAGACATAAAAGGGCTTGCGCCGAACCAGCACCAGGGTCTGGCCAGGATAGAGCACCAGATCGCGCGACTCGCTGCCTTGCGTAACCCAAGAAAACCCGGACAAGCAAGTAAGGCGCACCCCGGCGGGGCGGACGATTGTGGCCACATCGCATTGCTGCATCTCGACGTGACGGACCTGTGTGGCATCCACGTACAGTGAACTCATGATGGGCCTCCTTGAAATGACGTTGCATCATCGTGCTCACCCGTGAACAGGGCATTCCGGACGGCGTGAACGCAGCGTGAAAACCGCCGGGTCGAGCCTTGCCTGCCCGCCAGGACGCTTGACTCCGAACCTCGGGCCGGAGTCCGCGGTTATCATTCTTCGCGATGGAACCGCTGTTCGCTTTCCTGCATTTCCTCTCGATCCTGGCGCTTGCCGGTTTGCTCACCGCGGAGTGGCTGCTCTGCAACGAGCATCTGCAGCCAGGCCACGTGCGCTTGCTGGTCCGGGTCGACAGGGCCTACATGCTCGCCGCTATCGCCGTGCTCACGACCGGCGGCGTGAGCTTCTTCTGGTACGCGAAGGGCCCGGGCTTCTATCTGCCCAATCCGGTGTTCCACCTGAAGATCGCGCTGTTCGTGGCAATAGGACTGATCTCGATCGCGCCGACAGTACAGTTCATCCGCTGGAACCGGGCTTTGACAGAGGGGCGTATGCGCGTACTCACCGATGCGGATATCCGGCGTGTGCGGCGCTTCATCGGGCTCGAGATGCTGCTCCTCGGCTTTGTCCCCCTGGCTGCGGTGCTGATGGCGCGCGGCATTTCGCCCTTGTCCTGACGCTCCTGCCGATGCCTGTCCTTGTGCTGTCGCCCATCGTCCAGGCCGTGCTGCTGCTGGCCGCGTCCAATGTCTTCATGACCTTCGCGTGGTACGCCCATCTGGAGAAACTCGGGCACAAGCCCTGGATCATCGCGGCCCTGGTGTCCTGGGGCATCGCCCTGTTCGAGTACCTGCTGCAGGTACCGGCGAACCGCATCGGCTACACCACGATGTCGCTGCCGCAACTGAAGATCCTGCAGGAAGTCGTCTCGCTCTGCGTGTTCGTGCCGTTCGCGGTGTTCTACATGCACCAGCCGCTCAAGCTCGACTACCTTTGGGCGGCCCTGTGCATCATGGGTGCGGTCTACTTCATTTTCCGGACTTGACCATGAACGATCTTTGTTTCCAGAGCGCAGTGGAACTCGCGCGCAGCATCCGGACGCGGCAGGTGTCGGCGCTCGAAGTGCTGCGCGCCCATGTGGCCCAGATCGAGCGGCTCGACCCGAAGGTCAACGCGATGGTGACCCGCACCTTCGACCTGGCGGAGACCGCCGCTCGCGATCTCGACGCCAGACTCGCACGCGGCGAGGCGGTGGGACCGCTCGCCGGCGTTCCGGTTGCGCACAAGGACCTGGCCGTCACGAAGGGCATCCGCACCACCTTCGGTTCACCGCTGTTCCGTGATTTCGTGCCCGATGCCGACGCGATCATCGTCGAGCGACTGCGCGCTGCGGGCGCGATCACCGTAGGCAAGACCAACACACCCGAGTTCGGCGCCGGCTCGCAGACCTTCAACACGGTGTTCGGCGCCACGCGCAATCCGTGGGACCTGTCTCGCACATGCGGGGGTTCCAGCGGCGGTGCCGCCGTCGCGCTCGCCTGCGGCATGGTCCCGATCGCGGATGGCTCCGATTTCGGCGGATCGTTGCGCAACCCGGCAAGCTTCTGCAACGTCGTCGGCTTCCGGGGATCCCCTGGCCGGGTGCCGAACTGGCCCGCGTTCAATGCCTGGTTTGCGCTCTCCATCGTGGGTCCCATGGCACGCACCGTCGAAGACGTGGCGCTCATGCTCTCGACGATCGCGGGCCCCGATCCGAGGTCGCCGATCTCGGTGCACGAATCCGGCAGCGTCTTCGCCCGGCCGCTGGGGCGGGACATGAACGGCGTGCGCATCGCGTGGAGCCGCGATCTCGGCGGTCTGCCCTTCGAACGCGAAGTGCTCGAGACCCTCGACCGCGCGCTGCCGGTGTTTTCCGACATCGGCTGCATCGTCGAGCCGGCCACCCCTGACCTCGCGGATGCCGACGAGATCTTCGAAGTGCTGAGGGCGTGGAACTTCGACCTCTCGCATGGCGATCTGCTGGATCGGCAGCGGGCGCATCTCAAGCAGACCGTGATCTGGAACATCGAGGAGGGCAAACGGCTCACCGGCTCGCAGGTGGCGCGCGCAGAGCGCAAGCGCACGGACCTGTTCCATCGCATGCGGGCGTTCTTCGAGCGGTATGACTACCTCGTGTGTCCGGTGGCCCAGGTGCTGCCCTTCGACGTGAACACGGAGTATCCGATGCAGATCGAGGGCCGCCCGCTGTCCAACTACATCGAATGGATGCGGTCCTGCTATCGCATCTCCGCGACGACGCTGCCGGCGATCTCCGTCCCCGCCGGCTTCAGCGCCGGCGGCCTTCCGGTCGGGCTTCAGATCGTCGGGCGCCACCTCGACGACTTCGGCGTGCTGCAGGTCGCGTATGCCTTCGAGCAGGCGACGCACTTCCGGGCGTCCCGGCCACCCATCGCAGCGGCGGCCTAGCTGATCTGCGCGAGTACCGCCAGGTAGCCCAGACCGCGCGCTTCCGCGAACAGGTCGAGGACAAGCATGAGGCTGCCCTGGATGATGCAGCCCACGCCCGCAGCGTAGAGGGAAACGCCGGGCGGGAACGCCAGCACCAGGACGATGCCTGCGACGAGCACCACGATCTCGATCGCCTTGTACAGCCGGAAAGCGGCCATCACTTTTTCCATGCGCCCCGTCTCTTCGCGCCGCGCCGCGACCGGGGCATCTCGGACGCGCTCCTGGACCGCAGCGAGTTGGGCGCCGCTCCGCAGCAGGACCGTGGTTCCGACGACCAGCTGGATCGCACCGACGAGCGCCAGCGGCACGACCATGCCGCGCCAGGGTCCGCCGCCGCGAACCAGGGCCACGCTCGCGATCGCCGCCGCGAGTCCCGCCAGAACGAACAGGATGCTCTCGCCCTTCTCGGCGACGAAGTAGCGAGCGATCCTCTCGATCACCTCGGTGCGATCCATGGCCATGACGATGTCCGAGGAACGGATCCTCGACCCCCTTCAACAGGACGTTCGAGGGTATCATCCCCGGCCTCGCGCGCGCCGGCCGGCTCGCCCAACCACCGCCCACTCCAGCGATACGACGCACCGATGCGCATGACCCGCCTGCTTCCGCCCGCCCTTTTGGCGCTCGCGCTGCTTTCCCCCGCCTTCGCCCAGCAGCCCGATGCTGCACCTGCGGCGCCGCAGCAGCCGAAGCCCGAGAAACTAGCGGCGCGCATCTTCGTGAAGGACATCGAGGGCCTGTGGCTCCCGCAGGACTACATGGACGCGCTGCGAGCCACGCGCCAGCCACACGCCGCGGCCCGCAAGGCTCCGCCGCTGGCGATCAACATTCAGAAGGAGGACCGCAGCTACCCGATCATGCGTACCGACTTCAACAAGGCGGTACTGCAGCGCGTGATCGAGGTCGAGCCCATGGGCAAGCCTGGCGCCTATCGCATCGTCGCGGCCGACGATGACCGTGGCGCGGTGGCAGCGGACGAGGCAACGTACATACCGTTCCGAGGTCAGAAGGGCGTGCAAGGGCGGGTCGATACGATGTCCATCGCCGAGCCCACGTTCTCGAATCGACGCTATCGCGATTTCCTGCGCGTCTCCGAAGGGCTCGCAGTGTTCGTCAATCGCACGGTCATCGCCGGGAAGTACGTCGATGAGCAGGGCCGCGGTTACGAGTTCGCCGAAGCGGGCGTGGCCAGTTTTCCGGACGAGAAGTTCGAGTTCGAGCTGTCGCTCGCGGCAGCCGGCGCCGCCTGCGAATACTTCGACACGCCCGACGAGAAAGCGCCGGGTGGGCGCCGACGCTACGGGTTCGCCTGGAAGGGTGACAAGCTCCGGTTGTTCAAGGCATCCGGAACGGAACCGAAGAACGTGCGCTGCGACAAGAAGCCGTTCGCGGTGCTGGCGCCGCAGGGTTAGTCCATCCATAAGGGGAGAACGCAATGAAGAGTATCTGGGGTCTGCTGTTCGGGTACGCCATGCTCGGCATCGTGTCGAGCGGTACTGCCGGCGCTGCCGATTGCGCCGGTGATATCACCGCTGCCGAGGCGCTGGCGGCGGAAGATGCACGCTACGCCGCGC
>Ga0163144_10010441_pt1 | contig 19789 bp, 14 predicted proteins | sample OliLak19BULKMAT1_FD_123175 | JGI IMG/M metagenome (GOLD analysis project Ga0163144, IMG submission 123175) | Freshwater microbial mat bacterial communities from Lake Vanda, McMurdo Dry Valleys, Antarctica - Oligotrophic Lake LV.19.BULKMAT1 | ecosystem: Environmental > Aquatic > Freshwater >... | reverse complement strand
ATGCGCAGGGTCAGCAGCAGTTCGCTGCGCCGACCATCGGCATGCGCCACCACCAGCTTCGCATCACTTTGCGGTGCCAGGTCGGCGGCCGGTTCAATGTCGATGCGCTCGTCCCCACGCAAGTCCAGCGATTGCCAGGAGTCGCCTGCTTTGAACTGCAGCGGCAACACGCCCATGCCGACCAGGTTGCTGCGGTGGATGCGCTCGAAGCTCTTCGCCACCACGGCCCGGATACCGAGCAGCTGTGTGCCCTTGGCGGCCCAGTCGCGGCTGGAGCCGGTGCCGTATTCCTCGCCGGCAAACACCACCGTGGGTGTGCGCTGCACCATGTACTGCATGGCAGCCTCGTAAATGGACATCTTCTGCGCCTCTTGCCCACTGGCGCCGTGGTACAGGGTCCGGCCGCCCTCCTCGCGCGAACCGTCCGCACCCGGGGGCAACATCAGGTTCTTGATGCGCACATTGGCAAAGGTGCCGCGCAGCATGACCTCGTGGTTGCCACGGCGCGCACCGTAGGAGTTGAAGTCGGCCTTGAGGATGCCATGCGCCAGCAGCCATTGCCCGGCCGGGGACTGTTCGGCGATGGAACCGGCGGGCGAAATATGGTCGGTGGTGATGGAGTCGCCAAACAGCGCCATGATGCGCGCGCCCGTGACGCGCTCGGCGCCTGGCACCGCAGCGGCGGGCGCTTGCAACTGGAAGCCGTCAAAAAAAGGCGGGCGCGCGATGTAACTGCTCTGTGGCCAGCTATAGCTGGTGCCAGTGACACCCTGGATGTGCTCCCACAATTTGCCCGGCTCGGTCTTGATGCGGGCATAGTTGTCGCGGTAGGCCTTGCCGTGCATGGCGAAGCGCATCAGGTCATGGATCTCGTCGCTGCCCGGCCAGATGTCGCCCAGGTACACGTCCCGGCCGCCTTTGCCTTGTCCGACTGGTTCGGTCATCAGGTCGCGCAGCACGGTGCCGGCAATGGCGTAGGCCACCACCAGCGGCGGGCTGGCCAGAAAATTGGCTTTCAGGTTGGGATGGATGCGCGCCTCGAAATTGCGGTTGCCCGACAACACCGACGCACACACCAGATCGTTGGCGCTGATCACTTCATTGAGTTCAGGAGTCAGGTCGCCAGCGTTGCCAATGCAGGTGGTGCAACCGTAGCCGGCCAGCGCAAACCCGAGCTTCTCCAGATACGGCAGCAGGCCGGTTTGCGTCAGATACTCGGTCACGATCCGCGAGCCCGGCGCCAGCGATGTCTTGATGTGGGGCTGCACCCGCAGTCCGGCCTGCACCGCCTTCTTTGCCAGCAGGCCAGCCGCCAGCAGCACCCCCGGGTTGGAGGTATTGGTGCAACTGGTGATGGCGGCAATCAGGACGTCACCGTTGCGCACATCGAGCCCGCCCGGCGTGCGGAAAACCTGCGCCAACCTGCCTGGCATCTGGTTGAAGCCGTTCTCTGCATTGGAGCGCGAGAACAGGGAACTGAACTGGCTCGCCACCTTGCCCAGTTCGATACGGTCCTGCGGGCGCTTGGGTCCGGCCAGGCTGGGCGTGACGCTGCCCAGATCGAGCTGTACGACCTGCGAATAATCGATCTCCCCGGCCAGTGCCACGCCGAACAGTCCCTGGGCACGGAAATAGGCCTCGAAGTTCTCGATCTCCTGCGCGCTGCGGCCGGTGCCCTTGAAGTAGGCGATGGTTTTCTCGTCCACCGGAAAGAAGCCCATGGTCGCGCCATATTCAGGCGCCATGTTGGCAATCGTGGCGCGATCCGGCAGGGCCAGGGTGCGCGTGCCGGCGCCGAAGAACTCGACAAACTTGCCCACCACCTTGTGCTGGCGCAGCAGTTCCGTCACTGTCAGCACCAGATCGGTCGCAGTCACCCCCTCACGCAGGCAACCGGTCAACTCGAGCCCCACCACATCGGGCGTCAGAAAATACACCGGCTGGCCCAGCATCGCCGCTTCGGCCTCGATGCCGCCCACACCCCAGCCAACCACACCGATGCCGTTGATCATGGTGGTGTGGCTGTCGGTACCGACCAGGCTGTCGGGGTAGAAAACGCCGTCGACGCGCCGATGTACACCGCGCGCCAGGAACTCCAGATTGACCTGGTGCACGATGCCAAAGCCTGGCGGCACCACGCCGAACGTGTCAAACGCCTGCATGCCCCATTTCATGAACTCGTAACGTTCGCGGTTGCGCTGGAACTCCAGCTTCATGTTGAGATCGAGCGAGTCCTTCTGCCCGTAGTGGTCGACCATCACCGAATGGTCCACCACCAGGTCCACGGGCACCAGCGGCTCGATCCGCTTGGGGTCCTTGCCGAGCTCGACCGCCTTGCTGCGCATGGCTGCCAGGTCGGCCAGCAGCGGGACGCCGGTGAAGTCCTGCAACACCACGCGCGCCACCAGAAACGGAATCTCGTCGCTGCGCGCGGCGTTCGCCTGCCAGTTGGCGATCTGCGCCACGTGGCCAGCGGTAACGCGTTTGCCGTCACAGTTGCGCAGCACCGACTCAAGCACGATCCGCAGCGACACCGGCAACCGGCGCACGTTGGGATAACGCTGCGCCAGGGCTGCCAGGGAATACAACTCGCCGGTCTCCCCCGATGCGGCCCGGAACTGTTTGCGGGTGGACTCGAAAGGGTGTTGCATGGCAGGCTCCTTGAATGGCAGTGGGAAGGCCATTCTGGCACTCCGCCCATTACCAGCACCGGCCGGGTGAATTTTCCTGCAGCGTGCCGTCAGGCGCAAGCCCCATGCCACAGCCCCAAGCCACTACTCCACGCGGCTGATAGTGGTCGGCTTGAAACCGAGGTCGGCCGCCTTGCCTTTGCGGGCACGTGCGCCGCGCGCATTGTTGAGACTGCGGATCTCCAGCGTCTCTTCACGCGGCTTGCCGGCGCGACCGATGCCCTCGATCTTCACGCTGCGGGTGTAAGCGGCAGCGCCGGCCAGGCTGTCCTTGTCTTCCAGATCAATCAGTTTGAGCCCGCGCCCGCCATTGGCCATGGCGTTGAGTTCGCCGATCGCAAAAGTCAGGATCCGGCCACCGGTCGAAGCACAGGCGACGTGGGTGGCCGACAACAGCGCCACCGAACCCGAACCACCGCTGACTGGCGACGGCCGGGTCAGGGATTCGCCCTCGCTGCAGCTGACAAAGGCCTTGCCGGCCTTGAGGCGCGAGACCATCTGCTCCACCGTGGCGAGAAACCCATAACCACCCGAACTCGCCAGCAGCAGCGTCGCGTCGGGCGGGCCGGCGAAGTAATACGACAGCTGGGTGCCCGGCTCCAGGTCAAGCAGCGTCGTCACCGGCTGGCCATCTCCACGCGCTCCCGGCAACAGGGACACCGCCACCGAATACACCCTGCCCCGGTTGCCAAACACGAGCAAGGTGTCAACCGAGCGGCACTCGAAAGTGCCGTGCAAGGCGTCGCCCGACTTGAATGCGAAACCAGCCGGGTCGTGCCCGTGGCCACTGCGCGCGCGCAACCAGCCCTTGTCGCTGACCACCACGGTTACTGGCTCATCCAGCACCCGCACTTCAACCACGGCGCGTTTGTCGCTCTGGATCAGGGTACGCCGGGCATCGCCAAACAGTTTGGCGTCGGACTCGATCTCGCGCACCATCAGGCGGCGCAGGGCGGCGGCGCTGCCCAGGATTTCATCGAGCTTTTTCTGCTCGTCACGCAGGCCGGACAACTCCTGTTCGATCTTGATCGCTTCGAGCCGCGCCAGCTGCCGCAGGCGGATGTCCAGGATGTCTTCCGCCTGTCGCTCCGAGAGGGAAAAACGCGCGATCAGGGCCTGCTTTGGCTCATCGGCCTGACGGATGATTGCGATCACCTCGTCGATATTGAGCAGCACCAGTTGCCGCCCCTCCAGGATATGGATGCGGTCCAGTACCCGGGCCAGCCGGTGCCGCGTGCGACGCTCAATGGTGGTTTGGCGAAACTGGGTCCATTCCGTGAGCATCTGGCGCAGCGATTTCTGCGCCGGTCGCCCGTCCAGCCCGACCATGGTCAGGTTGATCGGCGCCGACGTCTCCAGGCTGGTCTGCGCCAGCAGGGTGGTGATGAGTTCCTGTTGCCCGATGCGGCTGGTCTTGGGCTCGAACACCAGGCGTACCGCAGCGTCCTTGGACGACTCGTCGCGCACGGCGTCGAGCACCGCCAACACGCCGGCCTTCTGCTGCACTTGCTCCGGCGACAACGCCTTCTTGCCCAGACGGACCTTGGGATTGGTCAGTTCCTCGATCTCTTCGAGTACACGCTGGGTGCTGACGTTGGGCGGCAACTCGGTAACCACCAGTTGCCACTGGCCACGCGCCAGCTCTTCTATCTTCCAGCGCGCACGCACCTTGAGTGAACCACGTCCGCTGCGGTAGGCCTCCGCAATGTCTGCCGCGGCGCTGATGATCTGCCCACCGCCAGGGTAGTCCGGCCCTGGCACCAGGGCCAGCAACTCGGCATCGGACACCGCGGGTGTGCGCAGCAGCGCCACGCAGGCGGCTGCGATCTCGCGCAGGTTGTGACTCGGCACCTCGGTGGCCATGCCCACGGCAATGCCACTGGCACCGTTGAGCAGCACAAACGGCAACCGCGCTGGCAACTGCACCGGCTCTTCGGTCGAACCGTCGTAGTTGGGCGCAAAGTCCACCGTCCCTTCGTCGATCTCGTCGAGCAACAGCCGGCTGATCCTGGCCAGCCGGGCCTCGGTGTAGCGCATGGCCGCAGCACCATCTCCATCGCGGCTGCCGAAGTTGCCCTGGCCGTCGATGAGCGGATAACGCTGCGAGAAATCCTGCGCCATGCGCACCAGTGCCTCATACGCTGCCTGGTCGCCATGCGGATGGAAGCGGCCCAACACGTCGCCGACGACCCGCGCCGACTTCACCGGCCGCGCCCCGGTATTACCGCTTGGACCACCAAACCCCAACCCCATGCGGGACATCGCGTACAGGATGCGGCGTTGCACCGGCTTTTGTCCGTCGCAGACATCGGGCAAGGCACGGCCTTTGACCACACTCAGCGCGTATTCCAGATAGGCGCGTTGCGCGTAGGTCGCCAGATTGAGGGATTCGTCGCCGTCGCCAGCTGGGCCGGCGGAAAAGTCGAGGGTGGGTTGGTCGCTGTCTGGCATCAATTGTCAAGTTCGGTCTTGGGCTTGGTGACGGCTGCGGCCGACGGCGGCATGTTGCCGCGGTTGAGCGCGCCACCCGTGATGGCGGGGCGCACGCGCGAGGGCGCGGGCCGCACCTCGGGTACTGGCACCGGCAGCGGGGGTTTGAGCACGGTGTAGAACTGCATCACCCTCTTCACATAGGCTTGGGTTTCCTTGAAGTTCGGAATCTGGTTGCCGGCGCGCTGCACCGCGCCCTCGCCTGCGTTGTACGCGGCAAGTGCCAGTTCGAGCTGGCCAGGAAACATGTTGATCAGGTCGCGCAGGTACCGCGTGCCAGTGCGGATATTGGTCTTGGGGTCGAAGAGTTTCTTTTCGATGGCCATCTTGCGGTCACCGTCGACGCCGTAGCGCCGCGCCGTGGCTGGCATGATTTGCATCAAACCGATAGCCCCCTTGGGCGAAACCGCCGTGCTGTCGAATCCCGACTCGGCGGCGATCAGCGCCTGCAGCAACTCGAAGTCGATATTGTGGTCGTTCGAAGCCTCGCGCAGAAGCTGGCGCACCTGCTTGAAGATCGGCGACACCTCGAAAAAAGCATGCAGCTTGTTGGGTGCCATCGGCTGGACGACCGGCGCAACCGTCTGCTGTACAACTTCTGCCAATACATCGCGCGTGGTGTCAAAGGTTTCGGCGCTGCGAAAGAACAATTCGTAGCGGTCGTCGAGCCGCTCCGACGCAAAATGGGCGACGCCCTTGGCGTCGACAAAGCCCCAGACGTCGGCGCGGGCGGGCAATACCAGCAACGCCGCGAACAGCAGCAGCACGGGCACCAGGCGCGAACGCAGCGCGCCTGCGCGACGCGACCCAGCCGGGATGGCCGTGGCCATCAAACGTCCACCTCCACCGAGTCGCCGTGCAACTCCATCAACTCGCGCCGCGCCGCCGCCTCGCCCTTGCCCATGAGCTTGGAGATCAGGGACTCGGTCTGGGCAAAGTTGATCGCGCCCAGATGCACCGGCAACAGGCGCCGTGTGTCCGGGTTGAGCGTGGTATCCCACAACTGCTCGGCGTTCATCTCGCCCAGGCCCTTGAAGCGGCTGATGTTCCAGGCGTTCTCGCGCACCCCCTCCTTGCGCAACTTGTCAAGAATGGCTGTGAGTTCACCCGCGTCGAGTGCATAGGCCTTGGAGGCAGGTTTCTTGCCACGCGCCGGTGCGTCCACGCGAAACAGCGGCGGGCGCGCCACGAACACATGGCCGGTCTCGATCAATTTCGGGAAGTGACGAAAAAACAGTGTCAGCAACAGCACTTGAATATGCGAACCGTCCACATCGGCGTCGCTCAGGATACAGACCTTGCCATAACGCAGACCGGACAGGTCCGGCGTGTCGTTCGGACCATGCGGATCGACCCCGATGGCCACCGAAATATCATGGATCTCGGTATTGGCAAACAGCCGGTCGCGGTCCACCTCCCAGGTGTTGAGCACTTTGCCGCGCAATGGCAGGATCGCCTGCGATTCCTTGTCCCGTCCCATCTTCGCGCTGCCGCCCGCAGAATCCCCCTCAACCAGAAAAACTTCGTTGTGGGCAAGGTCGCGGCTCTCGCAGTCGGTCAGTTTTCCCGGCAACACCGCGACACCGGAACCCTTGCGCTTCTCCACTTTCTGGCCAGCCTTCTGGCGCGTCTGGGCGGCGCGGATCGCCAGTTCGGCCAGCTTCTTGCCGTACTCCACATGCTGGTTGAGCCACAGCTCCAGCGTGGGCCGCACAAAGCCCGACACCAGACGCACGGCGTCGCGCGAGTTCAGGCGCTCCTTGATCTGGCCCTGGAACTGTGGATCGAGCACCTTGGCCGACAACACGTAACTGGCGCGCGCAAACACGTCCTCAGGCAACAACTTGACGCCCTTGGGCAACAGGGCGTGCAGCTCAATGAAACTCTTTACCGCAGTAAACAGTCCGTCGCGCAGGCCACTCTCGTGGGTGCCCCCGGCGCGGGTGGGAATCAGGTTGACATAACTCTCGCGCACCGGATTGCCGTCTTCGGTGAACGCCACGCACCACTGGGCGCCCTCGCCTTCGGCAAAACTGTCGTGCGCGGCGTCCGCAAAACCAGCGTCCTCAAATATCGGAATCACCGGTTCGGCGTTCAGGCTCTGGCCCAGGTAGTCGCGCAAACCGCCCTTGTACAGCCAGTTCTGCGTCTCGCGGGTCTTCTCGTTGGTCAGCGTGACCGTCACGCCAGGCATCAACACGGCCTTGCTGCGCAACAGATGAACCAGTTCCGCCATTGGCAACACTGCCGTCTCGAAGTAGCTGGCGTCCGGCCACACCCTGACCGAGGTGCCGGACTTGCGGTCACCCTCGCCGGCCTTGCGCAATTGCAGCGGCTCGGCCACGTCGCCACCCTCGAACACCATGCGTGCGACCATGCCGTCCCGGTACGACAACGCCTCGAGGCGCCGGGCCAGGGCATTCGTGACGCTCACCCCGACACCGTGCAGGCCACCCGAAAAACTGTAGGCACCGCCCTTGCCCTTGTCGAACTTGCCGCCGGCGTGCAAGCGCGTGAACACCAGTTCAATCACCGGCGCGTTTTCTTCCGGATGCAGGCCGAACGGAATACCGCGCCCGTCGTCATCGACCGTCACCGATGCGTCGGCATGCAGGATCACCCGGATCTTCCTGCCATGACCGGCGAGTGCCTCGTCGGCGGCGTTGTCGAGTACCTCCTGGATGACGTGGAGCGGGCTTTCGGTGCGGGTGTACATGCCCGGACGCTGCTTGACCGGCTCCAATCCCTTGAGCACGCGGATCGACGCTTCGGAATATTCGGCGGGGGGTTTCGCTGCCATAACGGCGATTGTAGTGGGTCATGGCAAAATAGCTGTATTTTCATACAGCTTTTGCACGCTGATCGACAATCGGGACGCATGCCGATCCGACAATTGCCCATGATCACATTCACCTGCCGCCCGCGCGCGCTGGAGCGGGCCGGCACGCCAACAACATTGGCAGGGGTGACAACAGGATGCACTGTTGGACAAACTTCCCTTTGATGGCAGCGCCATGACCAACTCGCAACATACAGCGCCGCACGGCCTGGAGCCGGTTTCCGAATGGGTTCGGCGCTGGACCCATCTGGTCAAGCCGGGCGGCTCCGTGCTCGACCTTGCCTGCGGACGCGGCCGCCATTTGCGCTGGTTTGCAACACTGGGCCATCCGGTCACTGGCGTCGACCGGTCCACCGACGCCCTGCAGGCGGTTGCCGACCTGGCGGCAGCAGGGCAAGCCGTGCTGGTGCCAGCCGACATCGAGGACGGACCTTGGCCCCTGCTGGGCGCCAACGGGCCATGCACCTACGACGCCGTGGTCGTTACCAATTACCTTTGGCGGCCGCTGCTCCCAACCATCCTGCGCAGCGTCGCCCCCGGCGGAATATTGCTGTACGAAACCTTCTCCATTGACCAGGCGACGGTCGGACGGCCGTCCCGGCCAGACTATCTGCTGCGCCCTGGTGAATTGTTGCAACAGTGTGCGTCCATGCGAATCGTCGCGTACGAGGACGGGTTCTGCGTTGGTCCGGACCGTTTTGTGCAGCGCATTGCGGCGGTGCAACCAGCGGCGCCGGGTGCAGGCAGCAACCGCGCCGTTGGCACGGCGCCGCGCTACCAACTGGCAACTTGCGTGGGTCAGCCTCGCGCCCAAACGGGGATGGGCGCTGTGGCCACTGGGTAGAATGCAGTCTTCCCGTTTTCTACTGCGGTTATGACCCCAATCACTGGCAGCATCGTGGCGCTGGTCACCCCGATGCACGAGGATGGTAGCGTTGACTACCCAGCCCTGCGTAAGCTCATAGACTGGCACATCGCGGAAGGCACGGACTGCATCGGCGTGGTCGGAACCACCGGCGAATCACCAACGGTCACTGTGCAGGAGCACTGCGAGATCATCCGCGTAGCCGTCGAGCAGGCCGGTGGCAGGGTGCCGGTCATGGCCGGTTGCGGTGCCAATTCGACCGCCGAAGCAATCGAGCTGACGCGTTTTGCCAAACAGGTTGGGGCCGACTGCCATTTGCAAGTGGTGCCGTACTACAACAAGCCGACCCAGGAAGGCCAGTACCGGCACTTCAAGGCCATCGCCGAGGCGATTGACCTGCCCATGGTGTTGTACAACGTGCCCGGCCGCAGCGTGGCGGACATGGCGCACGATACGGTGCTGCGGCTGGCCAGCGTGCCTGGAATTGTTGGCATCAAGGAGGCCACTGGCAACATTGAGCGTGCGCAGTGGCTGATCCGCGACGTGCCCGACCGTTTCGCCGTCTATTCCGGCGACGACCCGACTGCGGTGGCGCTGATGCTGTGCGGCGGCAAGGGCAACGTCAGCGTCACGGCCAATGTGGCGCCGCGGTTGATGCACCGCCTGTGTCTTGCGGCGGTGGCCGGTGACGCGTTGGGCGCAATGCGGATCCAGCTCAAACTGATGCCCTTGCACAAGCAGCTCTTTGTGCAGGCGAACCCGATCCCCGTCAAATGGGCGATGCAACGGCTGGGCCTGTGCGGCGGTGCGCTGCGCCTGCCCATGACGCAGTTGGAGACGCAATACGAGTCCATTGTCGAAGACGCCCTGCGCCTGGCTGGCCTGCTCTGACCTACTGAAGTAACAAAGGACTCCCTGGTGAAACCAATTTCCCGAATCATGCTGCTGCTTGTGAGTGGCTCGCTGGCGGCCTGCACCATGCTCGAACCTGACCGCGTGGACTACAAGAGCGCCCAAAAGGCGCCGTCCCTGGCGGTACCGCCCGACCTGACCCAGTTGTCGCGCGACAACCGCTATGCCATTCCCGGTGGTCCGGTCACTGCCTCGGCGTACCAGATCGGGCAGACCACACAAGGCATCCCGGTGGCCACAGCGGCGCTGTCAGACGTGCGGGTCGAGCGCTCGGGCAATCAGCGCTGGCTGGTGGTCAAGCGACCGGCCGATCAGTTGTGGGACCCGGTGCGGGACTTCTGGCAGGAAAACGGATTCCTGATGGTGCTGGACCAGAGCAACCTGGGCATCATGGAAACCGACTGGGCCGAGAACCGCGCCAAGATCCCGCAGGACTTCATCCGCAATTCAATCGGGAAGCTCTTTGAAGGGCTGTATTCCACTGGGGAGCGCGACAAGTTCCGTACCCGACTCGAACGAACCGCTTCCGGAGAGACGGAAATCTATATCAGCCACCGCGGCATGGTCGAGGTCTATCCATCGGGCGGCACGATTGTGACAACGCGTGACAGCAGTACCGTGTGGCAGCCACGCGCGACCGACCCGGAACTTGAAAACGAGTTCCTGCGTCGGCTGATGGTCCGGCTCGGTGTAAGCCAGGAGCAGGCCAAGGCCGTCGCCTCCGCCGGTGCTGGCAAGAGCACTTCACGGGCCTCCACCGTGAATGGCCAGCCAGTCGTACTGATCGACGAAAACTTCGACCGCGCCTGGCGCCGCGTCGGGCTGTCGCTGGACCGCACCGGCTTTACGGTGGAAGACCGGGACCGCGCCCAAGGCACTTATTTTGTGCGCTACGTCGAACCCACCGCCAGCAAGTCGGAACCCGGTTTCTTCTCCAAGATCTTTGGAAGTCCGGCCAGTACCACTGCGCCCTTGAAGTACCGGATCGTGGTGCGCAGCCAAAGCGAATCGACAGTGGTTTCGGTTCTGAATGCCACCGGTGCGCCGGACGCATCGGCGAACGCGCAGCGCATCGTGAACGTGATCGTAGAAGACCTCAAGTAGTCGCCTGGGCGGATGCTGCGATTTACAAGCCTGGGCAGTGGCAGTTCAGGCAACGCAACGGTCGTGGAAGCCCGCCACGGCGCGCGCACCAGTCGCCTGCTGGTGGACTGCGGTTTTGGCCTCAGGCAGTTGGACCAGCGCCTGTCGCGTGCCCAGCTGTGCGCCGCCGATCTGGACGGGATTTTTGTCACGCATGAACATTCCGACCACATCGGTTCAGCGCGCGCGCTGTCTTTGCGCGAGCGGCTTCCGGTCTGGATGAGCCAGGGTACCCACGCGGCCGCAGGCTGTCCGGACATGGGCGGCATGCTGCTACTGGCAAGCGACGAAAGCACATTCGCACTTGGAGAGCTTGAGGTCCGTCCGTTCACGGTCCCGCACGACGCACGCGAGCCGCTGCAATTGCGCTGCAGCGACGGTGACCGCAGCCTGGGAATACTGACCGACCTGGGTCACGCGACGGGCCATGTGTTGCAACAACTGGCGGGATGCGAGGCGATCCTGCTGGAGTGCAACCACGATCCGGAATTGCTGGCGAACTCCAATTACCACGCGGCGCTGAAGAAGCGCGTGGGCGGCCGCTACGGCCACTTGTGCAATGCCGACGCCGCGGCTATCGCTGTAGCGGTGCAGCATCCACGGCTGGCGACCGTGGTGGCCGCGCACCTGAGCGCCCAGAACAACCGGCCGGAACTGGCACAGGCTGCTCTCGCGCACGCACTCGGATGGGACGCGCATCAAATCGGCGTGGCGACCCAGGCCGATGGGACACCTTGGCTGGTGGTCTGAGCGACGCCAACAAAAAAGCCACCGCGAGGTGGCTTTTTACGATTGCGGGCCAAGGCCCGGCAATGGTCAGGGCTTCTTGACCGCTGCGGCAGCGGCGTCTGCGGCGGCCTTGGCTGCATCCGCAGCGCCCTTGGCGGCGTCAACCGCACCGGCAGCAGCGGATGCTGCGCCATCGGCGGCGGCAGCGGCGCCAGAAGCTGCGTCTTTCGCGGCCTCGACTACGGCTGGAGCAGCTGCCGGTGCGGCAACCGGGGCCGCAGGAGGAGCTTCTTTCTTGCCACAGGCGGCGAGGGCAGCGGCGGCAATCACTGCTGCAAGGACGAGAGACTTGTTCATTTGGATAATACCTAAGGAGTGTTGGAAAAGTTGTTGGAAACGCCATCGCCACCCAAGGCTTTGGCCAGGACAATCGTGTACTGCGTCAAATCTGTCCAGCCTCCGATTATACAAAAGCTGTAGAGCTGACTCAGGGGAAACCCTGCGCTGAGGACTTACAAGCCGAGCACCGACGCCGCAAAGCCCGGGCTGCTGCCGCGCAACAGTTCGTCGAGTGTTTCCCGGATCTGCAGCCGGCGCTCCGGCAACTCGGTACAGACACCGGTGCTGCGCACGAGGTCGAGGCGCTGCATCGCCCAACCAGGCGCGTGCATCGCACTTGGAAAGTTGATGGCGTCGGTATGCCGGCTTTGGCGGCATTCGATCAGGTGGGACCAGGTCCGGCGCCAGACCACGAACCGTGCCTGGTTGCGCAGGACCGCGTTATAACTGGCCGCCACCATCACGAAGCGCCGTCCCGGCTTGGCCCAGGCCCCCAGCGACTCCGCTACCAGGCGCTCCTGCAAAGGCCAGTCCTCAAAACTCGCATCACTGACAACAATTTCCTGCCAGCCGCGCTGTGCAGCAGCAGCAAACGCATCGCGCAGCACTTGTACAAATGCCTCCCGGCCGGAAAACCGGCCGGTCTGCAACACGCTGGGCGACGCGCCTTCAGAGTCCATGCACCCACCCCGCAGCGCACCAGTCCCGCAGCAAGGCGATCGCCTGCGGACTGGCTGCATCCAGCGCTGGCAACGCCAGGCAGCGCGCATCGGCGAGGCGGCGCATCAACGCTGCGTCGCGGCCACTGGCGCGGTAACTCTCCCCATTCACGAACAGGTGGCGGTCGTCGTACATCATTCTGGTCCTCGGATCGAGCCGCAAATCGCCAGTATCGGCATGCCGCTTGGCGCTGTCAAACCAGACGTTGTCCTTCGGCTCGGTCAATGACTCGCCCAAAACGCGCTCCAGCGCCAGCGGCGACTGCAGCACCTGGTGCAGCGCGCTGCGCGCAAAATCGACCAGGCCGGACGGTATCGCTGCGGCATTGGCGACCGCAGCCTGGCCAGCGTCGCGGTACAAACGGCCGCTCACGTCGTCGCCGGCGTCCTGGGCCAGCCGCTGTAGCAGGTCGCTGGCCAGCGTGTTGGCGGCAGGCGCCTGAAACCCAATCGACCATGTCATGCATTCACCAAGTGCCACGCCCTCGTGTGCATAGCCCGGCGGCAGGTACAACATGTCACCCGGCGCCAGCACCACCTCCTGGTCGGGCGCGAAATTGGCCAGAATCCTGAGTGGAACTCCCGTCAGCAAATCGAGCTTCTTCTGGCGCCCGAAGCGCCAGCGGCGTTGGCCCTGGGCCTGCAGCAGGAACACATCGTAGCTGTCGAAGTGTGGTCCGACGCCGCCAGCATCAGTAGCGTAACTGACCATCACATCGTCGAGCCGCGCGTCCGGCACAAAACGAAACTGGTTCAACGCCTCTCGCGCCATCGCCAGATGCTGGTCCACCCCCTGCACCAACAGTGTCCAGCCCGGGCGCGAAACCGGGGGCAGAGAGCGTTTTCCGAACGGCCCATGGCGCAGCTTCCAGCCCCCCGCCGTCCCCGTCGCGGGTGCCACCACCAGTCTGGATTCGACGTCAGCACGCCCCGCCAGATCGAACAGGGCGCGTCGGCCCAGTTCCGGCGAAAACGCGGGAATTGCCTGGCGCACCAGCAGCGGTTTCTTCTGCCAGTAGCGCCGCATGAACTGCTGCGGGCTCAATCCCGCCAGCAGTTGCAATGGCCGATGCACATCCATGGGTGGTTCCAGTTGGTTTCAAGACGCAGCGATCAAGCTGCGACAATTCTCCTATGGAAATCAACAAGCAATGCGTGGTGGCTCTGACCTGGACGCTGAAGGACACTTTGGGTGAAGTACTTGATGTGCTGAAGGACCCCGTCGAATTCCTGGTTGGCGGTGACGACCTGTTCGTCGCAATCGAAGATGCTTTGCAGGGCCATGCAGCGGGCGCGCTGGTCAACCTGCACCTGGAGCCGGAACAGGCCTTTGGGGACTTCAACGACCAGCTGGTTTTTCTGGAGCCAAGAAAATTGTTTCCCCCTGAGATCGAAGAGGGTATGGGCTTTGAAGGCAGTGCACTTCCGTCGGGGTGCAATCCAACTGCCCCAAAAGACGCCCTGTACACAGTGACAGAAATCTATCCTGACCATGTGGTGCTGGACGGCAACCACCCGTTGGCTGGCATCGCATTGCGGCTGTCACTCACAGTCGCGGCAGTGCGCGAGGCGAGCGAGGAAGAAATCGGGAGCGGCACTGCGGGCACCGGTTTCTTCAAGGTGCACGCGCAGGCTCCGGGATCGCGCAACCTGCACTGACAAGCAAAGGGCCGCAAATTCACCAGAGTATCGCGACGCGTCTGTCCGCCTGCCCGTGTTCTGGCGCCCACAGCGCGGCGGCCATCAAAGAAGCCTAAAACGGGCGATGCATTCATTGCTGCGGCGCGGGATCGGCTGCATCACGGGCATGGCCCGGTGCAGTCCCGGGTCAGGTCTGACCGGTCGACCCATAACCCGCTTCGCCACGCTCGCTGGGCGCAAACTCAGACACGACGTGGAAGCGGGCCTGCAGCACCGGCACGATCACCAATTGTGCAATGCGCTCCATAGGTTCTATGGTGTACGCCTGCGGGCTGCGGTTCCACGCGCTGACCATCAACTGCCCCTGGTAGTCGCTGTCGATCAGGCCGACAAGGTTGCCCAGAACGATACCGTGTTTATGCCCAAGGCCGGAGCGCGGCAGGATCAGCGCCGCGTATGCCGGATCGGCCAGGTAGATTGCCATGCCGGTAGGAACCAGTTGCCAGGCGTTGGGTGCCAGCGTCAGCGCGCTGTCGAGGCAGGCACGCAGATCGAGCCCGGCACTGCCGACGGTGGCGTAAGACGGCATGCTTTGCAGCAGCCGCGCGTCTAAAAGCTTGACGTCTACCTTCATGGCGTTGTTGCCCGATCCGCCGGTGCTGCCGCCAGCATGCCAGCGCAATGCGCCACCAACTGCCGCGCCAGCTCCAGTTTGGGCGCGCGTGGCAGCTCCAGCACGGCCGTCGCCGTGACCAGCAGCAAGGCGTTGTCGTCCATGCCAAAGGTCGCCGGTCCGATATTGCCGACGAGGAGCGGAACTCCTTTGCGCAGGCGCTTGGCTTGGGCATTGGCCAAAAGGTCCTGGCTTTCGGCGGCGAATCCGACACACAACAAGGCGCCACTGCGTGCGCGCCCGGAGCGCGCTACCTCGGCCAGAATGTCCGGATTTTCAGCAAAACGCAACTCCGGCAACGCGCCCGAGCCGTCCTTCTTGATCTTGTGGTCCGATGCGTTGTCGACGCGCCAGTCGGCCACCGCAGCCGTCGCTACCATGAGGCTTGCGCTGCGCGCCTGCTCCAGCGTCGCCGCATGCATTTCCCGCGCCGAGCGCACATTGATTCGGGCCACGCCGCGCGGTGTGGCAAGCGCCACCGGCCCGGCCACCAGGCTTACCGTGGCGCCCGCCTCATGGGCTGCCCTGGCGATCGCAAACCCCATTTTGCCGCTGCTCAGGTTGGTGATGCCGCGTACCGGATCGATGGCTTCATAGGTCGGCCCGGCAGTCACCAGCACATGTTGGCCGACCAGCAGCTTGGGCTGGAAAAAAGCGATCACGTCCTCCACCAACTCGGGCGGCTCCAGCATCCGTCCGTCACCGGTCTCGCCACAAGCCTGGTCACCGCTGCCAACGCCCAACAACACGGTACCGTCGTGGCGCAGCTGGTCCACGTTGCGCTGCGTCGCCGGATGGGCCCACATCTCGCGGTTCATCGCTGGCGCCAGCAGCAACGGCACCCGGGCGCGCGGACGTGCCAGGCACATCAGGCTGAGCAGTTCGTCCGCTGCTCCGTGCGCCAGTTTGGCCATGAAATCCGCACTGCACGGCGCTACCAGAATCGCGTCCGCCCCCCGGCCCAGATTGATATGCGGCATATTGTTGTCCTCACGTGCATCCCACTGCGAGGTCTGCACCACCCTGCCGCTGAGTGCCTGCATCGTCACCGCCGTGATGAAGCGCTCGGCCGACTGCGTCATCACCACCTGGACCGTCGCACCTTCCTTGATCAGGGCGCGGCACAGCTCCGCCGCCTTGTAACAGGCGATGCCGCCGGTCAGGCCCAATACCAGATGTCTGTTGCGTAGTTGCATGGACAGGACCCGCCAGCGGGCATGGAAATGATGAGAAAGATTCGGTTTGGCGCAATGTAGCAGACGCCTATAATTCTGCTTTACCACCTCATCGGACCGATCGGTTCGCCCCTGACATGACCAAATTTGTCTTCGTCACCGGCGGTGTGGTGTCCTCCCTTGGCAAGGGAATCGCCTCAGCCTCCCTCGCTGCGATCCTGGAATCGCGAGGCCTTACAGTCACTTTGATCAAACTCGACCCCTACCTCAACGTGGATCCGGGAACGATGTCGCCGTTCCAGCACGGCGAGGTGTTCGTGACCGAAGACGGCGCGGAAACCGACCTCGATCTGGGGCACTACGAGCGTTTCATCGAAACGCGCATGCGCCGCAGCAACAACTTCACCACCGGGCAGATCTACAAGAGCGTGCTGGAGAAGGAGCGCCGCGGCGACTACCTTGGCAAGACCGTGCAGGTGATTCCGCATGTCACCAACGAGATCCAGGAGTTCGTCAAACGCGGCGCGCGTTTCGGCGAACCGGACGCGGTCGATGTAGCAATAGTGGAAATTGGCGGCACCGTAGGTGACATCGAGTCGCTGCCGTTTCTGGAAGCCGTGCGCCAGATGAGCCTCAAGCTCGGGCCCAACAACTCGGCGTTTGTGCACCTCAGTTACGTGCCGTGGATCGCCGTGGCGGGCGAACTCAAGACCAAGCCGACACAGCACACCGCCAAACAGTTGCGCGAAATCGGTATCCAGGCCGATGCGCTGGTATGCCGGGCCGACCGGCCGATCCCGCAGGAGGAACGCTCCAAGATATCGATGTTCTCCAATGTGCCGGAGTGGGGCGTGATTTCGATGTGGGACGTCGACACGATTTACAAAGTGCCGCGGATATTGCACCAGCAGGGGCTCGATGGCCTGATCTGCGACAAGCTGCGCCTGAACACCCCACCGGCCAACCTGAAACGCTGGGACGACCTGGTGTTCGAGACCGAACACCCGGCTGGCGAAGTCAACATCGCCATGGTCGGCAAGTACGTAGACCTTAGCGACAGCTACAAGTCGCTCAACGAAGCGCTCAAGCACGCCGGCATGAAGAACCATGTGCGCGTGAAAGTCGACTACATCGACTCCGAGACCATCACCACCGACACGGTGGCCCAGTTGGCGCGCTTCGACGCGATCCTGGTGCCGGGCGGCTTTGGCAAACGCGGCATCGAAGGCAAAATTGCCACCGCCCGGTATGCACGCGAGAACAAGCTGCCCTATCTGGGTATCTGTCTGGGCATGCAGGTTGCAACCATCGAGTTTGCGCGCCATGTGGCAGGCCTGACCGACGCCAACAGCACCGAGTTCGAGCCCGACGCAGTGCACCCGGTGATCGCCCTGATCACTGAATGGAAGGATGCCGACGGCACCATCAAGAGCCGCAATGCCAACTCCGACCTGGGTGGCACGATGCGTCTGGGAGCCCAGAGCTCGGACGTGGTGCGCGGAACACTGGCCCACTCGATCTACGGCGATGTGGTTACCGAGCGCCACCGCCACCGATACGAGGCCAACGTGTTTTACCTTGACCGCCTGCGCGCCGCTGGCCTGGTCATCTCGGCGCTGACCCAGCGCGAGCAACTCACTGAGGTCATCGAACTGCCGCACGATGTGCACCCCTGGTTCATGGGTGTGCAGTTCCACCCGGAATTCAGGTCCACCCCATGGGACGGGCATCCGCTGTTCAACGCGTTCATCAAGGCCGCGCTGGACCACCAGGCGCAGGGCAAGAACCTCAAGGCGGTGGCATGAGCGTCGCCGGGCCGCTCCCAAGGCGCTCGCTACCGCAGCTGTCGGGCGCAGCTACTCCAGTCAATGTCGCTGGCAGGGCCGCATCGTGAAGTTGTGCGGATTCGATGTCGGCCTGGACTACCCGTTTTTCCTGATCGCCGGCCCCTGTGTCATCGAGTCCGAACAATTGCAGATGGACACGGCGGGCACGCTGCAGGACATCACCACGGCACTGGGTATCCCGTTCATTTTCAAGAGCAGCTTTGACAAGGCCAACCGAACCAGCGGCACGGCGTTTCGCGGGCCTGGCATGGAACAGGGCCTGGAGATTCTGGCCAAGGTTCGGCGCGTGCTGCGCCTGCCCGTGCTCACCGACGTGCACAGCATTGAGCAGGTCGCGCAGGTGGCTGCGATGGTCGATGTCTTGCAGACCCCTGCCTTCCTGTGCCGCCAGACGGACTTCATAACCGCCGTGGCGCAGTCCGGCAAACCGGTGAACATCAAGAAGGGACAGTTCCTGGCGCCTGGCGACATGAAGAACGTGATCGACAAGGCACGCGCCGCAGCGCGCGCCAAGGGCCTGCCCGAGGACAACTTCATGGCCTGCGAACGCGGCGCCAGTTTTGGCTACCACAATCTGGTGAGTGACATGCGCTCACTGGCGATCATGCGCGACACCGGCGCTCCCGTGGTATTCGATGCCACCCACTCGGTGCAGTTGCCCGGTGGGCAGGGCAGCAGCAGCGGTGGACAGCGCGAGATGGTGCCGGTGCTGGCGCGCGCTGCAGTGGCAGTTGGTATCGCCGGGCTGTTCATGGAGACCCATCCCGACCCGGCGCGCGCCCTCAGTGATGGACCGAACGCCGTGCCCCTGCAACATATGAAGGCCTTGCTGGAGAGCTTGCGCGACCTGGATCGTGTGACCAAGAGACACGGGTTCCTGGAGCGCAGTTTTGCCGCCACCGCATGACCGTGTTGTTGGATAGATTTGTCAATTGAAGGAAAACCATGAGTGCAATAGTTGATATCGTTGGCCGGGAGATCCTGGACTCGCGCGGCAATCCCACGGTCGAGTGTGACGTGTTGCTGGAAAGCGGGACCATGGGGCGCGCGGCCGTGCCGTCGGGTGCGTCGACCGGTTCCCGGGAGGCGATCGAACTGCGCGACGGCGACATGGCGCGCTACCTGGGCAAAGGCGTGCTGAAGGCGGTGGAATTCATCAACACCGAAATCTCCGAAGCCGTGATGGGCCTGGACGCCTCGGAACAGGCGTTCCTGGACAAGACCCTGATCGACCTGGATGGCACCGAGAACAAGTCGCGCCTGGGCGCGAATGCAATGCTCGCGGTGTCGATGGCGGTGGCGCGGGCCGCAGCCGAAGAGTCCGGCCTGCCGCTGTACCGTTACTTTGGTGGCATGGGCGGCATGCTGATGCCGGTGCCGATGATGAACGTCATCAATGGTGGCGCGCATGCGAACAACAACCTTGACCTGCAGGAGTTCATGATCATTCCGGTGGGCGCACCCAACTTCCGCGAGGCGCTGCGTTATGGCGCTGAAGTGTTCCACGCGCTCAAGAAGATTCTGCACGACAAGGGCATCAGCGTCGCGGTCGGGGATGAGGGTGGTTTCGCCCCCAACGTCGCCAGCCATGAAGCGGCCATCCAGTTGATTCTGGACGCCATCAGCGCGGCTGGTTATGTTGCCGGCGACCAGATCGCGCTCGGGCTGGACTGCGCTGCCTCGGAGTTCTACAAGGAGGGCAAGTATGTGCTGGAAAGTGAAGGCCT
>Ga0163144_10010440_pt1 | contig 19790 bp, 9 predicted proteins | sample OliLak19BULKMAT1_FD_123175 | JGI IMG/M metagenome (GOLD analysis project Ga0163144, IMG submission 123175) | Freshwater microbial mat bacterial communities from Lake Vanda, McMurdo Dry Valleys, Antarctica - Oligotrophic Lake LV.19.BULKMAT1 | ecosystem: Environmental > Aquatic > Freshwater > Lake... | reverse complement strand
CCGTCGCCATCGACAGCCAGAACGAGCAGGTGCTGCAGAACTTCGAACGCTTGGCCGAGTCGAGCCAAGGTTGGGCACGAGCCGCCGAGATCTACGACACGCAGATTGCCGCAGCCGAGGACGCTGCCGAGCAGGTGGTGGCGCTCGGTCTCCGCGCAGCCAGCGTCTACGAAGTCCAGCTGGGCAACGTGAACGAGGCCATCGCGCGCTACCGGACCGTCCTTGGCGCCGAGGGCGAGAACCGCGTAGCACTCGTGGCCCTCGATCGCCTCTACTCCGAATCGGAGCAGTGGAAGCAGCTCGCGGAAATCCTGGCTACCGAGGCCGAGACCGGTGAAACACCCGACGAGATCCTGGAATTCAAGTTCCGTCTCGGGCAGGTGCATCAGCACCACTTGAACGACGTCGCCAGCGCCGTCGCCGCCTACAAGGAAGTCCTGTCAGCCGCTCCGGAGCACGAGGACTCTCGTGCTGCTCTCGAAGGCCTGTTCGCCACCGGCGTGCGCCAGGTCGAGATTGGTGAGATCCTCGAACCGCTCTACCAAGCTTCGGCCGAGTGGGAGAAGTTGCTCTCCGTTCGTGAAGGTCAGCTCTCGAACCTCACGGATCTCGAAGCTCGCAGTGCGCTGCTGCATCGCATGGCCGAGGAAGCCGAGCAGCACCTTGTCGACGGTGATCGTGCCTTCGCCATCTTGGTCCGTGCTCTGTCCGAAAATCCCGCTCATGAGGGAACGGTCGACGAACTCGAGCGCTTGGCTCCCGTTGTCGAAGAAGGCTGGGAGAGGCTAGCGAACGCCTACGCGGACGTGCTGTCGAACGAGACCATTCTGTCGCCCGTTCTGGCCGCCACCGGACATCGCCTCGCTGCGGTGTTCGAGCGCGAACTCGGCGATGTCGACAAGGCCGTCGAGACCTACAACTTCGTCCTCACCGTAGCGCCTGCCGATCTGGTCTCCCTCGAGAATCTCGATCGCCTCTACACCGACAGCGAACAGTGGGAAGAGCTAGCCAGCGTTCTCGAGCGCCGCGCCAAGGCCGTGTCGGACGAGTTCGAGAAAGTCGAACTCCACCTGCGCCTCGGTCACACCTACGAGGAGAAGCTGGCGCCGCTCGGCGGCGCAGCCGCCGCACCGCGCGTCGAATTGCCGTCCGCTCCGGAAGCCAGCGAGGACTTCGAGATTGATGCCGAAGACGACTTGGTCGAACCCGGCGACGACGACCTCGTGGGTGATTCCGACGATGTCGTCGAAGATATCGACGAGGCCCCAGTCTCGTTTGGTTCCGAGTCGGGCATGGGTCCGGGCTCGACCGGCCCGGCGTCGGCCGGAGCGCCGGAATCGGTTGGCCTGCTCGGTGCGGCTCCGGCGTCGCTGGCCGGTTTCAACCGCGGTCGTCTCGATGACGCCGTTCGCGCCTACCGCGTGGTATTCGACAAGTTGCAGCCCGAAAATGACGACGCCATCGTCTCACTCGAGCGCATTTACACGCTGACCGAGCAGTGGAAGGAACTGGACGTCGTCTACCAGCGTGAGCTGGACAACGCCGCCGGCGACGCCGCCGAAGCCGATGTGCGAGCCAAGCGCGCGCATCTGGCTGCTGACCGCCTCGCCAACGTCGATGCCGCCATCGAAGGTTGGAAGCGCGTGCTCGATCTGCGCGGTGAGGATCCCGAGGCGCTCCGCGCCCTGGCGTTCCTCTACGAGAAGCAGTCGCGCTTCAGCGAGTTGACGGACGTTCTCGAGAGGCACTTCGACATCGCCGACTCCGACGAAGATCGAGTGCACGTGCTCACGATGCGCGCTCGTCTGTTCGACGAGCAACTCAATCGTCCCGATGAAGCGCTCGAGACCTACCAGCGCGTCTTGGACATCGACTACTCGAACGTCACGGCCCTCCGTGCCATCGCGAGCGTCTGGCGTCGCCGCAAGAGTGCCGAAGACCTGGTGCGCGCCCTGCACGCGCTGGTCGATTCTGCGGCATCCCAGCTCGAAGGTAACGAACTGGTCGAGACTTACCGCGAGATGGCCAAGCTCTACCAAGCTAGCCTCGAGCAACCCTTCGACGCAGCCGATGCCTGGCGTCATCTGCTCGAGGTTTCGCCTGGGGACTTCGAGGCTCTGGACAGCTTGGAAGTCATCTACCGAGCCGACGAGCGCATCGAGGACGTCGTGGGCGTCAAGATGCAACGCGCGGCTGCTTTAGTAGCGCCGGAAGAGCAGGTTCGCGAACTCCTCGAAGTCACCGAACTCTGGCGTTCGCCGCTCGGCGAATACGCCAAGTCGACCGAGGCTTACCAAAAAATCCTCGATGTCGATCCCGTCCATGAGCGCGCCTTCAAGGAACTCGAGAAGCTGCACACCAACGCCGAGCGTTGGGAGTCGTTGGTCGAGCTTTACCTGAATCGCCTCGAGCACTACGAGGAAGTCGCACCGCGTAGCGAGCTGCTCCGTCGTATCGCCCGCGTGTTCGAGGAGAAGCTCGAGGACTCGAACCAGGCTTTCGACGCACTCGTCAACGCCTTCGCCGACGACTACTTCGACGAACTGACCTCCGCTTATCTGGAGAAGGTCGCTCAGTCGACGAATCGTTGGTCCGAGCTGCTGACCACCGCCAACGCTTGGCTACAAGAGGAGCAGGACCGCAAGCGCAAGATCCAGCTGCTGCTTTTGCTTGGCCGTTGGTACGGCGAGAACTTGGGCATGAGCAACTATGCCGCCCCGTACTACCAGCGGGTTCTGCAGATCGATCCGCAGAACGTGCGCGTGATGCGGCAGATGGCAGCCATCGAGCGCCTGGCCGGAAACTACCCGAAAGTCGGGCAAATGCTGAACAAGGCTCTGGAAGTCGCCGTCACCAGCGACGACCGCAAAGCCATCCTCACCGATCTCGGTGACGTGCTCTATCGCAACCTCGAACAGCCAGATCAGGGCATCCCTTACTACAAGCGTGCTCTGGAAGTGGACGGCGGCTACCTGCCAGCCTTGTCCGCCCTGGAGCGCATCTACGAGGACAAGGGCCAGATCCCCGACTTGGTCGAGATCTTGACCAAGAAGGCGGGCGCCATCGAGCGTCCCGAGGACGCGGTTCGTCAGAAGTTGCGCCTTGGCTCACTGCTCGAAGAAAAGATGAACGACTCGGCAGGCGCTGCAAAGGCCTACCGCGAAGTCATCGAGATCGATGCTGACAGCCTGCCCGGTCTGCGTGGTTTGGAACGCGTGTTGGGCGTACTCCAGGATTGGCCTGCCCTCGTCACCACGCTCGAGCGTCAGCTCGAGGTGGTCGAGACGGAAGCCGACCGAGTCACAGTGCTGCTCCGTTTGGCCGAGATCCAGGAGCAGCAGTTCCTCAAGGCCGACGTGGCGGCCGCTCGCCTCGAGCAAGCTCTCGCCATCGATCCGACGCAGGAACAAGCGTATGTCGCGCTCGCACGTTGCTACCGTCGCCTCAAGCAGTGGCACGATCTCATCGCAACCTTCCAGAGGCACATCGAAGAAACGTCGAGTCGCGACACCAAGCTGGGTCTCTACGCCCAGATCGGCGCAGTTTACCGCGACGAGTTGAACGAACTGGACCAAGCCATCGACGCCTACCAACAGGTGGTCGACGCGGACGATACGAACATCCAGGCCTTGGAGGCGCTCAGCAAGTTGTTCGAGCGTCAAGGCGACGGCGCTCGCGCCATCGACTCCATGACTCGTGTCGCCGATCTGACGAGCGACGGCGCTCAGCAGGTCGATATGTACTTCCGCATCGGCCGCGCGATGGAAGAGAAGCTCAGCGATCGCTACGGCGCGCGTGAGAAGTTCGAACGCGCGCTCGACATCGATCCGTCGCATCTGCCGTCATTGGCTGCGCTGCGCACGATTGCAATCGACGAAGCCGACTGGGACAGCGCATGCCGCTATCTCGAGCAAGAGCAGTCTCGCACCGACGCACCGCGCGTCAGGGCCAAGCTCTTGGTCGAACTCGGCAAGATCCGAAACGAGATGCTGGGCGAGCGCGGACCGGCCATGCAGGCCTACCAGCAGGCCATCGAGCTCGATGCCGAGTGCGAAGAGGCCGCTCTGCCACTCGTCAACGAGTACGGAGAGCAAGAGCGTTGGGCCGATGCCGCACCGCTGGCCGAGATGCTGGTGCGCCGCGGCAAGAATCGCGAGCGCGGCGAACAGCACATGCTCCAGAAGATGCTGGGCCGCGTGATGGGTAAGGTCGGCGAGCACGAGAAATCGCTGCGCGCCTACCAGGCAGCCAATCAGCTCGATCTGACGGATCAGGAGACCATCCGTGGCGTGGCCGATGCTGCCTACGCCATGCAGGATTGGCCGACGTCTCTCACCAACTACCAGAAGGTGCTGACGTCACTCGGGGAGGACGACGTCGAGTCGCGCACCGAAGTGTACTACCGCCTTGGTGCCATCAAGCTGGCTCAAGGTCAGGATCGCCAGGCGATCAACAACTACGAGAAAGCGCTGGCTCTAGACGGTGAGCACCGCCCGTCGCTGCAGGCGCTGATCGCCATTTACGAGAAGAGCGGGGACAACAAGCAGGTCGCCGAATACAAGCGCCAGATCCTCGACTCGGTCTTCGACGGCGAAGAGCGTTTCCAGTTTCTGATGGAGATCGGCGACCTTTGGGCGGAAAAAGAGAAGGATCCGAAGAAGGCACTCGAAGCCTACGAGGAGGCTCGCGATCTCAAGCCGGTCGACCACGTGCTCCTGCACAAGATGCTGGAGAACTACAAGACCGCGGAAGAGTGGCAGAAAATGGTCGACATCTTGGACGCCATCAAGGACATCGAGCAGCGCCCCAAGCTGCGCGCCAAGTTCGTCAACGCTCAGGCTCAGCTGTACCGCGACAAGCTCGAAGACAAGGATCGCGCAGTCGAACTCTTCAACGAAGCGCTGGATTTGGATCCCGAGTTCCTCGAAGTATTCGAGCGCATCGTGAAAATCCTCACCGGCGATCGCAACTGGAAGCAGCTCGAGCGTGCCTACCGCAAGATGCTTCATCGCATCGCGGGCAAAGGTAAGAGCGATCTGGAGCACCAACTCTGGCACCAGCTCGGCATCGTCTATCGCGACCGCACCGCCCAAGCCAACGAGGCCATCGACGCGTTCAAGATGTCCGCGAGCCTGGTCGAAGAAGCCCCGCTGCAGCGTCAGATCTTGGCGGAACTCTACGAGACTTCGGAACGCTGGGACGACGCCATCAAGGAGCAGCGTCGCTTGCTCAAGATCGATCCGCTGGCCATCGAGCCCTACCAGGCTCTCTACCGCCTGCACCTGCACAAGCAGAGCTATGACGAAGCATGGTGCTTGGCAGCCGCAATGTCCTTCATGCGCAAGGCCGACGAAGAGACCGAACGTTTCTTCCAAGATTTCCGTCCGAAAGGCATGCTGCCGGTGACGGGTCGCTTGGCCAACGAGCACTGGGTGCGAGGCCTGTTCCACCCGAACGAGAGCATCTACATCTCGAACATCTTCGCGATGATCGTGCCCGCAGCCCTGCAGGCGAAGATCGCGCAACTCAAGGCTCAAGGTAAGTTGCCGCTGCTCGACGAGCGGTTCCGTCAGGAACCCGCGACCTCGACCGTGACGTTCGCCAAGACCTTCGGTTGGGCGGCCCAGGTGCTCGGCATCCAGGCGCCGGCGCTGTACGTTCGCAACGACGTGCAGGCGTACATCGGTTCGGTCCCGTCCGATCCTCCGGCGTCGGTGGCAGGTCAACTCGTGCTCAGTGGCTTCCAGCCGCAAGAACTCACGTTCATCTGCGGCAAGCACCTCACTGCCTACCGCCCCGAGCACTACTTGCGCGTGCTTTTCCCGACGCAGGCCGAGCTCACCATCATGTTGTTCGCAGGCGTCCTTTTGGCCGCACCGCAGCAGCCCATGCCCCCGGACATGGAGCCTCAAATCCGCGCTACGGCGCAGGAGCTGGCGCGTCACATGCAGCCTGTGCAACTCGAGCACTTGCGGCAGGTGGTCAAGCAGTTCTTGGCTGACGGCGCCAAAGCCAACGTCAAGAAGTGGAATCAGGCGGTCGAGCTGACGGCTTGCCGAGCGGGCTTGGTGGTCTGCGGCGATCTCGAGATCGCGAAGAAGATCATCGGTCAAGAGCAGCAGGCACCGGGCGACTTGGCACCAGCCGACAAGCTGAAGGAACTTTTGTTGTTCGCCGTAAGCGAGGAATACTCGGCCATTCGCCGCGCCCTTGGTGTCGCGGTCCAAGCCTGATCGGCGAGTCCAGTGAAGAGTGAGGCCCGGGGCGACTCGGGCCTTTTCTATTTTCGCACGAAAGGTTCTCGACCAGAACTTGGGCGGCGCGCGCGCTGCCCTGCCCGGTCAAGCCGGGCTCGGTTGGACTGCGCTCGGTCAAGCCGAGTCGCTCCGTGACTCAGCGTCCCGGCAAATCGAGCAGGACACGCAGGCCCGCCTGAAAGCGCCAGTTCACGCCACCCACGTCTGCGCTCGCCGGAGCGTCGAGGAACGAGGCGGCGCTCAGCGAGACCAGCGGGCCGAAGCCGAACTGGCGATTGGCGTACCAGTCCCCTCCGAACGTCAGGCGCATCCACTCGAGCCCCGAGTATTCGCTCGCGCCGTTCCTATCGGATGCGGTTCTCAGATCGCGATAGCCGATACCGTAAGAAACCCAGGGATCGAAGCGTAGGCCCTGCACCAGGTGGTAACGAACGAAGGCGCCGACCCCGAGGCTAGTGGAAGAACAATCGGTGCAGGCGCTGCCTGCGCCATGGAAATTCAAGTCGCCGTATGCGCCGACGACAAGGTGGCGGCCGACTCCGATTCCGAGATCGACACCTGGTCCAAAGCCGACGCTCGTCAGAGCGTCGAAGTCGGCGCCGCGTGAGACCTCGCCGAACGGCATCGCGAACAGACCGCTCACACCCAGTTGAAACTGACCTGCGAGCGTGTCCTGCGCGAATGGCGTGATCGCGGGGGCTGCGGCCTCCTCTGGAGGTGTTTGCGCAGGCAGGACGGGGGCCGCTGTGATGCGGGACCGGACCGGCTCTGCGGTTTCCGTTGGAGGCTCGAGGGGCAGTTCTTCGGCTGGGGAGTCGATAGACGGTCCGATTTCGCCGGTCGGGGTGACCGTGCCGGGGGCTGTCGGCTCGGCTGGTGGGGAGGCGGATTGACCGTGAGCGAGCGAACTCCAGAGGAGCAGGGGTGCGGTCCAGGCGCTCAGCAGTCCAAGTCTCATGGCCGAGGTGGTTATCATCATTTTTTGCGCAACACACCCTGCCGCAGGCCGAGATCTCCCCATGGATGACAGTCGCGAACACACCCGGGAACTACGGCGGGCCGTGTGCCGTGGGCCTTTTCGGATCCGCGTCGTTTCGCCCGGGCGCGAGCAGGTTCGAACCCTGCGACTCGGCCAAAGCGTGACCTTGGGCAGCGGCGACGACGCTGACCTCCAAATCGACGATCCGACGGTGAGCGGTCTCCACTGCCGCCTGCACGCCGATTGTCGCGGGCTCGAGATCGTCGACCTCCAAAGCCGAAATGGTCTGGTGCTCGGCTCCGGCTGGGTCGGGCAGGCGCTGCTTTCGGGACCGCGCGCCGAGTTTTCCATCGGCTCGACCGCGGTCACCGTCGAGGCCGTCGATCGCGAACCAAGTCCCGACGCTCTCGGCTTGGTCGGCGTGTCCGACGGTATGCAGCGCGTGCGCGAGATGGTCATGCGTTTCGCCAAGCTGAGCGCGCCCGTGCTGATCGTTGGTGAGTCCGGTACTGGCAAGGACCTCGTCGCGCGCGCACTCCACGTGCAGTCCAACCGTTCGGGCAACTACCTCCCGCTCAACGTCGCGGCTTTGCCTGACTCGCTCTTGGACGCCGAGTTGTTTGGCCACGCGCGCGGAGCCTTCACGGGCGCCGTGTCGACGCGTGCGGGCGCCTTCGAAATCGCCCACAAAGGCACGCTGTTCTTGGACGAAATGGCAGAAATGAGCATGTCGGGGCAGGCCAAGTTGTTGCGTGTCGTCGAGGATGGAGCCGTGCGGCCGCTCGGCTCCGCGAATGCGCTGCTCGTCGACGCGCGCATCGTCTCGGCCACTTGCGCGCCCCTGGCTGAGCGCATCGAGCAGGGGCTATTTCGGCACGATCTCTACCATCGCTTGTCGATGCTGGTGATCGAGGTGCCGCCGCTCAGACGCCGCACGGTTGATATCGGGCCACTCGTAGAATCCTTCCTGCAAAAGAAGAGTCGAGAACTCGGACAGAAGTATCTATTGCCTTCCTCGCTCGACTTCTTGAGCGAGCAGGCTTGGCCGGGGAACGTACGCCAGTTGTTCGGGGCCGTGTATCGCGCGGCGGTCATGAGTCAGACCGAGGCGCTCTGTCCGAGTCATTTCCACCTGATCGCCACTTCGCGCGGTCGCGCGCCCACGCCCAGCCCCGAGCAAGCTCGCGCTTTGCTCGACGCGCATGGTTCGGTCAGTGCGGCCGCGCGCGCCGCGGGGCTGCCCCGCAGCACTTTCCGCTCGATCTTGGCGCGTGACGTTGGCTGAGGGAGGCCGTCGATTTCCCACCAGCACCGCTGCGCGCTAGAACCGAGCGCGTGTTTCCCGGGTCGTCAGCCGCCAGACAGCTGTTCGCGAGTGTCGCCTGTGCGCTCGCGCTCGGCTGCTCGAGCCCGGAGACGACCCCTAGCCCAAAGCCCGGCGAGAAGTCACCTGCTGTCTTGAAGTCCGGCTCCAGCGGCGAGAACCAAACGCGCGCGGAGCTCGTCGCTGCCGCTGACCACCTCGCCGTCTCGGCTGGACGAGTCGACGGTGCCTCGGGAGCGGCGCTCCTCGGGCGGGCCGCGGAGCTGCGCGAGGCCGGCTTCTTGCTCGAAGGTCGGAAAGTCGACGCTCTGGAGGCGCTCGAACTCTGGGGCGATGCGAGCGAGCGAGGAACGAGCGGCGATTGCGCGCTGGGTCTCGGGCTGTCGCGTTGGCGAGCGCAAGTCAACTCCGATCCGGTCCGGCTCTATCGCGACCTCTACATTCTCCGCCAGAAGACCACGGACGTAGCTTGCCAAGCACGCATCGATCGCGGATTGACAGTGCTCGCGCACTACGCTCCCACACCCGCCGAGCTGAGTGAATTGCGTCATTTGGCTCGGGAAGGCAGCCCCGCGCTCGCCGTCTCCAATGCTGCTGCGCCCGTGGCGAACGCGCCGAGCGACCAGCACGTGGTCGTCCCCCAAATGCTCGAAGCTGCCTTGGGGCAGCCGACCAAGATCACCAAGCTCGAACCCTTTGTCGCCGAGCAAACGGCACGACTGGTCGTGCACGTCACACATCCGACCAAGTTTCACGTGGGCTCGCTCGAAGCGACCGCGGGGCACGGCCCGCGCTTGTTCGTCGACATCGACAATGCTTCCTACGACGGCAAGCAGACTTTCGAGACCCAAGGTCTCGTCGAGGCCATCCGACTCGGCAAGCAAAAGGACGGCACGCGCGTCGTGCTCGACTTGCGTCAAGTCGTCCATCACCGCGTATTCTACCTGCCCGATCCGTTCCGGCTGGTCGTGGACCTCAGCGTCGATGCGCCTGAAACTCTGACCGTTCCGCGCGAAATCCGCCGCGTGGTGCTCGATCCGGGGCATGGCGGCAACGATCCGGGTGCAGTCGGGCCCAACGGGCTGCTCGAGAAGGACGTGACGCTCGACATCGCACACCGCGCAGCGCCTCTCCTGGCCCGCGAAGTCTCGGTTTCGACGCTGCTGACGCGCGACGTCGACGCTTATGTTCCGCTCGATGAACGCGCGGCCCGGGCCAACGCATTTCACGCTGACTTGTTCATCTCGATTCACATGAACTCGAGCGAAAACACCGCGACGCGGGGCGTCATGACCTTCGTGCTCGATTCATCGCGCGACGCCACTGCCGCGCTGATTGCAGCACGCGAAAATTCGTCGACCGCAGCCGCTGCTGCCGAACTCGCGAATTCGCTGAGTCGTATCGAGAGCACCGATCGACGCGCAGCCTCTCAGCTATTCGCCGAGTTGTTGCAGCGCTCGGCGGGAGCCTCGCTCAGACAGGGCTACAGCGAGATCGAGGACCATGGCGTGCGCAGTGCCGGTTTCTACGTGCTCGCCGGTGCAGCCATGCCGGCCGTACTCTTCGAAGGCTCATTCTTGTCGCACCCCGTCGAGGCAGGTCGACTCAACACCGAGGCCTACCGACAGCGTCTTGCCGACGCCATCGTCAATGCGGTGCGGGCGTATCGAAAAGGGCTGTAAGTCGTCGCCCCAGCGGCCGCAGGAACGGACATTTTCTGGTTTGACTGAGGCAAATGGGGTCCTTATGTTGTAGGGCTCCGCCCGCGGAGCCCGCGAAGGAAGGGGCAGCCAGATGAACAAAGCCCAGCTCAAGAAATTCCAGGACCTCCTCGAAGAGAAGCGCAAGGACATCCTCAAGCGCGCTCAGCAGACCCTGTCGCAGGACATGACTCTCGACGTCGACGATCTTCCCGACGAGATGGACTTGGCCGCCAGCGAGTACCTGCAGTCGTTCACCTTTCGTCTGCGCGGACGCGAGAAGGTTTTCTTGGACAAGATCCAAAAGGCGATCGAGCGCATCGAAGAAGGTAACTTCGGTACTTGCGAAGAATGCGGCGAGGAGATTTCAGCCAAGCGTCTCGAGGCGCGCCCCGAAACTACGCTTTGCATCCGCTGCAAAGAGGATCAAGAGCGCGTCGAACGCGACTTCGGCTGAGCCGCGTCGGTTCCTTCTACCACTGGTCTTTCCGGCGCTTTTGAGTTCGGAGGGGGCGGCACGACGGCTCGCCCGTTCGTCAGGCCCGTGACCACTTGCGAGCGGCGCGGTTCGCTCCCGCGATCACTTGCGAGCGGCGCGGTTCGGCACGCCGCCACCGCGATCGACCGTCTTCTTGGCGGGCGCCTTTTTGGCGCCGCTCTGGGCGAGCTTGGCTGCCTTGGACTGCGGTGTGGCGGCCAGTTGGGCTGCGGCGAGCGCCGCCGCGGCGCCTTTCGGTGGGGCAGGGGGGCGGCTGGCCTTCTTGGCCGAAAGCGCATCGAGCACCTCGGCGAGCGCCGCTCCGGTGTGGCTCCCTTTGACCTTGGCGACGTCCTCGGGCGTGCCCTCGGCGACCACGAGTCCACCGCCGTCGCCGCCCTCGGGACCCATGTCGATCACCCAGTCCGAGCAGGCGACCAACTCCAGGTTGTGCTCGATGATCAAGATGGAGTTGCCGGCATCGCGCAGATCGACCAGGGCTTGGCTCAGGTGCTCGATGTCCGAGAAGTGCAGGCCGGTCGTGGGTTCGTCGAGCACATACAACGTCTGCCCGGTGGCCTTGCGACTCAGTTCGAGCGCGAGCTTGACGCGCTGCGCTTCTCCGCCCGAGAGCGTCGTGGCAGGCTGGCCAAGCTTCACGTAGCCGAGGCCGACCTGTTTGAGGGTCTTGAGCTTGTCGAAGATGCGCGGGATGGGCTCGAATAGCTCGAGCGCGTCCTCCACGGTGAGGTCAAGGACGCCAGCAATCGACAAGCCGCGGAACTTGATTTCGAGCGTCTCGCGATTGTAGCGGCTGCCGCTGCAAGCGTCGCAAGCTACGTACACATCGGGCAAGAAATGCATTTCCACCTTGAGCACGCCATCGCCCTGGCAGGCCTCGCAGCGTCCGCCTTTCACGTTGAAGGAGAAGCGACCCGGCTTGTAGCCGCGCGCGCGGGCGTCGGGCAGGCTGGAGAACACCTCGCGTAGATCGGAGAAGATGCCCGTGTAAGTCGCGGGGTTGCTACGCGGCGTTCGACCGATGGGTGCCTGATCGATGCTGATGACCTTGTCGATTAGATCGAGGCCCTCGATGCTTTCGCACGGGCCGATGGAGCCACTGGCTCCGTAGAGCTTCGCGCGAGCCGCGGCCAGCAAGGTGTCGACGATCAGGCTGCTCTTGCCCGAGCCGCTGACACCGGTGATCGAAGCCAGCACACCGAGTGGGATACTCACGCTCACGTCGCGCAGGTTGTGCGCGCTGGCCTTGACGATCTTGAGCGACTTTTTGGCCGAGACCTTCTTGCGCACGGGCAGCGCCAGGTGCTTCTCGTAGGATAGGTAGGGACCCGTAATCGAAGCAGGATTCGCCATCAGCTCGGCAGGCGTGCCTTGCGCGACGATTTCGCCGCCGTGCACACCGGCGCGCGGTCCCATGTCCACCACGTAGTCCGCCGCCAAAATGGCGTCGCGATCGTGTTCGACGACCAGGACGCTGTTGCCCTTGTCGACGAGGCGGCGCACGGCCTCGAGCAGGCGGCGATTGTCGCGCGCATGCAGACCCACGGAGGGCTCGTCGAGCACGTACAGCACGCCGACCAGCGATGCGCCGATTTGCGTGGCCAAGCGGATGCGTTGACCTTCGCCACCGGAGAGTGTGGCTGCTGCGCGATCGAGAGACAGGTAGCCAAGACCCACCTCGATCAAAAAGCCGAGCCGGTCGGTGACGGCGGGCAAGAGCGGAGCTGCGACAGCGGCCTCACGGACCGAGAGTCCCGTGCCCCGCGACAGTTCGCGCAGCACATCTCGCAAGCGCGTCAGCGGCAGGCGGCACAGTTCGCCGATGTCGTAGCCGGCCAGCTGGACGCTGAGCGCCTCGGGTCGGAGGCGTGTGCCATTACACGCGATGCAAGGTTGCGCCGACATGAAGCGCCCCAAATCGTCGAGGCCCACGGCGCCTTCCTCGGGCTCTTCGCCTTCGGGCATGGCGTCCGTTTCGACCATCTCGAGCAAGCGAGGAATGATGCCGACGTATTTGTCGTCGCCGTTCAGAATCACTTCGCGCTTGGTCTTGAGCAGCTTCTCCCAAGGCTGATCGGGATCGACGCGCAACCTCTGGACCACCGCCTGCACTTCACTGGCATTGGCGACGGAGCCGCGTCGACCGAATGCGGCGACGGCACCCTCGCGCAGGCTTCGCGTCGGATCGGGCACGACGCGCGCCGGATCGATCGACGCCTTGCGGCCCAGACCGTTGCACTCGGGGCAAGCACCATGCGGGCTGTTGAACGAAAACAGCCGGGGTTCGAGCGGCGGCAGAGTCAGGCCGTGCTCCCAGGAAACGAGTCGCTCGCTCAGCACGGTCAGGTCCTTGCCGTCCATGCCGTCGACCAGGACCGTGCCTTCGCCGAGCTTGAGGGCCAACTCGACCGAGTCGGTCAGACGGCCTTTCAGGTCCTCGCGGATGACGATGCGATCGACGACGACGTCCAAGTCGTGCGACAGCTCGGGATCTGCCGAGACGTCGTCGCCCAGATCGACGTTTTCTCCGTCGATGCGTGCGCGCACATAGCCTTCGCGGCGCAGCCGCAGGATGTGCTCGCGCAGATCGCCCGTCTGTTGGCGCGCGACACGCGACAGCAAGATGGCGCGCGACCCGGGCTCGCGGCTCAAGATGGCGTCGACGATCTCCTGGACCGTGTAGGCGCGCAGAACCTTTCCGGAAATGGGGCAGTGGGGGATGCCGACGCGCGAGAACAACAGCCGCAAGTAGTCGGAGATCTCCGTGACGGTACCGACGGTCGAGCGCGGACTCTTGCCTAGAGCCTTCTGCTCGATGGCGATGGCGGGGCTCAGTCCCTCGATGCTCTCGACACGAGGTTTCGGCAGCTGATCCAGGAACTGGCGCGCATAGGCCGAGAGCGATTCGACGTAGCGCCGCTGCCCCTCGGCGTAGATGGTGTCGAAAGCCAGCGACGACTTGCCGGAGCCACTCGGCCCCGTAATCACCACGAAGCGGTTGCGTGGCAGTGCAACGCTGACATTCTTGAGGTTGTGTTGCGTAGCGCCGGTGACGACCAGGCTCTCCATAGTCGTCGTCGTGTAGCACAGTTCGGTGGCGGGTCTCGGACCACGATGGGTATTGTGGCCTGCCCGTTGCCCACCCCTCCCGCTTGGACTACCTTCAGAGCCCCTCCCCTGGGCCTATAGCTCAATCGGTCAGAGCCCCCGGCTCATAACCGGGTTGTTCCTGGTTCGAACCCAGGTGGGCCCACCCAGCAGAGTCCCCCCGTGAGTATCGAAGCCAAGATCGAAACGCTGAAATCCATCGCAGCTCTTGACGCTGACCTTCTCGCCCTCGAGGCGGAGCTGAGCGCCGAGCGCACTCAGATTCAGAAGAAGGCGGGTCAACGCTCCGAGCTGGGGGGCCGGGTCCAACAGCTGCAGAGCAGCTTGGATGAAATGGAAAAGATGAGGGGCCAGCTCTTGGGCGAGCTCCGCCAGATGAGCTTCCAAATCGACAAGGCGCGCGAAAAAATGGCGCGCTGTCGAAACGAGCGTGAGGCCAACGCCGCCTCGCGCGAGATGGAAGAGCTCCGTCGTATCCAGCGCGAGCGCGAGAAAGAGATCGAAAAGCTGGTTGGGCTCAGCGACGAAGCCCGCGCGGAGCTCGACAAAGCGAGCGGCGAGCGCAGCGTGGTCGTGGCCGAGATCGGTGAGAACGAAGTGGCCGTCGCCGAGCGCGCCCAGAACCTCGAGACGCAAATCGGCGAGCGCAAGCAGGCGCGTGAGGCCCTGGCCGCCAGCTTCGACAAAGCCCTTCTCCGCCGTTACGACGCAGTTCGCGCTCGGCGTGGCACAGGTATGGCCGCGGTGCTCAAGGGCACGTGCACGGCCTGCCACATCGAGCTGGCGCCGATGGTTCATCAGCAGATGATGCACCGCAAAGAGCTATTCACCTGCCCATCTTGCTTGCGCATTCTCTACCTCGCGCCGGCGGCTGCTCCAGTCGGCACGCCGTCTACAAGCGACGAACCCGCGAGCGACGTCTCGGAAAACTGACGATGAAGGCGTGCCCGAGCTGCGGTCGTCTTTATCCCATGGATGCCGGCTTCTGCCCGGTCGATGGCGCGCAGTTGATCAGCGCCACCCAGGTCCCGATTCAGGCCACGGGTGACGACCCTCGGGTCGGCCAAATGCTGTTCGAGCGCTACCAGGTGCGGCGCGTGGTGGCGGACGGTGGCATGGGTCGCGTGTACGAGGCGCTCGACATGATCGAGCGTCGCAACGTGGCCGTGAAGGTGCTGCACGCCGAGGTCGCTCGTGATCCTGTGCAGGTGGCGCGGTTCAAGCGCGAATTCGCCGTCTCCAAAGAGCTACCCCACGACCACATCGTCGAGGTGCTCGATTTCAAACCGACTGCCGATGGCTCCTACGCTTTGATCATGGAGTTCCTCTACGGCGAGGAGCTGCGCGCCACCCTCGATCGCGAAAAGGGCCTCTCGCCAGCGCGGCTGGTGCGCATGATGAGCCAAGTGGCCATTGGCCTCGACAAGGCGCACGCGCTCAAGTGGGTGCACCGCGATCTGAAGCCGGACAACCTCTTTCTCTGCCAGACGGCCGACGGCGACATCGTCAAGTTGTTGGATTTCGGTTCGGTGAAAGACAAAGCCGAGGGTGCCAAAAAGCTCACGGTCATGGGCACGACGATTGGTTCGCCGTACTACATGTCGCCGGAGCAAGCCCAGGGTCTCGAGACCCTCGACCATCGGGCCGACATCTGGGCTCTCGGTGCTATCGGTTTCGAGTCGCTCTCGGGTCAGGTGCCGTTCCAAGGACGCAACGGACCTTCCATTCTGCTCGAGATCTTGACGAAAGAAGCGCCCGCGCTCAGCAGTCGCTCCGAAGGCGCGCGCTATCCGGTGCCGGCCACGCTCGACCCCGTGCTCGAGCGCGCGTTCAAGAAGGTTCCGGCCTTGCGCTACGACGCCGTGGGCGCATTCGCCGACGCGCTGGGCCACGCCTATGGCTTGAACGGCCATCACCACGAATGGGCCGAGACGGCAGAGCGCGAACTTGGCGAGCAAATCCAAGCGCAACTCTCGACGTTGATGAAGGTCGCGCCCGCGGCGCGCAAGCGTACCGCGCAAGATGATTTCTTCGGCGAAGGCGACGCGCTCGGAGAAGTTCCGCGTGCGGGATCGGTGGCTACGCCCGGCCAGACACCGGAATCGGCGAGCATCCATGGTGAGCGTTTGTCGGTGGCCGGTTTGCCCGCTAGGCCGTTTTCGCCCGTGATGTGGATGGTCGTGGGCCTGGCCTTCCTGCTGATTGCCGTGCTGATCGCCGTCGTGCTCTGAGACGCCTGCAAGGCTGCACGCCGGGCCTGGGCGTGGTATCCGAATGGCCATGGCTCGACCGTTCGACTCGAAAATCACAGCTGTTCTCGTCCTGGCGATGCTGGCACTGACCACTGCCTGCGATCAGGCCAGCGCCGAATCGAAGAGCCAAGCTGCCGCTCCACCCGCCGCCGCTCCACCCGCCGCCGCTCCGGCAGCAACTCCGACTGCAGCGGCGGACGAGCCTGCAGGCGCGGCAGAACGAAAAACGGAGCCCCGCCAAAGCTACCAAGAAGAGGCCTTCGAACTCTCGCTGACTGGCCCTAGTGCAGGCAAGGTCGAGGAGTCGCTCGAGTTCGTCGTACGGCTCGAGGCCAAGGCTGGCTACAAAGTGAACACGGAGTATCCGATCAAGTTCACCTTCGAATCGAGCGCTGCGGTCGTGCCCGAGGTTCCCGTCTTGAAGAAGGAGAACGGCAGCATCGAGAAGAGCCAGGCGGAGCTGCGCGGTAAGCTCAAGGTGACCCAGCCAGGCGCCCACTCGGTGGCCGGCAAGTTGTCGTTCAGCGTTTGTACCGAGGAACGCTGCCTGATCGAGAAGCGCGACCTGGGGTTGTTCCTCACCGCTTCCTGAGCGTGATACGCTGCAGGCCGATGGGGCAGGTTCGCCAGCAGCTGGGGGAAATTTCGGCGGAGATCCGCGAGGCTTACGACAAGGAGCAACGGCTCTTGTCGTTCGACGAGTACCTCGATCTGTTCAACGAGAACCCGGGCCGCCTGCTCCGCGATGCGGCGGTATACCTGCGCGACACGCTGGACTTCTACGGCACCAGCCAAGTCGCACGGCCTTGGGGCACTGAGACGCGCTACCGCGTCTTTGACCAAGGCTTCTTGGCAGAAGAAGACGGACTCCGCGAAGCGCTGGTCGGGCAAGAAGAGGTGCAGCTCGAGTTGCACCGTGCCATCGGCAACTTCACCCAGGAAGGGCGTGCCAACCGCGTCGTCTTGCTTCACGGTCCGAACGGCTCGGCCAAGAGCACGATCGCGGCCTGCCTGATGCGCGGCCTCGAGGACTACTCGACGCGCCCCGAAGGCGCGCTCTACCGCTACAACTGGGTCTTCCCCAAGAAGTCTTCCGTGCGCGGCACGATTGGCTTCGGGGGCGAGCGCCCGACGGGCGAGCGTCCGCATAGCTACGCGCACCTCGGCGACGACGAACTCGAGGCCCGCATTTCGGTCGAAGTGCGCGATCACCCGCTGTTTCTGATTCCGCTCGCGCAACGCCAGCGGCTGCTCGACTCGATGGTTGGAGCGGGGGCTCGTCTACCTCGCTGGATCACGCACGGCACGCTCTGCCACAAGAGCCAGCAAATATTCGCCGCGTTGCTCAACTCGACCGGAGGTAGCCTCGAGGACGTACTCCGTCACGTCCAAGTGGAGCGCTACTTCGTGTCACGCCGCTATCGCGTCGGCGCAGTCACCTTGGGCCCCGAGCTCAGCGTCGATGCGCGCGAGCGGCAAGTGACTGCCGATCGCAATCTGGGCGCATTGCCCACGAGCTTGCAGGCTCTCAGTTTGTACGAGGTTTCGGGCGAATTGGTGGACGCATCGGGCGGCATGCTCGAGCTGTCCGACTTGCTCAAGCGTCCGCTCGACGCATTCAAATATCTGCAGATGACTGCTGAAACTGGCGAAGTCGCGTTGTCCTCGCAGTCGTTGCTCGTCAACACCGTTCTGCTTGCCAGTGGCAATGAACTCCACTTGGGTGCATTCCGTCAGCACGCCGAATTCGAGAGTTTTCGGGGGCGCTTCGATCTGATCCGCGTGCCCTACCTGCGCAGCTACGTCGAGGAAGAGAAGATCTACGATCGACAAGTGGCGGTCGGCGTGCGCAGTCACGTGGCGCCGCACGCAACGGCACTGGCAGCACGCTTTGCGGTGCTGACGCGCCTGCGCAAGCCTGAGGCGAGCGAGTACCCGTCGAACTACAAGGAGGCCGTCGCCAAGCTGACGGTCTGGGACAAGATGCAGCTCTTCGCAGGCAAAGAGGCGGCCCGCGGCAGTGGTCTTTCGACCGATCTTTGGCCGCTGGTGCGCGACCTCTGGCACGAGTGGGACACGGTCGTCGACTACGAGGCGAGCTTCGGTGCGAGCCCGCGCGAGATGCGCGCCCTCTTGCTCGATTCGGCTCAAAGTCCCCGCTTCGACTACCTTTCGCCGTTCGCCGTGCTCACCGGCCTGGACGATCTGTGCGAGCGCAGCAACGACTACGCTTTCTTGCGGCTCGAGAGCGAAGGCCAGGGCTTCCACGATCACGTCGAGTTCAGGAAGCATCTGCGCACCTGGCTGTTCGACGCGATCGAAGACGAAGTGCGTCAGGCGAGCGGCATCGTCGAGGAGGGCCGCTACGACGAGCTGCTCAGTCGCTACGTCGAGATGGTCAGCGCCTCGGTGAAGGGCGAGAAAATCAAGAATCAGTCGACGGGCGCCGACGAACCACCAGACGAACGGCTGATGACCGACGTCGAGCGCCTGCTTGGGGCGGCGGGCGAAGCCGCCGCTTTCCGCGCCGGTTTGCTCCGGCGCATCGCTGCCTGGGCCCTAGAACACCCGGGCCAACCCGTGCGCGATTCGGATGTGTTCCAGGGTGATCTGGCGCGGATTCGCAAAGCCGTGTTCGACGACAAGAAGACCGTCCTGGCGCGCTTCGTCCGCGATCTCGCCGAGGAGAACGAACCGCTCAAACCCGCCGACCAAGAGAAGGTCGATAAGGCAGTCGACGTGCTGTGCAGCCGTTTCGGCTACACGCCACGCTCGGCGCGAGACGCCGCTGGACGCCTTCTGACAGAGCGCTACGCGCATTTGTGATGGGCGTTCCACGCCCGCCTTCTGCTCGTGGTTCGGGACTGAACCACGAGCGTCGAGGTGCCTCAAAGTTGATGGCGTAGCGTGCGACGACCGCTCGCCAGCGGCCGCTTCCTCCACTACGATGCAAGCGATGTCCAAGAACGGAAGGCTCCTCGATCGAGGAGGGATGGTCGCGCTGCTCGGTCGAGTGCTGGAGATTGCCCCCGAGCGCGTCTCCGAGGCGTGGCAGGTCCTGCGCGACGGCAAGTCGGAGCGCAAAGCCGGCAATCGCGTCTATTGGAATCGGATGGCTGAATCGGGGCAAGTGAACTGGCATATTTCCCACCATTCCGAGTCCCAGGAGGACGAGTTTTGGAGTTCGGGGAATGGCGTCGTGGAACGTCTCCTCGGGGCGTCGTCACTGGAAAAAATTGATCGCCTGCCAGCGGGGGCCAACGTGCTCGACATCGGCTGCGGCCGCGGTCGAATCGCGCGAGCGTTCGCCAGCAAACGCCCCGACGCCCAAGTCACCGGTGTCGACGTTTCGACCTCCATGATCGAAAACGCTCGATCTTCCAACGCCGCCATAGGAAACCTGCGCTTTCTTGCTAGCGAAGAAAGTGGCTTCGCCGACATCGACACGGGGTCCTGCGACTTCGTCTACAGCTACGTGGTGTTTCAGCACCTGCCGAGACATCAGGTCGAGAGGATCTTCAACGAATGCCGACGGGTGATGGCCCCGTCCGCGGAGCTGGTTTTTCAGCTTCAGCAGTGCGACTCGCCGCAGGAACTCGATCCTCCGTGGAATGACTACCGTGGCATCAGAAAGTACACGGCAAAGCAAGTGCGCCATATCCTCGAGCCCT
>Ga0163144_10010439_pt1 | contig 19790 bp, 24 predicted proteins | sample OliLak19BULKMAT1_FD_123175 | JGI IMG/M metagenome (GOLD analysis project Ga0163144, IMG submission 123175) | Freshwater microbial mat bacterial communities from Lake Vanda, McMurdo Dry Valleys, Antarctica - Oligotrophic Lake LV.19.BULKMAT1 | ecosystem: Environmental > Aquatic > Freshwater >... | reverse complement strand
TTTCTCGACACGATGCGCAGGATCAGCTTTTCCACCCTCAAGGGAATCGAGCCGGTAAAATAGGCGAGGGAGATGCGGAGCGGAGTCTGCCACTGCTAGGAATTTGCTTTTGGCGGGAGGCTCATGAAACAGCCGTTGGCCGGACCGGAGTGCGGGGAAATGGTGGTTGGCTTGAAATCGCCGCGATCTGGGGAATCTTGCGGAACATCATGAAGACTCCGCTCACGGTCCTAACCATCGGCCATTCCACACACCCGATCGGCGAGTTCGTGGAAATGCTCAAGGCGCACGGCGTGGAAACAGTGGCGGACATCCGCACGGTGCCGCGCTCGCGCCACAATCCGCAGTTCGAACAAGCCGCGCTGCCCGGACTGCTGGCGGACGCGGGCTTGGAGTATGTTTACATAAAGGAACTCGGAGGACTGAGGAAAACGGACAAGAACTCGGTCAACGGCGGCTGGCGGAACAATTCATTTCGCGGTTACGCGGACCACATGCAGACCCCGGAATTCCTAGCCGGCCTGGAGAAACTGACGGAACTCGCCTCACGCAGACGCGTCACCATCATGTGCGCCGAGGCGGTCCCGTGGCGCTGTCACCGCTCGCTTGTCGGCGACGCGCTGCTCGTCCGCGGGATCGTGGTGGAGGACATCATGTCCGCGAACAGCCGCAAGCCACACAAGCTGACATCGTTCGCCAAGGTCCACGGCAAGAAGATCATTTACCCGCCGTACGACGATCCTGCGAAGGACGATTGATGCCGGATGATCAGCGGTGTGGGAAGCCAACCCGTGCATTGCGGTGGCGGGGCCACGATGGGCATGGTCGTCTTTGATTTTCGGCTGTGGTTTTGTGCTTCATCTGCTCCCTTCGGTCTTTCTCTCGCCGCGAGAAGGATAGTCTTTTTCCAGGGCGAACTCCACGAACTCGATCACCTCCTTCGGGTCGGGTCGGCCCATTGGCATCGAATTGTACGCCGCATAATACAATGTCCGGTCCGGCCTGATTAGAAACAGGGCAGGTTCCCCGAAGACGGCCGGCTCTTCCTCCTTGATCGAAGCGGAAACGTAGAGACCCCATTCGTTCATTTGATCGATGGTCATGCCGTAACCCATTCCGAGGTCATCAACGTTCCACTCAGCCCGGCTCTTTGAACCCCGCTCCTGTGTGTCCCCGGAAATCGTGAAAACTGAGATCCCCAGTTTCGAAGCGTCATCAAGCAGGCGGTTTAGCTTTTCAAGGTAGCTTTTGCAGATCGGACAATGGTGGCCACGGTAAAAAACAAGCATTAGGAACTTATCCGGATTCTGTTCGGTGAGCGACCAGTCGCCGCCACCGACCCGTGGAACTACGAGTTCAGGTGCTTTTTGTTTGGGTATCAATTTCATGGTGTCTTAATGTAAAGCAACTCGGCAAGCTCTTTGATGTCTTTCACGATATGGTCAGGCTTCTCTGCCAATGGATAGGGAACCTTCCCGGGACGTGCGACAAACACGGTCTGGAGACCGGCGACCCCGGCACCGGCGATGTCCCATCCATGTGCGGCAACCATCATTGCGTCGCCAGCTTCAACACCGACCTGCTCAAGCGCCCAACGATAGACTCCCAGATCCGGCTTGAACTTATGGATGCCCTCAACTGTCAGGCGGCGATCGACGATTTCCAGAAGGCCGGCGTTCTTGAATTGTTCCTTGACTCCCGCGTTCGACGAATTTGTCAGGCTGACCAGAAGGAATCCCTGCGCCTTGAGGCTTTTGAGCCCCTCAATGACATCGGGGTGAGGAGGCAGGTTTTGAATGGCCGGAATGATCGCGCTCTCCGCATCCTTTTTGCTCAACTCGATCCCGTTGCTCTCTGCCAACATCTGGAGGGTTGCGACCCCGATCTCCGGGAATTCGTGGTATTTCCCGGTCAGTGTATCGACCAAAGAATGATGAAGCATCATGGAAAACCAAAGTCCAACCATGCCTTCGCGTCCGTCGAGCGCCTTCGTAACGCTCTTCTTCAAGGGTTCGAGATCAAGCAGGGTTTCATTCACATCCAGAAAGATCACTTTAGGGCGCGGCTTTTGTTTGTTGGTCATGGATTCAGTTTGTGCGTTAGCGGATCCCATCAAAAAGCTCGCCGCTACAAATGCCGCGACTGAAAGCGTCCGCACGATCCAGCCATGCAGTCCAAGCACGGGTTTCGAAATCCGCGACTGGGAGCTTTTTGGAGCGTGGGTAATGGATCTCACGTATCGAATTGAGATGGGAAGTTGTAACATGGGTTCTGGCTTGTTGAGGTTGGTAGATAGCTAGGAATCTGCTTTTTCAACCCTACCGCATTCTTGCCACCCATGGCCCGGTAGGCGATGGGTGGCGGCCTTTGGCGTTCGGGTTGCATGGTTGGATTCCGTTTTCCTGAAGACAGACGCGGAGCCTTTGGCGTGAACGGGTCAGCAGCACCGCCGCGCTACCCGGAGTCACTCCGGCTGCGGAGGCGGCGGATGTGACATCCAGACCATCCACCTCGCGCAGGTTGAACAAGATCCGGAGGCGCTCCGGCAACTTTGCGAGGCAGGTGCTGATACATTCGAGGGTCTCGTGATTGGAGGCTAGCTGGTCCGGTGCCTTGGCGAGCAGCTCCAACCTGTGATTGGGATCCACCTTCCACGAGCCATGGCAGTCGAAGAGGGAATCGACGGGGTTCGTGTCGTCGTCACACGGCTCGATGTTTTGGTCGGTGGGTGTGCGCTTTGATCGGCGGAAATGGTCGATCACCTTGAATTTCATGATGCCGATCATCCAGGTCCCGAGGGACGACCGGGCATCGAAGGTATCGATGCGCTGCCATGCAACGGAAAGGCATTCCTGCACCAAGTCCTCGGCCACGTGGTGGTCTTTCACGCGGGAAATCGCGAACCGGTAGAGTGAATCGGCGTGTTGCATCAAGGTTTCGATGGGGATGGAATTCACGAGCTTATCGCTGGGAATCTTCTTTTCAACCCGTCCGCATTCTTGCCACCCATGGGCCGGGGAAGGAGGGTGGTCATTGCAGTCATATCATCCTACAAATAATAGGAAACCTCTATGAGCGCCATGGGGTGTTTCCCTACCGATTATCACTTCTTTTCCCCGCTCACTGGTCTTCGCCACCTACTTCGCCGAGGCTACGAAGGTCAAGAAGGCTTCTACCGGCAGACTGGTCTAGCCAAACGGCGGTTTCAGAAACCTCCCGCAAAAAGCGATTTCCCATCAGCAAGCCATTGCGTGGCGCATCTGAGGATTCCATTTGCCCACCGGGATTTGTGCGGTAGGTTGGATCGTTATGAACCTGGATCCCGAACTTACGAAATTGCTCAACGCCCAGATCAACCACGAGATGGCAGCCAGTTACTCATATCTGGCGATGTCGGCGTGGTTCGAAAAGACTCCATACGCCGGCTTCGCAAACTGGATGTATCAACAAAGCGCTGAAGAGACCGTCCATGCGCACAAGTTCTATCAATTCCTGGTAAGTCGCGATGAGCAGGTCGTGCTCGCACCTCTCGGTGCGCCGAAGGCGGATTTCAAAAGTCCGCTTGATGCGTTCTCCCAAAGCCTCAAACAGGAGCAGGAGGTGAGCAAGCAGATCAATGAACTCTATGATGTCGCCGAGCGTGTCCGGGATCATGCATCCAAGAACCTCCTCCTTTGGTTTCTCAACGAGCAGATCGAGGAAGAGAAAAGCGTGGGCGACATCGTCGAGCGACTGACCTTGGCGGGAGACGATCCGGCCAGCCTGCTGGCTCTCGATCGCGATGCTGGCGCCCGCCAGTCAGGGGGCAAATGATCTGCCCTCCAGTGTCTTCGCCAAGCCTTCCCCCGGCAGGCTGGCCTGGGCAGGCGTAGTGCAGAGGAGACTCTCCCAGCGGCTTTGCCTTGCCCGCTCGCTGGCCACCGGGTCCGAAATGATTTCGATGGATGAGCCGTCCAGCGCGCTCGATCCGAAATCCACCGAGGCCATCGGGGAGCTTATTCTGAAATTGCGCGAGCGGCTGACCGTGGTGCTCGTCACCCACAAACACGGCGCTCTCCTCCGCAGGAAAATCTCCGCCAAATGAGCAATTACAAGCGAATTCCCATGCCTTCCCCCCTACCGGCTATTTTTTTTTGAAATCCCCGTTAATCCCCGTGTCGCCCCAGCGACTCACTTATGTCGCACGTTTCGGCATTCCGACTGAGCCATCAAATCAACCAAGCTTTAAAAAACCTTTTCCCCTCCCTCCAGTCTTCGCCACCTACTTCGCCGAGGCTACAAAGGTCAAGAAGGCTTCTACCGGCAGGCCGGTCCGGCCTAACGGCTGTTCAGGAGCCTCCCGAAAAACAATTTCCTAGCAGCGCAATTCCTAACAGAATAATCATACATCGTGAAAAAATTTATCAAACCAGCCATATTCATTCTCGTCATCATCGGCGTGTTGCTCGCCCTCCAGTTCACTCCTCTGGGGGATTGGCTGAAAGATCTCGTGGAAAAAATCGAAGGTCTCGGCCCCGTTGGACCCGTCATTTTCATCGCCGTTTACGTCGTTGCCGCAGTTTTCCTGGTTCCTGCCTCGGCCCTGACACTTGGCGCCGGTCTCGCTTTCGGATTGGGATTCGGCTTCGTCTATACCTCGATCGGCTCGACTCTCGGGGCTGCCGCCGCATTCATACTCGGTCGCACGCTTTTCAGGAAGAAGGCGGAAAAGAAAATCGCGGGCAACAAGGACTTCGAAGCACTCGACAAGGCGGTGGCAGAAGATGGCTGGAAAATTGTCGCCCTAAGCCGCCTCTCGCCAGTGTTTCCCTACACCTTTCTCAACTACGCCTACGGGGTCACTAAAGTGAAGTTCTGGCCGTATATTTTCGCCTCATGGATCGCCATGATGCCCGGCACCGTGCTATACGTTTACCTGGGCGCTATCGGCAATCAGGCATCGGGAGACGACAGCGGGAGCCTTTGGAAAAACATTTTCCTCGGCGTCGGCCTCGTCGCCACCATCATCGTGACCGTGCTGATCACGAAAAAAGCCAAGGCCAAGCTCAACGAAAAGACCGATGCAGATCCGGAGAGCGAAGACGACAAATCCGAAGGAGAGGAATCATGAGTTCCCCACCTGAACTCTCGCAGGGAGGCCCTCATGACCAACCCCCATTTCCGGCCCACAGGTCCGGCCTAGCGGTCGTTTCAGGAGTCTCCCGCCAAAAGCAATTTCGCAGCAGTCATGACGAGCGGATATTGGGAATCTGAAACCCGGGTACGCAAACAGAGACTCCTTCCGGGCGGTTCGCCCGCGTGACGCCGAGTTCGCTGCCATCGATGAAACAATCCTCTTCGTTGCAAAGCATCGGAATCATTTGGGAATGCTGATCTTGACCGGCAACTCGCTCAAAGTCCTGGTTGTTGAGGTGGTGGTCGCTCGAATGGGGTTTTGTGTTCATACCTGTGAGTCGCATTCCCGACAGGTATCATTAACACCCCCGCAGGCGTTTATGCTTTTTCCAAACCACCGGGAAGCTGGTCGAAGCGGAACAGGCAGCAGCCGAGGTCGAGGGTGTTGCCGCTGGCTTTGAGGTGACTTTGAAAATCCTTGGCGACTTGGTAAAAGCGCTGTTGGCCGCGCTTTTCACAATCGACCAGTCCCGCCTCCCTGAGCACTCGCAGGTGCTTGGAGACGTTGTAGGTGGTCATCCCGAGAAGTTCCGCCAGCTCGCTGACGCTGCGATGGCTCTCCATGAGCAACCGTAGCATACGCAGGCGGCTTTCCTCGCCGAGGGCGCGCAGCGCTGAGATGCAGTCGAGCTTTTTCATGCTCAGTCCAATTAGCCTGATTAGGAGGTTTTCGCAACGTCTTCCTTGGATAAACCCCCAAAGGCATTTTTTTGTTAATCCTCGCGCCATTCGAACGACTCATAATAGCTGCGGGATATTTGCCCGATGGCGCAAATAAGCAACCCGATACAAATTCATGAAAATCATTCCGACTCTCACCCTTCTTGCCACATTTTCCGGCCTCCTCTCGCAAGTGCAAGCGGAGCCACTCAAGATCAATGGCTCGACCACCGTCAATCCGCCTGTGGCGGAGGCGGCGGAAATCCTGCGAAGCGAGCGCGATATTCAAATCCAAGTGGATACCCAAGGCGGGAGTTCAGGCGGAATTTCGATGTTGGGAGAGGATCGGGTGCAGCTGGGCATGTCATCGAAGCATGTCAGTGAGAGCGACCGGGCGAAGTTTCCGAAATGTGATTTTCACGAGATTCATATGGGCGAAGATGCGGTGGCGCTGATCGTTTCCAAAGACGTGTGGCAGGGCGGCGTGAAGGCTCTCACCAAGGAACAGGTCGCTGGCATATATGAAGGCCGGATCAAGAACTGGAAGCAGGTCGGCGGGCCGGATCAGCGAATCGCTTTTTTCAACAAGGAGCCGGGACGCGGCACTTGGGAGGTCTTCGCCCACTGGGTGTATGGGGATGCCAAAAAGGCTCCGCAAGTGAGCCATCTTGAAGTCGGCGGCAACGAGGAAGCCCGTAACAAAGTGGCTTCCACGCGCGGAGCCTTGTCCCAGCTCTCGTCGTCATGGGCGGATGGGAAAACCGTGTTTGCCCTGAGTTTGAAGGTGGATGGCAAGGACATCGCACCGACTTCGGAAAACATCGCCACGCACGCCTATCCGCTGAGTCGCCCATTGTTTCTTCTGAGCAATGGCGAGCCGCAGGGTGAGGCGAAGGCTTTCGTCGAATTCCTGCTCGGCGAACGCGGCCAGGAATTGGTGAAAAAACACGGCTATCTGTCTCTCGCGCAGCTCAAGGGCGAAGCGGCGGCGAAATAATCAACCTGCACCATTCGATACAACAATGCGCCTCCGCTGGAACATGACCCGTTTGTCGAGTTGGCTCTTCTCCGCCATTGCCATTGCAGCGATTGTGGCGATGGCCGGTTTGCTTGTCATCGAGAGCGTACCGGTGTGGAAGCATGAGGGAGCGTCGTTCCTAACAGGAACCCGCTGGTTTTTCCGGCAAGAGGAATTCGGTGCCGCGTCGATGATCTATGGCAGCGTGGCGGTGGCGTTGATCGCGCTGGTTCTGGCGGCTCCGCTGGCGCTCGGTGCGGCGGTGTTCTCTGCGGAGTATTTGCCACGACGCGCCCGACTGGCCTTGAAGGTTACGATCGAACTGCTCGCTGGCGTGCCTTCCGTGGTCTATGGTTTGCTGGGTATCCTGTTGCTGCGGGATTGGATCTATCAGGTTTTGGAACGGTTCGATCCGCTCAGCGGAGACACCCTGCTGACAGCGGGCGTGTTGCTCGCGGTGATGATTTTACCGACTATCATGACGCTGGCGGACGACGCGTTGCGGGCGGTGCCGGGGGCGCAACGGGTGGCGGCACGCGGCCTGGGGATGACCTCCACCGAGGCGGTGTTGCATGTATCGCTGCCGCAGGCCGCGCCGGGGTTGCTCGCGGCGATGCTGCTGGGCTTGGGTCGCGCGCTAGGCGAAACCATCGCCGTTTTCCTGGTCGTCGGGCGGCAGGACAACCAATGGCCGGAATCACTGGCATCGCTCCGACCTCTGATGGAAGCCGGACAGACGCTGACCAGCAAACTCGGCGGATCGGAAACGAATATCGCCTACGGACAGCCGTTGCATTGGGCGGCGATCACCGGTCTCGGACTTCTTTTGTTAGGGCTGGTGCTGGTGGTCACACTGGCCGGCGTTTGGTTGCAGCGGCTTGCGGGAAAACATCATCACGTATGAAACGGAAAATCATCCATCACCTGATCCGGACGCTCAGCGCTGCCTGTGCGGTGCTGGCTTGCGGCGTGCTGGGAGTGATTTTGTGGGCGATTCTCGTACGAGGTCTGCCTGCGGTGCGATGGGAATTTCTTGTCAAGCAAATGGAGCAGGTCGGCGCGGCTGGCGGGATTTTCTATAATCTCGTCGGCACCGGTATTCTCCTGCTCACCACCGTGGTAGTCACCACGCCGATCGCGCTCGCCCTTGGCCTGGTGCATGGCGTGTATCTCCGCGAGAGCCGCCACCGCGGCAAACTGACGACGCTGCTCTATCTGCTCAACGGCGTGCCGAGTATCCTGTTTGGCATCGTCGGCATGATCGTGTTCGTGCAATGGCTTGGCTGGGGCAAGAGCTGGCTGGCTGGCGGGATCGTGCTGGCGTTCATGATTTTGCCGACGGTCACTGTGTCATTGATCGAACGCATCGCCAGCCTGCCGACCCGCTACCTGGAAGCAGCGGCGGGATTGGGACTAAACCAATCGAAGATCATCAGGTCGGTGGTCATCCCCCAAAGCATCGGCGGTCTGGTGACCGGCACGCTGTTAGGGCTGGCGCGGGCCGCTGGAGAAACCGCACCGATCATGTTCACGGCGACGATTTTCGCGGGAGCCACCGTGCCCCAAGGTATCAAGGAAAGCCCGGTCCTTTCGCTGCCTTACCATATTTTCATCCTCGCCCAGGACTCCTATGATCCGGCGGTTGCTGGCAAGGTTTGGGGCACCGCGCTGGTGCTGTTGGCCCTCGTTTTTTTGCTCAGCCTGATCGCCCTGCCAGCCCGGCTAAAAATTCACGAAGAAGCTCACCATGGATAATCCGATTTTAGAAACCCGCTCGCTGTCCGTTACCGCTGGCAAGGCGCGAATCCTCAACGATGTTTCGCTTTCCATTCCAAAAGGCGGCGTCTTCGGCCTGATCGGTGCTTCAGGCGCGGGCAAGAGCACCTTGCTCAAATCCCTGAACCGCTTGATCGAACTCACGCCCGGCCTCAAAGTCGGTGGACAGGTGCTGTTTCATGACGCGCCGGTTTACGCCGTCGGCGTGGATCCTGACGCGCTGCGCGAGCGCATCGGCACGCTTTTCCAACAACCCGTCGTGTTCCCGCGAAGCATTCTCGCCAACGTGCTTTTCGGGGTCCGGCATCTCGGGAAAATCCCCCGGCGGGAATGGAGCGAAACGGCCGAACGTGCGCTACGCGAGGCCTCGCTTTGGGAGGAAGTGAAGGATCGATTGAAAAGCTCCGCGCTGCGGCTTTCCGTCGGACAACAACAACGGCTTTGCCTTGCCCGCACGCTGGCGACCGGGCCGGAAGTGATCCTTATGGACGAGCCGACCAGCGCGCTTGATCCGAAATCCACCGAAGCGATTGAAGAGCTTATCCTGAAATTGCGCGAGCGGCTGACCGTGGTGCTCGTCACCCACAACCTCGGACAAGCCCAGCGTGTTTGTGATCGTCTCGCCTTCATCGGCGTGCGTGATGGTAGCGGCATGTTGCTCACTTGCGGCCCAACCGGGGAGACGCTACGCTGCGGCAGCATCCCGGAACTCGATGATTTCCTCTGCCGCGAACTGCCGGATGCCCCGCGCGGTATGGTCATTCCTTGAGCTGTTAAGAACACAGATGAAATAACGACCAACCAATATGCAATCGCAAGAAACACAAAAAATCACGGAACGCACTCCATGCTCCGGCGGAGCTTGCTTAAAAGGCTTATGCCCTGGAATCCTGATACTCGGAGCGTTCCTACTTGTTCAAATCACCCTATCCGGAATATCGTGGATCCATTCATGACCTCGGCACGCGACGCGTTAGTCCGCATGTCCGACTTATTGTCGGACATCGGTGATGACGTTTATCAATTCCAGTCCCAGTTGTCGCCGGGCGGGACAGTCGGTGGGCATTTCCGCCATTGCATTGGATTCTACCAATGTCTGTGGGAGGGGCTGGATACGGGATGCATCGACTATGACAGCCGTCGTCGGGAGGTGGAGATCGAGCTTTCACCGATGATCGCACGGCGGGCGGCGGAAAGGATCCTCGCCGAGGCGTGGCCGGAATTTGAGTCACGCTCAAACGGGATGCCACTGCGGGTTCGGGATTCGCTCGCAGAGTGGCAGGCATCGAGTCTGGGCCGCGAGCTTGGCTTCGCTTTCAGCCATACCATCCATCACCTCGCACTGATCAGCGTCCTGCTACGCGAATGCGGACTGGAGGTTTCCTTGGAAACCGTAGTCGCACCATCAAGCGCGAGACACATGTGCGAACAAGCCACTTAACCAAACAATGTGCACTATTTCATGGCTTGCGGACAAGGGAGGGCTTGAGGTGTGGTTTAATCGGGATGAAAGCGTGTCGCGGCAATCGGCCTTGCCGCCATCCATACATGCTGGCGACCGCCGCTTCATTGCGCCCGTCGATCCCGAGGGCGGTGGGACATGGCTTGGAGTGACTGAGGATGGCCATGTCCTCGCGCTGCTCAATCACTATCAGGAGCAGCGCATCAATCATACCCCGAGACGTAGCCGCGGCACAATCATCTGGAGACTGGCGGGCGCGGCGGACCGTGCGGCCGCATGGTTGGGGATCCATGATCAGCTTGACGGATACGCGCCTTTCCATCTTGTGGAAATAGGGACTGAAGAGGTGACGGTAAAGACTTGGAATGGTCGTGAGATGATACAGGAAACCGAGGCACAAAACATGGGGATGCTGACAACCTCTTCATGGGATTTCCCGAGGGTGCGGCAACTGCGCGAACGGGCGTTCCTGAGAATCATGCGGGAGCTTGGCACTGAAGCAGGCGACCCATTGGAGCGGTATCATGAAGGTGAGGGCGATGGAGGGGATTCCCATGGATCGGTACTGATGGATCGGGGTGAGCGCCGCACGGTGAGCCAGCAAAAAGTCATGATAGAGAGCGGACAAGTGTCATTCGCCTACCGGGAACGCTGGGGTTCCGGAAGACCGGCTGGCCGATGGGAGCAATGTGGAATGCCGCTGGAAATATGAAGCAGCAAGCATCCAAACCCGTGTTTTTTGACACCAGCGAGTGGCTCGGAAAGAGCTGGTATCGTTTCGTTCAGCCATTGGTGGAAAAGGTCAGCGGCATCGGCAAACTCAACGACGTCTATACCGAGGTGAGACGCCCCGGCATGGGAACGGGGGAATTTGCGGCATCCGTGCTGAAGCAGCTAGACATCACCTGGCGGCTTGTGGGGGATCTCCCTCCCAGCGGCGATGGGCGCGGGTTGTTGGTGGTTGCCAACCATCCCACAGGCATCGTGGAATCTCTCATGCTGGTGGAGGCATTGGAGCGGATCGCACCCGCGGATTGGCTCTTGCTCAGCACCGCATTTATCGCGTCGAAACCGGAATTCGCCGGCAGGTCGGTCGCGCTGGACCCCTTTGGCATGGAAGGCGCACGGGATCGGAATGCGCGTGGCTTGAGGAGCGCGATTCGCACATTGAACGGCGGCGGCGTTGTCGGGGTTTTCCCATCTGGCAGAGTGGCGGGGCGTGTGGATGCCGGCGGGCGAGGCCTGGATTGGGCGTGGTCGCCACAAATGGCACGAATCGCACGGCGCACCGGCGCCCGGGTCGTGGTTCTGCGGATGCCATTGGTACCCGGGATGTTGCTGAGGTGCTTTCCTCCACGTTGGCCGCGGGCACGGGCACTGCTCCTTGCCCGCGAGGCATTGAGGCATCGCAACCGCGACTTTATGGTGCGAATGGCTGCCGACCCGGATGCCCTGCCGCATGACGATCAGGAAGCCATCAGTCATCTTTATCAAATTTGCCATGAAAGCGATGTCTCCTGAACCCGTTGTCCCCCCGCTTGAAGGAAAGTTGATCGCGCAGGATGTTTCGTGCCTGCGGCGCACCCCATCCAATGTGCTATTTGAAAAAGGAAATTTCGCTGCCCTTTGGTTCCAGCGGGAAGATGCCCCGGCGCTGTTTCACGAGCTGTGCCGCCAGCGTGAGATCACCTTCCGCCTTTCCGGCCAAGGCACCGGAGCCGCGCTGGACGAGACACCCGAAGACCATTGGTATCATCAGCTCGTGCTGTGGGACCTCCGCTGTGAAAGGATTGCAGGAGCCTATCGTGTCGGCTCGACGTCCGAGATTCTGCCACGTATCGGCGTGGACGGATTGTATTTGAGCCACATGTTCGAGTTCGCCCCGGAATTTTTCGAACGGCACGAGAGGTCGCTTGAGTTGAGCCGTTCTTTCGTGGTCGCGGATTATCAGAACAATCAATTCGCGTTGCCGCTATTATGGCGGGGGTTGGGTGAAGTGGTGAAAATTCTGAAAGCCGGGATGCTATTCGGCTCCGTGACGCTGGCGGCCGATTTCAGCGAAAAGTCTCGCGGCCTTGTGGTGGACTGGCTTGTGCGTCACCGCTGCCATCAGCCGTGCGCGTTGGCGCGGGCGCTTCGGCCGTTTTCAAACCATGAGCTGCCTGGCGGCTGGAATCCGGACCGAGCGATTGAAAAGATCAGGGAATCGGTGACGGACACGGAGGGACGCAGCAAGCCGATTCCAACCCTGCTGCGCCACTACCTCCGGCTTGGCGCGTCATTTCACGACTTCCACGTGGAATCATCGTTCAACGATGCCCTTTACTGCTTGTTGGAAATCGATGTGAACCACATCCCGGACGCGCACCGCCGCAGATTCATTGCGTGAAATGACGCGGCCAGCGGCTCACGAGCGAATTTCCATGCCTTACCCCTACCCGCTGAAAAAAATTGAAATCACTGTTAATCCCCGGGTCGCCCCAGCGACTCACTTATGTCGCACGTTTCGGCATTCCGCCTGACCCGACAAAACAACCAAACTAAAATCAGAACGTATGAAATTGAATCAATCCATCGCCGCCGCCGCCCTTGCGGGACTATTCGTCGGCAGTGCCGCCACCGTCAGCGCAGCTTCAACTCCCGGCTCCAATGAGGCGGGCTTCACGAGTTCTGCCTCCGTCCAGACCGGGCAAATCGTTTCCAGTTTCGGCAAAACCAGCACCTCCGTGATGGCCGATGAAGCCAAGCATGACTGCAAAGGCAAAAACGAGTGCAAAGGCAAAGGCGGATGCAAAACCGATGACAACAGTTGCAAAGGCAAGAACGATTGCAAAGGCAAGGGTGGCTGCGCAACCGACGGCTCCAAGAAGTAAATTCCGCTTCGTGGCTGAGGCTGTGATCATGCAACGATCGCAGCCTCAGTCATTTTTCCTTTTCCCCAATCTCCAAATACCCAAACACACCAATGCCTGCCAATCGCTTCAACGCTTACACTGACTATGGGATTGGCATCGGACTGCGCATCCCGCACTACCGCCACATTCTGGAGAAAAAACCGGTTTGCGATTGGTTCGAAATCATCTCCGAGAACTTCATGGTCGATGGCGGCCGACCGCTACAGATCCTTGACGAAATCCTGGACCAATACCGCGTGGTGCAACATGGGGTCTCCATGTATTTCGGCTCCAAGGACAAGCTCGACCGCACCCATCTCAAAAAACTCAAAGCCCTGATCAAGCGCACCGGCAGCCCCTGGATCTCGGATCATCTTTGCTGGGGCAGTGTCGATGGCAGCTACTCCCACGACTTGCTGCCGATTCCCTACACCTTCGAAGCTGCAAAAAATGCGGCGGAAAAAATCCGCCAGGCCACCGACTTCCTGGAAGTCCCCATCGCCGTGGAAAACGTGAGCAGTTATGCCGAGTTCCATGCCTCCGAAATGACCGAATGGGAATTCCTCTCAGAGGTCGTCGAGCGTGCCGATTGCGGCATCCTGCTGGACGTGAACAACATCTACGTTTCCTCACGCAACCATAATTTTCGCGCCCTCGACTATTTGGAAAAAATTCCCCACGAACGTGTGGCGCAGATCCATATCGCCGGGCATTCCAAATTTGAGAAATACATCCTCGATACCCACGACCATCCCGTGCTGCCGCCGGTCTGGAAGCTCTATCAACGTGCCATCCAGCTCGCTGGAAACACCGCAACCCTGCTGGAGTGGGACGATCGCATCCCCTCCTTCGATGAAGTGCATGCCGAGGCTCTCAAAGCCGGCAAATTTCTCAAACAGACCACTCTGGAAAACACCGCTTCCACACCATCCGCATGAAACTACGCGAAATCCAGCAGCGCATGTTTCGCGCCATCACCGAGCCCCTGACACCCTCCGAGCGCACCCGTGCCCGTGGTCTCGACGGGCGCTCGATGCGGGAGGAAGCCGAATCAATCATCAAGCCCAATGACAGGCTGACCTCATTGCAGAGGCTCGAAATCTACAACCGCCAGTATTGGTTCCGCCTTCTCGGCAGCCTGAACGACGATTTCCCCGGCCTCCAGGCCATCCTTGGCGAGCGGCGTTTTGAAAAACTCTGCCAAGCCTATCTGTTAGAATGTCCCTCGCGGTCCCACACCTTGCGCGATTTGGGAAAACGTCTCGGAACGTGGCTCAAGAAGAACCCGGAATACGCCGGGCGGCACTTGCAGCTCGCGCTCGACATGACGCACCTGGAGTGGGCCAATATCGAGGCTTTTGATGCGGAGGAGCACCCGCCCGTCACAAATGACGAGCTGCTGGATCAGAATCCCTCCGAACTCAGACTCCGTTTGCAACCATACTTGAAACTCGTCGCAACGAGTTATCCCGTGGATGACATCCGCATCGCCGTAAAAGATGGCGTCACCTGGACACCGACCGCAAGCAACGCCGTGCGGTCCAACCGGGGCAAATCCGTCAAACACAGTTTCGCAGGCCTCAAGCCGGAGACCATCCACATCGCCGTCCACCGGCAGGCGAACACGATCTACTACAAGCGCATCGATCCCGAAGCCCATCGACTGCTATCCGCCCTCGGGCGTGGCCGCAGCCTCCTGCAAGCCATCGAAAGCGCCTTCAAAGGCAGCACCATTCCCGCTGGGGATAGAGCCGCTTATGTCCACGGTGCATTCGCCCATTGGATGACGCTCGGGTGGTTTCACAAAAGGGAATCCGCGTAGGCTTGGCGTTGGAATCTGCCGCTCGCTTCCTCGGAGACAAGGAATTCGCCCCTGACAAAAGAGGCAGGCAAGCAATAGGGCCTCGCCTTTTCGGAATGAATTCAGAAAATACAAGGGAACCGCGAATCCGACAAATGGACGAACTTCCCAGCCACAAGCACATGACCGCTCCAGACGAACTTTCATCCCGCATCAACGGCATCCTCGGCTCCGCCAGCCAACACGTCGCCCGCTCTGTAAACTCCGCCCAAGTTCTCGCCAACTGGCTCATAGGACGCGAAATCGTCGTGGAGCAGCAAGAGGGGAAGGAAAGGGCAGTCTATGGGGACAAGGTGGTTCCTGAGCTGGCAAAGAAATTGAAGGCTGGTGGGATTAAAGGATACAGCGTGACGAACTTGAAACTCTGTCGGCAATTCCATCTTGAATATCCCGACCTGCTCGACGGACAAATAAGTCACACACTGTGTGACCAATTCCGCTTGAAACCAATTCTCCACACACTGCGTGGAGAATCTTCACTCGCCCCCAATCCAATTCATCACCCACCGAGTGATGAATCTCCTAAGGCCAACCAAATCAAGGACTTGGAAATTGGTCACGCACTGCGTGACCAATTCGAACCCGGCCACTTCACGCCCAATATCTCTTGGACTCACTACCGCACCCTCCTCAAAGCCTCCTTCCCGGAAGCCCGTTCGTTCTACGAGATCGAAACCCTCCGCCACTCCTGGTCCGCCCGCGAGCTCGGCCGCCAGATCAGCTATACAATCTACGACCGCGAGCGCCGCGCCCCCGACGACAATCCCACCCTCGGCCTGATTCTCGCCACCGATAAAAACGATTCCATGGTCCGCTACACTCTCGCCGAAGGGCAGCAGAACATTTTCACTTCCCGCTACCAGCTCCACCTCCCCACCGAAGCCGAGCTCGAAGCAGAAATCCAACGCGAGCTACGCGAACTCTCCTGAAAAAATTTCCGCACCCTCTTCTTTCGTTGCTTCATCGTAATATTTCAGCGGAAACGCCTACCAAAGTTTTTGCTTTTGTTGCAATGAAACTCCTGACCCCCGTGAGTTACAAACCCACAAGCAGAAACCTCACAAAAGGACTGTCCCTTAGCGTTTAAAAGCTGAGATGCTGAGATGGGAAGTTGCGGGTGATCAGTGGAGGGAGGAAGAAAGCGGTTCCGTCGAATTCTTATTGGGCAGCGGCTGGAAAGCAATGCAGAGATCCAGCGCCCAAGGAAGCACACGAAACCCGAACTCCGAAAAGCAGATCAACAATGCCGAAACAATTTTTTCCTTGCCTCAGAATGTGGGTTCCCTTCAATCGTGTCCCTTAAATTAAAATCATGAAGATCAACGTTCACACACACGTTTTCAATCTCAAGAGCGCCATGACCAGGGAAGCCGTAAGGGTGTTTCTGGGTCGGCTCAAAAGCCGGAATTTGCCTACCTACCTAACCGTTCCTCTGGAGAGCTTTCTGAAACAAGCGTTGGACGAAGGGGTGGACGAGAACATGACGGAAGGTACCGCCCTTGCCGAGATCCTGCGGCGTGTGGCCTTGCACAAGGACTTCCAGCTACTCTCGGGGAAGGATCTCGGGAAGGAGCTGGCAAAACAACTGGAGAAGCTTGTCCCGGTGGCGGAAAGCGGCCAGGGGCTGGAAATCCTGAAAGTGATGTTTGCCGCCATCGTTAAAAGCGGTTCCGACGATGCGGAGAAGGACGCGAATGAGAGCACGGTTTTGGATTTCATCGAGTTTCTCCGCATCAATTTCCTGCCTTCCATCGATGCGGTGACCGATGAGTTGATTTCCCAATCCGGACCCGAGGATGTTCTGGTCGTCCTGCCAATGGACATCATTGACGAGAAGGCATCGCCCCGCGACAAGGGGGTCTATCGGAAGCAGTTGGATGGAACCGTTGCACAAGCCGTCCGCTATCCTGGCCGGATACTTCCTTTCGTGAATGTCAATCCGCGCCGGGGACCGGACTCAGGGAAGATCTTTGAGGAGTTCATACAGTCCGGTGCCTGCGTCGGCGTGAAACTCTATCCGTCCCTAGGATATGATGTGGACACTCCGGAGCTACGGGAGGTTTACAAGACCTGCGAGGCCAAAGAAGTCCCGGTGCTGTTGCATTGCAATGCGGGTGGATTCCGGAAGTCTGTTGGGGATGCCCAGCGCTGCAAACCCGGACATTGGAGGCAGATTCTCGATGATTTCCCTAAACTGAAAGTCTGCTTCGCCCATTTCGGAGGAGACGAGAATCTCATCGTGCCGGGGATCACACCCAACAGTTGGACTGCGGAGATCCTCCAGATGATGGGAGATTTCCCAGGTCAGGTTTTTGCGGATGTGGCCTACCATACGGCATGCATGGGGAACAAGGTGGTGAAGAAGGTCTATCAGAAAAACCTCAAGGAGATTCTGGCCAATGACGTGACGCGCACACAGGTGCTTTGGGGAACGGATTTTCACCTAGTGCGCCAGCAACTTCAGGATAGGAATTATATCCGCTATTTTGAAGGTATGTTTACGGCTACCGAGATCCGGCGTATCGCTGTTGAAAATCCACAGCGGTTCCTTGGCTTGCCATCGGCGGAGGACAAAACGATTGGAGCCAATCTCAAGCGTCATGTGGGGTATCTGAACAAAATGAGGGAAGATGTGTCTGGCTCGGGGGCATGGTGGCTCCGTGCTTACCTGAAGGAATCCGCGTTGCCACTTGCGGAGAAACTCGCGCCAACATCATGGGAGCGCAACAACCTCGCTCACAACTATCTGGCGTTCTTCCTATGGTCGAGAAAGCTGCAGAAGGACGCCAAGATCCCGTCCTACATTACCGAATCGCTGAGAAAGTCGCTTGCAGACCGGTACCCAGCGGGGAGCGATGATCTCTTCCATGCGATCGGCGATCTCCGGATGGGCGAACTGGTATTTCATCTTGGCAATCCCGGAACCGGAAACAGCCAGAAAGTGGCAATACGCGGATTTGTATCCAACCTGCAAAAAATCCTGACTGCTCCGAATTGGGGTGGAGGGAAAGCGAAGAATTCGGAATCAAGCAAAAGCCAAATTTTCGATGCAATGGTTGAGGTCGCCGAAAAGCCTGCGGAAAAGGTCGCTGCGCTCGGTGGCATAGTCAGCCGCTTCTACAGTTTCAAAGTAAACATCGCTTGAGTCCATACCTATCACTGCCATGAAAACACAAAGCTACCCAGGACAACACTTTTCATTCCGCTCTGTTTCACTCGTCGCGCTGCTCCTGACGCAAGCAGCTTTCGGAGCTGAACCACCCGAGAAATCATCCGGATTTGAGAAGGAAATCGAACTCAAGACCGGCTATGCCGATGACTTTTCCGAATTCAGCGCCGGAATCGGGTGGGATCTGAAATGGAGCGATTCCTTTGGTACAACCCAACAACGCGTGGAGGACGGCAAAGGCTATCTGGACACGAGCATACAACTGGAGGCGCGGACAACCGGAACCTTGCTCCTCAATGACGATCTGAACAACGACCCGATCACCGGAGCCTTCAGGGCATTCTATTTTTCCAAATGGCAGTCCCCTCCGGGTGGTGGCATGTCTGATGAAAACAGGGGCGATCCCTTTGGTTCCACGGCAGAGGAGTCCGCCCCTTTGGCTTCGGATGTTTCCCAGGACGGCAGATCCATTGGGGATTTCCTGTCCTTTGGTGCCGGTCTGGATGCCGGTTATGAGACGGATCAGGCATTCGACAACGGAGCCTTCCGGCTTTCTGCTTTCGCGCTGATGTTCAACGAGTATCACCTCAGGCAGATTAAGCTGAAATCAGCCGCGGATCGAGGACTCGTTCTTCTGCCGACCCTTGAGATTGCATTTGACGGGCTCCACCGAACGGGATCGTCCACTACGCCGACGGGAGCGGAGTCTGACGATGAATACACTCGTTTTCGATCGGTGGCATCATGGAGATACTACATCGGACAGCATTTCCTGGATTCCGAATCCCGTATGGGCATCTTGGATTCACTGGAACTCTACGGTGCCGTTCAGTATTCACAGGACTTCGGCCAAAACGCAGCTTGGAAAGCTGCAGGCCAGGCGGAATCGTTCGGTTGGCTGGTGGAACTCACCTACGATCTGGGTCTTGAACCCCCGCGTGGAGCGGTTCTATTCGCCCAGTTCTCCGGTGGACGAATCGCCCCTATCCTGGAAGACGATAAGACATTCCTTGTTGGGGTGAGGTATCGGTTTTAGGGGCTGTAGTCGGGAGCGACCAGGGTTTAACGAAGATCGAGAGCTCTGAGGAGGGATTCCATTACTTTTGTTCACGTATTTGGCCTGTTCGCGACAAGTGTGAACAAGAGATTCAGTGATTTACGGTTCCTTCAATGGCGGTTTGGAGGAGGCCTTCGGCATGCTTGACACACTCTTCACGTCGGCGCTCGCTAACGAAGAATTCACGCCCTCGTTGCAGGCGAACTGCCTTCCGTTCGGGGTCCCACAGATGCTGCGAGGATTGAGACCCTTCGGTGAGGGTGCGCTCCACCTCCATGGGATACACCACGATGGATTTAGCTCCCTCGTGCAGATAGGTGATCAGGCCGTTCGCTTGGAAGCCTGACAACAGCTCCCGGAGAGGTTGATCAAACGTTAGGAAGTAAGGGACAACAAAATCCGCGTGGTCAGGATTTGTTCGGGCAATGCCTGTTGCGTTACTGCTAGGAATTACTGCTAGGAATTTGACTGCTAGGAATTTGCTTTTGGCGGGAGGCTCCTGAAACAGCCGTTGGGCTAGACCGGAGGGCGGGGAAAAGGGGGTTGCGGGGGAAAAGGGGGCGGAAGAGGTGTTTCAGTGAGCCAATGGGCGGTGTTTCGGTAAGAAAAATCCCCATTCGACGCTTAGTCTTGGCGAGAGTCAGAGGTTTCACGGCAAAATTCATTTGTCGCGAACGTAGCTTTACTGACTGCTAGGAATTTGCTTTTGGCGGGAGGC
>Ga0163144_10010438_pt1 | contig 19791 bp, 7 predicted proteins | sample OliLak19BULKMAT1_FD_123175 | JGI IMG/M metagenome (GOLD analysis project Ga0163144, IMG submission 123175) | Freshwater microbial mat bacterial communities from Lake Vanda, McMurdo Dry Valleys, Antarctica - Oligotrophic Lake LV.19.BULKMAT1 | ecosystem: Environmental > Aquatic > Freshwater > Lake... | reverse complement strand
GCCGTCATTGCTGACCAAGCAGTTCGCGCCGCCAGAGACGGTGGTCGTGCCGGTCACGCCGCTGGCTGCGTTCATGGTCAGGGTGTAGCTACTGGTCGCGCCGCCTTCAACCACGTTGACCGCGCCGCCGCCAATGGTCACAACCGCTGGGTCGTTGTCGGTGATGCTGACGTTGACCGTGCTGCTGAACGTGGCGCTGTAGAAGGGATCGCTGCTGCTGCTCGTCCACGAGATGACGCCCGTGTGCGTGCCTTCAGCAAGGCCGTCGTTGACCGCCGTCACGGTGACAATCTGGGGGATGTTCCAGTTGGCCGAGGTGAAGGTGATGCTGGTCACGGTGGTCGTTTGACCATCGGTGATGGTGTAGGTGATGGTGACATCACTGGTCGGTTGGCTGGTCAAGACGACGGTGAAGCTACCGCCTGAACCGCCTTCGGTCGCGGTGACGCCGCCGCCCACGTTGACTGTGACACCGGCGGTGTCGTTATCAACGATGGTGTAGGGGTGTGATTGGAACGCTGCTGTGAGTGTGCGGAAAATCGCTGTATCGTAGCTGCCGGATGTCCCTGTCTCGTTGATTGCAGCCGTGATGATGACCGTTTCATTGACTTCATCAATCGCGTCATCCACAACAGGGAAGGGGACGAGGATGCTGGTGACATTGTTGAAGAATACCGCCGTACCCGGGTCGAATGTGACCGACCCTGCTGGTAGGTTGTAGTCTACGCCGCCGTTGGTGGCTGTACCACCCGTGACTGAGTAGTTGACCGAGAAGGGAAGGTCAAAGCCATACGGGCCGACACCAGAACCATTGATGGCAAAGAATACGCTCACCGTATTGGCTGGTGTGGTGGCTTCACCGCCGCTACTATTGGAAGTGAACGACAATGGGAAAGGCAGATAGACCATACCATAGTCGCCGAGTTCATTGTCGAGGACGCTATAGGTCTGTGTCGCCGGACGGATCGCTGGGGTGATGTCATCGTCGTAAGCCGTATCTGTGCTGTCCACCTTATAGGTGAGCGCGCAGGTGTGGTTGGCTTCGAGGAGGTTGTCATTGTACGGACGCGCTATCACGGTGAAGACAGTCAAGGCGCTGTTGGTCGTCATCGTGACGCTGCTACCAAACGGCGTAGCCCCGATGGACGGATTAGTCGCGCTGACCGAGACTTCGCAGTCAGGCCCAGCCGTCAAGACCATTTGGACGCTACCCGTCGGGACGCTGTTCAACTGAATGTCGAAGCTATTCGTGATGCTGACGTTCGCCTCATCGAAGACGATGCTGGTGTTGACGCCCGTGACATTGATGCCGGGGGTGCTGTCATCATCGACGATGGTCAGCGTGTGGACGCTTGGCGATCCAAGCGTGACGACGGCTTGTTGTGCGGGCGTGCCGGTGGTCTCGTTGCCGAGCGTGAAGATGACCGTTTCATCAGGCTCATCAACGCCGTCATTGTTGATGCTGATGATGGCGGTCTGGGTTGTACCCGATTGTGGGATGGTGACGCTGCCTGCCACGCTGTAGTCCGTGCCGCCGCCAGTGGCCGTACCGGTGAGGGTGAACGGAACAGTGACGAATGACTCGAACGACGGGGTGGGGTGGCTGGCGTCGCCGTTGCCGATGAAGGTGGTGCTGACCTGAACGTTGGTCGTGCCTACCGCTTCGCCGACGCTGTTGCTGATGGTCGTGAATTGATAGGTCGCGCTGTCGTTGTCCGTCACATTGTAGTTTTGTGTCGGGATGGTCATTACGTTGTAGACCGGGTCGCCGCTACCGACGGTGTAGCTGACCGCGCAGGTGTGAGCGCCTTCAACGATGAAGTCGTTCAGGGCGCGAGCGATGATGGTGAACGGTGTGATGGCGTTGGTGGTGATTGACCCACTGGTGCCAAACGCGCCGCCGTTGATGTTGATTTCGCAGTCCGGCCCGGCAGTGATGCCGATGGTGACGGTATTGCCGCCCGTCGGAACGGTGTCTAGCTTGATGGTATAGGTGTTGACCGTGGTTTGGGCTTCATCCAGAACCAAGCCCGTGTTCACACCAGTCAGCGTGATAGCCGGCGCAAAGTCGTTATCGGTGATAGCGACTGTGGTCGTTGATGACCCAGACACATAGTTGAGGTCTGAGCTGGTGCTGCTGTAGTTGATGGTGCTGCTGTGATTACCCTCAATGGCGAGGTCATCCACGGCAGTGACATTGACCGTCTGTGAGGTAAACCAGTTCGCTGGGGTGAAGGTGAGGGTGACGGTTGTGCCGCCATTAACCAAGCTCTGGCCGTCGCTGACCGTGAAGGTCACGGTGACATTGGCCGTCGGTTCGCTGGTCAAAACGTAGGTGAACGAGCTACCCACGCCGCCTTCGGTGGCTGTCAATGTGCCGATACCCGGCGTAGTTACACCCGCTGTATCGTCATCGGTGATGGTCAGGGTGTGGCTGGCCGGTGAACCGAGCGTGACGGCCACTTGTTGTGCCGCCGTGCCGCCGATTTCGGCGCCGAGGTCGATGATGACCGTTTCGTTGGCTTCATCAATCGCATCACGGACGATGCTCACCGAGATGTTGGTGGTTGCGCCGTTGGTCGGGATGACGATAGATGAACCGGTGGAGTAGTCTGACCCATTGGCCGTGCTGCCACCGTTAATGGTGAACGGGACGGTAATCGCGGCCTCAAGTGCATTCGGGCCAACCGGCGCAACCGTACCGCTACCGGTGTTGAACGTCGTTGTCACGGAGACATTGGCGGTGGTTGTGCCTACACCCGTGCCTTCGGTGATGCTGCTGGTGCCGCCTGCAAATTGATAGGTGGCCGTGTCGTTGTCGTTGATGGTGTAGGTATCGTCCAGACGGGTGATGCTGCTGTAGTTGCTATCACCGCTGCTGATGGCGTAGCTGACCGCGCAAGTGTGGTTGCCTTCAACGATACGGTCATTGAGCGCACGTACCGCGACGTTGAACACCGTGAGCGCGTTGGTCGTGATCGTGCCGCTCGTCCCGAACGCGCTGCCGTTGATGCTGACTTCGCAGTCGGCGTCGGGGTCAATCGTGATGATGACATTGGCCGTCGGCGTGCTGGTCAGTTGGACGGTATAGGCGTTGGTGTTGCCGGTGTCTTCTAACAGCGCCGGAACGGTGTTCACACCCGTGAAGGTCACGCCTGCGGTGTCGTCATCGGTGATGGTGACAACATGGGTTCCGCTGCTGCTCGCGCCGACAACGGTTGTGAAGGAGAGCGTGAATTCTTCATTCACTTCGTCAATCGTATCGTTGACCGTGGTATAGTTGACAGCGCTGATTGCACCAGAGAGCGAACCGGGGCCGAAGCTGAAGATTGAGCCGCCGCTGATGCCGTAGTCCGCTGGGTTGATGGCTGGGCTACCGCCTGATCCTGCATTTGCGACCACGCCAGAGGCGGTGTAGCCCGCGCCGAGTTGCGCCGTGCCGCTGCCGCTACCGCCGATGGTCAGGGTGACATTCGATGAGCCGCCAGCGCCCTCTGCGACGGTATTAGAAGCCGTCGAGAACGAGAACGCGGCTGTGTCATTGTCGTTGACCGTGACGTTGACTGTCGCGCTGGTATAACCGCTGGCGCTCAGGCCAATGGTCGTGTTTTCAGTCCCTTCCACGAAGAAATCATTGAAGGCTGTGACGATGACAGATTGCGGGATGAGACCCATCCCGGAGAGGAAGGTCACGGTGGTGACGGTGGTGGTATCAGGACCGTTGCTGATGTTCACGGTCACAGCGCTGGCGTTATTAGCGCTCAACGAGACGTTGAAGCTCGAGGTTGCGCCGCCTTCGGTCACGGTCACAGGGCCGGTGACCACGATCGTCGGTGGCAGCTCGTTGTCCTCGACATTGACACGCAACGTTTGGTTCGGCAGTCCAGCGTAGATGAGGTCTGCGCTGGCGTTGTCGAAGTCAACCGTGATGTCGCCAGCATGGAACGTGCCGACGCCGCCTTCATATACCGCGTCGTCAATGGCGCGGACGACGATGACGACGCCCGTGTTCCAGTTAACGCTGGTGAAGGTGAATGTGCCAGATGCGGCGAATGGACTGCCGTTAACGCTGATTTCAGTTTGACCGTTCGTTGTGAAGGTCGTAATCACGTCAGCAGTGGGTTGACTGGTCAGGGTGTAGGTGAAGGTGTTGGTGGTTGTCCCTTGCTCATTCACAATATACGGGTTGCCGCCGCTACCATTACCGCCGCCGCTACCCGTGCCGCTGCTACCGCCTGCGGCATCATTGTCGAGGATGGTGTAGGTGAAGGATTGGTTTGCGCCATCGGCGGTGATAGCAGCATCATAACTTCCCGTTGTCCCGCTCTCGTTCGCGGCTAGTGTGACAACCACGGTCTCATCAGCCTCATCAATCGAGTCGTTGATGATGACTGCGTTGACCGACTGAGTGAATGGGCCGCCCGGTGAGAAGCTGACTGAGCCATTGGCGAGCGTATAGTCTACGCCGCCGCCGATGGCCGTGCCGCCGCCAACCGTGTAACCTACGGTGAAGGCCGAGGCAATATCTTGTGAGCCAGAACCCACCGTAGTGAAGACCAATTGAACCGACCCTGTACCGGGAGTAATGGCTTCTGAACCACTGCCGGAGCCCGCAACGAAGCGATAGGTCAAGATGTCGTTGTCGGTGAGCGTGAAGGTGTGGCCGCTCTGTCCGCCGAGCGTAATGGCGGCTTGTTGGGCTGCCGTGCCGCCGGTTTCAGCGCCTAGTGTCAAGATGACGGTTTCGCTGCCTTCAACGATTCTGTCATCAACGATACCGGTAACGCTTGATGTCGTTGTGACAGTGCCACTGGTGTTGATATTTAGGGTTGCAGGGTTAGTGTAGTCAACACCGCCGCCGGTGGCCGTGCCACCGATAGTGACTGGCACAGAGATTGCGGTCTCTAGTGAGGGCGTCTCCGCACCATCTTCACCGTTTTGAAGGAAGCTGAGGCTAAACGCAATAGCTTGAGTACCGGCGTTTTCTACTGCCGAAGTCGTTGCTGCACCATATTGATAGCTCGCGCTGTCGTTGTCAGCGACGTTACCTGTAACATTACCAATCGGGCGGTTATTCGCCCCACCAGTAGCGCTAACGGTATTGGTATGGGTGATGATGCAGGTATGTGCGCCTTCTACAATCTTGTCGTTATAAGCGCGGACAAACACTGTGGTATCGGTGCTACCAGACAGCGTGACACCCGTCAGGCTTGTAACCCATGGGCCGGTGTTGCTGGTCGTACTGATGCGGCAGTCGGCATCAGTGGTGATGTCGGTGGTGGCAGTAATGCCGGAAGCGACACCGAGGTTCAGGGTATAGCTCAGGCCAATGGAGACGGCTTCATCCAATGCGAGCGGACTACCTGTGACAACCACCGTTGCAAGGTCGTTATCGGTGATGTTGGCTGCGCCTGAACCATTGGGTAGCGCGTTGTAATTGCTGTCGCCAACGCTGGCGGGGTCGAGGATAATACTGCCGGGATGCGGGTTGGCTTCGACAATGCCATCATCTACAGCCGTGACCGCTACACCTTGGTTGATATTCCAGTTGGCCGGGGTGAAGGTCAGGAAGACAAGGCCGCCAATCGCTGAGACTGCCGTGGTTTGGCCGTCAATCGTGCTGATGGCGACGGTGACATCAGCCAATGGTTGTGTCGCCAAACGGACATTGAAGTTGGCCGAACCGCCGCCTTCGCTAATCGTCACCGGCGAACTGGTGACGACCAAGCCCGGGATGTCGTTGTCGGTAACAGTACCCACGACATTCGCGATGCTGACGCCGGTATATCCGCCGCCGACTGCTGAGTGGGTGATGGTGCAGGTGTGAAGACCTTCAACAATCAGGTCGTCAAATGCACGTAGGCGGATGATAGCAGTGTAAGGACCAGCAGGTGAGATTGTTACCGTCTGGGGAGCCTGTAAATAGGGGCCTCCTGTGCTAATACGGCAATCGTCATCAACATTGTTCAAAGTGATGACCACAGGCGCATTCGGAATGGTGTTGAGTGTGATTGTATAAACAATCGTATTCAGCGAATTAGCGATACCTTCTGCGACTGGGTAAGGAGGCCCACTAGAGGTAATGGTAATCCCTGCACTGGCTAGGTCATCGTCAATGATATTGACAGGAACCGTATCACTGCTGGTGATTTGCGTCAGCATATTGGTGATACTTGCCGTTGGCGTGCCAAAACTGAATGTAAATTGTTCAGTTGGCTCTGTGATAATGTCATTAATGACACTGAAGTCGATTTGTTGCGTTGAGTTGTTTGCTGAGTTCGATGGGAATGTAATACTCAGCGTGGTTTGACTGTAGTCAGCTGCGTTTGTCGCTGGGTTTCCACTACTAGGAGTTGCAACAATGGGTACTGCCAATGCAGTCGCCAGTGAACTTGCTCCAGCATTATATTGAATTTGTGCCAGAGTCGTTCTTGGGTTAGCTCCCGGTTCATTCTCATTACGAACAGCATCGACGAAGACAATTGTCGCAGTGTCGTTGTCGGTGATATTTGCCGAAGCCGTGCCGGTCTTACCACTATAGAAGATGTCAAGGCTGGATGTGGTAAGGTTGATAACACCTGTGTGATTGCCTTCAACCACACCATCGTCTACAGCCGTGACTGTGACTGTTTGAGGCGTAGCCCAGTTACTCGTCGTGAAGTTCAGGGTTACTGGGAAGGATGTCTGGCTATCACTTGTCGATAAGGTAACATCGACAGCTAGAGTAGGTTGAGTAGCCAATGCGACTGAGAAGGTGTCGTTACCAACCCCTTCATCCAACACCATTGGATTATCAGTAATCACCAAGCCAGCGGTATCGTTGTCAAAAACAGTGCCGCCTACGAAGTCGAATACGCCGGTAGGATAATTTCCGTCTCCTACTATGATGTCGTTATCGATATCGCAAGATACGGTGTTTTCATCAATCTGGTCGTCAAATGCACGGACGTAGACTGTGACCGGACTTATGCTGGTAATGATAAAGTCTGCCATAGAGCCATAAGGCCCAGCACTGTCAATACTGACTTCGCATTCACTATTGGCAGTGATCGCTCTAACCTCAATCGAAGGATTAGGTGCATCCTCTAACGTCATTGTATAGGTTTGAGGCGTCCCGCCTTCTGTCACGGAAACAAAAAAAGGACTCAGAACGATATTTGGTGCGGCGAATGCTGGCGTGACCAGCACTACTAACATAAATGCCAAAAACGCGACTATCCCATAGCGGGATATGGCGCGTCTGGCCTGACTGACGATAGTTCGTCCGGTCATGATGCTCTCCATAGATACAATGTTGACGAGTGCGAAACTTAACATTCGGCGTAATGACCCAAATAAAGGATTAGGGACTTTAGTACGCCTCGTTATTCAATGTGATTATATAACCAGTTTTCAAAATTTTCTATGCGAGTTTGTTAACAGTTCTCAATCATCAAGCCGGTTTGAAGTACCAGTAGCATTTATGTCACTGTAAGCTGACGTAATCCCAGATGAAAAGAAGGTTTGTAGGCTTCTAACCAATTGTCCTATATTCTCGGTGCGCTGACCGGTTTCGCGCTATACTGTGCGGCATTGGGGATTGAGGGTTGCGCCGGGTGAACCTATGGACACCGTTCATGTATTATTGATTGATGATGCCGAGCCGCAACGCTATCTGATTGAAGGCTATCTGTCGCAATCACAGACGTTCCGGGCGGAGTTGATGTGGGCCGCCTCGCTGGTCGAGGCCATCCGCTTGTTGCGCTTCAATACGTTTGACATTTGCCTGTTGGATTACCAGTTGGGCAGTCATAACGCGCTGGATGTGTTGAATTACTTCAAGGCCGAACGGATTATCCTGCCGGTCATCGTGCTGACCGGATATGGCAGCCAAGATATTGATTTGTCGGTCATGGATGCCGGGGCGTTGGACTATCTGAACAAGTCGGAGTTGAACACATCCCTCTTAGAGCGCGCCATCCGCTATACCGTGCAACAAGCGCGGGCGGTTCAGCAAGGGTTAGAGCTGGCCGCGTTGGAGGAGCGTCAACGGCTGGCGCGAGAATTGCACGATGTCGTCAGCCAGACGCTATTCTCGGCCAGCGTCATGGCCGACTCGCTAACGCACATGACCGATGTAGACGACGTGCAATTGCGGGTCGAACTGGAACGGTTGGCGCACCTGAATCGCAGCGCACTGGCGGAAATGCGGGCGCTACTGATCGAATTGCGCCCACAGGCGATTGTCAGCATCCCATTGCCAGAATTGTTGGGGAATCTGGTCAGTGGGATGCGCGGACGCTCTAGCGGCCTGATCATGTTAGAAATCCTCGGCAACCCAATCCCACTCACGCCGGAAGTTCATCACCACTTCTACCGATTGATGCAAGAAATCTTAACAAACAGTTACAAACATGCCCGAGCGCGGGAAATCCGTATTGGGTTACATTATCTGGATGAGGCGATAGAATTGATCGTCGCGGATGATGGGATTGGCTTTGACCTGAACGATGTGCCGCCAGACCATCACGGCCTGCGGATTATGAGAGAGCGTGCCGAGCAAATCGGGGCGACTCTGCATAACGAGACCGCGATTGGCGAGGGGTCATATACGCATATCACATGGCCGATTCCGTGAGATTAGCGCCATTCGTCCACTAAATAATTTGGTTCAATTAAAATAGCGAAATAAACCGCTGTATTAGTTGGGGGGATTTGCTTACAATGGTAGGTCAATAACAGAAAGCAGGGAAATACGATGAAGTATAAAGCGCTGTTGACCGCAATCGGTCTGGTTGTGCTGCTGTCGTTGGCGATGATTTCGGCTGCCCAAGATGAATTTGCCGCCTCATTAGAGGTATTAGAACCCGGGGTGACGGTTCAGCGCGTTAATACCGGCAACCCGATTGCGGTGGCGGTAGAGGCGATTGTCGGGGTGGGGGATATTATCCGCACCGACGCGGTTGGCTCGGCACGCATCACGTTCTTTTCTGATGGTACGGATGTGGTCTTGGAGCCGGAGACCGAATATCGCATTGTCGCATTCACCGTCGACGCCGAAGATTTCAACCTATTGGTTGAGGTGCTTGCGGGTCAGGCGCTACACCGGCTCAAGCGCGTCTTGGGTGCGGATTCATCTTATGATGTGCAGACGCCGGGGATGACGCTTGCGGCGCGTGGGACAGAGTTCGCTATCCGGGTCGAATCGGACGGGCGCTCGGCCATGTTGGTCAAGGAAGGCACTGTCGCCGCCGCAACCAGCGATAGCACCGCCGATGTCCCGTTGGAGTTCGGCATCCGTGCGGCGGTAGGCGACCCTCTCAGTGAGGTGGTACGCGCCAGCACGTTCGCCGCTTTGGATTCCGCGATTGATGGTTGCAGCACGACTGTCACCACGCCGGATGATGTCAGCCTGAACGTCCGTGGCGGCCCGTCGCGCACCTCGACACTGTTGGGGACGATTTTCGCTGAGGACGTCGGCCTGTTCTACGGCGTGAATGAGACCGGCGGCTGGTATCGCATCATGTTTGGCGATGTCTACGGCTGGATTTTGTCGCGCACGGTCAGCATCCAAACCGGTTGCGCGGGGTTGCGCGTCTTCCCAGATACCCATACGGAAGATGGCATAAGCGTTGAAGTGACGGCCACGCCCGATGAGGCGATTGAAGTCACCGCGACGCCTGTCGTCCCGTGACGCTAGGTCTCCCCCAAACTATTGGGAGCGATAGGGATAGGCATATGAATCGGGGCGGCGCGGTTTGGCGGTCTTCACGACTACTGTATATGCTGTTGGCGGGCGCTGTGATTGCGTTGGCGCTGTTGCTGATATGGCGCGGCGGCGTGTTCATGGCGTTACGCCTGCGACTGAACGACATCTATTATGCGCCCGCCGCGACCAGTGGCACGGTGGTGATTATTGCGGCGGACGATTCCAGTCTGCGGCGCTATGGTCGCACCCCGGCGGATTGGCCGCGCCAAGTGTATGCCGACCTCGCAGATTTCATGAGCGAGACCGGCGCACGGGTGCTGGCGCTCGACCTGTTGTTGAGCGAATCTGAGCCGGACGATGCAGCGGTTGCAGAGGCATTCGGGCGGCTACGTCAGAGCGACGCCCGCACCCGGATTGTGTTGGCCGATGCAGGAGTCACGACGACGGCCATTTTGCGCGAGGGGGCGGGGGTGTTGCCGTTCGCGCTGGCTCTGGGCATCAGCCCGACATTGAACGCGCTGGCCGATTATCACGGCTTCACCAATACCCTCCCAGACATCGACGGGGTGATCCGTCGGCAACCGTCATTGGTTGAAATCGACGGTCAGAACGGGCTGTCGTTCAGCCTCGCGACGTACTTGGCGTATTTGCGTATCCCCGCCAGCGCCGCCTCACAAGTCCTGAGCTTTGATGGCTCGGACTTACTTTTGATGAGCGGGGAGCGCCGTCTGCCAGTAGATGAGTGGGGGCTGTGGCAACCGTATTATTTCGCCCCCCCCGCGCAAGGCAATAACGGGGCGTTCGCCGTCGTCTCGTTGGTGGATGTGCTGGATGGTAAAGTAGACGCTTCGATATTTGATGGCAAAATCGTGCTGCTCGGCCTGATGAATACAACTGGCACGCTTGACCAATATATCGTGCCGTCGTCATCCAGCGGCAGCCTGATGGCCGGGATTGAGATTCAGGCCAACGCCATCGAAAACCTCGTCCAAGCCAACCCGAAATTCATCACGTCGCTGGATATTGTGCTGGAAGGTGCGCTAATCGCGCTGTTGTCGGTAGCGGCTGGCTTGTTATACGCCCTGCCGCGTTGGTATCTCAAATTAGGGATTGCGCTGGCGCTGGTGGTGGGGTGGCTGGTCGTCACCTCGGCGGTATTCACCACCAGTTTTGTGATGATTTCACTGTTCGATACGTTACTGGCGCTGGGCGTCCCGGTGGTCGCCTCTATCGGAATCGACATCACGCTAGAAACCCTCCAGCGTAAACAGACCGAGTTCCTCTTGAGCAGTTTGCACCGTATCGCGGAGCAGCGCTTACAGATTGACCAAGCGGCGGAATATATCTTAGAGGATGTGGGCAAAATCGCCCCCGGCAGCACGGCGACCTTATATATTGTGGATAGCGTCGGCAGTGACCGTTGGATGCGTTTCCGGCGGGGTGAGAAGCGCGTGGTTGGCCCGGCGGCATCCCCAGATAGTAGCACCTACCATCACCATCTCGTGATGGCTTTCCCATTTCTCTGGCAAGGGCGGCAACAAGGTATCTTGATGCTGAAACCCTCACACGGGGCGCAGTTGGACGGCACAACCGGCGTGCTGTTACAAGAATTGGTCGAAAAACTCGCGCCGCATATCGACAATATGCTGTTGTATGACGAGGTTGGCCGCCAAAAACTACTGCTCGATTCGGTGTTTTCAGAATCACCAGCAGGGATTGCGATATTAGACGGTAAGGGGCGGATTGTGCAGTGCAATCAAGACCTCGCTCGCCTATTAGAGATGAATCTGGCCGATATACGCGGCAAGTCTCTCCCCGAATTGATCTCGCTCATCTCGAACAAACAAGAGATGGAAGATCAGATTCAGAACGGGATTGGCGCTAAGACGTTGTTCACGCTCGATGAGATGAAATTGGGCAGGCATTTTGTCCGTCTGGTGATTGCGCCGCTGAAGGCCTATGACCTGTGGACGGTCATCATCAGCGATGTGACGGCGTTGGTTGACTTGAGCAACCTCAAGACGCGGATGTTGCGAATCGCCTCGCATGACCTCAAGAATCCGCTGGCGCGTATCAAGGGGTTTGTCGATTTGATTTTCATGCTCTCGACCACCTTAGATGAGCGTGACCGAAAGTATCTGCAATTCGTCAGCGATGCGGGCGATGAGATGCTGCGGATTATCGACGACATCCTCAACCTTGAGCGGATGCGTTCTGGCAAATTGATGTTGAGTAACATCAATCTGTCGCAGATGGTGCAAGAAGTCTGCGCCCGCAACCAACCCGATCTGATTCAAAAGCAGCAGAACTTGGAGTTGGTCATCCCAGATTCCGCCATCACTGTTCATGCAGATGCTGCACAGTTATCGCAGGCCATCAATAACTTTGTCGGCAACGCCATCAAATATACACCGGATGGCGGGCAAGTGACGGTTCGCCTGACCGCCGATGGTAAGACCGTCCGTTTTGAGGTCGAGGACACCGGCTACGGCATCCCGGTCAAGGCGCAGAGCAAAATCTTCAGCGAGTTCTATCGCGCTAAAGCGGAAGGGACGCTGCATATCCCCGGCACAGGCTTGGGCTTGAGTCTGGTCAAGGGGGTCATCGAATCGCACAACGGGACGGTGGGTTTCACCAGCGTTGAGGGTAAGGGAAGCACCTTCTACTTCACGTTGCCGGAGAAATAACGCGGCGTAGGGCTGCGGGGTGCTGAACGCACGCTGTTTTTAGCCAGCCTCTATTATATGATTCTCGTTACGATGAATGGGCGAACGAACGGATGGGAGCAATGGTGATGAAACAACGGTTGAGCCTGCTACTACTCTGGGTGTTTTGCTTAACGATGATGATAGGCGCACACGCCCAGACGACTGAACTCTCGGCGGTGGTCACCGTGGTGGGCGAGGGCGTCACCCTATTGCGGGCGGGCGCGATCAACCCTTTGCCGTTACCGGTTGGGGCGATTGCGCCGTTTGGCGTGGGCGACCAACTCATGACGGAAGTCAACGGGCGGGCGCTGATTGCTTTCCCAGATGTTAACGCCCTGTACCTGCTCCCAGATAGTCGCTATGAACTGACGGCGTTTGCGGGGTTGGATGGCGGGCGTTTTCGTTTAGAAGGCATATTGAATGGGATTGCCGTCCAGACCTTCAGTAGCGACGCGGCAGATTGGGAATATCGACTGGTGACGCCTGCACTGACTGTCGTCACGCCGTCCGAGCATTTTATTGTCTGGGGGCTGCCGGGTCGTTTCGAGACGGTCATTAGCGCGGTTGGGACGGCGCTGGTCACAAGCGACTCCCATCCTGACGGGGTAGAAGTGGCCGCTGGGACGGGCTGGATGCCGCTTTATAATGAGGCGTCGCTTGCGTTGGAATCGCCGTATCATGCTGTCGAATTGTTGGCGCGGGTGATTGACTGTCGCGGCGTCATCATGACGGGTGGCTCTGAGGGGTTGCGTCTACGGCGTGGCGCGGCGTTGGATTATCCCGTCGTTGGGGCGCTAGATGACGACCAGCAAGTCTATCTCGTCGGCATCACGGACAACGCGAAATGGTATCGCATCCCGTATCTGACCGGGTTTGGCTGGCTATATCGTGATTTGGTCATTGCAGAGTGCAGCGGCTTGCCAGTTTCCCCAAGTTTGGTCGGGGAGGCTAACGAGACGGTGGCGGGTGCAACCGAACTTGAAATTGAGTTGTTGACGCCGTTCTACGGCACGCCCTCGCAAAACCCGCTGTTTTATCAACCTTAGGCCGTCGTTTTCACAATTCCGGCGGTTGATCGAGTGTGATAGCCGTCAACACCTCATTGAGGAGCGTAGCTATGCGCCGGACTTGCTCGTCGATTTGCGTGGTGTGATTGACGATTTGTTCAGGGTTCATGCGGGCGTGATAGCGTTGAATTAATTCATTGGCGGCGGAAATCACGGTCAGCGGGTTGCGAATCTCGTGGGAGAGCCTCAAGATGATGGATTCTTTGCGTTTGAGTATCTCGCGCTGATGTTCGGCGGTCATGCGGTGACGTTCGGCTAAGAGATGTTGTTCTTCCATCTCACGTTGAAGGTTGATTTGGTGTTGGAGTCGCTCGGCGCGTTCACGCTCAAACTTGACTTGCGTCCACGCGCTTTCGACCTCATTGACGGCGCGCAAAATGGATAATCGCGTTTCGACTTCCCCTAATAACGTGTTGTTGATGAACTCGTTAATTTGGCGATAGGTCTCTAGCGCGGCTTGCGTATCACCCTGCTCAAGTTGAATATTTTTAATTAGGCGTAAGATGCCCAATTTATGCTCATTTTGATTGTGAATCTCACAAAGCTTTATCATTCGTTGCAAATGGATTAGCCCCCCGGCGGGACGACCATTGAGGTCTTCGATTGTGGCTAACGCCATTTGCCCCTGTAATTGGACGGTGATGAGATTTGTTTTAAGTGTAACATCCCACGCTGCCTTAAATTGCTCAATTGCGTGGGATGTATCGTTTAGCGTTACTAAGACTTCCCCCAATCCATAATGCGCCATCGACTCTATCAGGTAATACTCGCGACCCTCGATGATTTCCATCAAGTCTCGGTAGAACTCAATCGCTTGTTGTGGCAGCTTAAGGTTATGGTAGGTTTGCGCGATATTAAGCAAAACATATTCCCTCACAATCCCCACCGGATGCGCCTCGACAATCTTCTGCGCCTCTAAAAATAACTCAAGCGACAATTGGTAATTACCAAAACGGTCATGAATCGCGCCAATATCGCTCAATACCCCGGCAAGTTGTTTGTAATCTAAGACTGCGGTTGCTATATCTTTTTGACGTTCAAAGACCTGTAACGAGTCATAAATATTGCCGCTGATTCCGAATGCGAAGCCAATAATGCCCATCGCACGGCCTTCCATCGCGGTGAGATCATATTCACGAGCGAGGGTGAGAGCCTTGAGCGCGGTCTCTATACCGGCTGAAATCTCCCCGCTATTGATGTCGCACCACGCCAATTCACACGATGCCTCGATGAATAACGCCGTGTGATTGAGGGCTTGTGCGGCCTCTAACGCTCGTGTGAGGACTTCGCGAGCGGCGTTATGGTCTTTGAACTTGAGTTGGGAGGCGTGTTCCAAAAGATCAGAAATGGTTTGTGCGTTCATCGACTCATCCACATAAGGGAAAACTTACTCTGCTTTAGGAATATGATAATGATACCCGAAACCTAGTCCGACCCCCAAAATCTGGGGTTCAGACCCCTAAATTAGGCCATGGGACATGGGCGGGTGTATGCTTGAATCGAGAAGCCTAGATACCTACAAGGAGGCCGTCCGTGGACTCACTTCTACTCTCGATTCTAGCCGTCGTGACCGGTATTACTTTCCTCGTTCTACTGTTGTCCATCCGTTTTATCCCCAACAACAAAGTCGGTATCCTCGAAAAACGGTTCGCCTTGCGCGGGGCGATTGAATCGGGCGTAATCGCGTTGAAGGGTGAAGCAGGCTACCAACCGGAAGTGCTGCGCGGCGGTTTGCACTTTTACTTGTTCTTGCAATACGACGTGCGCTATGTGCCGCTGGTGACGATCCCACAGGGGCAAATCGGCTATGTATTCTCGCGTGACGGACGTTCTCTTTCGCCGACACAAACCTTAGGCAGCATCATCCCAGAAGGCAAGAATTTCCAAGATGTGCGCGGGTATTTGACCCATGGCGGGCAAGGCGGCCCCTCGCGTGAGATTTTACGTGAAGGCACACGCGCCATCAACCTCGCCCAATTCGTCGTGATGACGCAAGACCGTGTGTATTACCTCGCCCTCAGTGATGAGGAAAAGGCCCTGTTCCATGAGATGGCAAAGCAAATTGCCGAGCGCGATGGTTTCCGTCCCGTCGTGATTAAGGGTAAGGACGACCTGATGGCCGTCGTGACCGTGCATGACGGCCTCGCCTTAGAGGGGGATGCCATCATCGCGCCGACTGTCGGCGGCAACGCCAATAATCCGGCTACTTATCACAACAACTTCCAAGACCCGGAAAAGTTTTTGGCCGGTGGGGGGCAGCGCGGGCGTCAGCTTCAGGTGTTGGTTGAAGGCACATACTATATCAACCGCTTGTTCGCCACCATCGAACTCATCCCTAAGACCATCATCGAAGTCGGTTATGTCGGCGTGGTGATTGCGTATTCTGGCGATCAGGGCAGCGATGTCTCCGGCGCGGAATACAAGCACGGTGAATTGGTCGAACGCGGCCAAAAAGGTGTGTGGAATACCACTCTGTCGCCGGGTAAATACGCCATCAACACCTATGCGATGAAGGTCGCGCCCGTCCCGACCACCAATATCATCCTCAAATGGAATAAGGATGAGGTCGGCGCACACGGCTATGACGCCAAACTGAACGCTATCCTCCTCATCACCAAAGATGCCTTTGAACCGCTACTCAATCTGGCCGTGGTCATCCACATTGACTATCGCAAAGCGCCGCTGGTGATTCAGCGCTTCGGCAACATCAATATGTTGGTCGAGCAGACGCTTGACCCGTTGATTGCGGCCTACTTCAAAGACACTGCCCAGACTCGCACGCTGATTCAGTTGATTCAAGAGCGCGGCATCATCCAGCAACAGGCGCTGGTCGATATGAAAGAGCGTTTTGGGCGCTACAACATCGAATTGGAAGAAGTCCTAATCGGCACGCCGACGGCTTCCGCTAATGACCACCATATCGAGACCATCCTCGAACAACTCCGTAGCCGTCAAATCGCAGTGGAGCAAATCGAGACTTATGAGCGCAAGCAGACGGCGGCGGTCAAAGAGCGCGAATTGCGCCAAGCCGAGTCTGTCTCGCAGCAGCAGACCGCCTTGACCGAATCCGAAATCGCCATCGTGATTCAGTCGAATCAAGGTAAGGCGGAATTCCAACGCTCACTGCAACAGGCCGCCAAAATCAAGGCGCTGGCAGAAGCCGAGGCCGAGTCCAACGCCCGTATCGGTATTGGTCGCGCTTTGGCTGTGCAAGAATTGGTCAGCGCGTATGGTAGCCCGCGCCTGCACGTCATCCAACAGGCGCTTGAGCAATTCAACCGCGCCGTCGAAATCGCCAAAATTCCGGTTGTGCCGCATACGTTGGTCACGACGGGCGGCGGCGGGGAAGGCGGCGGCGGTCACAGCGCCTTTGAGTCGATTTTGACCGCGTTGTTGTCGATGACGTTGGGCGGCGGCGATGCCGTCCCCGATATGAGCGATGAGGCGAAGGCCGCCGCCGGTAAGTTGCGCGACCAAATCCTGAAGGGGATGTCCGCATCAGAGACACCTCTCGCCGCAATACCCACGACTACCCCTCCGAATGACATCCTCACGGGTATGTTGGGCGAAGATAAGAACTAACGTCTAATCACTGATTTGAGGTAGGAGTTTGGCGCGCTAAACCTCTGTTTTTTTGATAAAACCTCAACATCCGACGGGCGCACATGTGGGTGCGCCCCTACGAACCACACGGTTTCCGTAGGGAAGGGGACATGGCGGGAGGAGCCATACCCCCTCCCGCCATACAATAATTTGAAATGCACCCATTTTTATGGTTTGGCGTTGATTTATAGGTCTTTTTTGATAAACTTCTCAACAAAGAGGAGGAGATAAATCATGTTAGGAGATGGGCTACACTAAGCGCGTTTGCTGGCCGGGATGAGTAAACCTCATCTCACGGTTTATGATTTATTGGCAATGCCAGAAGAACAACGCCAGAAAGTTATGGCTGAAGCTTTTGCGCTTGCTGCCAACGAAGAATTTGAAACTTTCGATGCCTACGATGAGATAGATTTTAACGATGCTGCCTTCTAATCAGGTGAATTCTACAACTCTTAATCGTTGTACCAATCACGTCATGGCAGCCGCGTTTTCAAGTGAATAATTGGTTTTGGTTGGTGGAAATCCCTGCCGACATGTCAAACCTGTTACCAAAGGATTCCGCCGCAAATACATTTCAGATCAAATCTGTTTCAACACAACGATTTGTCCAGAAAATCGGTATGTTGGCAACACAACAAACGGATTTAATCGCCGCAACCATAGCATTTTGTATCGGCTATACACCTCCAAAATCTTTAGCGCCTTCAGTTTAATTGGCGTATTTAACGATTTTGATGGTCTTATGATGTTTTCCCCCAGATAGGGTATCTTCTGGGGGATTTCTTTTTGTTTCGAGATGGAGAATCAGCATGAAGATTGATGGTATTTGGTTCAAGGATGAGGATGGGCGGGCATTATTATTGCGAGGGGCGAACCTCGGCGGCTCGACCAAAGTTCCCTATACGCCAGACGGCGCGACCTATCAGACCGAGGGATTTTTCAACGGGCGCGATGTCTCGTTCGTCGGGCGGCCATTTCCGCTGAGTGAGGCCGATGAACACCTCAGTCGCCTCAAGGCATGGGGCTTCACCTTCCTGCGATTCCTCATCACATGGGAAGCGATTGAGCATCGTGGGCCGGGGCAATATGACGAGGACTATCTTGATTATGTGCGGGCGGTGGTGGTCAAGGCCGGTGAATACGGGATTAATGTATTCATTGACCCGCATCAGGATGTGTGGAGCCGCTGGACGGGCGGGGACGGCGCTCCGGCGTGGACGTTAGAAGCGTTGGGCATGGACATCACCAAATTACATCTAACCGGCGCGGCCATCACGCATCAGACTCATGGCGACCCCTTCCCGCGTATGGTTTGGCCGAGCAATTACGCCAAACTCGGCGCGGGGACGATGTTCACACTGTTTTTCGGCGGAAACGATTTTGCGCCCGCTACCAAAATCGACGGCGTGCCGGTGCAAGAATATTTGCAAAGCCATTATCTGAACGCGGTCAAGCAAGTGGCAAATCGTCTAAAAGACCTGCCCAACGTGGTCGGCTATGACAGCCTGAATGAGCCGAGCAGCGGCGTGATTGGGGCGCAGGACTTGGCGACCTTGCACGCGGACCTTTTCCCGATGGGAGTAACTCCGACGCCATTCCAAGCGATGCTCTTAGGCGCGGGTTATCCGCAAGAGGTCGGCGTGTATGAGATGGGATTCGAGGGGGCGACTCTGGCGGGGACGGAACTTGTGAATCCTGATGGGATTCGCCTCTGGAAAGACGGCTACGATTGCCCGTTCAAACAAAACGGGGTATGGACGGATGACGGCGGCACACCAAAACTCTTGCGCCCCGACCATTTCGCCCATAAGCCGGACGGGAGCGCCATCAACCCGATTGACGATTATATGAAACCGTTCATCCAACGCTTTATGCGCGAAATCCGCGAGGTAGACCCGCGTGCCTTCTTATTCTTAGAAGGTTCTCCGATGGGACAACACCCTCACTGGGATGACTCCGACGGCGGGAACGCGGTCAACGCCGCCCACTGGTACGATGTGATGACGCTGGTGATGAAGCAATTCAACGCCGAATTCAGCATTGATATGGCGACGCGGCAGATGGTCGAAGGGAAGGACGCGGTGCAAGAGATGTTTAACCGCCAATTGGCCGCGCAAAAACACGCCGCCATCCCGACCCTGATGGGTGAATTTGGCCTGCCCTACGATTTGAACGGTAAACATGCCTATACCGACGGGGATTACACCTCTCACATCGACGCGCTGGATATGTATTTCAATGCGATGGACGCCAGCTTGCTCAATTTCACCATCTGGAATTACACCGCCGATAATACAAACGAGCGCGGCGACCAATGGAACGATGAAGACCTTTCGATTTTCAGCCGCGACCAGCAGACGGTAGATTGGCGCGAGGATATTCACTCCGGCGGGCGCGGATTGCCAGCGATTGTCCGCCCGTATGCGATGAAAACGGCGGGTGAGCCGTTGCGGATGAGCTTTGACCGCGACGCCCGTCGGTTTGAGTTCGCGTTCCGCCACGACGACGCCGTGACCGCGCCAACCGAGATTTTTGTCCCGACTTATCAATATCCCGACGGAATCACGGTAGAATTTTCCGATGGGGACTATGCCTATGACGCGGCGGCGCAAGTCTTGACCGTTCATCACACGACTGGGAGCGAGACGCATACCGTGGTTGTGACGCCCAAGTAATCGCTTCAGGGATTAGATGCGGTAGGGGGTTGGCGTGCCAAACCCCTACT
>Ga0163144_10010437_pt1 | contig 19796 bp, 32 predicted proteins | sample OliLak19BULKMAT1_FD_123175 | JGI IMG/M metagenome (GOLD analysis project Ga0163144, IMG submission 123175) | Freshwater microbial mat bacterial communities from Lake Vanda, McMurdo Dry Valleys, Antarctica - Oligotrophic Lake LV.19.BULKMAT1 | ecosystem: Environmental > Aquatic > Freshwater >... | reverse complement strand
GAACGGGACACGCACACTAACATCGTTTGGTACTCTTGTTGCTGATATTGTGGCAGGTGTGTGGGCGAATAGCGCGCGGTCACTAACCACGTTTGGAAGTCTTGTTGCCGACATTGTAGCGGGCGTGTGGGCAAACGTTGTGCGAACGATCACGGGCGGCGCTTTAACCATTGACCCACCAACTCCTGCGCAGATTGCGGATGCAGTTGGAAATCGTGTTGTTCCTTCAGTTCCAACGATCAGCACTACCGACCACTTCCTGCGCCAGATCGCGGACATTCCTGATGCCGGGGAAATAGCCGCTGCGGTCAATCTTTCGACAAGCGTTGTTGCCATCAAAGCAAAAACTGACAATTTGCCATCCGACCCTGCGGACGCCAGTGTTGTGGCGGGGCAAATCACGGCGATGCAAACGCATGGCGATGCAACTTGGGTGCAAATCACCACGCCATTGACCAATGCTCAAACAATCTCTGCGGTTCGAGGCGCTTTAGATGCTCAGGGGTATAGCGCTGTTCGGGCAGCTTTGCTTGATGCAATTGCCGCAATTGCTATAAAGACAAATCTTTTGTCTGGCGGATTGCCTGTTGCTCAACTCACCAATGAAGTTATGCGGAATAAGACCATTCAGTTCTTGTCTGACGGCGACTACTATGTCGCTGACTGGAATGTCCCCACTTGGGAGAATGGCGTTGATTGGCCCGCAGATTTATCGACCGCAACCGCAGTCGTTCAGATTGTCAATTCTGTAACGCTTGTTTCTCGCAACTTCCCCGCCGTTATCGTTTCTGCTATTTCGCCTACTCAGAAAGTGATCCTTCAGGTGAGTAAGGTGGAGTTAGATACTCACGTCGGATTGTCCCCTAACGGGCGCATAATCCATGCTTATGTACTTCTGTTTACTTTGGGTAACGGGCGCACTATTGTAGGCGCTACAGGAACTGTGAAAAGGACAAAATATGGATAACATTGCTATTGTCATTCCTACGAACCGCCCGGATCGGTTCAATCAATGGATTGAGGATTGGTTTCCTTTAATTGCCAAATACAATATCAGCGTTGTGATTGTCCGTGATGAAAAGGACGAGCCACACGTTGAGCTTCGCCAAGGGGAGACAGCGCAAACCCCTGGCAAGACATGGAGATTAAATGAAATCATGGGCGATTCTTCATCTTTGATAATCCCCCACACGGCATCAGTTCGTAATCTAGGCTTTGCTTTTGTGGCTAAACAGCTTAAGCAAATAGACTACATCATCACGCTAGACGATGATGAGTCTCCTTTTGGGGACACTATTCGAGATCACATCAATGCCCTTGATACGCGAGCTTGTACGACATGGGTAAACACCCTTGTCGGGGAATATCCTAGAGGATTTCCATATGGCATTCGCGACGAGGCAGAAACGGTTGTGTCGCATGGGGTATGGGAGGGCGTCCTCGATTTGGACGCTCCTACTCAGTTGATAAAGGGATCAAATCTCGCCGCAGGGTTCTTTCGCGGGACAATCCCGAAAGGCGTTTATGCCCCAATAAGTTCTATGAATCTCGCCTTTAAGCGCAAGATGCTTCCATATATGTTCATGTGCCCTATGAGCCTCGAAACATGGGGTATGGACAGGTTTGACGACATCTGGGGGGGTATCCTCGCAAAAGAATCGTTAGATGACAAGGGCTGGTGTATGAAGAGTGGTTATGCTAAAGTAAACCACGCTCGCGCCAGCAATGTATTTACAAATCTAAAAAAAGAAGCAGCGGGTCTGGAAATAAATGAATGGTTTTTCAATCGCGAAAGGCGTTTTGATACCGATCATCCTTATCTTAATTTTCTTGCCAAGTGGATCATTGGCTGGCAAGCATATATGGGAGCATTCATCAATGAAAGTTAGCATCGTTATCGCTACATACAATCGCGCAGATTATATGGATAGAGCTTTAGCGTGTTACGCCGAACAAACCTTCACTGATTTCGAGTTGATCTATGTTGACGATCACAGCGAAGACGATACTTTGTCTTTGCTCAAGAAATGGAGCGACTGCATCAATATCAGCGTATATTCTGCGCCGCCTAAACCAAAAGGGTTATGGCGATCAGAAGCCAGCATTATAAATCCTGCAATAAAATCTGCAAAAGGCGAACTTGTTATCTTGTCGCACCCGGAGATTATGCCGGGAAACGAAAGCATCCGCAATTTGTATGAAAACAAACGGGATTGGGCATTCCTGACATGCAAAACCTACTTTTTGTCATTGAATCAGCAAGCATGTCTAGATGATGTGGCGTGGGAGAATAGTCGGTTAGAAACCCGGAAGCTGCCACATTTTTATGACGAGAATGTGTTGATTAATGCTGCCGACGACGTGTTGTCTCATGCCAATATTGAAAAGCTTTCTTACTATGGAAGCTGGCAATTTGCGGGGTTCACAAGAGATACATGGAATCGGTTTGGACCACTCACCCAATTTAACGAGTGGGGGTCTGTCGATATCGACTGGCTAAACCGACGCGACATTCTTGGGATAGGAAATTACACAGCAATGGACGCGGAGAGTTATGTGGTGCATCAAAACCACGACTCATTAGACGGGCATAATCGCAACATGGAAGCAGCCATAAAAGCATTGCCGGACTACCCGACCAGAGATTCAGCCATCCGGTCGTGGGATACAATTGGAGACTATGTTCCTCATGGTTAAGCATATTGAAGAAATGCCTTTTGCGGAAAGCTTTCACAAGATCATATTCCGAGACTCGGAAAGTGCTTACAACTGGTGCAAGGGAAAAGGCGTTGAGATTGGCGCGTCGGCACACAATCCGTTTCACCTTGTGGACTGTGTAAACGTAGCCGCATCTGATGATGCAGTATTCCGTACTGCCGAAATTGCAATGTGCGGCAGCTATGCTTTTGTCGATCACGTTGCCGATGCAGCAGCACTTCCTTTTCAAGATAAGTCTCTTGATTATGTGATCAACTCGCACATGATTGAGCATCACCCAAACCCTATCTCTTGCTTGTTAGAGTGGGCAAGAGTGTTGCAAGACGGCGGCATTATTTTCGTTATCTATCCACACAGAAATGCTTTGCCGTCTGATGTTCCTCGCCCCATTTCATCTTTTGATGAGATATTTAAGGCATACCGAGATAATATTTATCCGGTTGACCTTGAGGGGGCTAATGCGCACTATTATGTGTATGACACAGCGCTCATGCGCGCAGTAGTTGAGCGGGCGGGTGAGTTGCTGTCAGACACGCACTTTGAAGTTGTCGAAGAGATGTCGCCCGATGATAAAGTGGGCAATGGACATATTATAGTTGCGCGCGTGAATCACGTCGCTAAGCCTGTTTCCAAGAAAAAGGATCGGCCCCGGAAACCTGACTTGGAAAGCGCTCGGGTTTAGAAAACCGTTTTCCAGAAATAAAAACCCCTCGAATTCGAGGGGTTTTTATTTTCCAATTATGATTATTGTTTTCAGTTCCTCATTCCGTTGATTCGGGAAGTTATCTCTCGTGTTTTATCTTCTAGATTTTTAAGATTATTGCGCTCAGATTCTAGATTCCTGATTGCTATAGACACTCCCATCTTGCTTCGTTCCACATCTGCTTCATTTTGCTTCAATGCCATTACAAGCAATTCCTCTGTAACCTCGGCATTGTTTTGAAAATAGCCTTTATTTTCTAGAAACCATTCCATGTGCTGCATGAAATGCGTCCCCATCGTAACAGCGAAAACGTTTGGATAAATGGTTTTTCTAACAGTTGCAACGCGAGGGCTTCCGTTAAGCTCACACGCCGTAACATCTGTGGAATACGCTTCATTCACGAACTGCGCTCTCCGAAAATCAAAGCGCTTCGCTTGCACAATTACAATGTACAATCCGGGAACGAAGCCGGACTCATACCCCATTGTCCGGAGTTCTAGTTTCAAATCCAACCCGTTGATTCCGAAAGTCTCAAAAACGGTGACATCGAACTCTTCACCTACGTCGTAAGTCTTCATGTTATCCTTTCTATTTTGGAGCGGAAACGAGATTGTCCATGCAAATTCCGCAAACTACCGCCATGTTGGGCGTCCCCCAAAAATTAAATAGTAAAAACGGCGGGGATTATCCCCGCCGTTTTTATTTTGCCCATTTCCGAAGTTGATTTATTGCCGCAACTTCATCAATCGTCGCTACTGTTACACGAACCGATTCTTCCCCCTGAATTGTTTCGCGCAGTGCTACATATGTTTCGATGCTAGATTCTAAAAGCATGACTGTCATTAAACCGCCGCTTTCAGGAATAATGCGCAGCTTAGTTATTGGCGTTAACACGCCGCCAGCGCCTTCAAATAAGCTTTGAAATTCACTTCCCGAGATTCTCATTTTCTGTCAATCACTTTGTGCAACGCAGTCATAAAATCGATGATTTGTTCCTTCGGGATATAGATCGTTACAGCTGGTCCGCCACTCGTTGGAAACGAGTGGAAAACCAACTGTTTTGTGCCATTAATGTTGATCTTCATAGTCGCGTGCCCCGATTGCACAGCGATAACTCCCCCGTCTTCCTTTTTAATGTCTGTCATTTTGTGCCCCATATCAACGAGATAGCAGTCTTTGAAGTTTTTCTTGCAGTTTCAAATGCCCCAAACACGGGCACGCTATTTATTCCATTTTCGCTCAACCATCTTTTGAACTCAACTGCCTTATGACCTTCTCTGTCAAACCCCGGATGGGCGCTTTTGTAGTGAACGATAAAGCACAACCGCCCCCCTTTTTTCAACGACCGCCATGCGTGGTACGTGTGATCAATGTCTTGGTATCCATTTGAGAATGGCGGATTTCCAAATATCACATTTACTTTCCCGTTCCATGCAAGGAAGTCGCTGGCAATCTTGATGAACCCTTTATCCTTTAGTGATTTGCTCAGCATTGGGTCTCTTTCAATGACAAGCAATTCGTTTGTAGGAAACATTTCTCTTATGACCCCCGACATATCCCCTTCCCCTGCCGATGGTTCCAGTATAACATCTCCGGCATATACTGGAATCTTTTGCATCATTACTTCTGTTAGACCGCGCGGGGTTGGATAATAAGAAGCAACCCCGTGCAGCCCTATCGATTCCGTCTTATTCATTGACCCATCCTATCTTCAGCTGTTCCGAGAACAGCCACAAATGACGCATATTGCGATCCCTTATAATGTCTGTCTCTTTTGGATAAACCTCCACTGCAAACCAGTTGCCATACCCAGCAGATTTTTTGAGTGCTTGTAGTTCATCCCATCGGATATGTTCATCCGCTCCCTTGCTTGTATATTGAGTTTTTAAGACCACCGACAATCGCAAGGATGTTTCAGCGTATTGCGAAGGCTCGGGATAAAGCATGACCATGAAATGATGGCTTTCCCATGCTTTATCCGGTAGCGGCGATTGATCTGGTGGAAATTTCCATCTCGGTATTTCTGTAAGCAACGTTTGTCTTTGTTTCATTAGACATGAAAATCCACAATGACGATGTTGTGTTCATTTTGGTGCGTGATGCACAGCTCCTCAGCGATAAGTTTCCATTCATCGCCGTTTTTCTCGTTGTTTACCATGCCCCACCACCCAGCTTCCCCCCGCTCAATCCAATTGCCTTCTGGATCGACAATCGAAAATAGAGGAAACTCTTTGTCTCGCTTTGAAATTTCAACGATAGTGGCTAGTTCGACCGTGTTCTTCCAAACATCGTTGTAGTTAATGTCTTCTTGATAAACCACGGGGTTAAAACCCTCATTCCATCTTCCCCCGATTTCAAACCAATCCCATTTCCCTTTGGGATTTTCAACTATAAGACAAATGCCAGTACCGCCGCAATCATCACAAGCCTCGTCCGGCTTGTTATACATGGGGTGCGATTCTTTAAGCTTCAACAACGTCTCATCGAATGGGGCATCGAATGTTGTCCACAGTTCATTCAATTTCTCCCAATTTTCTCTTTCTTGGATGGCTTCGGGAGTCTTCTTGAATTTATTCACCCGTGTTTTTCTATCGCCAAGCAACTCTTTTGCTTTTTCTGTCGAATCTACCAAAGCTTTAAAGCCAATGCAATGACAAGGGGCTTCGTATTCAGGCACTTCAGTATCTTCGTTATAAGGATCGAGTTGGCAACTAACCCAACCTTCAACATCTTCTATCAGCGTGTCTTTGGGCACCATAACGCCAACCACAAAATGGCTCATCTGGTTTTCCCTTTTTTATTCATCTTGTGTTTCCTCTTTTTCATTTGGAGTTATTTCAATTCTTGTCGCTGATTGCGCAGCTAACAATATTCTGTTTCTAAGTTCCGGCTCATCATCAAGCCGTGTTAGGATTTGCGCACGCCCGTTGCCAAGCGGGATTTCTTCAAAATAGCCCACATTCTTAGACCATAATGCGCCACTTTTGTCCAAAAGAATGCCCGTTGAAATTGCCATGTTAAACACTTCTGTTGATAGATCGACTACCCATTCTCCCTTATTGTCGATAAGGGATAGGATTATTTCGGAGCCTTTTCGTGTCCCCGATACTTTGTTCTTGTCTATTCTTAGAGTGATTTCTCTGGTTCCGGGAACTTTTTCATTGGCATTCACCGACTTGATAATCAATCCTGCTGCAAAGCGAAGCGCTAACCCGCCCGGCATTCCCGGCGGCGCACCATAAGCACCAATTTGCGTTCGCACTTGATTGACGAATAGTATTGCAACATTCTTGCCTTGAATCTTTGACGTGAGAATGCTCATCCATGTCGTCATCAGTCGCGCTTGTTGCGCAATAGTGATTTCGTTCATGTTGGAATCTAAGATATTTTGTGGAGTCATAAACGCAAGAGAGTCAACTACGATTAAGGTGGCTAGGTCTGAAGCCACAATTACATTGACTGCTTGCATAAGCGATTCTGCGGTCTGTGACTCCAGTAAGTTAAACAGCGACTCGTTATCGTCGTCGGTTGCATGAACATTGAAGTTCATGGTCTCAGCATAATCAGTTTGAAACCAGTTCTCTGTGTCTATCCAGAAAACCCTTCCGCCTAAATTGACTACCTCGCGGGCAATCATTAGCGAAATTGTGCTTTTGAATGTTTGGGATGGTCCCCAGATAATGGATATCTTCCCTTTTGGAAGTCCACTGCCTAACCATTTATCTAGACTCAGAAGTCCCGTGGGGAGGTATTCTTGAGGCTTTCCCTGCGACATGTCGATGTTAAGATCAAGCATCCATGACGCCAAATTAGCTTGGCTTACTGTCTTTGCGATTGTTTGCTTCTTTTTCGCCATCTCTTAATACCTCCACATGGATATTAGGCGCATGTACGCGCACAGCCTCAATTGCTGCCAACACTTTTTCCTTGCCAAACAGTCGGAATTGATTTTCCCAAAGCGCTTTTTCAATTGCCCTCCGTGGAGCTATTTGGTGACATTCCGCACACAATAACGCGACTAGCTCCACGCGGTCTGAAGCGACTCTGGCTGCATCGTTGTGCGAAGTCTGCATCTTGTTGATTAGATGGTGAACTTGATGACCACCGCGTTCTGTGCAAAAGTCACATCGCGGTTCGCTGCTTGGCAGTCGGTCGCGTACTCTTCGACTTTGAATGTATACGTTACTAAACCGCAGTGGGAGCATCTGCTTCTCCCAACATAAAATCACCAAGAACCACAAGCGCAAAAATCGTTTCCTTTTTTGTAATGCCGAAAATATCCATGACGGTTTTAATTTCGGGGGATATGTACTCCGTTATATCTTTTTCGAAATACGAATCAGTGATTTTGGCAATTTTAGCTTCGTCTGATTGGGGCGGGTAATTGAGAAGGATGTCTGTCATATTAAACCAGATTCCTAATCCCGGATCACGCTCGATGTACTCAAAAAACCATGTCATGCAATACCTCAATTGATAATTAAACCCGATGGCGGATGTATATTCCATTGCACCGCAGCATTACTGGCACTGCCAGATCGCGCTAGCTTTTGGTGAACCGAAAGGATGGCAGGAAACTTCTCTTTGTCGTATTCTGTCATCATGTAGTTATGCGCGTTTTCTTCTAGCTTGGCGCTGCCTTTTGTACTCAAAACTTTCACGTCTGCTGCTTTAGCGCCTTTGCCTGCCCGACTTATCTGGCTGAGGATAAACACAACCATGTCGTGATCTGAAGCAATATCCAAAGACTCGTCACACACAGCGTTAACGGCTGCGTGTTCGTCGGCACCCTTCTTTGACACGAGAAGAGTATGATCCACTGCCACAATAGAAAGATCGGTTGGCAAGGAATTTAGCCGCTTGTGCATAACCATAACCCGCTTCATTGAATCCACATCGCCCAGCCTCCCGCCGTCCTTCTTGCGGTCGTACAAAAATAACGGAAGCCTGTCTAACAACTCAATGCAGTATTCAACGCATTCTACCCATGCTCTGGGCTTGTTCTTGTACTTCCCTGACCGATGCTGTTCTTCCAGCCAGTCAGAATCAATAAACCCAATTATCCGCTTGCTTACACTTGCAAACTCAATCGCTGCTATTTGGGTTTCGATCATGCGTTTCACGATCAGCATGGCGAGAAACGCATAGTATTGGCTTTGTCGATTGTTCTCAAAGCACAGCAACCCGCACGAAACGCCACTTCGCGGTTGCCATGTCTTTAGGTCTAAAATAGTGTGAAGATAAATGTTTCTCAGCACGGTTGTTTTCCGTGATTTTTCTTCGCCCACAATTGCAATCATTCGATCTGGGCGCATTCCTCCATTCAGGAACGAGTCAATCCCAGACAACCATGTTCTTACAGGTTCGCGGTAGGGAGTCTGGGCATCTTTTTGCGCCTGTTGTTCTCGAATTCCTTTCATGCCTGTGACTAGTTGGTTTTTTCCAGTGCCTACCGAGAAGATGGAGTCCGCAGTCCCCATTAACGTATCAGCGACTGATTCCCCGCCTTGCAAACGAGCAAGCCCTTTCTCATAAAGAATGATCGCTTCAATGCGCCGCGCAAACTCATTCTGAAGCGCATTTACACCATGCGTCATTGACTCCCCCCATAGCGGGGAACTCATCACTGCATCCAATGTTTCTGCTGCAACTCCCAATTCCAGTGCTACAAGGTCTTGGGTTACAGGTCTTTTGGATAAATACAACTTCTCTATGGCTTGGAAAACAGGTCGATACTCAGAGGCAATGTCCGTGGGCGTCATTGATTGTTCAAAGTATGCCCGCTCGAATTCGTTGCTGTCGTTAAAGAAGCCCGCGATTACTTTTTGGCTTAGCGCTGCCCATGCTCCGGTGTTCAATTCATATCTCTTTCATCATCGAATACTTCATCGGCAATTCTTTGGTTAGCGCGTGATAACCATCCGCCTTTGAATTCGTACCCTCTCAATAAAGCAATCACGTTTCCGGCGGTGGGTTTTTTTGAGCCTTTTGTCTTGCCATCCCCAAACCAATGTTTGTACGAAGGCATGTGTTTTACGTCGTTTACATAGGATGCCCACTTTTCTTTTTGTGACCCAGCTTCCGTTTCCGGGGAAGGCGCAAATCTATTTACGGTCGCTACAGGAGAACGTAGTAGGTTTACTTGGTTTTTTGATAACGAATTAGCTTTAATGCCCAATTCATTCAGTATGCGTAGTACGTCATATCCTGTTTCTGGAAAGTCTTTGTGTCCTATCATGATTTTGTCGGGATAATCCCGAACAGAAGGAGCTTCCGATCTGTCAATCGTAGGAAGCACTGGCGAAACGCGCGGAATTTGTTCTTGCTTTTCGCGACTCAACTTATTGACGTGATCGTCGACAGCAATTCTTCGAATATCTTTTATCGCATTTTCGATTTGTTCTTCTTTGTCTTCAAGATCGATCTGTTCCTCGATCTTTTTTAACCACCATCTGAACACATTGCCCAGCCTATCGCTCATAATAACCTTTCATTGCTTCCGCAAGATAGTGGAAGGGATTTTCGACATGGGTAAATAGTTCGTCGTCGTTGTCGTCGTTAAACGTTTTTACATACCATCTATTGTCGGTTCCCAAGACAAGATAGATATCTTTCCCGTGGATTGCGTCAAAAAAGAAAATCTCCACGCCGTGCAAACTCATCGACATTTCCCAAGCCATCATTTTCTTTTTGCCGCTGCGACTGTAAATCTGGCTTCAAATTCGTCATATACGTCTGAGTGATCTGGGCGGTCTCTGCGCAAGATGGCACGAATAACAATAAGTGTGTTTTTGCGTTCAATGGTAAACCCGACCCGAACCCGCAACTCTGAAAACTTTGCGCGATACCACTTGTATAAGTCGTCTGTCTTCCCCCCGCACTGAACTACCGCCGCAACCCTCCAATGGGCTGCGGGATTCTCCATGCTAGCGATTTGTTCCATCGCTTCTATGATGATATCGAGTTCAGAAGGCAAAATATTTTCTTTGACGATATCTGCTTCTACTTGTTTCAAGGCGAGGATTTCTCGCTTAGTTCCCATCTTGCGCCACCTTTCTGAGTGAGGCTACTTCGACCAGTTCTTCGCTTTCTTGGGGACGCCGTTCTTCCATTTTCTTGGTCAACTTGTTTAGTTCATCTTGTCTGAACCAAATTACAATGCCACCCACAATGATGGCAACCAGTAGTATTTCACCCATAAATCGAAGCCTCATGTTTATTCCCCATATTTCACTGACAAACGAAGTGACCGCTCTTCTAGAAAAGCCCACCGCTGGCGGCTTCCTATAAAAATAGGAAGTAGCAAATCGCCACGCCCACACACCAAAAGATCGTGATATAAAACCGCCAGTTCATCGAGTCCAATCATGTCGGCAATCACTCTCTTGGGATCAGCCGCATATTCAACAGCATCATTGAAGCTATCTCCAAACTCTGGAATTAAAATCTCGTTTGGGTCAGTCATCAAGCGTCTTCAGGCGTTATTTGATCACAGAACGCAACGACATACGCGCCATTCGTTGTAATCAACGAATAGAACCCTAACGGCATTTCCTTGATCACTGTCGCGTTTAAGGTAAAAGTATTTCGTTCGGCTGTGTTATTCCCCCACCGATACGGCGTTATTGATGACTGGACCGTTACTCGACGCCCTATATTGAAATGCCTAAGCTTTAGGAACGCGATATCTACTTCGCGCGCTTCTCTATATAGCATTCGCCCGTCAATCAACATGCTGACTTCAATGGTGTGTTCGTGCCCAATGCGAATTCTTTGTCCGTCTTCTAGCGGATAACTTGTTAGCTCATTTACGCCCACTGTTGACACCCCTTTCCATTCCGGCATCGGCGACGGGCTGAAGCTTGTGCTGGAATATGCGTTTGTTACAACCTTGACTTGACTCCCCTCTGAATAATCGGAAGCCCGCATACTGAATCCCGCTACCTCAAGATCGTCTGAGTAATGCCAGTATCCGCTTTCATTTCGCCATGATAAATACCATTCGCGACCATTAAAGCGCCATTTCAAAGTCCATATTTCTTCGCTTTCCTTTTCATCGTCTGGACCAAGAACTATGTTGCGATGATGAGCGCAGGTGTATTCTTGGTTTACGTTTTTGTCGAACTCCGCTTTGTTTTTGTATCCAAACGACGACTTCTCTGTACAATTATCTACTTTGCATTTTACGGTCCGTTGGTAATTAGCCATTTTTCCTCCTTATCGGGTCAATCCCGTTTTCAGCTAACCAGTCGATCAGCATATTGTCTTTTATCATGTCGTCTGCCGCCTTGAACCCTATGGGGGGCACAAGTATTTTTACGTTATTGCGGTTACTCATAAGCTCGGCAGTCCTGTCTGCAATCCGTTTGCCAGGCGAGAACCCTTCTTTCCCGTTTTTCCCCGCCACCCAATCATTGTCCTGAATGATAAAGATATTCTGGACTGCATGGGTTGCCAAAGAAATGCCTTCTGCTCCTCGACATGACACTGATGGGAACATGTAATCAGGATCAGGCGGCGCGTCCTCCACAGCCAGTGCCTTTAGCAACCCTTCGTGGATTAAAACATAAGGCATCTTTGGATAAACGTATGACAGCAACCCATCAACCATTTCTTGTCGAACAACTCTCCGCACGTTTTTTACCAATGACTTTTTAATGCCATTGGGCACTTGCGTATATCTGTGTCCAAACAACATAGATATCAAGTCTTCTTCGGCGTGACTGCCTATATGAGCAGCGGCGCGGTCATATAATTGCTCATCCATCATGTGCAATCGCTCGTGAGCTTCTTTATCGTCTCGGCGACATTCGATATTTCTTACGTACCCGAATGCCACGTCAGGAATTGTGAATCTCGGTATTTGAAACGTTTGTGTCTCCGTGTCCGACCAGTGAACCCGATTGTTCCATGACGGATATCGTCCTAGATGATGTTCTTTCACCGTCTCCGATCTCAACCCCCGATCTTTCGCCCACTCCAGAACAAGTGGCTGGAATTTGGGCTGCGATCCTCTCCGAATGTCATCCCATGACAGTGGAGTTTGCTTTGCAGGTGTCGGTATCGGCGGCGGCACGCGCAGCGGTCGGTTGTCTGGAGCTTCTAGCCAATTCGCTGCTTCGACTGTGTTCTTCATGTTGAAATATGTAGCAACAAAGTCGAATACATTGCCATAGCCTCTTCCGTTTATCTCGCAACCTGCCAAGCAACGACAGGTTCCGTCATACACGATAAAGGAAGGATTTTTATCTGAATGGAATGGGCACTTATAAGTGTCGTATCTTGGAGTGCGCTTGCTGTACGCACCTAAAATGTTGAACACTGTCGTGCGAATGGGATTTCGCTCTAGGATGCCCTCAAAATCGATCATTCTGGCACCATCATCCGAACATCCATAATCTTGCCAATCGCCGCTTCTATGTAGGCAACTTGGGCAGAATTGCACCCGTGGAGGATAATGTCAGTGCCATCTTCTGTAAAACGGTATTCGGTGACAACATTGGGTATTTTTGCGCTGCCCGACTTGCCATCCATAATTGCGTCATGGCTAAAACCGCTGATTAGCCCTTTCACGACCGCCCGCTTTTCGTCAGGCATTACTTGCTTTTCATAGTAAGCAGACACTTTGTGCAAGGCGGTGGGGATCGCCTTGTCGATCAAGACCGCGCCGTCTACGACTACGCTTTCGACCACCACGCCTTGTTGATCGACCGAGAGGATGAAACTCTCAGGATGCAAATCTAGCGGCACGACTATGCGTGTGATCGCAAGTGCAAATCTCGACACTTTATCCATATTTCGATTTTGCACATACTCGGAGTCCAGTATCCAAGCCCTGAAGCTTTGCGCTCCTGCTTGAATGTGAATTCCTTCTTTTTCTGCTTCGCGCATGAGATGAAGCAATGCGCGATCAGTTAATTCATCTGTCAACAACGCTCGTCGAACGGCGTTTTCGTATATTTCGTGTTGATGGTAAGAACTTCCGTGTTGCTGTTCCAAATCATGTCTAGAATTTTCTAGCATGACTTGCATTAGCCTTGTCGGAGTCATTATATCTAGTTGAGGTTTAGTTCCCTGCGAACCGAGTGATTCAATGGGATAGTCCATTGTCCCTTGCTCCATGTTAATTCGTAATCAGCCCAAACGCTGACAGCGGTTTTATACGATAAAGACTTCCGACCTTTATAGATAGGATCGGACTCCATGTCTAGCATCATAAGTGGTTTGATTATCCATGCTCTCCGGGGATAATCCCGACCACCAATGCGAACTCCCATCACCAAGAATAGATAGTATGGAATTCCCGACCACGCACAAGCAACAGCACATACGCGCTGGTCATGCGTCCACCCCTCATACACAAAGCGTTCGTAAGACGACCCGCTGCCTGTCTTTACTTCAAATAAGGCAGCCAAGCTTTGTCTTCCGCGCAGGTTGCTGCCTATAAACATATTGTCAGCAAGCCCCGCGGCATAGCCGGCTTTTTCAGAGCCGGCTGCTTTTGGATGCTGTTCTGCTTTGTCGCTGATCCAGCTACGGTCTCTGAATTTGACACAAAGACCGTGCTGCCCCATCAACCGACTAAGCTCCACGCTCCATTTGTCTTTCATTTTTTAGGTGCCAGCGCGATCAGTTCATCGTACTTGTATGCGCCGCCGATATCTGGATAGGACTTCACAAACTCTGCAATTTCTAGATTCGTTGTATACCCTAATTCTGCCATGATCGTTCTGAATTGCTCTTTAGCCATTGGCATACGAACGCCCGTATTCAGCCATGTTTCGAGCAATGTTGCCATTTCTAAGCCCGGTCTTACCCATTCGGTTCCTCTGAACAGACCGCTTGTGTCTTTCAAGAAGGTGAATACCCCGTCGTTGCCCATACCGACAATATCAAAGTTGTATTCTAGGTCGTCTCGCTGCACCGGAGTTAGCCCAACGCGCCGGGGGACTGATTGCCCTTTATTGTTCGTTTCTAGGAAGTATTCGATCTTTGTTCTTAAGGTGCATATAAGATGCACTTGCAACCCCATTAATCTTTCTAAGAAAGCGTTCTGCAAAGCGGTTGATTCGTTCCAGTTCATATACGAATTGCCGCCCTTTGCGTCTTTCTTTGCCTTCGTCTCTAAAACGCCGCCCACCCCCGCCCACGCATGGCTCAGAGAATCAATCACAATTCCCCGAACGCCTTTCCCGATCAGGTTTTCAATCGCCTTTATGTAGTTGTCGGGATGAAAATTTGTCAAGTGTTCTGCATAAAAGTCAAACTTTCTGTTTTCGGGGTCTGCCTTTTCATCTTCTTCGACAGGGGTGTATTGGAGGCTGCGCCCGTTTTCAGTGTCAATGACGCCGAACGGTTCGCCCTCGCACAAGTAAGACATAATCTTGAATGATGAAACTGTTTTACCTGAAGCCGGAGGGCCCATCATTGCCATCATGAGCCTCATTTTGGTCCGTCTTGCCATTTTATTATCGCTCATTTTGTTGTCCTTTGATTTTTAAAACGCCGTCTTCTAAAGTCGTGGCAATGTTGCGCGTTAGCGCTTGGCATCTTCCCGCCCACGGGCAGTTGGCTATGTGCAACCCGTCCTTTTTCTCGGATCGAGGTCCGCCCTTCGTGGGCAAATATATCTTTCTCGTGCATAGAAAAGCCATCGCCCCCGAGATAGGGTCAAACGGTGCAGCGCCGTCGAAGTGATGCCGATCATCTTCCACTGCGTCTCTTGCGGCGCGCACTACATTACGAGCCTCCCACAGGTCTTGCAGCGTAATTCCCGTGTTCCAGTCTTCGCCAATCGGGGTGTATTTTCTGCCCTGATTGTACACAACCCATCCGTTTTCTTCTTCAACCATATCGTAAATGGTAAACTTCCATCGCGACATAGTGACGATTACCCCAAAGGCGGCTTGAGCTAGAAACATGTACGCCAGTGTTTGAAGAACGTATCCGCGTTTTGGCTCGCCAACAGAACGGTGAATCATCCCTTCGGTGTCTTTAAGCTCGATGATGTACTTGTTGCCATAGGGATCAGTGTAAGTGCCATCGCTGTTTCCTGCAAGATCGTCTTCTATGCTAAAGTAGTGCTTTTCAGCGATAAAGTTTCTCGGATACTTCCACTTCATGGCTTCTTGCAATTTCTCTGCCTGACGAGTGCCGTTCTCGAATAACCACAACAAATTAGGGTTATTCCTTGGTTCTAGTTCTGGGAAATCGCTCTCGACCTCGTTCTGCTCAAGAGCGCTCTTGATCTCGCAATACCCAAGCTGAGAGGCATGGACAAGCTCGAGATGTCCTCGGACGCCGGGGGAATGCTTTTGGCGATCACCCCCATCCTGCAAAAATCGGCTATAATCAGCCCACGATTCGGTTATAATGTCGGATATAAAACTCATGGCTAAGTCCTTGTATGCTAATGATCAATATCTTCTTTGCATGAGCTATGTAGTTCATTGCCGCGAAGGGAACCCGAAACTACTCACTGATACAGAGTGGTGCGCAACGAAAGGGATTACTACCCGTTCGTTGATTTACTGGAAAGCAAACTGGGAAAAAGATGGCTTGTTTGCTCTGTGCCAAGAGCAACTTAGTTCGGTGATTTACGAGAGAGTCATTGATATAAATAGACAGGCGCTGCTGGCATGGCCCGTTGCATTGCAGCGCCTCATTGAAATTGCCACCGAAGAAAAACCGAAGTCCAAGTTCGTACAGATGCAAGCCGTTCTTGGTTTATACGAAAAGATCATCAAGCCTTCGATGGACAAAATGTCTACTCCCGGCACGCCCGAAAAAGCATACCTGAACAATGTTAAAAAGGGATTGAATCTGAATCCTCTTGCGATTGCAGGTTTAGACGAAATGGCACCCCCAACATCGTTACCAGATGGATATAACGATTTGAGTATTGAGGATGGCTTTCTAGGCGCAGCCGAAGACGACTAATGATTTCTTCTCTGGGAGTGCCCATTCGCAGGGCACTCCCCCAAAAGTAAGCTTCTCTCGCATACTGATGCTCAAGAAAGTCTAAATCATCTGTCAGATCGATACGACTTGAAAACCCCATCTCGACCAACGCCACTATACTATCCAGTCCAGTCATCCACGACGAATCAAGAGCCTCGGTGTCCAAAGCTCTTTCCTTGATAAGGTTAATTATGTTTCGCACGGATACGGTTTCCTGTCTCGCCTTGAAGAACAAGACGAGCCATCTCGACTCCATCGTTAACTAGCAGCTTCCCTGCAAACAGCCCAAGCCGATGCGATTTCTCGCGGGTAATTCCTGTGCCTTGATGCGCAAGCCAACTCACGGCATTCATCGCGCCTAGAAGAGTCGTTTGCCCTTCGGCACCCTCGATCATTAATGACCTATGAATTGCATCTAGGTCAAACTCTCTGGCAATGCCATCCAGAAGCATCGCAAAGTTGGGGATGCGAATGGTCTCAGCGACTTCAACGTCCCTGATCATCGCACTCGATGTGCGCAAGACCTGAGGCAAAGCATCGAACAGGAATTGACGCATTTCTGCCGCGCTTCGGAATTGATTGTGCATCATTGAAAAGTTTGTTTCTTGGATGTATGAGTTTCTGCAAGGGATTCTCCAAACGTGAGATTCCATTACCAGCGCACTGGTACCGTTTTCGCCATGGCGAACGCTTCCTCCGATACGGTACATGGCAGTGCCCGTCGTATCAAAATGGAACGGAACAATGACACTATCTCGGTCTACAAAGGGGCGATCCATCTGAAATCCCACGTACTCGCCTTGCTCTTCAATTGTGTTCACGAAGAATGCCAAAGCGTCTAATACTTCGGTGTTCCATAGACGGGGAAAGCCTTGGCTCACTACGCCGCGTATTTCTTTGCCAAAGAGTCGATACATCATGGAGTGTTCTTCGATCTTCGCCAAGTGTTCGTTCCAGATTTGCACTTGAAGCGCAGGGGGCATACTGCCAATGTAATCCATTGGCAATGATTTCGTACTTCTTTTCCAGTGCGCAGCCGCCATTTTTGCCGCCAATTGCGCCACGGCTGTTTCAGAAACAGTTAAGTCTAAAAACAAGGACTGTGGTTCTGACTTGTTTGTGAAATTCGTGTCTTTTCTCATGGTGTGTCCCATGACATTAAACCGAATTCCCTTCTCGCCGAAAACCGCTTCGGTCCCCGTGACGATTACGTCTTCTTTGCTTTCGTCAAGAAGCGTGCTACTGTCGATCAGGTCTAGCATCCGCGACACGTTTTGTCATCTCCTCTAATTCGCCATTCAGGGCTTCTCTTATCAACGCGGTAGTAAAGTCCGCCACGTAGTCATATCTGTGCAGTTTTGCGATTGCAGCTAAAGCCACCTTTTCTGCATCCCCAAGTCGAGTCGGAAGACTGCTTGAAGGTATCGCTGGTTTTGGTCTCGCCATTGTTGTCAATCTCTATGGAGGTCAATAAGTCACCATTATACCACAGAATCTAAGAGCTTGAGACTCTGATATAAGTTAATTCATTGCCTTCGGGATAATCCCGATACTCGGCATACCACGTTTCGCCGACGACTAAAATCATGATTTGGTGTACATACAAGCACACTTCTGTTTGGTTCCAATGCCGCTCTGGATTTTCACCTTTAATCTGAGTAAAGATTTGACGAGGTGTAAACGCAATGGCTTCGGCAAGTCTTTTATTGACTTCTTTTTCGATGATCCATGCGTCTAAATTGGGCGTCGCTGGCTTCATGCGGGGTCTTCTATCTTAGCAGGGATATCACGTACTTGCTTAGCAAGCTTTTCCGCTTGTCCGCGATCAATCTTAAAGATTTCAGCCAGAAATTCTTCCAGATCAACGGTCTGTTGTTCTGTAACGGCTTCGCTTTCCAGTTTGCTAATCAGCTTGCGTATTTGGGGTTGCATAGCGTCTCCATTTTATAGACGTTTGTCTGAATTCAATGTCGAATAATGATATTGCCACATTCGGGTTCTTTATTTCTTCGAATCTGTCCGGCTCGAATTCATTTATAGTGCCCAGCGCCCACCACACGGAGTAAAATCCCACTTCGTGGATCCACAAAACAATGGTGGCAACGACTTGTTCGCCATCTACAACAGCCGTCTTAGAAAGCCCGTTTTCGTCTTCGCTGCTTACAAAAAATGGGAATGCCAACGCTGTGATGATCGCCCCGAACGAATTGCCGGGGTCAAGCTGCATTTCTTCCCCGTCTTCAAATACTTGAAACTGCATATGATTTCCTTTATGTTTTCGGATAGATTTTGAACTATGTTCTGCCAATTATTGTTTTGATGCCTTTTTTTAGATTGGCGTATGCTTAATCGAAATTGGCTCGAGATACCCCCGCCTTTAGGCGGGGGAGGATGCTTACGAGTCGCCTACCTGAACGACATGCGCAGCGATGCGTTCTAGTTCGTCGAGGGGGACAATTAAGCCGATGGTGTCATAGCTCTGATTGGGCACGGACACCAAGCGGTAGAGTGCCGCCCAGCGGGGCAATTGAGCGCGCAGGATGGCAAAGTCGATCCAGTACGCCATATTGCCCGCGACGTAGTAGACGAGGATGTCGGCGCGGCTGGTGTGCGCCCACCCGCCGTTCGGGGCGTCGGAGTGCCCGACTTCAATAAACGCATTGTGCGTGGTGCGGGCGCGGCGGTCGGTCTTGTATTCAACCGTGAAAGTCGCCGGCGTGGTGTCGCGGCGGGTGAAATAGCGGTCAATGCCACGCCGTTGGTCGGCGTCGGTGGCGGGGGCGATGCCAAAATGCTTGGCGAAGGTGGCGTCGAGGGATTGCTCCCCCGCCGCCCCGCTGGCGTTCTGCGCGCCGAACTTAAAGGTAGTCATTCTTGTCCTTCTCGGGCACGGATGGGGTTGAGGACAACCGTTCCGTGCGCGGAAAATATTTCGACGAACAGGGCGGGGTCTTTTCCGAAGTACACAAAACAGGATGAGCCGGTGTTGCCATCGGCTGCGCCGCTGTTGCCGTTTATGAAGGCAATGCGCCCCTGCACAAAGCAGATCGGGTATAACCATGCGAGCTGAAACCATTGCTCGCCCGTGACGGCTTTGAGCAGCATTATTCCCTCGGTGACGGGTCCGGCTTCGTATTCCTTAATCATCTTTTTGAGCCAGACGCCTTGGCTGCTCTGGTTGCCGTCGGCGCGACCATAAGGCGGGTTGCAAAAGACTTTGCCGTGCCATTTGTGCGCGAGACCGTCACTTAGCTCGGTAAAGAAGTTTTTCGCTCCGACACTGCGATTGGCGCGCTCGCAGGAGGCGGGGTCGAGGTCAATGCGACCGCCGAAAACGGTACGGACGCGCGCCGTCCAGACGGATGGGGTGTACCACTCGTTGCTGAGGCTGCTGGTGAGCGCGGCGACGGCGTTG
>Ga0163144_10010433_pt1 | contig 19798 bp, 18 predicted proteins | sample OliLak19BULKMAT1_FD_123175 | JGI IMG/M metagenome (GOLD analysis project Ga0163144, IMG submission 123175) | Freshwater microbial mat bacterial communities from Lake Vanda, McMurdo Dry Valleys, Antarctica - Oligotrophic Lake LV.19.BULKMAT1 | ecosystem: Environmental > Aquatic > Freshwater >... | reverse complement strand
TGTAACGCCCCATGCGACGACCGGTGCGGAATCGGCTCGTACCGCCCGCGGAAATCCCAGTCGCGGGTGGCGCTGATGATGAAATCCCCCGTCCTGCGACAATCGTTCAGCGCCAGAATCTGCACCAGCGCATCCGGATAATCCGTCTCGAGCGAACGCTCCCACACGTCGGTCTCCGATACACCGTGGACATCCCCAAGACCGAGCGGATCACCCGTGCCGCAGTGGTAGTGATACCGGTCCCCCTCGCGTCGTACCATCGCCGTCCCACGCCCGTCGCCACCTCGGATCTCCACGCTCGTTTCACTGTGCGGCAGCAGCAGGAGATCCACCGACGGTCGCGATAGCAGCATTTCCGCCGTCTCGCTCCAGCGCGCCGACAACGCCTTCCAGAACGGCCGCGTGCGCGAATCGAGCTCCACGAAGAGGTGCGCCATTGCGTTGCCGCTCACCATCACCGCCATCTCCGGATCACGTACGCCAAGGATCTTCGGGTGTGCCAGTACGCGCAGCCCCGCGTCACGGAACAGGTCGGCGAGGTCATCGTGCGCTTTCACGTCGACATGCCCGTGATCACTCACCACGAACAGCGCCAGCTCGTCCATCCACCCGTCGCGCGTCGCCGCCGCAGTCACATCGGCCACAAATCCATCGACGATCGTCAGCGCCTTCCGCACGATCGGATCGCGGTGCCCCACACTGTGACTCGTCTTGTCGACGCCGCAGAAACTGGCGAAGGTGAACGGCGGCCGCTCCGCCAGCACGCGGCCCAGCATCTCCTTCGACAAGGCGCGATCCACCTCCAGCCAGCCGGCGACATCCCCGCGGAAGTGCGTGTACCCGGCGCGCAACGCAAACCGGACGCTGTTGGTCAGCTTGTTTCGATGTGGCAGGCCGCGCCCGATCATGTTCATCATCGCCAGCCCGCCGCCCGAACGCTCGAACGCCGTCGGTGTGTCCAGCGTCAGATCGCGATCGACCTTCCGCATCTCGCTGCCGATGTAGCTTCGCGTGTAATGCGGCCAGCCCGTGTCCTGGCGGCTACGGTCGAACCACCGCAGCCCGGGCAGTCCGACGTGCCCGGGATGCTCGCCCATCAGGAACGGCACATAGGCCGGCCCCGTGACGGACGGGAACACGGTCGTGAGCGTGTGGCTGCCCTGCGCCTGGCGCAGGGCCTGCAGAGCGGGCACCTCACCGGCGTCGATCGCGGCAGCGAGGGTATCGGGGCGAACGCCGTCGGCGACGACGATGATGACGTGGGGCAATGCGAGGGGCGAAAGGACAGAAAGAACGAGGCGCAGCTGCCTCACCAGACAAAACGGAGCCGCGAAAGCCGGAGTGAACTGGAAGTGATGTTGGAGTAGCGCCAGGAGCGCGGCGGCGGCCGACGGCACCCCGAACTTCGTTTCCAGTCCACTAGAATTCTACCTACGCAATGCCCGCGCCGACGCGCTCGCGGGCGCGTGAGTACTCCCGCACGCCCGCGCACCACCTCATCCCCGCCCGTATGCCCGCCAAGCGCGCGAAGACGCCTGCTGCCCACGTTGCAAAGACTTCCAAGCCTCGCAAGGCAGTCCCTGCCGCGGTGGCAACCACCGCTGGCGGCAAGACCGCGACGGTGGCGACCATGCAGCGCGCCGAGGCGGAAGCGCTGGAGGGCTCACGCGAGCGGCACGCCGAAGGGCACCGGAGCGCCGGACGGGAAACGCCAATGGGGAACGCGGTCATTTCACCGTCCAAGCCGCCGATCAAGACTGCGGTGCACCCGGCGCCGAACGGGAAGAAGGCGGCCCCGTTGATTCACCCGTCGGTGGACACCGATCTGCGCGATCATGTCCCACTCACGGAAGATGCCAAGCTGCTGCAGGCGCCCGGCCCGCGCGATGATTTCACGCGCACCGATCCCTGGCGCGTGTTGCGCATGACGGGCGAGATCATCGAAGGCTTCGACGCCCTCGCGTCGGTGGAGAAGGGGGTCTCGATCTTCGGTTCGGCGCGCACCTCGCCGGATGATCCACAGTACCAGGCGGCCACCGAAGTCGCGCGCATCCTCGGGCTGGCGGGTTTCTCGATCATTACCGGCGCCGGCCCGGGCATCATGGAAGCCGCCAACAAGGGCGCACGACTGGCTGGCGCGCCAAGCATCGGGTGCAACATCGAACTGCCGTTCGAGCAGGGCGCCAATCCGTACGTCGATACCCTGGTCAGCTTCCGCTACTTCATGGTGCGGAAAACGATGTTCATCAAGTACAGCAACGCCTTCATCTGCTTTCCCGGCGGCTTTGGCACCCTCGATGAACTCTTCGAAGCCGTGACGCTGATCCAGACGGGGAAGATCTTCCAGTTCCCGGTCGTGCTCTTCGGCACCCACTACTGGGCCGGCCTGGTGCGCTGGTTGCAGTCCCGCGTGCTGGGCGAGCGGAAAATCAGTCCCGGTGATCTCGACCTGATGCTGCTCACCGATGATCCGCAGGAAGCAGCGCGTGCGGTGATCGAGGCGCACGCGGCGCAGGTAAAATCACCGCGTGGCAAGGCGCGCTGACGTGGCGCCGCTCGATCCAATGCAGCGCCTCGAACGCGGGATCAAGATCATCGTCGCGATGATCAGTCTCGTGGGGTTTACCTTCATCGGGCTGCGCATCATGGCCAGCCGATCGCGGCTTCACCTGCCCGATCCGAAGCAGGAGTGTGAAGCCGTGGGCCGCAAATTCGATCAGCAGCGCGGGGTCTGCCTGCCGCGCTGAGCCTGCCCAGTCTCAGCGATGAACGCAGTCTGGAGTGGAGGGGCCCAGGGTGCTGGTCTGGCCGAACGGACTGACGTATCTGAACCAGAGGACATCGTCGGTACGCAGCCAATCGATGTCGCCGAGATTCTCCAGCGCCAGACGATTCCGATCGAACTGACGTTGTTGTGCAACGTCGAGAAGCTCGCGCGCACGATCGAGACCCGCATTACGGATGGCAGCGATTCTGTTCAGCGGACCCTCCTGCAGATCTGCCTGCGTTGGCCAACCGCGACGGTTGTCGCCTCGCGCAGCGCGCAGCGGTGTCGCAGCCACGACGATGTCTTCACGCGTCCGCGCCTCGATTGCCTCCAGCTGCTCGCGCTGCGCATCAGTGATGTGCGTGATTTCGACCAGCACGTACTCCAGCGAGGCCGACATGTTGACGCGGTCGAAGAACGCAGTTGACTCGCGATCCGATGTCGACGCTCGTGCAGTCGGCGCGCGCCGCTGAGCGGTCAGTGGCGCCGCCAGCACAGCGGCCCCGAAGAAGAACAGGACACTCCGTCGCACCATCGCGCAGGACGAAACCCACATCGAGCCTCCGGGCATCAGAGGAATTTAACAGTAACCAGTAAGGACCTTGCGATCAAAAGCGCTCAAAAGCATTCGTAAGTGTCACCGACGCCGGCGGTGTCATCAACTCCGTTTCGGCGATGAATGCCGATCGTTACGCAAGCAGACGATTTTCACCCCCACGCGACACCGGGCGTCACGGCGTGTAGAACGCCTCGTCCCGATCACGCTTCAGGCGCGCGGCCGCTTCCTCCGCTTCGAGCACTTTCAGATTCCCGTCGTACTTCACGCGTTGCGCGTCCGTCAGGATGCTGCGCAAGAGCTGCAACTGATGCTTGCGTAACGACGAGATGCGTTCGAGCGCCCGCTCGACCTGCTGCCGCGGAAAGTTCTGGGGATTGATCAGCAGTTTCTCCCGGGCGTCGCGAATCGGCACCGCTTCGTTCGCGAACAGCGCCCGGTGCTTGTCCTCCAGCAGTTCGATCGCATCCCGCTGCAGGTCGGTCAGATCAGTCACGCCAATCAGCGGCCGCTCGAGCGATGCCCATTGCGCCGACAGATCCTCGATCGAAAAGCGAGCCGGCGTCGCGCTGGCAATCGCCTTGCCCTGCGCCCACACGGTGCGAGGGGCGACACCACTCAGCACAACCAGCGCGGCAGCAGCGAGCACCAGCGGTCGGACCGCTCCATTTCTGACTGATGACGACATGCGACAAATCCTCGATGTGAGATACCGCCCCTACGCCGCGGCGCCGGCCCAGGTTTCACGATGCAGGAACGGGGCGGGGCTGGCAAGATGCCGCCCCGCCCCGCCCGAAACTCATAGCAACCCGGCTCTACTGCGGTGGCGGACCGCCCATCCGGCCGCGCTGCGCGTCGCGCTCGGCCACCTCCGCCTTCACGTTCTCATCGAATTTGGGGTGCTGCGTTGCGGTCAGAACGGCTCGCGCTGCGGCCAGCTCCTCCGCCCGCATGGCCGTCATCCCGTCGCGCATCTTCATCATCGCTGCCATGTCCGGCGGACCGCCCGACTGCCGCGCGGCCATCATTGCCTCGCGCATGGCGGTACTGGCGGTGGTGAACTTCGCCTTGTAGGTCGTCTCGATCCTGGCCAACGTGTCCTTCTGGGCCGCAGTCAGCGCGTCCACGCCCGTCAGTGGCCTCTCGAGGAGCGCCATCGCCGCCGGGTCGCGGCGCATCCCGCCGCCCGGTGGGCCTCCCTGCGCGCCAGCAGTCAAGGCCGAGCCGAGCAGAAGCGCCGCCGCGAGGGCCGCAGTACGCGTGTAACGCGTCATCTGAATTCTCCGAGGAATTTGAGCACCGCGCCGCACACCCGCTGACGGGGGTGAGGTGGAGCGTACCGCGATCCTGCGGGCCGCCCACACTTCTGCTGTACCCCGAAGGCCGGTGGTTCGTTGGCCGGGGAGCGGCTGCTGGATGTCCCACCGAACGGCGCCTGATAGCATTGGGGAGTGTTCCCGCCGTCAAATCGCCCCCGTTCGAGTCCCCACGTGGCTGACCAGCCTCCGCGCTTCCCCCGTCCGCTTCACCCCGACACGCTCGCCATCCGCACCCAGACGGCGCGCAGCGACGAGCGTGAACATTCCACGCCACTCTTCCTCACCTCGAGCTTCGTGTTCGACGACGCGGAGCAGGCGCGCGCGCTCTTCGCCGACGAAGTCTCAGGCAACATCTACAGCCGCTACTCGAACCCGAACACCGACGAGTTCGTCCGTAAGATGGCGCTCCTCGAAGGGGCCGAGGGGGGAATTGCATTCGCCAGTGGCATGGCGGCGGTGTTCGGCAGCATGGCGGCATTTCTCAGGAGCGGCGACCACGTCGTCGCGTCGCGCGCACTGTTCGGCTCCACGCACCAGCTCTTTACGAAGCTCTTTCCGCGCTGGGGCATCACGGCCACGTACGTGGACGCTGATGCCACCGCCGAGGAATGGGCGGCCGCCGCGCAGCCATCCACCAAGATCGTATTCGTCGAGACGCCGTCCAATCCAGGGCTGTCACTGATCGACCTCGAGATGCTTGGCGCGCTCTGCGCTGAGCGCAGCCTGATGCTGATCGTCGACAACTGTTTCACGACCCCGATACTCCAGCAGCCGATCCGGCACGGCGCGCACCTCGTCGTGCATTCCGCGACGAAGTGGATCGACGGGCAGGGGCGTACGCTCGGCGGGGTAGTCGTCGGCACCGCGGCGTTGATGGCCGAGCTGCGCTTCTTCATCCGTCATACCGGGCCGGCGATGTCGCCGTTCAACGCCTGGGTCCTGTCAAAGAGCCTCGAAACGCTCTCGGTCCGGATGGAGCGGCACTGCGCCAACGCGATGGCCGTCGCGACGCATTTCGAGCACCACCCATCGCTGGACTTCGTGCGGTACCCCTATCTCGCCAGCCATCCGGATCACGCACTGGCGCTGAAGCAGATGTCGGCGGGTGGAGGGATCGTGGTGATGGAACTGAAAGGCGGCCTGGAGCGCGCGCGATGGTTCCTCGATTCACTCGAATTGTTGTCGCACACACCAAACCTGGGCGACGTGCGCAGCATCGTCACACATCCGACGTCCACCACCCACTCCAAGCTCTCGGAGGCAGAGCGGCTGCAGGTCGGCATTCCGCCTGGCCTGGTGCGGATTTCCGTCGGACTCGAGCATCGCGACGACATCATCGCGGATATCGAGCAGGCGCTGCAGCGATCGATGAACGACTGACGCACGCCAGACTGCATCGACGTGTTCTCTGCCGAGGTTCCCTGGGTATCGCGAGGCGTTACGACGCCGGCTCGCGCCGGAAGCCGCGCCCGACTGTTACCAGACTTCGGCGACAGTGAACTAGACTCCATCGAATTCCCCGTCCCACTCTTTCGAGGCCACTGCCATGTCGTTCACTGGTGCGCGTGTACGCTTTTTCGCCGTCGGCATCGGTGCTGGGGCCGCCATCCTCGGCAGCCGTCAGCCCGCCGCCGCCGCTGAGCGCCCGCTCCTCCACATCGCCGCGCCCGCGGCCCCGCCCGTCAACAAGTACGCCGAGGTCTGCGCGGTCTGTCACCAGGCCACCGGTCTTGGTCTCGAAGGCGCCTTCCCCCCGCTGGCCGGCTCGGAATGGATCACTGGCCGCGCCGATATCCCGATCGCGATCGTCCTGCACGGCCTGCAAGGTCCGATCACCGTCAAGGGCAAACCGTACAACGGTGCGATGATGGCGTGGGGTGCCGCGATGACCGACGACGATATCGCCGGCACGCTCACCTACGCCCGCAGTCAGTGGGGCAATCGCGCGGTCGCGGTCACGACCGCACAGGTGCGCGCCGTCCGCGCGCGCTTCGCGTCGCGCACGACGCCGTGGACGGCAGCGGAGCTGAAGGCGATCAAGTAGCCCTTCCACCGCACCACGGTAGCGTGATCAGATCCAGCCACGCACATCGTGTGCGGTGTACGGCGCCTCCATTGCGGCGCACTCTTCGGCGGAGAGTGAAATGCTGGTCGCCGCGATGGCATCCTCGAGCTGCGGCATTTTCGTGGTGCCGATGATCGGTGCGGTTACCCCCTTGCGCTGCAGCAACCACGCCAGCGCCACCTGCGCCATCGGTCGCTCGCGCGCCTCGGCCACACGCTCCACCGCCGCGATCACCGCGGCATCGGTTGGATGATCGTACAGCACATCCATGTTCGATGTCTCGAACGCCGCGCGCGTCGTTTCGCCACCAGCCTGCGCGCGGGGCGGACGCGTCAGCAACCCGCGGGCCAGCGGCGACCACGGAATCACACCAACTCCCTCGCTCAGACAGAGCCCGATCATTTCCCGCTCTTCCTCACGATACACGAGGTTGTAGTGATTCTGCATGCTCGCGAATCGCGCCCAGCCATGCGCGTTGCTGGTATGCAGCGCCTTCGCAAACTCCCAGGCGTACATGGTGCTGGCGCCGAGGTAGCGCACCTTGCCGCTCTGCACCAGGTGATCGAGCGCCGAGAGGATCTCGTCCATCGGCACCGCACGATCGAGTCGATGGATCTGGTACAGATCGATCGTGTCGACGCCGAGCCGACGCAATGACGCTTCGCACCCCTGCACGATGTGTTTCCGCCCGAGTCCCTTCATGTTCGGACCGCTGCCCATCGTGAAGTGCACCTTGGTGGCGATCACGACTTCGTCCAGGTTCGCGTATCGCCGCAGTGCGCGACCCGTGATCTCCTCGCTCTGGCCAAGCGAGTACATGTCGGCGGTGTCGAAGAAGTTGATCCCCGCCTCGATCGCGCGCCGGAAGAACGGCTGCGCCGCGTCCTCGTTCAGCACCCAGCCGCGCCACGCGGGATCGCCGTAACTCATGCAGCCGAGCGCCAGTCGCGAGACGGTCAGGCCGGTGCGTCCGAGTGTGGTGTATTCCATCGTGTCATCCTCGTTGAAGCTCCACGCCGTGAAGCGAGGAGATCGGCTGTGCCGTCGCGTCGCGCGCGATCCGCTCACGTCACTGCAACAGCATAACGCACCATGACACCCCACGGCGTGCCAGCGAAAACCCTCGCCTGCAGTGCGGCACTGTACCGGTCCAGCGCAATCCCTGTTCCGGGCCTTATCTGGTGGCGTCGAGCCGTATCCGGACGTTCCGGATGAAGTTCCGTCGCGAGTACTCCCCGCCACTCGCGAGGCCCGTCAGCGACTCACCTCTCATCACCGACTTCATCATCTGCACATCGGTATCGCCCTCTGAAATGCACTGCGTGATCGTGGCAATCAGTTGGCGCGTCCACGCCGCTTTGCTGCGCAGTGCCGCCGCCGCATCCGGCACGAGGCCCCGGTGGGCGTCGAACAGCCGAATCGGCTCCAGCGCCGCGGCCCGCTCGAGCGACTCGATCAGCTGCCAGGGATCCTCATCGTGATGCGCGATCCGTACCGCAACACCGAGGAACAGGTCGCCGCTGAAGAGGGATCGCGTGGCCGGCTCCCAGATCGCGTGGTGGTCGGCGCAGTGCCCGGGTGTGGGGACGGCGACCAGCGTTTCGCGCTGAAACGGCACGACTGACGACCGCAGCGGAGCCATCGGCGTCCAAGTGTACCGCCGATACGCGCGAATCCGCTCGATCGTCGTGATGAGCGGCAGGGTGGCAGGCGCAATCCACAACGGGATGCCGCGGCGCGCCACCAGCTCGGCATTCCCGGCGTGGTCTTCGTGGTGATGCGTGAGCATCACGCCGCGGACCACCGTTGCGTCGAGCAGTGACTCGAACTCGCGTCGCGTCGCCGGAATTCCGGTGTCGATGAGCACGCCGTCGGCGGTGAGGAACGCGCTCGCCGTATAGCCCGTCAGCCGGCTCGCAACACTCGAAAACCGCCACTGCGTCACCCCCTCGTGCTTCAGAACTTCAACCACAACCCGACTCGGCCATTCCTCTCCTCGGAGACGCCACCGTGACCTTGTTGTGCCGGCAAAAGACGGAAAGTAGGTTCAAACTGTCCGCCCGGCCCCCATTGGCCGGGCGAAGTCGTTTCCCCGTGCTGCAACGGTTGGACTTATGATCGAGGCCCTCAAGGAAAAGCTCTCCGGCGAAGTCGCCAAGCTCCGGCACGAGCTGACGGTCACGCTCCCGAGGGAGATCAAGAAGGCCGTCGACCATGGCGACCTCCGCGAGAACAGCGAGTACAAGGCCGCCCTCGAGCGGCAGCGCTTCGTCCAGGCGCGCCTCGGGCAGCTGGTCAAACGCCTCAGCAAGCTCTCGGATATCGACATTACGCAGATCCCGACCGACCGCGTCGGCCTTGGCAGTCGCGTCACCGTCGAGGACTCGGTGACCGAGGAGCGCGAAGTGTACGAGCTCGTCTTTGGCGATGGCGGCGATGTGATCGACGGGCAGGTCAGCATGTCATCGCCGATCGGACTCGCGTTGCAGAACAAGAGCGTCGGAGAGCTCGTGATTCTCAAGCTGCCGTCACGAACCCGACGCCTGAAGATCGTCGAGCTGCTGACCTTTCATCAGATCGTCGTCGTCGACCACTGATCGGGTCGTCGGCATCACTCGTCGATGCCGAACAGCCGACGCGCCTCCGCGTCATATGCCACCGTGGCCTCCGCTGCGGTGGCCGTGTCCCATCCATGCACGCGGCCCAGCAGCTGCGCCACCTGCGCCGCCAGCGCGCGACCGGCGTCCTTCCGCTCGTACGCGATCGGCATCCGTCGGACGAGCACGTCCGCCACGGTGAACGCCCCCTCCGCCACGGCCGCCCAGAGGACTCCGGCCGCGATGTAGGGCAGCTCGGCATCGAGGCGGTCTCCAAGCAACGGTTCGCGTTCCACCAGCCCCCAGACCATTCGCCACCGGTCCCCATACGCCCGAACCAGCTGCTCCGCGGTCTCCGATTCCGGAATCACGGACAGCGCGGCACTCACTTCCGCCTCAGGCGCCAGATTCGCGACGCCCGGCAATGAGGCATCGCTGGTCATCGATGCCGTCGGCGACGGCCGGCCCAGCGCCGTCTCGACCACATCGGTGAGCTCGCTCGCCATTGCCCGATAGGTGGTCAGCTTGCCACCGGTGACCGAGATCAGTCCTGACGCCGCCGTCGCGATGTGATGCTCACGCGACGCATCATTGGCACTGGTTCCGGCGTGCGCGACCAGCGGCCGGATCCCGGCCCAGGCGCTGATCACATCGGTGCTGGTGAGTGTCGCCGACGGGAAGAAGTGGTTCGTTGCATCGAGCAGATACTGCACATCGCGACGATTGGCACGGATGTCGGCTGGCCCGGTCCGGGCCGGAGTCTCCGTGGTGCCGATGATGGTGTGCACCGGCGACGGCAGAATGAAGAAGACGCGCCCATCGCCCGGATGCAGGAGCGTCAGGGCATTGGTGCAGGGCACACGATCGCGCGGCACGGCAATGTGCACGCCCTTGCTGCCCAGCACTGCGGCATGCGCCACGCCGTCATCCAGGCGCCGTGTGACATCGCTCCACGGTCCGGTGGCGTTCACCACCACCCGCGCCATGACATCGACCGTCGCGCCCGAGGCCGCGTCGCGCACCGTGGCACCCTGCACGGCACCAGCAGCGTCGTGCAGGAACCGCACGACGGGTGCATGGTTGACGACCACCGCGCCGGCCTCCGACGCGGCGACGACGTTGGCGATCGTCAGCCTGACGTCGTCGGTGCTCGCATCCCAGTACTGCGCCCCGCCCCGCAGCCCATCCGAGCGCAGCGATGGTTCCTGCTGCAGAATGTCGCGGCGCGATGCGCCACGATGCGTTCCGACATTCCGGAACAGCGACAGCGCGTCGTAGGCCAGCAGGCCGGCGCGGAGTTTCCACCGCGGAATACGCGCGCCGCGATAGACGGGCCAGGTGAAGCGGAGCGGTCGCACCAGGTGTGGCGCGATCTGCAGCAGCGTGCGTCGCTCCCGGCTCGCCTCGAACACCAGGTGCAGATGGCCATGCTCCAGGTACCGCACCCCACCATGTACCAGCCGCGATGATCGCGACGACGTGCCGCTCGCCCTGTCGTCGGCTTCCACCAGCGCCACCGAGAGCCCTCGCAGCGCCGCGTCACGTGCCGTGCCGGCGCCGGTGATGCCACCGCCAACGATCAGGACGTCGAACGGCTCCTCGGTCAGCCTCGCCCACGACACGCCGCGAGAGGCAAGGCCAAGCGCCGGTACGATGCGGGGATCGTGTTGAAAGGGCAGGGGCACGGAAGCGGCTGGGGTACGAGGCTGTCGAAGCGGGAAAGATGCGTCCCCCGTGGGACGCGCGTAGCTCCCTGGAGTGACTGACGGCTAAGTTAGGACAATGTCATCGCATGGAACGTTGCGGCGGGTGGCCATCGTCACGGGTGTGCGTACCCCGTTCGCCAAGGCCGGTACTCTCTTCAAGTCTCTGTCCGCCATCGAGCTGGGACGACTCTGCGTCGCCGAGCTGATGCAGCGGACCAATCTGAACGGCGCCGACGTCGACGCGGTGGTGTTCGGCACGGTCGTTCCGAACATTCAGGCACCGAACATCGCGCGCGAAGTCTCCCTGATGCCGCTGCTGCCCAAGGGGGTTGACGCGTGGTCGGTGAGCCGGGCCTGCGCCAGTGCCAATCAGGCCATCGCCGATGCCGCTGATCAGATCGCGCTCGGCCACATGGATTGCGTCATCGCGGGTGGTGCCGAGTCGCTGTCGAATGTGCCGATCCTCCACTCGCGCGGGTTCACGGACGTGTTGATGGCCGCCAACAAGGCGAAGAACATCAGCCAGAAACTGAGCGCGTTCTCCAAGGTCCGGCCCAAGGATCTGGTGCCGGTGGCTCCTGCGATCTCTGAACCCACGACGGGTGAATCAATGGGCCAGAGCGCCGAGAAGATGGCGAAGCTGAACGACATTTCGCGGCAGGAGCAGGACGAATTCGCGCTGCGCTCGCACCGCCACGCCGCCGCCGGCCTGCGCGACGGTCGGCTGTCGGCCGAGATGTTCCCCGTCTATGTGCCGCCGCGTTACGAGAAGGTCGCGACCACCGACAACGGTGTGCGCGAGGACAGTACCCTCGAGGCGCTCGCCGTGCTGAAGCCGGTCTTCGACAAGCGATACGGCAGTGTGACCGCCGGCAACGCCTCGCCCCTCACCGATGGCGCCGGGGCAGTGCTGCTGATGAGTGAAGAGAAGGCGAAAGCGCTTGGCTATCAGCCGATCGGATACATTCGCTCCTATGCCAGCGCGGCGCTCGATCCGGGTGAGCAGTTGCTGCAGGCTCCGGTGCTCGCCGCGCCGAAAGCGCTCAAGCGCGCCGGTCTGGTGCTGCGTGATCTCGACCTGATCGAGATGCATGAAGCGTTCGCGGCGCAGGTGCTGAGCAACCTGCACGGATTCGAAAGCCAGTTCTGGGCCGAGCGCGCCGGCTTGACCCAGCCGCTCGGCGAAGTGGATCGTGCCAAGCTGAACGTGATGGGTGGCTCGTTGTCGATCGGCCATCCCTTCGGTGCCACTGGCGCGCGCGTAACCACCACACTCTGTAACGAACTCGCGCGGCGTGGCGGCCAGTTCGGAATGCTGACGGTGTGCGCCGCGGGCGGCCTGGGCTTTGCAATGGTCATTGAACGCGTCTGATGCCACTCCTCATTCCATGACCGCACCAACTGCCACCACATCACGCGCCATCACCATGCAGGTGGAAAGCGGCATCGCCGTAATCACCTTCGACCTGCCGGGCGCGCCGGTCAACACCTTCACCGTTGCCGCACAGGCGGAACTGCGTCAGGCCTTCGACGCGATCCAGCGCGATCCAGCCATTCGTGCCGCCGTGTTTCTCAGCGGCAAGCGCGACAATTTCATCGCGGGCGCTGACATCGAGGCGTTTCTCGAATTCACCACTGCGGCCGACGCCGAGCAGTCGAGCCGTGCCGGGCATGCGGCGTTCGCGGCGATCGCCGACGGCAAGCCGGTCGTCTGTGCGATCAACGGTGGCTGTCTGGGTGGCGGCACGGAGTTCGCCCTCGCCTGCCACTGGCGCATCGCGACCGACGCACCAAAGACCGCCATCTCGCTGCCTGAAGTGCAGCTTGGATTGATTCCTGGTGCCGGCGGCACGCAGCGTCTGCCGGCGCTGATCGGTTTGCAGGCCGCACTCGACATGATTCTCACCGGCAAGACCGTGCGCGCGAAGAAAGCGTTGCAGCTCGGGCTCGTTGACGAGATGGTGCATCCGAGCATTCTGCGCCGGGTCGCCATCCAGCGCGCAACGGAACTGGCCGACGGTTCACGACGTCGTGAAGCCAGAAAGCATGGCGCCGGCGAGATGTTGCTGGACGAGAATCCGATCGGGCGCGCCATCGTCTTCCGCAAGGCGAAGGAAGGCGTGCTGGCGAAAACCAGGGGCCTGTATCCCGCGCCGCTCGCCGCCCTCGATGCGGTGGCCGCCGGCTACAGCAGCGATGGGGACGGGTATCAGACCGAGGCACGCCTGTTTGGCGAACTGGCGATGTCGCCCGAGTCGGCCGAACTCGTCTTCCTGTTCTTCGCGACCACGGCCCTCAAGCGCGACATGGGCGTCGAGGTCGACCCGTTGCCGAAAGCGCTGCCAGTGAAGAAACTCGGCATTCTTGGTGCCGGCTTCATGGGCGCCGGCATCGCGAGTGTCGCCAGTCCGGCTGGCACGATCGTGCGTATGAAGGACGCCGACACGGCGCGCGTGGCCAAGGGACTGGCCGCCGTGCGCGAGGTCATGCGCGACAAGCTGGTGAAGAAGCAGGTCACGCGACCGCAGTTCGATGACCTGATGCTCTCCGTCAGTGGCACCACCGACTACACCGGATTCGGCAACGCCGATCTGGTGATCGAGGCGGTGTTCGAGGATCTGCAGGTCAAGCATCAGGTGGTGCGCGAGATCGAGGCCGTGGCACCGGCGCGCGCGATCATCGCCAGTAACACCAGCACCATCCCGATCAGCAGGATCGCGAGTGCCAGTGCCCGGCCCGAGCGCGTGCTCGGCATGCACTTCTTCTCGCCCGTGCACAAGATGCCGCTGCTGGAGATCATCATCCATCCGGGCAACGATCCGCAGGTGGTGGTGAGTGCGGTGTCGTATGGCCGGAAGCTCGGCAAGACGGTGATCGTCGTGCGCGACGGGCCGGGATTCTACGCCAACCGCGTGTTGTCGCCGTATGTGAACGCGGCCGGACTGTTGCTCGATGACGGGGTGTCGATCGAGAGCATCGACGAGGCGCTGGTGAAGTTCGGCTTCCCCGTCGGTCCGATCACGCTGGTGGATGAAGTGGGGCTCGACGTGGCCACCAAGGCCGGCGCGATCGTCGCCGAGGCGTTTGGGGCGCGCATGGCACCGAACGAATCCATGCAGCGCGTGATCAAGGCGGGACGCATGGGACGGAAGGGTAAACGCGGCTTCTACCAGTACGATGAGACAGGCACGAAAGGGGGCGTCGACAGTTCGGTCTACGATCTGTTGCCCACCGGCCAGAAACGGAGCAGTGTGCCCGCAGCGCGTATCGTGCAGCGGTGCGTCTACGCGATGCTCAATGAAGCGGTGCTGTGTCTCGAGGATGGAATCCTGCGCTCAGCCCGCGATGGCGACATCGGGGCGGTCTTTGGCATCGGCTTTCCGCCGTTCCGCGGTGGTCCATTCCGCTTCGTCGATCGCATCGGGGCGTCCGAGGTCGTTGCGACCCTCGACGAACTGGAGCATGCGTTCCCGGGACGGTACCGCGCTGCGGAAAGCCTGCGACAAATGGCTGATGACGGCACACGCTTTTATCCAGTCAGAGGGAAGCCGGTCTGACAACCGGACCCGACCGGGGCGCGATGGACGGCGACGGAATCGCGGCGGCGGCGCCCGATGATCGCGAACTTTCCGCCCTCCTCGACGATATCGTCCGGCGCTTCGCCGGCTCGATTCGCGCGACCGGCGCCAGGTATCGGCTGCCCCCGAGTGACATCGGGGAAGCTGAACAGGAAGTCCGCATCCGATTGTGGCGGGTCTGCGGCACGCCTGAGAACATTTCGAAACTGTCCGCGTCCTATCTGCAACGCGTGGTCACGACGGCAGTCCTGGATCTGCTGCGCCGTCGCCGCCGCGTGGCAACGCACGACCCGGTCGAAGAGCTGCCGCTGCCCGCACCTGGGCCGGGCCCCGACGCCGATGTCGAGGCTGCGTCGCTGGGAGTCGTGGTCAGCGCCGGTGTCGAGTCACTGGGCCTCGCGCGCCGCACTGTGGTCAAGTTGCATCTGGAAGGGTATCGCCGCGACGAGATCGAGGCCGTGCTCGGCTGGAGTGAAGCGAAGACCCGTAACCTGCTCTATCGTGGATTGTCGGACCTGCGCGAGTATCTGATGGCGCGCGGTATCGAATGGGGGAATGACGAATGACGAGTTCGGACGACCTGCACTTGCCACGTGATCCGGGCCCACTGCCCGTGTCTCTTCGCGACGCGTTTGCCTGGGCCCGCGACGCCCAGCGGGCGTCGACCCCGGCGCCGCTGCCCGACGACGCGGCGCTCGACGCACTGGCAGCGGTAGACGGAGATGACGACACGCGTTTTGCGCTCATCGAGCAACTCCTCGCCAGTCCGCATGGCGCGCGGACTCTCGCACATGTCGTTGCGGCGCGCACCTCGACCGCCGGCACGGCCGAGTACTTCAGTGACACGACCTCCGCGGCGCCGATCGTGCCCCGCGCATTCGTCGACGGCACAATTGGGAGGCGCCCGCGTGGAGCACTCTCAGCGCTCAAGCCGCTGCTGCTGGCCGCGTCGCTGATGCTGGTCGCTGGCACCAGCTGGTACGTCTTCACCCTCCCGCCGGCCGGCGATGAGGTGCGGTCGCTCGGCTCATCGGTGGAACTGCTCCCGGTGCAACCCGCCGGCACTCGTGCCCCCATCACCCTGCGCTGGAAGCCGCTGCGCGACGATGCGCGCTATACCGTCGAAGTCATGGACTCGACCGATACGCCGGTGTTCACCAGCGAGACGAATGCCACGGAGACCGTCCTGGCCGCGTCCGCGCTCAAGCCTGGCACGTATCGGTGGTTCGTCCGCGCCAGGGCAACCGACCGCACCGAGATTCGGTCGCGGGTCGAGACGTTCACGATCAAGTAAGCGCCCGCTCCCGCGGCGTGGCGGTGCCGTACTGCAGTGCGGGGGGCTCAGCGGCTTCCGGAATTCAACGCAGCCGTTCGCGTGAAGGTGAGCGCCCCATCGCCAATGACGCTGAATGCCGCCCAGAACCGTGCCGGCACCCCTTCGCGCCGAAGCGACATCTGCGCGGTGTTCATGGCATCGGCCGTCGTCGCGCCACCGGCGAGGTTCTTGTAGAAGCGCTCCATCAGCACCCGCGTCCAGCGATCGCTCACTGCCCAGTGACTCGCCACCACCGTCCGGACGCCACGTGCCAGCAGCGGCGCAACCAGCCCGTCGACGGCATCGCCGCGCGAACCGAAGTCGCCCGTCGTACGGCAGCCAGACAGTACCACCATCGACCGGCCGGCTGAGAGTTCGGCCAGCTCGCCGCCGGACACATACCCGTCATCTGAGGAATCTGCGCGCAGGATCAGGTAGTTCGCGCCCAGCGCCTGGTCGCTCGTCAGGGCGTGGGCGGCAGCGTGCAACACGGTGTAACTCCCGCGCGCGTCACGCTTCAGCGCGGCTTCCGAGGCATCGCTGCCTGTCAGCGCCAGCGAGCCTGGCGCCCAGCCCGCCGCGGCCCGGGCCTCATCCGCGGCCGCTTGCAGCGGCGCCAGTGGATTGCCGCGCTGCGCCCGCTCGACGTTGATCTCGAGTGACTGCGGAATCAGGCTCTGTACTTCGGTGTCTCCTGCACCCAGCGCCAGGACGCGGGCCGTCACCGATCGTGGCGCAGCCGCATACGCGAGCGCCAGCGAGACCGACGGCGCAATCGTCACCACCACGCGATCACCCAGCACCCCAGTGCCGAGTGGCAACGCCTGGAATGGGACGCGGTACAACGGACCCTGCGGCACGATCACGAGGCGTTTGATGCGCGCCGGCAACCCGCGCAGCGCGGTCGACAACACCGTCGTTGCCACCTTCTTTCCGGCGCCAGCACCGGTCTCGCCGCTCTCCAGCAGCGCCAGCCAGCGGACGATATCACGGTCCAGCGAGTCGAGGGGGGCCAGTGTGAGCCCACGCGCACTGGTGTTCGTGATGACCATCAGTGACGTGCGCGCCGGCGGAGCGCCGCCCGCGTATACAAGCAGCGCCGTGCCCGGTGCCAGCTGGCGTTGCACCTCCGTCAGCGACGTTGCGTTGGCGCGCACCCGCCGACGCGCTTCCACCATTGCCGTCGACGTGTCCGAACCGACTTCGCCGACGGTACCCTTCAGCAGTGCACGCGCGCGCGTCCGCTCCGAGGCGGCGAATGCCGTCGGCAGCCAGCGTCGCGACGTGACGAAGGCGGCCAGCACCTGATCGACGTTCGCACTCGAATGGCCCCAGAAATCCGTCGGGGTCACGACGCGCCGCATGGCAAACGCCGCGACGGTATCGCGGAAGCGATCGAGGTCGTCGTTGGCCTCGATCAAGCGCTGTGCCGCGCGCGTGGAATCACCGCGGCGCAACCACGCCAGCGCCACTGCCCCATCGATGAAGTGCCGGAAGAGATCCTGTTGTTTGGCGAAACCCGGTGCTTCGAGCAACCGGATCGACTCGGCATACGCACCACGGTTCAGCGCCAGCACGCCGCGATAGGACACCAGTTGCGATTCGTACCCGGGCCCGGTGGCCGCCACGATTCTCGCAGCAGCATCCAGCAGCGCCTGACTGTCGTCGTAGCGCTGCGTGCGGAGCGCGATGTCTGCCATCGTGTAGAGCGCGCGCAGCGCCAGCAGCGGCTGCCTGATCTCGTCGCTCACCCGTCTCGCGTCACGGGCGATCGTTTCTGCTCCCGGCAGATCGCCAAGCTGGACCAGCGCCGTCGCCTGCTGAAGCCGGGCGTTCGTCGCGCCGTAGCGGTCCGATGTCGCATCGAACAGAATCGCTGAACGACGAAGCGCGGTGCTGGCGGTCGTCGCATCCCCGATTCGCCCGGCGGCGTTGGCGACGCCGAGGAGCGCCCACGCTTCGATGTTGCGGTCCTCGATACGCTGCGATACCCGGATTGCTTCCGCGAGCTTGGCCATCGCCAGTGGGATGTAGCCAAGGGTCGAGAGCGTGTAGCCGTGCCACTGCAGCGTGGCACCCAGCGTCGGCTCATCACGGGCCAGACGTGCCGTCTTTTCGGCGCGCTCGAACCATCGTATCGCACGCTGGACGTTCCCACTTCCGCCGTAGAGCGTGCCAACCAGCAGTTCGCAATTGCCGCTCACAAACAGCAGGCCCGCAGCATTCGCAAGTGCGATTCCGGCCTCGGCATACTCCACCCGTCGCGCCGGGTCTACGGACGCCCGCAGGCAGGCGAGCCGCGAGGCCAGCAGCGTGTCGGCCGGCGAGGCGAGGGCCGCGGCGGAGTCGATTGCGGCCATGCTCACCGCCGCGCCCGTGCGTCGCTGGTACAGAAGCGACGCGTAGCGCGACTCCGCCCACTCATCGCGCGGAATGCCTGCGCTGTCGGGTGTCAGCTGCTGCAGCAACGACGGGACTCCGGTGAACTCGCCCTGGATCAGCCGCGTGACGATCCCCTCGCGCCTCAGGGCGCTCCGCCAGCGCGCGTCAATGGCCCGCGCGGACGCACTGTCCATCCACGCCAGTGACTCGCCATACCGCTGGTCGTATCGCGCCAGCATCGCCAGCGCAAACCGGGGAGCCACGGCCGTCGGCTCCGACGCGGCCCAGCGCTGCCAGGCCTCGCGTCGCGTGGCGACGCTGTCGGCCGTCCGCGCCCGCATCGCCAGGACGACGAAATCGCGAGGTGCCAGTGTCGCCGCCGCGGGCGCCTGGGCAAACGCCGTTGCCGCCGTGAATGCCAACATGCCAAGCGTGCGACCGAACTCCCGGACCTGCTCGGACAGGAGTGGTGAGCATCCCGACACACTCTGCGTGAACGTCCCCAGCGCCCGGTGCGCCGTCGCACCGGCCACGTGACCAGCGCCTGTCACAGACATCCGACCCCCTCTCGTTGCAGAAACTTCCAGCGCATGTGCGTCCCGTGGGCGATCCGCCGAGCTCTTGCCGCGGCGGCCATTCACAGAACACTGTCGCCAGAATGGACGGAAGCACAGGGCACGCCAGCGCTGGACCCGATTGCGGTGCGAGCCGCGATCGCCGCCAGTGGCACCATCAATGGCCCGCTGGCCAGTACGTTTGCTCTCATGATGCAAACTCGCAGTCCGGAACCTGATCTCATGCTTCCTGTCGCGCTCGGCTGGCGGGTGTTGCCACTCGAGGGTCGCGACCTCTACTGGCACGACGCAGAGGACGCCGACGGATTCTCGGTTTACGTCGCCATGAAGTCCCAGCGCCACCGTATGGCTGCGGCGCTCGGCAAGACCCCGCATCCCGTGGCCGAACTCGCAGGACAGCGTCTGCTGGGCCAGGTGCCTTCAATCGCAGCCGTCCCGCATACCACCCCAGCGTCGAAAAACCCGACGCCCACTCGCACCCGCCGTCGTGGTCAGAACTAATGCGTATTGCACCATTGCTGTTGCTCATCGTCGCCGCCTGTCAGCCCGCTGAGCAGGCGGCCGCGCGTGGAAAGAGCGGGGTCACGGTCGCGCTGGCGTCGCCGGTCGGCATCGTCGACTCGAGCGATCGTCGGATTGCCTGGCACCCGGCGCCGGATATCTCCCGATATGAGGTCGTCGTGTCGGATTCGGTCGAGACGCCGATTTTTTCTGCGGTCACGCCCGATACGCAGGTCGTGCTGCCCGACGCATTCCGCTATTCCCTGACGCAGAACTACCGGTGGTATGTCACCGCGTATCGCGACCGGGATTCGACAGCCTGGCGCTCGCCGGTCGCGATCTTCCGGTTGAAAGGCGACGGGCGCCGCATGCCACCGTTGCCAAAGCCCTAGCCAGGCATGCCGCGACGGTACCTCATGCGCTGCCTCAGCTGCCTC